>Ga0074195_1002589_pt1 | contig 19590 bp, 22 predicted proteins | sample EPASupsiteHSE623_FD_64525 | JGI IMG/M metagenome (GOLD analysis project Ga0074195, IMG submission 64525) | Bioremediated contaminated groundwater from EPA Superfund site, New Mexico - Sample HSE6-23 | ecosystem: Environmental > Aquatic > Deep subsurface > Groundwater > Contaminated ...
AAGAGCAGCCTGCCCAGTACAGCATAGCGATGCGCAAAGCGGCACCGGTTGAAGAGCCTTCGGCCAAGGGTGTAAACAAAGTAACCATGGCGGTCGGCAGCAGGCAGGTTACGGTAGAAGGACGCAAATCCGAAGAGGAGCTGCGTCAGATCGGCCAGTCGTTAGAGGAAGATAGCAAAGCCGAGGAAGCTTCCGCCAAGGAAGAACAGATTAAGTCCAAAGCTGCAGACCAAAAAGCAGAAAAAAAAGAAGATAAGAGCGACGATTAGCAAGAGGGTGGCGCAAACGTGCCACCCTCTTTTATGATAAACTTGACCGTTTTTTTGAGCTGTTGCTATAATGAGGTAACTTTAAGCTAACGGCTTAGCCGGAGTTTCATAGGAGATGAGCGTATGTCTATAGTAGAAATGGGGTACGGCCAAGGCACGATCCGCGTGGAGCTGCCTGATGATAAAATACTGGATGTAATTGAAGGCAAGCAGACGGAACCGGTAAAAGACGTCCGGGCTGCCGTACGGGAAGCGCTGGCCAATCCGATTGGCTCGCTGCCCCTGAAACAAACTGTTCAGCCTGGTGACAAAGTAGCCATTGTTGCCAGCGATATTACCCGGGCCTGGATCGGGCATGATCAATTCCTGCCCGTTCTGCTTGATGAATTAAATGCTGCCGGTATTCCCGACAGCGATATTCTGCTGGTTGTGGCCTTGGGAGCGCACCGTACCCATACGGAGGCGGAAAACCGGGCTGTTTATGGTGAAGAAGTTGTCAACCGCATTCGCATTGAACAGAGCTATGCCATGGCTGCGGAGGATTTTGTCTATCTTGGCACAACCAGCCGGGGTGTCCGTTGTGAACTCAATAAGCATGTCGTCAATGCCGACAAGGTGATTCTCACCGGTGGGATCGTTTATCATCTGATGGCCGGTTTCGGCGGCGGCAGGAAGTCCATTATGCCCGGTGTGGCCAGTTATGCCACCATTCAGGGCAACCATACCTTCTGCCTTGATGCCGAGGCAGGCAAAGGAACAAGCACAGCCTGCGCCAGCGGCAGACTGGAAGGCAACAATATGCACGAAGACCAGCTGGAGATGGCAGCGATGCTTAAGCCCGACTTTCTGCTGAATGTTGTGCTTACGGCTGAGGGCGAATATGCCCGGTTTGTTGCCGGCCACTGGTATGAGGCCTGGCTCTCAGGCTGTGAGACGGTGCGGGAAATTTTTGGTGTACCCGTCCGGGATAAAGCGGATGTTGTCATTGCCAGTGCAGGCGGCTACCCGAAAGATATGAATTTTTATCAGGGGACTAAAGCGCAGGATAATGCGGCGATGGCCTGCAAAGAAGACGGTGTGATCATTTTAATGCTTGAATGCAATGATATTCAGGAACCGCCTGACTTTATGGACTGGTTTGCCTACGAAAATTTGTATGACCGGGAAATGGAGCTGCGCAAGGCCTTTACCGTACCGGGCTTTGTAGCGCTGCAATTAGGCGAGCAAATCCAGCGGCGGCCGCATATCGTCATAACCTTGCCTGAGAATAAGACTGTTATTGAACGCACCGGAATGTATGCAGCGTCAACGCTTGAAGAAGCGCTCAAACTGGCGGAAGAAAAGCTGAGCCGCAGCGATTATAAGGTGACGCTGATGCCTCACGCCGCCAATACTGTGCCACAGCTGAAAAATAGAACATAAAACTCAGCCAGTCAGGACAAGTTAAGACTATCTATTATTCTTAGGAGCGAATGCATGAGAAAAGTGATAGCACTGGTCCTGATGCTGATTGTGATTGCAGGCTGCGGTTTTACCGGACCGGCTCCTAAATACAAGGCGGACCAGGCTCCGCCAGCGGAACAGAACGATACTCTGCCTGCAGTTCCGGACAATGCGATAGCAGGTCCATTGGTGGAGGAGCTGTATGCTAGTGCCAAACAATTTGACGGTAAGGCCGGGATTTATGTTCAAAATCTGCAAACCGGCCAGACGGTGAGCTTTAATGCCGATGAGGTGTTTCCCACTGCCTCCACGCACAAACTGGTCGTATCATTAGCTGTGTATAAGTATCTGTATGCCGACGCGTCAACGGCAAAAAAAAAGCAATATGATCAGCAGATTAAGGACATGCTGGTTGTCAGTGATAATCCGGCATTTTATACGCTGCTGGAGGAAATTGAGGCCGAAGAGCCGACGGCGCTAACGCAGGTGCTGACGGATTTAGGCTTAGTGAAAACGCGGATTCACAGTGAAGAGGCATTTCGTCAGTATAACTATCATAGCGTTACCACGCCCCGTGAAATGGCAGTCGTCTTTGAACGCATTTACCGGGAAGATTATCTTGCAAAAGAGTTTTCCGCCATTTTAAAGGAAGAGCTGGCTTACACGATTTACCGGGAGGAAATCCCCCGGTTTATGAATCATAGCAAGGTACTGAATAAAGCAGGCGCCCTGCCGGGAGTTTTATGTGATGTGGGACTTGTTGATGACGGAGGGAACCAGATCTTGATCAGTGCCTATACAACCTCTGACCGCCCGGAAGACTATGCCAGTGATTTTCTCGCAAAAATAGCGGAGCAAGCCTACAAGGCATTGCGAAATAAGCAATAATTTGTAATTAAAAATAACACCGCTGGCCCAGAAAACGAAACGATTGTACGGCAGGAATTTAGTATTCTTAGCCGTATTTTTCTTGTCATAGGGGAAGTAAAATTTGAAGCGGAGCAGGTGTGATATGAACGACTTATTTCAGGTAGCCATTCACTATGACAGGAATAACGGTCTTATTGAGTATGACTGTATCAGCAAGCAAATTAAAGTGCAGCTGGAAGATGAAGCAAAGCGGCGTGAAGTAGAAGCATTTTTATCCACAGCACAGGTTATACGGGCTGCGCAGCATACTCTTGTTGATTTTACCGAATGGCGGGCAGTCCCAAAGGAAGATATAAGAACGCTGCAGCTTGCGCTTGCCCGTTTATGGGAAGCTACCGGTGTTTATGTCGACTGGAGTCGTCCCGTGGCATAAAGACAACGCAACCACTTACCCCCAGAGTTATGCACAAAAACGGGAGATTGTCCCCAACCAAAGCCACACTTATCCACAGAGTTATTAACACATACCTGCAAATGTGGATAAGTAGCGAACAATAATAAGCAAATTTGGTGAAAAACATAGTTTTAGTCACGAACAATTATCAACAGTTTGTGGATAAGATGTTGATAAGGCGGGTTATCCTTGTGGATTACCTCTCCTAAGAGGTAAAAAAGCTTGCGGAAATAGCAGATAAAGGCAGAAAAGCGACAATAGGAGCGAGAAGAGGCAGTGCGTCGTGAGGTACTGCCTCTTCTCTCCCTTTATTTTGTTATCGTAACAGACGCTGCCGAATTTTTATCTGTGGATAACTTAAAGATCAGTTTTGTCAACTCCGTTGTCAAAAACGGCAGCGGAGAAAGGATAACGAGGAAAAGCCATTCCGTCAGACCAGGCTCCACCGTTTTAAAAATTGCATGGAGCGGGCCGTAAACGGAAAGCAGCAGAAGGAATAGCGAAAATGCCGCTCCGGCATTCAAATACTTATTGCTGAACAAGCCCAATTGAAAAACGGAATAATGTTCCGATCTTGCCGCGAAAGCGCAGACAACCTGAGTGGTAATGAGGGAGATGAAGGCGAAGGTCCGGGCGACGCCCAAATCCCCGTCATAGGCATAAAGAGCGTATTTAAAGGCACCCAGTACAGTCACTGCCATAGCCAGGCTTTGAATGACGATCATAATCTGTAATTTCCGGGTTAAGAGGGGTTCGGCAGGATTGCGGGGTTTCAGGCTCATTACATTGGGTTCTTTCTTTTCCACGCCTAAGGCCAGAGCCGGAAAAGCATCTGTAACAAGATTAATCCACAGCAGCTGGATGGGCAGGAGAGGAATCGGCCAGCCCAGCAGGATGGCAAACAAGATGACCAGAATTTCCGAAGCATTGCAGGAGAGCAGGAAAAATACGAACTTGCGGATATTGGCATAAATAATGCGGCCCTCTTCAACGGCGGAAACGATAGTAGCGAAGTTGTCGTCGGCGACAACCATATCGGCAGTTTCTTTCGTAACGTCAGTGCCGGTAATGCCCATCGCAACGCCGATATCCGCCTTTTTAAGAGCAGGTGCGTCATTTACGCCGTCACCGGTCATGGCAACAATTTGCCCGTTGCTGCGCAGTGCGTCAACGATGGCCATCTTGTGCTCCGGTGAGACGCGGGCGAAAACACTGGCAGTCTGCACAAGCTGCTGCAGTTCGGCCTGGCTTAGAGAGTCAAGCTGACTGCCGGCAATCGCCAGACTGCCCTGCCCGGCAATGCCCAGGTCTTTGGCAATTGCCAGTGCAGTATCAGGGTGATCGCCGGTAATCATGATCGGACGGATACCGGCCGAACGGCAAATGGCAACTGCTTCGCGCACCTCGGCCCGGGGAGGGTCAATCATGCCCAGCAAGCCAATGAAGATCAGGTTTTCTTCTGCAGCGGCAGTATCGTCAATCGTGTCCCACATGCGGTACGCTACCGCCAAAACACGCAGGGCATGAGAAGCCATTTCCAGATTGGCTGCACCAATGCGGTCTTTTTCCTCCTGTGTCAGGGGGTGAACTTCGCCATTTAAAACAATGTGAGTACAGTGGCGCAGCAATATATCAGGAGCCCCTTTCGTAAAGGCCAGAGTTTCTCCCTCTGTCTGGTGAAAGGTGGTCATCATTTTCCGGGTAGAATCGAAGGGGAGTTCTCCGGTGCGGGGGTATTGCGCAGTCAGTTCGCTCTGGCGGCAGCCTCCTTTGGCGGCGGCTACTACTAACGCTCCTTCTGTAGGGTCACCAAGAATGTGCCACACTCCTGACTCTGGTACCTGCTTCAACTGAGCATCATTGCATAAGGCAGAGCCTTTAAGAAGAAAAATCAGATCTTGTTCTGCCGCTAAGTCGACAGATTGGTCATCCCGTAAAAAAGCTCCGTTCGGATCATAGCTTTCGCCGCTTAAGTCAACCATTTTTTCTAACGTGAAGGCTTTAACCACTGTCATTTGATTTTGCGTGAGAGTCCCTGTTTTATCGGAGCAGATGACCGAGATGCTGCCCAGTGTTTCTACGGCATGCAATTTCTTCATGATGGCGTTTTTCTTAGCCATACGCTGCATACCCAATGCCAGTACAATGGTAATAACAGTAGGTAATCCCTCGGGAATAGCAGCAACAGCCAGACTGATAGAAGTCATGAGCATGAACTGAACTTCTGCCATTTCCAGAACCCCGTCACTGTAGCCGCTGTACACTCCCAGGCCAAAGACCAGAGCACAGACGAATAAGCAGATCATACCAAGCATTTTGCCAAATTCAGCTAGCTTTTTTTGTAAAGGCGAGCTATCTTCTTCCGCTGACTGGAGCATCGCGGCAATTTTACCAATTTCTGTCTGCATGCCGGTACCGACAACGATTCCTTTGCCCCGGCCATAGGTGACAACAGTACTCATAAAACCCATATTGTGGCGATCAGCTAATGAAGCGGCACTATCAACCTGGCCGGGGCTTTTTTCTACCGGGACTGATTCCCCTGTTAGTGATGCTTCCTGTACCTTTATATTATGGGATTCAATAAAGCGTAAATCGCCGGGAATATAGTCGCCTGCCTCCAGCAGCACAATATCTCCCGGTACAAGAAATTTTGAGGGGATAACGGTAATCTCGCCGTCCCGGATTACTTTGGAATTGGGGGCAGTCATTTCCTTGAGTGCGGCCAGCGCCTTTTCTGCTTTCGCTTCCTGAAATACGCCCAGCAGGGCATTTAGCAGCACGATGGCGATAATGACAAGCGAATCGGTGATTTCTCCGACTAAAATTGAGACTAAGCTGGCGGCAATAAGAATTAAAACCAAAAAATCTTTAAACTGATTCCGAAATTTTTGCCAAAGTGTTTCTCGCGGCTTTTCTTTCAATTCATTGCAGCCATGAACGGCGAATTGTTTATCTGCTTCCAGAGAGGTTAAGCCTGCAGTTGAGTTCGAATTGAGTTGGTGCTCAACCTCTCCGGCAGTTAATTCATGCCAGTGTTTTTTCATATGATCCCTCCTATAAGCGATCAAACCTTCTATATTCGAGTTTTCTTAGAAAGGGAGACTGCCTTTTGTCTTGCTCAGAATGCGAAAGGCACGAAAAGAATAGAGCAGGACAACAAATGGGGCAACAGACGGAATAAGGCTTAACCCTCCCGCAAGGACTCCCCCGAAAAGTTCCAGGACGTTACCCGTTTTATTTTTCAAAAACATGCCCAGCGTGACGGCAGCGTAAGCCCAGAGATACCGGCCCCATCGAACGATTTCCTCGGGTCGTTCCATGTTACGGTAGTCTGGGACGACGGCCGCAATGATTGACGCTAAAACTGAAATGGCGATGCAAAGCAGCCCGACATAACCGGTTATTCGCGCCCAGTCCAAGTGTATCACCCCTATTTACTTTTTGTTCATAACAGAAAAAAGCTCGAACATTAGGGACATCTGGTAAAAGGTTCACTAGATCACCCTTTCTCTCATTTATTTATATATAAAAAGACCTTGCCTTTATAAAAAAGGCAAGGTCTTACCAACAACAATCTGCTGCCAGCACAGCCGGGGTTTTAATCCGAACTTGACGACTATGCTGTAAAGGTTACTCCCCTTGGAGAAATATGCATTTATATTTGATTATATCGACAGAAATGGTAAAAGTCAATTCCAGTCATGTCCAGCAGCCCTTTCTGGCTAAAACCAGGATTGGTAATGATTTGTGGCCTGCTGAGAGGGAAAAATACTGCTTTTTATCAGTATTTTTTTCATAAAGAGCCCAATATTGTAGAATGGCTTCATACCTGGGGCGGACAAAGCCCGATAAACGACTACTTCAATAACGGCGTCGAGACTTAGTTTCATTGGTGTCATTAGGTACATTAGCTCAAAAGAATGAGAATGCGGTTTGCGTATTTATTGATGTATAAGGGCATACCGTATCCTTCCAATTGACACTCTGTTCCCGAAAATGGTATACTAATTAGCGTTATCTTCACTTTTGTTGTGAATTCCCTCCTGCCGTTATGCCGGTTTGCCGTCACTTCTTAAATGCCATTTGAATTTCATTCTGATATCATATTTTATAAGGGTTTTACAACATGCGTCTGTAGCTCAGGTGGATAGAGCAGCGGTTTCCTAAACCGTTGGCCGGTGGTTCGAGTCCTCCCAGGCGCACCAAATTGAATATAAGCCTTCCGGCGATTGTGCCGGAAGGCTTTTTTGTGTTGGGAAGGCAATTAGGAAGGCAATGTCAGTTATTCACTAGATTTTTCCTTATCTATTCGTTCAAGTATTGGTTTATATCTGTAGAAACGTTCATGCATTTTATCAATATTTTGTTGTCGCAATGCAAAGAGCATTTTTACGATATCTTCTTCTTGGGTTTGAAATTTTTTAAGTAAATGCTTTTCGTCTTCGTCGAGTAAGTTTTCGTCTTCATGTAGTTTTTCTGAAAAATCCCAAGAAGCTTGAAATTTTCTTAATGAAGATAATTTCATAAACAAGTTTTCCTCTGTTTCGGAATGATATTTAATTTCTTTAATTATCGTGGGAATTAAATCGCTTATTAGAGATTCTTTATTTGCTAAAGATTGCGCTGATTCTAATAAAAAATCAAAGCTCAATGGATCATCACTACGGCCAATAAGGTAATCAAGAGAAACACAAAAATAATTTGCGAGCTTTACATGCAAGGTAGGACTACAAGAAGCAATCGTATTGCAGCAAATACATTATTGGTTACTGCGCTCAAACAACGAAAAAGATGGGCAAAAGTGGGTTTACAAAACGTACGATGAATGGCACCAGGAGTTTCCGTTTTGGTCGCCATCCATAATTCGCCGCATTATCACTGGCTTAGAAAAAAATGGACTTGTTGTTTCAGGTGTATTTAACCAATTTGGCATCAATAGAACTAAGTGGTATAGCATCAATTATGAGGTTCTAAGTAATGTTAAATCCCATGCGCCAAATTTGGCGCATGGTGCGACGAAATCGTCAGACCATGCGCTAAATATAGCGCACCAATAACCAGAGACTACACATATATATTACTCGACGTTCCTTCGCCTCGCTTCGGAACATCACACCTGAACGCAAGGTAAAGTTGCAACTAAAAAAAGCTGAAAACCGCGCTATCGCTGGTTTTTTAGAACCGGTTTAGAGCCATATCTCTGCTTGTAAGAGCCGGTGCTAGATCCATTACCCCGCGCTATCTCTGGGTTTTTAGGGCCGATTAGACGTATTAATCATGTATCGCTGCTCCCTACCTTGATTCCGTGCAACCTTTCTCCGCCGCAGACACCGACTTTACCAACGCGCTCCGGGTTATCGTTGCCTGCATCGGCATGGCGCTCTTTTGCATCGGCACGCCGGAACTTGCCAGCAACTACTTTTCCGGTTCGCCCAGCTTTGGGGATGGAGCGGGTGGAACTGCTGGCAGTATGGCCAAGAGTGCGGCCAAAACTGCTGCCGGTATTCCGGCAGGGGCGGCCAAGGCCGGTATGCAGGGTGCTGGCATGGTGCAGGCTGCCGCCAATGCACCGGGAGGACGTACTGCCGGGGGAAAGATGGACTTGGCCGGCACAGCACGGAATCTCAATCGCATGGCCCGGCAGAGCATGCCGGACCGACAAGCGCAATGGCAGGGCAAACAGTTGTTTAATGTCAGCAATATTCTTGAAAAAGATCGAAAAATGTAATTTAAGGGGAGGCGTTAGGTTGAACACTACAGTAAAGAAAATTCTTCAAAAAGCCATTTTGTATGTCTTGCTGTTCATGGCGTATGTCGTATTGGTAGCACTGGGATTTTTAGCAGTACAAAAACTATGGCCCGAATTATTGATGCCCTATGTATTCGCTGCTGCTATATTGGCTACTGCTTTAGTACTATATAAACTCCGCTGGATACTATTTGCTGATCTCTGCAAATTTTTAGCAGCCAGTAAATCAAGGTGGGATACGCTTTGGAATATGGGGGTAGAAGCGATATGCAAAAAAACAAAATAACCATAGTCCTGCTGATTATCATTGCCATGGGCGTGAGTATGCTTGCGTTCTTGCAAATAGAAAAGCATCGGGAAGAAGTTAAAATTAAGCAACAGGAGCAAGAGCTGATAAAAAAGGTAGAAGCCGATATGAAAAAAACCTTGGAGGAACCTCCAAGGAAAATAGCGGATGGAACTGGGGTATTCCCCTAAAGCAAAGAAGAACGAGGCTGTATTGCTGGCAATATTCTGGTTGGGAGGTAAAGGAGGGCGGTAGTCCTCCTTTGTCTTGGCTGCGGCAGCGGCCAACTCGTGCCCCAGATTCCAGGCCGGTCAAAATTTGGTTGCGCACAGGATGAAAATATTTTAATCACCTTTGACCAATAAAAGTCAACACATGAAAGATAACAATGCTTGTTATGAGATTGAGGAAGCGTATGTCTATACTTATGGTATGTGGGTTGTGAAGCTACTGCCTGATGGTGATCATGTATCCCAACCAATATATAGCCTAGTGTCTATGATATAATATAAATATAAATATAAACCTAGAAGTCAGGGAGGTAATAACATGAGCACTGCATCTGTAACTGCTCAACAGGAAAAAATGAAAAGTGCGGCTGTAAATTATGCAACGGCATCCCTGAAACTCGAAGGACGCGAACCGGACCAAGAATACCTTGCTATGTGTGATCGAGTAGTACGCGGAGAATTTACGCAAGAAACCCTAATTACGGCTGTGAATATGACAGCTACAGCAGCTGGTATGGGTGATCATATAACACTGGAAGATGCTTTGGTAAAGATTAGAAAGAAGCTATAGTCAGACTAAGTCTGCTTTGGTGTGTTACCAATAAATTAGCGCCTCCGCAAACTTTGCTGAGGGGCTTTAGTCCTGTTAATTATCATTGCCATAGGCGCGACTATGATTGCATTCTTGCAAGTAGAGAAGCACCCGGAGGGGCGTTAGGGGTTTCTTTATTGGTGAAGAAAAAGCCGTACAAGCCAATGGTGGAAGTTTAAAAGGCTATTGTGAAGCTAAACGGAATGTTTGTTGTCTTTCTAATAAGGAATGAAATGTTTACAATCCTGCTCTCCATTCAATAGCAGGATCGTGTGCCCATTGATTTTATTTTCGATTAAATATAGATACAATAAGCCCCTCTTGCATTCTAGCTTTTTTTGGCATTCAATTGCCCCGCAGCCGCTATAGCCAGCTATGTCTATGTCATAGATTTTTAATGTTTTACTAAATTGGATTACGTTTTCTCTATTCGTACTCAATGGCAAACACCTCTGGCAAATTCTTCTACATACCCTATTCCTCTGGCTAGAATATAAATCCTGCCAATTTCGTGCTATGGATGAAAGATGCGAACCATGTTTTGGCTGCAGAAGCGTTAACTCGTTTTCCTGCCGATAGCCTGGTATCGGAAGACAGTAAAGTAGTAATGGTAACAGGAAGGTATTTCGATGGTAAAAAGACGTTCTTTTGGTGAAGGAACCATATATGAGAATAAAAAACGTGCGCGCTGGGAAGGGCAGTTTAGCTATATTGACCCGGCAACTGGAAAAACCAAGCGCAAATTGATAACTGGCAAGAATCAAACCGATGTATCGATTAAAGGTAAGTTATTTTTGCGAAATATCGAAGATGGTCTATTGCCAGAGGCTGATAAACTTACTATATGGGTATGGCTGGACAGATGGCTTACCGATTATATCAAGCCAAATGTTAGAATAAAAAGCTATGAAAAATATGAAAGTTCCTTTGCGATTGTATATCAAACCCACTATTGGGCATAGAATCATTACTAAAATAAAAGCACCGGATATTCAACGTGTGTTTAATGAGATGTTGACTACAGCCGGGAAGAATAAGCAGGGTGTATCTTCGCTAACGGTACGTATGACAAGGCGGTATTTATCTATGGCTTTTGATAAAGCTATAGAAGTTGGCCTAGTATCCAAGAATATAATAAAGGCTACAAGCCCGCCAAGGCTGGTTAAAGAAGAAATTAGGCCGTTATCTGAGGAACAGTACGCATTATTATTAAAAACGGCCAAATTAGGCGAATATATCTTTTATGGATGCGAACAACAACAGAAGCCTGATCTGGCTACGGAATATTTACAAGCTATGGCATATACAGCTGTTCTGCTTGCAATTAACACTGGTATGCGATTGGGAGAAGTATTTGGATTAAAGTGGTCAGATATTGACTTTGAGAAAAATTCAGTAAATGTTGGACGTTCTTTGGTAGCATCATGTCATGGTGTGCACTTTGAAGAACCGAAGACAAAAGGTTCGCGGCGCAGGATCCCCTTACCGGAAAAAGTAACGAAGGCACTGGAGAAATACAATAAGGAGCAACAATGGCATGGTCATGTTTTGGGCGATAAATTTGTGAATAAAGAAGACTTGGTTTTTCCCAATTCTGCTGGCAAGCCTATCAATACAGCTAACTTTACCCAAAGGTATTTTAAACGTATGATTAATCAAGCCGGGCTTGATAAGAAGTTCAGTTTTCATGACCTGCGTCACACTCATGCGACGATTCTTTTAAAGCAAGGAGTAAATATTAAGGTTATCAGTGAACGGTTGGGCCATAGTACAATACAATTGACTTTAGACACGTACGCGCATTTAATGCCGGATATGCAAGAAACAGCAATCAAAGCACTGGAAAATTTAGATATAGGATGATATTGGAAAAGCGAAGTGCTCATACTTTAGGAACGATCAAGGGATAGAATTTTTATGGTTCTACTTGTTTTTTACTTTTATTTTTGTTTATAATAGTAATAGAAAAAGATCGTACTGGTAACACGATCTTCTTCTTGTAGGGTGTATGCATCTGGGCAGTTAATTAGGAAAATTTACTTGAACAGGTCCTTCGATATGGCCTGTTTTTTTCTTTTCTCTAAAAAGTCAGGATGAGTAGGGCAAATGTTGCTGAATAGGTGTAGAGTGTTTTGCCTATATAGTTCACTAGGACTAGTCCGTTTGGCGTATGACTATTGTCCTCCTCCTTGTATGACCATTTCTGCCTTGATGCCTACTCCCTCACTGATACGGATTGGATTTGGTTAAATTTTAAAATAGGATGATATTGGCAGGGTAAAAGACTTGACGATAGTATTTGTTTAATATACAATTGAATTACAAAAGTTATACAAGGAGGTTCTTATTATGGCACAGGGCAGCTTGATTCAGATCAGGGTAGATGAATCGCTCAAAAAAGATGCAGAAGCGCTTTTTAACGATTTAGGGCTTGATGTACCGACTGCTATCCGTCTTTTTTTGAAGCAGTCTTTAATTCATAATGGAATACCGTTTGCTATTGCTCGGACAGATGATTTTTATAATGATCATAACCTACAGGTTCTGAAAAAGTCCATAAAACAACTTGATAGTGGTAAGGGGACAGCCCATGAACTGATTGAGGCAGGCGATGACTAAGGTTTGGTCAGATGAGGCCTGGGAAGATTATCTATATTGGCAAGGACAGGATAAAAAGACTTTAAAGAGGATAAACCTACTCATTCAGGATATTGACCGTAATGGGTATGATGGAATCGGAAAGCCGGAGCCGCTAGGAGAAAACTGGTCAGGATTTTGGAGCAGGCGTATTGACGAAAAGAACCGGCTTATTTATCGGATGCAGGGCGGGCATATTGAAATAGCCCAATGTAGGACGCACTACAAAGACAAGTGAAATCAATGTACTGCAACTTTGGATTATTGTCAATCCAGGAAGGCAAATCGGAAGGCAATAGTCCATAGAATGGCATAAACATCATAGAATACAGGTAAACAGAGAAATATAAAATACGTGATTTTACTGGTCTGGTGGACTACGTATACTAAGAAAAAGTGTTTAAATTGCATTCCTAAACCGTTGGCCGGTGGTTCTAGTCCTCCCGGGCGCACCAAATAGAATATAAGAACGGCAAGGCTTCAGAATTTCTGAGCCTTACCGTTTTTGTATTGCTGGGGAAGTTTAGGCGGTTTTGTATGCTAGGTGTATGCTATGGAATTTGCTGGGGAGAGGCAGCGGCTACCAGTTGTGCTCAAGTTGTCGGGGTTTTCTGTTCTTGTGTTCTCAACATAAATATTTGAGCGTTCATTTATAACATCTGTACAGTGCGTACAAGGCAATAAGCCATAGCATAGCAATGACATAGGCTGCGGCCCATATCTTCGGTTTTGCAATTGGTGGGTTAGTTCTTGCACTTTCACGGCATGCATCAAGTATTTTTGATGGAATTATTTTTATTACAAAGGCTATACCTAATGGCAAAAGAATTACATCATCCATGTACCCCAGGATAGGTACAAAGTCTGGAATTAAATCTATCGGGCTTAGCGCGTATCCAACAATGATGGCGGTGAGGACTTTACCGTACCGTGGTGTTTCAGGATACTTCATTACAAAGTACATAGCGAGGACTTCATTCTTGAGCTTTTGCGCCCCTTGTTTTAAGCGTTGATTAAGTGTTAATTGAAGCGCAGTGTGTTTCTCTTGTCCCATAAAACTAAAGCCTCCGTATTCTTTATACTGTAATTGTTACATAGGATACGGAAGGTTTCAATAATACATCGCATAAATTAGATTCCGGAACGTGTTATCTATATATACAAACTTGACACAGACCCTGACTATGAGGCGATAGACTGGAGGGTGTGATAGCAGTGTTACTGTTCTTGCAAATCTTGATCATATTAATAGCAACTAAATTAGGTGGGGCGCTTAGCGTTAAAATAGGGCAGCCGGCAGTATTCGGTAAGCTTATTAGTGGTATTGTTATCGGTCCGGCAGTTTTAGGGTGGATTGCTCCTTCCGATATGATTACCCAGATAAGCGAGATCGGGGTATTGCTCTTAATGTTTATTGCCGGTTTAGAAACGGATATTGAGGCGCTTAATCAGAATCGCAATGCATCCCTTACTGTCGCGGTAGGAGGAATAGCTGCTCCGTTACTATTCTGCTATCTGGCAGGTTTAGTAATCGGCATGGATCAAAGGCAGGCATTATTTTTGGGGCTGTTGTTTTCAGCTACTTCGGTAAGTATCTCTGCCCAGACGCTCAAAGAGCTAGGCAAATTGAAAAGCCGCGAGGGTACAACCATATTGGGAGCGGCTGTGCTGGATGACATTTTGGTCGTTATCATACTGGCGGTTATGATGAGTCTGCTTACGACAGAACCAGTCAGCCTTAGTTTAATTATCGGCAAGAAATTCTTGTTTTTTGTGGCAATTGCTTTACTGGGCTGGAAGGGGGTGCCGTGGGTATTGCGAAAATTAGCCCCTTTGCCGGTAGCCGAAGCAGTTATTAGTGCAGCGCTAATTATTTGTTTTTCTTTTGCTTATTTGGCGGAAATTCTCGGAGTGGCGGGAATCATTGGCGCCTTTGCCGCCGGACTGGCAATCTCACAAACTCAGTTTAAACACCAGGTAGAACAAAAAATTGAGCCCATCGCGTATGCCTTTTTTGTGCCAGTCTTCTTTGTAAGTATCGGTCTTTCTATTTCTTTTACCGGGGCGGGTAATCAAATAGGGATTCTAATAGGGCTTATCATCGTTGCCATATTAACCAAGCTGCTGGGAGCGGGAATGGGGGCACGGATAACAGGCTTTGATAATAGATCGTCACTCGGTATCGGTGCAGGCATGGTATCACGCGGAGAGGTTGCCTTAATTATCGCTGCAATTGGGCTAGCATCAGGTTTACTAAAAGAAGAATTCTTTACGGCTATAGTTATTGTCATTATTCTTACAACCTTAGTAACTCCACCTATGTTAAAAAGTTTATTAGAGAAATAGCTAAAATTAATTTATATTACTACTGCTGGTTATTCCTCCGACCCACTGCCTGACGGGCTTTTTCATATTCATCACCTGCGGCCATATGCAGAGGCTGTACAATAACATCTTTCAGTAACGTAAGTCAACGAAAATCAATGCTTGATATACTGACGGTTAAAAGAGTCAAACAACAGAGGGTAAGCGGTAATACAATCTCTGGTACAAACTTGCGGCTATTGCAAGCTGTTTTCCTGCCCAATGGCCCGCAATATAGGCAGCAAGTTTGGATCAAAACTGCCGTGGATGGAAGAAGCGACTCAGATACTTGGTGAATATTAAGTTGGATTATTAGGTGAAAAATTAATAAAAAACTCCAGAATTTTAACCCTGTTTTGAGTTGTGTCAGGTTAATCCAAAGCGGAGCCAAAAAATAACAGGGGCCGTGCTGAAACTCTTACGTTTCAACACGGTCCCTTGCTGCAGGGGAAGGAGCCTCTTTAACCTCCTTCGATTTCTGTTGCGGTAAAGGTAATGGGGCCGATAACGGTGGCTGCACTGCCGCTGTTGAGCAGTTCGGCTGTCAGATAGTATGTGTAAAATCTGGAAGCGCCGAAACGGGTATCAACATGACTGAAGCTGGTGACCCTCCTGCTGTCAAAGCCGCTTTCCGCGCTGTCAAGGGCACTGAATACCAGATTGGATAATGGGACGCCCCGCCAAATTTTAAACAGTACATCGACTCTTTCCAAACCGGTGCCGTCAGTGACTGCCAGCCAGCCAACGGTGGCATTTAACAGTACGGCGCAATTACAGTCACAGCCGGACCTAAGTGTAAGTGTAGCTAATGTTGTAGGTGTAGGAGTTAGTGTTAAGGGAATGGAAACGCTGCCGGACGTGTTGCTTGGCAGGACGGAGAAGCTAAAGTTTATAAATTCATCGTTTTGACTCATGTAAAATCACCTCAATTTGTAGTCATATAACATAATATGAGCTCAATAGGAAGAGTGTGCCAGCGGCCTGAAAAATGCAAAAGCAAACCCCGCCTTCCTTAGGTGCCCCGATAACTATATTCGGGGTAAGGAATGCACAAACTGGTTAATGATAGAAACAGCGAGTTCTTTGGCGGAATCGTAATTATTGTGCATTACCTGATAACAAACTCTTGGCGGCGGTGAGTCTGATAAGTGCTGGATGATAAAAGTGTCTGGATGAGCCAGCGCACAGGCAATTGATTTTGGAACAATTGCCCATTGCTCAACATTCCACATAACAGAAAAAATAAGTGCCGCCGAATCAATTTGCAGACTGGCTGGAGTGAAGGCGCTCCACCACCGGTCGTGCCAGAGCTGGTAAGCCGGGCCCCAAGGAAAGTACAATTGATGCCGGCAGTCTAATTCCAGGGGGGAGATAGTATCGGTGGAGGACCTGTTTTCGGTCCTGAGCCGGATTAATACCATTTCATCCACATAAAAGGGATTAACAATCAGGCCCGGAGCGGCTCTTTCCGCTTTAACGAAAGCAATGTCGATTTCCCGTTGCTCCATGCTCTCATAAGATTCCATTGTATGCTGTGTGCGTATTTCCAGGCGAATCGCGGGGCATTGCCTGGTTATCATTCTGTATAACGGCGGCAGCACATATACGCTCAGGCTGTCGGCGGCGCCTATCGTTAAACAGGTTTGCGGGCCCTGGCATTGCAAAATTTCCACTTCCCGCTTTAACATGCTCCAGCGCTCGGCTAAAACAGCAAAACTTTCTCCGAAGGGTGTCAAATGAATGGCCTGGATTCCCTTGCGGCGTTCAACAAGTATGGCGCCCATTTCGCGCTCAAGCACTTGTAGGCGATAGCTTACCGTTGACTGAGACAAGTGCAGCAGTTCGGCTGCTTTTGTCAGACTGCGGGTTTGCACAATTGCGAGGAATGCTTCCATGCCCGGTACATCCACTTGCGGTCACCTCTTAAATATCGAATTCTTCACTATTGTATTGCGAATTTTTGCGTTTTACTTCACTTGCGGCTGTATATTAAAATTAGCGTGAACGAATTGTTTTGCCGACATATCGGCGTGAGAGGATGAAATAAAGTGACCGGTTTTGCCCTTCTGCTGGTCATCATAGCTGCGTTTTGTCATGCAGCATGGAATCTTTTAGCCAAAAAAGTCTGTGGCGGTACGGCATTTATTTGGATTTTTGCCAGTTTATCGGCCGTAATCTATTTTCCTTTGGCTTTATGGATCCTTTTGGTGGAAAAACCGTTTATCAGTCCTATGCATTTATCGTTAATTGCAGGCAGCGCCGCACTGCATTCGGTGTACTTTATTTTACTTGATAAAGGGTATCGCTTTGGGGACCTTTCGGTTATATATCCCCTGGCCAGAGGGACCGGACCGCTTCTATCTGTCTTGACGGCGATTTTCTTTTTAGAGGAACAACCGACACCGCTTGCCTTGGCAGGAGCTGCTTTTATTGGCATGGGCATTTTTGTTATTACAGGTAATCCTTTCAGTCGCAAAGCTGCAAATGCGCAAAAATCAATCATTTATGCCCTGTTTTGTGGTGCTGCAATTGCCGGTTATACAGTGGTAGACAAAATTGCTGTTAGTGCCTATTTGCTTCCCCCACTATTAATGGACTGGTCTACTAATTTGGGCCGGGTGCTGCTGTTGACACCGTACTCCCTGAAAAATTGGGATAAAGTGAAAGAACAGTGGGCTGCTCATAAGAAAGAAGCCCTAGGTGTGGCTATTCTATCTCCTTTGGCATATATCCTGGTCTTAACTGCAATGGTATTCAGTCCGGTTAGCTATATAGCACCTGCCAGGGAGGTCAGCATATTAATCGGAGCCATCCTTGGTGCAAAGCTGCTGTCGGAGGGTGATATTAAACTTAGACTGGCCGGTGCGGGAACCATGATGATTGGCTTGGTTGCCTTGGCCGTAGGGTGACGTTATTCTACAACTATGAATGGAATGAGAAAAAACACAGGCAAATGCCTGCGTTTTTTATTTAAAGAACTCGATAAAATGTGATCCCGCGGCGGAAAGGGGATGTTTTTTCGACCAGAGAACAGCAGTTGTTGTTTTTAGATAAGGGCCTTTCAGCTTATAGAAGGTCAGCGATGAACCGGGCAGAATATCAACGGCAGATTCCGGAACAATTGCGACACCCAGGCCTAAATTAGCCCACAATAATAATAAGGTAATATCATCGCTGGTACACAGCAGGGTAGGCTCAAGGCCTTGCTGGCGGCAGTGCTCGACAATGGTCGGCGCTGCATGACGATGATGGGCCAGCAGGGGCTTATCTGCCAGTTGGCTGATCTCCAAAGGCTCCGTACAGTCGGACAGCATGCCGGGACGCGCACCTACTACCATATCCTCTTCGGGTAGTAAGATATAATCGTACTGCTCATAATCAACCGGGGTGCGGACAATGCCAATCTCGATAATGCCCACATTGAGCAGTTCGAGAATTTTCAGCGTTTCTCCCTGGCGAACATGAAAGGTTACTTTCGGATAACGCTGATGGAATTTTTGAATATGACCGGGCAATATGGAGCCTGCTGTGGAGGGGATTGTGCCAATCATCAGGCGCCCGCTGATGCCTGCGGTTGATTCCTGCAGGTCATTGAGAGTTACTTTTTTGAGTTCCATCATTTGCTCAGCCCGGTTGCGGAGAATGTTGCCCGCTTCTGTTAACCGGATATGCTTTTTCCCGCGCTCAAAGAGCTGAACACCGAGTTCTTTTTCCAGCAGGATCAATTGTTGACTGAGCGGCGGCTGAGTGACATGAAGACGTTGAGCCGCTTTCGTGATTTGCCCTTCTTCAGCGACAGCCAGAAAATACTTTAATTGACGAAAATCCATACGAACCCTTTCTTTCTATCCATTCGAAAAGAATATACAAAGTAAACAAAAATGATATTTTTCTTATAGATAATTACTTGATATAATTTTAATGAATGGAGAAGCCTGTGTCAAATGCTTAACGCAACAATTATCAGTTATTTTGAAATTTTACAATTATTAATAAGCAGGATAAGGCTGCCTACTGCCTGTTAAGTTAGTAAGTAGTCGAAAAAAAAATATATATCAATTGAAATAGATATTTTTAATATGTTGTTTTATTTGATATAATTTTATCAGAAATAAAAATCAAGGACAAATGAGTCATGTCGGACACAAAAAGCCGTCTGACGAGGACTTAAAGATTCGCTTGTTTTTGAATATTCAGTTATTATATCATTCTAATGAAAAATGTATTGTTAGGTAACCGGTGGCGATTCCAGCCGTCGGTTTGATTATAGTAAAGCGAGGTGATTTTCAAATGAGTTTAAAAGTTCACGTGAATCGCTGTAAAGGGTGTGGCATCTGTGTGGAATTCTGCCCGAAAAAGGTTTTAACCGTAAATCAACTGGAAAAAGTTGAAATTGTGAATGAAAAAGATTGCATTAAATGCCGCCAGTGTGAGATGCGCTGTCCCGATTTTGCCATCTTCGTACAAAAATAGCAAAGGAGCGAATTCGATGTCTTACAAAACAAAACTCATGCAAGGCAACCAAGCGGTAGCCGAAGGTGCCATTGCAGCCGGTGTTACATTCTTTGGCGGCTATCCGATTACTCCTTCTACCGAAGTAGCTGAATCTCTGGCCAGAGCATTACCTGCTGTTGGTGGAAAATTTATTCAGATGGAAGATGAAATTGCCGGTATCGGTGTCATTATCGGTGCC
>Ga0074195_1002592_pt1 | contig 19575 bp, 14 predicted proteins | sample EPASupsiteHSE623_FD_64525 | JGI IMG/M metagenome (GOLD analysis project Ga0074195, IMG submission 64525) | Bioremediated contaminated groundwater from EPA Superfund site, New Mexico - Sample HSE6-23 | ecosystem: Environmental > Aquatic > Deep subsurface > Groundwater > Contaminated ...
ATGGTGGTGGCTCGGCAACGGATGCAGACGGCCTGGCCTGGGCGGATGGTGCCGGAGCCAAAGATGGCACAAACTCGGCAATGGCATTTTCAATGGAATAGCCCCGCACAACCAACGCTTTAACCTCGTCCGGATCGATCTCGGAGGGGACCTTTCTTTCAACCTGCATGAATTTATTTTTATATTTTTTAAATGCACTCGCAGCTGCAGCCAGAGCATCTCGCTCATGATCGTTCCTGTACCCGAACTCCTTTCCAAGGGCGATCTTCTCCTCCGCAGGAACATCCGCGCCCGGCGAGAAAAGAACGGCATTAAAGGCTCTCTTCACCTTTTCAACAGCACTGGGTGTGGGATAAACGTCTGTTGCGACAACCAGTGGCTTTCCTCGGGCGGAGATCCATTCGATCACATCCGAAGACGACATGGCACGGGAGCTGATCAGGTCCACCAATTCACCAGATAGGTTCAGGGCGGCAATGCCGGTGGTTGTTCCAGGGTCCAGGCCGACTATGATATAGCTGCGCCGGCTCAAGAGCGGCTTGTACTGCAGCTCAGGCCTCTCCATGCTCTGCACAAGTATCTGAGCATCGCTGTAGTAGCCGGGACTTATGTGCACCTTCTCCCGAGCTGCCTCCACCACGAACTCGGCACGAGTATAGCCGCCAAGCCCTTCCACGGCCCGCGAAGTGTATGTGAGACCAGCCTCATGGAGCTGCTTTTCCACCTCGCGGGCCAGCCCCATCACAGCGCCGTGAATCTTCCTGGTGTAGCGGTTCTGGCTCCATCCACCCCGGCCTAAAGATCGCCTCCGGCTCACCTTGATCCAGGTCCTCTCCTGAAAGGCAGATAGCACCGCACCCACCCCCTTGGCAGCCAGCCTGGCACAGGCCTCGGCCTCCTGGAGGGGATTGGTTCGGTCAAAGGTGATGCCGTGGTAACGGGCCAGCTTGATCAAGGATTCGGGGTGAGCAGCGCCAGTCACCTGCACAAATTTGGTCGCAGGAGGCATTCTCCGCAGGATATTTATCAGCTCTCGGCGGTCGGATGCCAGCTCGTGGACGTTATCCATAGCCACCATCTCAGGCTGACGCTCCCTGATGAGCCTTATCAGCTTGTGTCGGCTGATCATGTGAAGGCCGAAGGCTTCGCCACCCTCCAGTATGACTAACGAGTAACTAGGCGCCCTTTTTCCGGCTGGAGAGCCGCTGGCTATGTCCACCCCGAATATGCTCAAACCTGGTCTGCCCCCTCCACCCGCAGGAGAGCCTCATAAAGAGCCAGATCTATCCCATACTTTCTCTGGAAGAAACGCAAGATGTTGACCAGATCCCGCTCCAATAGCTCTCTTGCATGAGGATGATCCACCTCCACAGCCTGAGGCCAGTCGATGATCACAGGGCCGGACTCGGCTATTATGATATTGAACTCGCTCAGGTCGGCATGGATGAGGTCGAGACGAAATGCCCGCGCCACCTCGGTGAGTATCATATCCAGGCCTTCCCTGGCGTCAGATAGCGTAATCCGATTCAGAGCCGGGCCAGCCACATATTCCATAGCCAGAGCATGCCTGCTGTATGATACCGGTCTGGGAATAGACACAGCCGGATAAAGGCGCTGCATGACGGCAAACTCGCGTCTGGCTGCGAGAGCCGCAGCATAAAGCCATGGTACCTTGGGTTTGTCAGTCAGATGGTCGCGCAGGCGGCGCACATGCTTGAAACTGGTCCTGCCCTGGCGGTGGAGCTTGATTGCAAGAGGCTTTTCACCGAGGCCCTCGTATACCACCGACTCTTTGCCCACACCGATCCTCTCGCCAATGGCCAATACTGCCCCTTTTTTTACAAAATCTGAGAGGGCCAAAAGATCGTAGGCAGGAAAGTCAATGCGATATCCCAGGTAGTGCATGCTCTCCCGCTCTACCAGCTTCTTTTCAAAAAGTTGGCCGAGCAAAAACTCGACCTTTTTAGGTGGTAGACCGGATAACTCCGAGATCACAAAGGACGGAACCCACTCATGGGTCTTCATCCCAGTCTCAATAGCACTGAGCAAGGAGCGCTCATCCTTGCTCAGGCCCAGGAACGCTAGAGCGAGATTTTCCACAGATACTATTATGTCATTATTTTAGCTAAAGCTTTGCCCCTCTCTATGCATCCCATCTATGCGATCTCAGTTCATTCTATTTCTGGTAGCACTTAGCCCGGCCCTCCAGGTTGGGATCCTGAAGAGTCTCCATCACATAATCTGCAAACTGAGCTCCAGTCGCCCCATCAGCTCTCCCGGTGAGAACTACCTTCCTCTCAAGCTGGCCACAGATGTCAAGAGCCATCTCCATCCTCTCCGCCTGGACTGCAAAGCCTATGTGCCGAAGGAGCATTACGCAGGCTCGCATCATACTGGCAGGATCGGCATAAATCGCTCGACCCTCATCGACCATGCGCGGGGCTGAGCCGTGGATGGCCTCGAACATGGCATAGCGCTTGCCGATGTTGGCGCTGCCGGCGGTTCCCACTCCCCCCTGGAACTCGGCTGCTTCGTCTGTGAGAATGTCTCCGTACAGGTTGGGCAGGACTATGACTTTGAAGTCCTTCCTGCGTTTCTCGTCCACAAGCTTTGCAGCCATGATGTCCACAAACCAGTCGTCGAAGGCGATGTCCGGGTAGTCTCTGGCGACGCTTCTTGCAGTCTCCAGGAACTTGCCGTCTGTGGCTTTAATGACATTGGCCTTGGTGACTGCAGATACTCTTTTGATGCCGTTCTTTTTGGCATACTCAAAAGCCAACCGCACAATCCTCTCGCTGCCGGGTGTGGTTATAACCTTGAAGTCGACAGCCAGGTCATCGGTGACATTATAGCCCTTGCTTCCTAAAACGTACTCGCCCTCGGTGTTTTCCCTGTAGAATATCCAGTCGATGCCTTTCTCCGGCACTTTCACAGGCCGGACATTGGCGAAGAGGTCCAGCTCCCGGCGCATGGAGACGTTGGCGCTCTCAAGGTTTGGCCACTTGTCACCCTTTTTCGGAGTGGTAAGGGGACCCTTGAGGATGACGTGGCACTCCTTCAGGGCAAGGAGGACATCTTCGGGAAGTGGCTTCATTACTCGGACCCTGGACTCGATGTCCAGCCCCGGAATGTCTCTCAGCTCCACCTTTCCGTTCTTTATCTCATCAGCCAGAACGTACTTGAGAACCCGAACGGCCTCTTTGGTGATGTAGGGTCCTATCCCGTCGCCCCCTACCACGCCGATGATGATGGGCTTGAGTCTGCTGTAGTCTGCCCAGTCCTCTCCTGACTTAATCTGATCCACACGCTTGAGCTGCTCGACAAGCAGCTTGGCAAAGTGATCCTTCGCCTTCTCTATGGCCTCCGTCGAAATCATGACTCGCACCTGTTCTTCAAGGGTAGGTGCAGTTTTAGCAGATCAATCTTTTGCAGATGGAAACAATTTAGTAATCTGGGAGAGATCAGTTAGAATCATGTTCGGACCCAAATCTCATCTCACTACTCGCAATAATCACCTTTTCATGGAAGATGTGGACTGCTTTGCACTCGCCCAACAAGAGGGTACACCCCTTTACGTCACATCAGAACAGAGGATACGCGAGAACATTCGCGCCTACCAACGCGCTTTTCCAGATGCAGACAAATACTTTGCAGTAAAGGCCAACGGCAACCTGTCCATCCTGCGCATTCTGGCCCAGGAAGGGATGGGTGCAGACATCTTCTCGGCTGGCGAGCTATCCGTTGTTCGGATGGCGGGCATCTCCAAGGACAAGATCCTCTACAATGGCAACTCCAAGAGCGAGCGGGACCACGAGATGGCCATAATGGCCCAGGTGAGGATGTCTGTAGACTCTCGCGAGGAGCTGGAGCATCTGGCCCGGACGACGAAGTCGCTGGGCCGGGAGGCCGAGATCCTCTTTAGGGTCAATCCCGATGTATCTGCCAAGACTCATCCCAAGATTGCCACGGGTCTGCGCACCTCCAAGTTCGGCATCCCTTCTGAGCAGGTGGCTGAGACATACATGAGGGCCGCGAATCTGGACGGGGTGCGGCCTGTTGGCCTGCATTGCCACATCGGCTCACAGATCCTGGACACGGCTCCATTCGCCGAGGCAATGGGCAAGATGATGGATATTGCCGCTGCGGTTGTGGCTGCAGGCGGAGCGATCGAGAGGATAGATATCGGCGGAGGACTAGGCATCCAGTACCAGCTGGATAATCCCGCGCCGACCCCTGAGGATCTAGCAAAGGCTGTTCTGCCGATCTTCATGAGCCGCTGCCAGTCTTTAGGAATCGCTCCCAAGCTCATATTGGAGCCGGGCAGAAGCATTGTGGCGGACACGACCGTCATGCTCACCAGCGTCAACGTCGTCAAGAGGGCACACGTCAACTTCGTGGCAGTTGACGCCGGATTTAACGTCCTGGCCCGGCCAATGCTCTACGATTCGTATCACCATGTGGTGGCTGCCAACCACTCAGACGAGCCCGCAGCCGATACATGCACAGTAGTTGGACCCATCTGCGAGACAGGAGATGTCCTGGCCAAGGATCGAAAGCTTCCGACCCTGGCGAGGGGTGACGTCCTGGCGTTCCTCGATGCAGGAGCCTACGGCTTCTCAATGGCGTCCCAGTACAACGGTCAGCCTCGCCCTGCAGAGATTCTGGTATCCGGCAACAAGGCAGATGTCATACGCAGAGCTGAGGACGCGAGCAGCCTCCTGGCAGGACAGAAGATACTGCCGAGGCTCATGTGGTAAGTCTGGCAGGCAATGCTATGACGGACAGACGAACTGACGAGAAAATGGTCTCCACAACGGATGGAAACAATAGAACGCTGGCCCAGGCGGTCCAGGAGGTACAAAGCAGGCTTATGCCCTTGAGGCAGGGTGAGTTCTCCGCAAATATGGATAAGGTCTCGGTCTATGTTCAGTCTGCTGCCAATAGCAAAGAGCTAAAAACTCTCGCCAACTTCATCCGTTTCGCTCGTCTCAACCTGGACGCAGCCCTTACTCAAGCTCTGGAAAAACTGGTCTACCGGCCTCGCTTGGCCAGCAAGACCGACGAGCACAAAAAATCTGTGGCCCTGCAAAAGACCTTCGACCGGCTCGATGATCCTGCCAGAGCAATGCTTGAGCACTATAAATCCAGCTCAGATCCACTCAACAAGTATCTGGTGGCTGGGCCCTGGGGGCACGAGTACTTGAGAAAGAGGGGCATCGATCTCGAGCAGTACGATAGAGAGCTCTGTACGATTTTGGGCTGCGAGGAGACTGCCGCAGGCAAGATAGTGCTGGGATATGCTGATCTGAGAAGGGCAATCGAAAGGGTTGAAGCGACTTCTGTCAGGAAGCCATAGGCTTTGCGGTCAGTTGTGTTTTCCAATTGATTCAATCGCATTTTCAAGCCGCCCTGCTAGAACAGAGATGTCATGATTCTCTGCCACGTATTTCTGTCCGCGGCGGCCCATTTCGTCTCGTGACTCCTGAGGCATTCGGTAAAGCGTTATGATGGCATCTGCCAGAGCCAGGGGATCTCTCGGAGGGACTGTAATCCCGCAGCCGGCCTCTTTAACCGGATTATTGGAAGCGTTCACTGAGAATATCACAGGTTTTCCTGCGGCCATATAATCAAACAGCTTGTTGGGGCTGATCCCATACTTAAACACTGCAACATCTTCTAAATTCAAGACGAGACTATCTGCATCCTGGAGCCTCTGCAGAGCTATATTCTTTGGAACAGGATCAAGAAATTCAACATTTGACAATCTCAGATCTCTTGCCAGAGCAATCAATCGCGGCTTCTCAGGTCCGTCCCCAATAAATGTTATTTTTATGTCCGCGTAGCCATTCTCCCGAAGGATTTCCGCGGCATCGAGGATCACATCAAGGGCGTTGGCCTGTCCGTGAGCGCCCAGATACATCAGATTGAATCCCCCGGATCTCACTGGCACCTTCCTCCTCTGATCGATCCTGGAGAGGTCAACTCCATTAGGGATCCATACTATCTTTTCACGCGCAATCCCGCAGCCAGTAATATAATCATGAGCCATTGGAAGCAGCGAAATTATGCATTCTGCTCGATGATAAAGAAATTTCTCCAGCCATCTCAGGCTTATGATGACCGGGTGATTTGGGCTCATCCTTCCCATGTCCAGGATCGTCTGAGGCCAGAGGTCGCGCACCTCCATTACAAATGGCACAGCAAAGCCGCGCGCTACAAGATAAGCGGCAAGAGCAGTCGGCAAATCCGGCGATGAGCCAATGACCACATCAGGCCTTCCGATTTCCGGCAATAGCTTTGGAAGCTTTCGTCCCAACCGCCAGGAAGAGAGCATGAACACAACCATATTCCACTCCCTCCGCCTGTCATTGCGCTGGTAAAATGGGGTGCGAACCCAGACGAACTGGACGCCGTTAATGTCCTCGATCTTCCAACTTTCTCCGGGATGCAAACGAGTTTCCTTATGGAGATGGTGATGGAAGCTCGTGGCAAAGATGAACACCTGGTGCCCGCGTTTGACCAGTTCCCTTGCCAGGTCGTAGTGCCTGGTGCCGCCGGGAAGGTCGGGCGGATAAGCATTGTGGTTGAAGATCCAGATTTTCATCGCTTTAACAACTCCTCATACAGCCTGAGAAGATTCTGCTCCTCTCGTTGCCAGTTATACTTTTCTATCACGGCCCGTCTGCCGTTCTCCCCCATCCTCCGCGCCTCTTCCGGATGGATGATCAGGTATTCCATCGCTTCTGCAATCTCTTTGGGATTCTTCGGATCGACGACGAGACCGCAATGGTTCCCATCAATGATCTCCGTCCATAAAGGGAAGTCTGAAGTGATTATCGGAAGCTTGGCTGCCATGTATTCGAATAGCTTGTTAGGCAAGGATCTTGCATGATTTGGGGCTGGATGAAAGAGCACAATTCCGGCCACAGCATTCTGTGCTCTTTTCCAGGCATCAGCCCAGGCAAGCCAGCCGAGAAAGCGCACATTTCTCCCACCTGGCATATGCAATAGCTCGCCCTCCAAACTGCTCGGCTCAAATCGCCCGATCAGGTCTAAACGGGCATTATGGGAGTGGTTTAGTATTTCAAATGCAGAAACCATCTCAAAGGCACCCCGAATTCTGCTAATCCCTCCAATGTAAACCATCACATTTTCCTTTTCATCCAGGAGTGCTTGCGACGGAGCGGGCAACATTCGCAGGTCAGGATAGTTGTGGATTATGACAGGATCAATCCCCGCGAACTTCTCGCCGATTTCTTCTGTAGCCACAACTACGGCATCAAGCATGCGTGCCATGATCTTCTCGACAACATTGAAGATCGCAGCAATCGGGCGTCTCAGTGGAGCAGGAATCCAGCTCTTATTGAGAATCTGCTGGGGAACGTCCTCGTGGACATCATAGATAACACGCCCTCTGGTGAACAGCTTCAAAAAGATTCCGGGAAACAGAAGTTCTGGATCATGGAAATGGTACACCGCCGCGCCCTGTGCATGAGCCAGCCGAAAAACATGCAAAGTAAGTCCAAGTATTCGATTTAAACGATTCCTGGGCCTAGGCAACGCAATAATCCTCACACCATCCAGGACCTCATCCATCTTGTTCTGGGCGATCAGGATGACATCGTAGCCTGACCTGGCTAGAGTCTTGCACTCCTTGTGATAGATGCGGGTGTCGAATGCCTGGTGGACAGTTGTGATGTGAACGATTTTTATCATGATAGCCTTCGAATATAAAGCGTACCGCCCTTAGAGTCCTCATGAAGCTCGATCTTTAAATAGCGTGAACTCATGCCAGAAAGCGCTATCTTCTTGCCATCTTTAGTCTGCACAAGGGCTGCGAGATTGATGGAGTTAAAGGTCTTGAGGTCATTGCTCTGAAGAAGACTGAAGGAGCATTGACCTTTAGCTTTTATCACTTCGACTGCCAAATCACATGGTGAATGGCCAAGATCTGCTATAAACCAGCCGTTTCTTGGGATCTTCCAGCCCACATTGAATGCGCGACCGGGCATTTGCCCGAATTTGATCGATTCCCAATCAGAGACTGCAGAAGGCGCGGTCTCTGGCCTGAGAACTGCAAAACCGCTTAGAGTTGCTTTACTGCCGTTGTTCACTGATGAAATGACGAGTTTTGCGAAACGGACTGTCATCGGCTCGAATCGCTCAACATAATATTGATTATTGTTCCCAGACCGCTCCAGAATCAGCTTCCAATTTTCGCCATCATCGGATACGAAAAATTGGAAATCGCGCGGCACATCATCGATAATGGGGCCATGAAATGCGAGTCCATCTATGACCTGGGGAGTGCCCAAGTCAATCTGTATCCAGGTAGGAATCTGGCTATGTGACCAATACTTGCCCTTATGGAAAGACAGGCCGTCTGTGCCATGGAGATCCGGATCGTTTGAACCTGCAGCGGTAATATTCCAGCAGGGACTGTCATAGCCAGCAAATCGGAGAGCATATTCGAGAAACTTAGTCTCATCTGTCACTTCGTATAGCCAGACTAGCTGTCGGACATGAAGCCAGTTGTAAGACCCAGCATCAGCAAATCTTCGGGGTGCATCAGGATACTGACTGTAGTATGAGAGATATCCGGCGTCATACAGGGCCAGGTCTCTTCTTACGGCAGATATGCCGAGATCCAGATACCGTTTTGCATCTTCTCTGCCCGTCCATTTCCAAAACGTCCAGAGGGATTGTACCGCAATGATATGCCCATTCAGGATCTTTGATGAAGGGGCATCCGCACCGGCCACCTCCTCGAACCAGGTCACATTGTTCTCGAAGGTAGTCACGCCTCCCGCCCAGGTCGGCACAAGGAAAGAACGGAAGGTGCATTCTGCCGCATCGAGGTACATCGAGTCATTTGTCAGATCATATGCTGCCAGAAACACGCATAGCGCATTTCCCTGTGCCAATGATGATATCCACGGTGCATGTGCCCCAAAAACGAGATTATCGAAATCGTATTTCCAGGTCCAGAACTCTGAGCCGCGATATTTTTGCGTGGTTTTATGATCCAAAAACCACTTAACTTGCCTGTCAAATTGCTCCTTAAATGTATCATTGCCTGTGCTGCGGTAATCCCTGTACAATGCAAGAGCATAGTTCGCAATAAAATACGGATTGTATCGCCGTCCAGCTCCGTCATACGCATCTCCGTAATCAGTTACAGGATTTCCATTTTCGTCTAGGCTGAGCAGAAGTGACGACTTCACATAATTCGCCCCACTAACACGAAGAGTGAAAGGAAAGAGCGTTCTCTCCGGAAAAGAGGTCTCGTTGAGGATAGCACGCTCGTAGGGATTATTTATCAGGGGATTCTCACCTTGGCCAGCAAATTCATAAAATGCGAGACCATTCAGCACAAAGGCCATCTGGCGAGGATAAAAGCGCGTTTTATTATCATCTGGTCTTAAAAGCCATTGCCCATCTTTTCGATAATTTTGAACCAAGGCAGTGGCAAGCATTGTGCTCATTACAGGAGGCTCATTTAAGTATGATTCCAGCCTCTCTGCAAAATTCAGCGCATAACCTGCGGACCAGACGCGCGCCCAGCGCGTGGCCTCAGGCTGCCAGTTGGAGGTGTAAGGATATCCGACTGACAGATCATACAGCTTGCTGCCATTAAAAAACCGATTGAGGGTTGATAGCATAGCCTTGGGATCGATTGAACTATTGTACCTGCCACCATAAATCCTGTAATCAAAGAGCCCTTGCAGAGTATATACCTCATGCAGAAGATCATTAGGCCTGTTTTGTATCAACGATCTGGGACACCTGCCATCATAGTACATCCAGTAAGGATTGCCATCGGAGTCCTGCTGTTGACGGGAGAGGATATAAAGGACGCATCGATCTGCCCACTCAGAGAACCGGCTCTGATTTGCCACAGGATAACGACTGAGACGCTGGAGCTGACCGGCAAGCATGGCACCAGAATTAATTACATGATAACTATCTTCCGGACGGGTTGAATACCAGAAGATGACCCCTGTGCTATCTTCATCGAACTTGCCATTGAGAAATGTCTCCATAGCATCTGTCGCAGTAGTCAGAAATCCAGACATATCTTCATCATAACCGGCCTTTTTTCCAGCATCGTAGACATCCAGCAACGCCTGGACTCCTACAGCAGTCTGAATTGCATATTCCGTATTCTCTGGGTTGATCGTGCCGTCGCCACCAGCGTCCCAGGGAAAAGGAAGGCCCCACCCAATATCTCCGTCTCCATCAAGATCGGAGTTGGAGACAAGCCAATTTGCCGCATTGATCGCATTTTTCAGCGCGGTTTTATTCCCGGTTCCTTGAAAACGACGTGCTTCTGCGCTGGCGTATAGCGCATAGGCCTTAGGTTGGTCGAAAGGCTCCTTTGTGAAGGATGCATCAAATCCATAACCAGGATTGGTTTCGTTGAACTGGCTAAGGGTCTGAAAATAGATGCGTTCGTCAACCGAACTCACAAGGGGATTGCCTTCAGTTTTTGTAAGACAACCGGAATTTCCCAAAATCAATAATAAACATATGAAAAAGATCACACAAAGCCCCAGGCGAGACAATGCGAAATGGGTAAGGACGAACTTCATTATGCCTCGTATTACAGACAGATTCTAATCCCCCAGATGGCCATTGCCAGATTGTGGTTGATTGGTGACGGATTTCATCATCTTTATTGGTTTTTCCTCGCTGAACTGACCTGCAACCGCGAGTAATCCAACGAAGAAAAACAGCATTCTGTTGTCGTTAATGTCACCAGATACCATAGCATTTAGAAAGGCAAAACAGCACGATATTAATAGGTATCGACTCACTATTCTGAGAGAGCCATTTTTGGCATACAGCTTTGCAACCCCATTTGCGAAAGACGCTGCAATCATAATAATAAATGCAAGAACACCAACAAGCCCGTTCTCAGCACCTAGCTCAAGGATGAGGTTATGTGGATACAGCCGAATATCCTCACCAGTCAATGCTACGCTGAATTGGCCAGTTCCGCCACCTAAAATTGGAGACGCTGCCCATTGGTCAAAGGCTGCCTGAAAAAGGCTTAAACGAATCGACGCCGAGGTGCCAACATCAGTTAAAAGTATATTGGTCCTGAGCGCAAGAGTGGGAAAGAGTTCTGGGCCGAGGAAAGCTAAGACGATGGCAACAAACAACGCCACAATGCCAAGCTTAAACGCAAACCGGTCAATTTTAAGGTGGACGAAACCATGCACGCTGAGTCCAAAAAACAAAATGAAAGAGACGACTAAAGCCAGCACAGGTCCTCGAACGCCGGCAATCAGCGTTGCCCATAGCAATAAAGCAGCCATGACAAAAAGGCCTAGCCTAATCCAAAGCTTCTTTTCTGCAGGCAACAGAAATGCCACAATTGCCAGCAAACCGAGACCGGAAGCACGCGCCAGTGCAATTTGATTGCTTCCGAGTGCAGTGACGAAACCGACCTGTCCTCCGCCAGGATAGCCCATAAGAGCGTCAATTGCCAACGCTGTGGAGATGGTTACAAGCGCCCAAGAGAACCGTCGGAGAGACGGCAAATTCGTGATGAGAAGAATTGCCCCAAAAAAAGCCCAGCCAGTAAGAAAGGTAAATCTCATAGCTTTCTCAAACCCATATTGTATGCCCTTCGTATACAACAGGCCACCAATAAGGCAAGCATCAAGAAGAAGGAATAAAGCCGCCATCCAAATGGAACTACGGGGAAACTGCAACGCAAAATTGTTCCGGACTGCTCGATAGACAAATGCCAAACAGGATAGCACTAAGAACAACATCGTCATGTCGATGTGCGACTGGATGAATGCGAGCCTTAGATCTGCCTTGAAATATCCACCTAACAAAAAAAGAGCAAGGAACCACTCACCCATGTTGCGGATAAATGATGCTCTCAATCCACGCGAGGGATTACTGCTCATCTCCGTCTTTGTCATGAATATTCTCAACTTCCTTTGGACTTGCTCACAAGTTCCCGCCAGACTATGCACCACAAGAGTATATAAGCCGCTGACATTGAGAGACTATATGCCGCAATGGCAGCAATGTCGGAAAATCCGAGCGCATTTACTATTATTATGGCACCCACGACCATAATCAACCTGGCGCCGTCCCATGCAAGGTTCAGGTCCTGCCGCTCCAGGATGTTAAGGGTATGCTGAAGTGGAATTACGGCAAAACGGATCGCGAACATCACGCCCAATATCTGCACATACCGGCCTGCCGTCTCCCAGCCGGGCCCAAAGACGACAACAAAACCCCAGGGAGCTAAAGCGCATATTGCGGCCACGGGAAGTGCACCGGCCAATGCCATCTGGCTGCTCAGTTTCCAAAAGAACCGTTTCATTGAGATGGGATCATCCTTGGGCAGCCGGGCCGCCTCCCCAAAATAGACCTGAGCCACCGAGTCCACAACTATGTTCAAAGGCGCTGCAATCACCCTCTGTCCTAAAGCAAACCACCCCGCCACACCAGCGCCATAAAATGCTGCAAAGAGGATTTGAGGAGTGTTGAGGCCCAAGGAGTCAATGAGAGCTGACGATCCGGAAAAGATGGGAAAACGCCTGTATCTCACGGCAGCATCAAGCATGCCCTTCAGGCTGACTGCCCTGATGGCAGAACGGTCCCTCTTCCAGGCTGCGGACCCCAAAGATGCGCTTCCTGCGCTCTCCCCAGCAAACTGGCCTAAAAGAAGCCCTAGCGGACCTGCGATTATGTATCCCAAACCTACCTGAAGGACAGCGCGAGCAACTCCTCTGAATAGGCGCGTTCTGCCTATTCGGGCAAAATTCCTCTTTCTAACCGCCCAGTAGTTCAATATCTGGTAGGTTCCGGCTCCCAGCATGCCCAATGGAATGAGCCACAGGTAGCGTCCGAGTCCGGGGACGCGAGCCCATGAGACAATAAGATCTCCAAAACATTGAATGGCAAGCCACGAAATAGAGACCGTTCCGAGCATTATCACAATGCAAAGAGCCATGATGTTCGCTGCGGTCTCATCATCATCCGGAAGAAGAATTGCATATTCGTAACGAAGAGAGGCTACAACTACTACGATCCCCAATATGGATGCATAAACTCCAAAAACTCCAAAGTCCTCAGGAGAATAAATGCGCGTGAGAACTGGCGAAACAAGCACAGTGATGGCCTGCCCAAGTGCTGCTCCTCCTGCAAGAAGAGCCACAGCACGAGCAAAACCACCTTTCGGCAGGATTGACTTTATTGATTTCGCGAATTTCATCTAAATCCTGGATTGCAGTACATAGCTATGAGCCCGATAATCCTCTCTGCCACCCGACCATCGCCATAAGGCCAAATCCCCTCATCGCCTGCGTCAGAACACAGCGCAGCTCTGGCGATTCCTTCAGGATCGCATCCGACGAGCACATTCCATCCCGTCTCCACAGTTTCGACCCACTCGGTCTCCGCCCTCAGAGTCACGCAGGGCACTTTGAAGAAAAAGGCCTCCTTCTGCACCCCACCGGAATCGGTGAGTATCACACGCGCGTTCTTCTCAAGCAGGATCATATCAAGGTATGAGACAGGATCGATGATGCGAAGAGATGAATCAAGGTCTTCAAGGGCAGGAGATAGGCTCGAAAGGGCTTTCTTGGTGCGAGGATGAAGAGGTACTATTACAAGAAGGCCACTGGCTGCAACCTTCAACAGGCCCCGGAATATGTCAATCAAGTGCTTGGGATCGTCCGTGTTTTCAGCCCGGTGCACAGTGGCCAGAGCATATCCTCTCGAATGCAGCCCAAGATCTTGAAGGATGCTGGACCTACGGCGGGCAAGCTCAGAGTATTGGAGGACCGAGTCGTACATGACATCGCCGGTGTTTATGACCAGAGATGCATTATTATAATCAGAATCAAATGAATATTTTGCAGGTGGATGGGCTGAGAGCTTTCCATCATCAAGGATATGGGAGAAACCCTCACGACGCAGGTTGAAGACGGCAGTCTCGGTTGGGCAGAAGAGGAAAGAGGACACATGATCAGTGAGCACTCGATTGATCTCCTCCGGCATTCGCCTGTTGAAGCTTCTCAATCCCGCCTCCACGTGGGCCACGGGAATGTGCAGCTTGGCTGTAGCCAGAGCGCCGGAAAGCGTGCTGTTGGTGTCTCCGTAAACCATCACAAGGTCGGGCTTTTCCTTGACGAGAACCTCCTCGATCCTTTTAAGGACCTCTGCAGTCTGGTAGGCATGAGTGCCTGAGCCAACGCCGAGATGGTAGTCAGGCGACTTCAAGCCAAAATCGTCGAAGAAGACCTGAGACATCTCGTAGTCGTAGTGCTGGCCGGTATGGACCAGCACCTCATGAACCCTGCTATCTGGATGGTCCCGGTTGTGGCGTTCTACAGCCCTGAGAATAGGTGCTAATTTTATGAATTGTGGCCGAGCGCCGACGATGTCCACGAACTTCATGGCGAATCACCAAGGAGACCCGCTTCCTTCAGGGGGCGGGAGGAATTGGGTAGACTTCCCAATTCACTTTCGCTCCGCACTGCAAATCTTTTTAACATCTCAAATCTATCTCCTACATGTACTTGGGCATCTTAGACACCCTCTCGGTAAACCGCTTGATGCTGATCCTGTACGACGTTGCCAGACTTGTCCGAAAGGGAACGGCTGAAACACGATTTGAAGCCGTCTCTGGCATCTGTTGAGGCCAACGTTCCCGCCAGACGAGAACCTCTGCGATTCGGCGGCGCACGTAAGCTGGCCTGGAGGCCGGCTCCGATCTCTGATTTTGGAACAGATCTGAGCAGGGCTACTGAAAGCCCCTCACCTTCAGGGGAGGGGTAGCTTACATCTGGCTCCTTCCATCGACCATTGAATCTATCATTTATTCAGCCCCCCTGCTAGCCCCTCCCGGAGTAATGCCGCGAATATGCCGAGCACCAGCCCCAGCGCCCCGGCAATCGCCAGAATCGAGGCCTTCCGAGGCCCGATTGGGCTGACAGGCTCTTTCGCAGGCTGGACGACCACCAGGGGCTTGAGCAGATCGAGCTGCTTTTGCAGATCCTGACTGCGTTCAATCAGGGCAGAACGCTGAGTTTCCATGCTGCTCAAACGATCCAAAGTGCGAGAGAACCGCATTTCAGACTGCACATCAGATGAGCTTGAAGATTCTTCGATATTCATCAATGCGTCCCGTGTCAAATTTATCTGCATATTCATGGTATCGAGACGTTCTTCGGCTGCTCTGAGCTGGCGGGACAGGATATTTCTCTGTTCGTTATAGCTTTCATTGCTGCGATTGGCATAGAAGAGAACCATCGTCTCCACTGCCTGTTTGCCTTCCTGCCGGTCTGTCGTCTCATCCGAAATCTCAACTAGCCTGTCACTATCGTCAACAGGCACCACACTGATGCCATTTTTAAAGGCATTGAAATCGCCTGCTGTTGCATTGGAATGGAGCCGGATAAACACGTCCAACAAAAATTCATCGCTAAGCATGATGCTCTTCGCAGAGACCGGACTTGTGTAAACTGGATCCTCAAAATTGCCCATGGCAACAATGGTGGAGACCTTGTATTCTGATGGCGTGGTGAAGGCAATTGCTCCTGCCACCAAAATTGATATTATAAATAATCCTATGATCAATATACGATTCTTCCAAAACACACGAAAAATGTCTCTCAGATCAATTTCGTCTTCCATTGTACAGCCACCTAAGAATTCTCTGCATCACAATAATCCAATCTCTTCTAACAAACTAATGCGCTATTCAACTATGCGTTGTGCAAATAGGCCCCTATTGAAACGCCCATGTGCCCTAGGCTGGGCATGCCCGTGGCTGATGAAAACCAGAATCCGTTGATAATGCGGATTCAGTTTTACATGAGAACGCTTGAACTTTTGACCTTAGTGGTACCACGCTTATTTTATGCACATCCCCTATAAGTTGATGCTGCTTAACTCGTTGTCTTCCCGGAGGGGGTCACCCCATCGCTGCACGTATCAGGTATACACATATCATTAACTATATTTGACACCCTCAGAAGTATACTCGCGATGGGTTGGTTCCCAGGAAGAAGTATTCCAACTAAACCCTGAAATTCTATACTCTCTGAGAGGAGAGAGGTACTCACAATAGATTTGGAAGTCTTCAGGACGCAAGTCATAGAAATAGTAGATTCTTATTCGTGAATCGGTCTCATTAACTGAAAAGATCGAAGAACCTGGAAGCCTGTTCTTTATCTTCAATTCATCCGCGATGGTCTTTGGAATATCTCCGAGGGAGACCGGCGAATCGGAGGTTGCTAGTGTTCCCGTCGAATTAAAAGGTTTTACTAGCATAAGCGGGACCCCTCTTGAATATGGTGCATAATTTGTAGCAGTTGCATCCGTTGTCGCTCCAGACCCATGATCCCCAATTATAAATATTAGTGAATTATCATAACTACTATTTTGTTTTAAGGACTTGAGAAGTGCGTAGGAGATCTTCAATGATGCTTTGGCCTGGGATTTATATCCCGTAATATTTTGTGGCAATTTCACATAACTCAAATTCTCATTTAGTTGGTATGGAACATGAGGACCTGTTAGATCAAATAGTTTAAAGATCCTTTCCGGTGCAGAGACACGGATTGCAGAATTGAAATTAGAATACACGGTCGTATCATTCTGTATTGAACCTTTTGGCATTGTGAATGATAGTCCTGAGGATGATGTACCATAAAAATGCCGTTTTAGCACTTGAGGAACAAATCTAAAGAATGTTAGCCGATAGATTGGAGTTATTACTAAAAAATCTTCCGCGGAAAATCCGTCATGGTTTTTCCAAGAAAAGCCATCGATTGTGTCATAGATCTCGTTACTAGGGAAAAATGGCTTTAATAAATATGGTTTTATATCGACACGTACTCCGTTCTCCTTAAGCAAGAGGGGTAACGAGTAATGTAGTGATATATTTTTAATAAATTGCGAGAAGGGAACAGAATTATCATAAAATATTCCGGATAGAATGTATGTTATTGAAGGGTTCGTAAATGGGAAACCAGCGACATTATTCCGATAATATGTAAATCCGTCGAACATGTTACTATATTCTGGATTCTCATTGATTATCTCCTGGAAGATGTCTGACTGAAATGAGTCCAATATGATAATGATCACATTCGTATTTGCAGAAAATTCGTACATCTTCGTATGATCAGGATTATCCTGCAGATTTTTCCACTCCGATTCCTCAGGAGCAGAGTATGACACGACCATAAGTCCTGCCGCCTGTACAATAATAAGTAGCGAACAGAGTAACACAATATGACGGTACAATCGTTTTGAATACAGAAAACCGGCAACTAGGATGCCAATCCAGACCAACGAGTCGATAACGCCGTTCCAGAAGTAATTTTCAAAAATAATCTCATGGCCATCAAATAATCCATAATCCCATACCAAGATATTTCCCTGGATCCAGAACAGGAGACCCAGTGCAAAAACCACTGCAGATGCCGTTGTATGGGAGGATCCCTTTAGCCACCAAAGAAGGAGAGATAGGATAGATCCCACAAAAAGTACAATTGCTAGAATATAATACCAAAAATTCGAAAATGAAAATGGTATTTCCATAATGTTGGTATAATAAAGGTTTACAGGTCCAAAAAAGAACAATGTCAAAGACAACAAAAATGACGCTGCAAGAGCTACTTTAATTTTCTCATAATCTGCAGTAGTAGCATCAGTATTATGTATGGTCATACTTAGCACCGTTTCATCAAATATAATGTGCGCAAAGAATCGATAATTGGATCTTTTTGGATAATGATAAAATGCTGACTGAATTCTCGCTCGAAGATCTCTTGAGTATACCCATCGAAAATATCCATCCGATTGGCAAGCATTCTCTGTACCTGCGAGTCTTCCTTGGGAACAAATTCGATGATGAGGTTGTTACAGATCCTTGCAAGGAACTCGGCTACCCGATCAAACGGGAGATTGTTCGAGATGGTAAGATGGTGGAGCAATGCGAGAGCAAAAACCATGTCAACCGGCCCCCTATCAATGAGAGAAGTACGTTCTTCATTCACCCAGCCTATGCCAGGACTGGGGTTTGTGAGGTCAAGTAACAAGGGAAGAAGGCAATACTCGTGATGTTTAACAGTTTCCAAATATGTTCGTTCAACACAAGCAGGGTCGATATCAAAAGCAACTGTGAAAACCCCGTATTTGCTTGCAAGGCGGGAAAATAGACCCGTATTGGCCCCAAGGTCCCATATCGAACAGGGCTTTGTCAATTCCAAATATTTCCGGATGAGTTTTTTCTTGTGTTCCAGTCCTAATTGTGAATAATTGGTCTCTTCATAGTAAGTTGCCCATTCAGTTCCTTCTGGCCGCCATTTAAGGTGATGCACTGTTGTAAAGAGGCTATCGACCATGCCAAGCAATGAATTTCGTTTCATCTGGGGAAGATCTATGGGCGAGCGAGTATCTGCATGCTTCTTCTGACTTTTTGCATGCAGATGTATGTGCATCAAAACACCCCAATTCGTCCAAGTCCGTTTTGGAAGGAGAGTACTTGCGAGATCGAGTGGGACCCCGTCTATATAGATCCTCAGCAATTGATTCAGTCTGATATCACAGTAGGTCATTAGCGTAAGAGGAGCAAGAAAGTGCTGACAGAATTGCCGGTAGGCTATCCATGGATCTCCTGATCTGTATTTCTCAAAGGAAAGAGTATCGATCAGAACCGGTTTTCCGTCTAAAAATTGGATGTTATATGCGCTGGCATCTTTCAGAGTAAGACTATACTCAAGTGCAACACGTTCTATCTCCAACGTTGCAAGGGCCGCTTGTTTTAGCTGACTGAAAGACCATTCGTAAGGGTAGGTTATGAATGAGATATCCTTTGGCCTAATGATCTTATAAGCAATATTTGGTATTTCAGGCGAGACGCCCACTTCTTGATGAGGGACCAGCAATTCTCTTTCGACTAAATTCTCATAGAGGCCGGTCGCCATGAGCGTATCGTAATGTTCTTTATACGTGCCATTAACCTGGCGATATATAGCGCCATCACGTCGAAATATGAATCCACAGGGATCTCGGAAGGAGCTTGCCAAAATCTCAGTGTTATTTACTCTCATGGTGCACCAGGTCCTTGTAGAAAGACTTTATTTTTTGCCAATAGATTTTGAGCATAAATATAGAACCAAGTACAAATCCGATCATCATTTGCCAGATAAAACTACCGGTACCAGGATCAAGATAGGCAGAAACAGGTTGTGTAACGAATAATACAACAAGGAGAAACAGAAATAAATATCGCTTTTTTTCTCTCATAATCCTACCGCACCATTACTCCAATTTAACCGTTGCGTTGTGGTTAAATTTACCATATAAAGTTTGTGGTTGGGTAGGCTTTGCACCTAAAGTCGATTTTGCACCTAAAGTGACGAATATATCAGTAAATTGGTTATATATTCCAATAAGCAATTCGATCAAACTTTGAAAAATTGGTCGTGTACTTCTTTAACTGAAATATTTTAATACTACCTCATTGTATAATTGACTTGGGGTAGCGATGGAGTCAAGTCTCGATTTGTCAAAGTTTTGGTGCTGGCA
>Ga0074195_1002593_pt1 | contig 19564 bp, 12 predicted proteins | sample EPASupsiteHSE623_FD_64525 | JGI IMG/M metagenome (GOLD analysis project Ga0074195, IMG submission 64525) | Bioremediated contaminated groundwater from EPA Superfund site, New Mexico - Sample HSE6-23 | ecosystem: Environmental > Aquatic > Deep subsurface > Groundwater > Contaminated ...
TCTACATGAACAGGGGGAAACAGTTTTTCACGTTAATCAAGCAGTACCTTGAAAAGGAAGTCGGTTTTCAGAAAGGTGTGATGTTCGACAAAACCAAAGTGGATGAAGTGGAAATCATCAGCTCTGAAATCAATGACAACCGGAAAGAAATCATTAAAGAAGCTTTCCTGGAAGGTGTAGTAAAAGTGATTATTGGAACAGCAACAATCCGTGAAGGAATTGACCTGCAAAAGCAGGGAACCGTGATATATGACTGTTACCCGGAATGGAATCCTACCGACATTCGCCAACTCGAAGGCCGTATATGGAGACAGGGTAATAGATTTGCTTATGTCCGTATTGTGATGCCGTTGGTACAGGACAGCATGGACGTTTTTGTATTCCAAAAGCTCGAAGAAAAGACTTCCCGCATCAATGATATTTGGTTCAAAGGAGACCGGGGAAATGTTCTTGATCTGGAAAGCCTCGATCCTGAAGAAATAAAACTTGCTTTAATTACCGATGTTGACCGGCTGGTAAGAATGTTCTTTGACCAGGAGAAGGAACAACTCAATCGTGAAATGTCTAAAGCAACGAGAGCCATTGAAATGATTGAGGAAATCAAATCAGACATTGAGGAATACAATCGCTATCGTGGAGAATCACTCGATGCTATCAGAAAGTTTCATGAAAGCCTGATAAATTCCGAACACTTTGAAAATTCTGCTGTAGCAGAGCCGGATTTTGAACAGAGCCAAAAGGCAAAGACATTCAAGAAAGCGAAAGAGCTGAAAGAAGATTTGGAAACCTTCCTGAACGCTTCAACTTTCGATGATAAGGATGTTCTGGCCATTGGTCGCAAAATTGAAAATTCTTACAGTACCCTCAGTGTTTACTTTGATCGCTCCTGGTATCTGAAGTATTTCAAGGAATACGTTTCAAAGGTTCGCAAAACAGAGCGCACAATACTCAAACCAAAAGGATATTCAATTGACAGTGATCTTACCAAAGTGCTGGAATCGTATCAGCTCGATAAGCAAACCATCATTAAAAAAGCAGACCTGTACAAGGGTGAAGCAAACTCGGAACGATGGGGAAGTCTGCGTAAGGAAATTGAGCAAAAGAAATCTGCTCTCCAGGTAGAAGGGCGAACTGCCTCTGATCGGGCTGTGGAATTCGCCAAACTCAACTACCTGCTTGCTTACAAGTCAGAGGATGTGCCGGTAACAGAACCCCGGATGATGCCTGAAACTCCTTCACTTGCTCCATCCATGAGCGAACTGGAACTGGAAGCTCTGGCGCTGGAGGTAGAACTTGACCTTCTTTCAATCTAAGTCAAACTTAAAAAAACAACGATATGATTACTATTGACAACTATTTCGAGATAAGCCGGAACATTGATTTCGACAAGCTGCCAGCAGCATTACAGAACGGTAACAAATTAACCAAAGGTGCTTCACCGAATAATTGGTCTGCATACAATTCCAATGAGAATATAAAGCGTGTTGTGGATGCCTACATGCAGAAGCTGGATGAATACCTGAAGAAGAACCCACCGGAAAAGCCAAAAAAAGAAGCCTCGGCCAAAGTGAAAACGGAAAAGGCAAAGCCGGAACCGAAGGCAAAAAAAACTGAGAAAGCAAAAACGCCAGTTAAAACAAAAGAGGAAAAGGAACCGGAAGCTGTAGAGAAGGTTTCGCTGGAAGTCCAGTTTATCAAGCGTTATGTGGGTATGAATGGGAAAGTAAAAACCCAGGATGAAATTCTGCGATTTCTTAACACTTTGCAAAAGGCCATACTTGAAAAGCGAATCCGCAAGACTTCTCCGTATGCAGCGGAAATCGAACATATCCAGAGCCAGCTTATCAAGTGTTACGAGAAAATGGACGAATCTATTGAGATTACAATAGAAAAGAAAACCATTGAAAAATACTTAGCCATAGCCGGAAGCCAGAAAGCCATGTTATCTGTGTCCTACATTAAGCAATACATATCTCTGCATGGAAAAGCAAATGTAAAAGAGAAAGCCCAGGCTCTAATGGCAAAGATCAAAAAGGCTGTTGATAAGCACAAGGTAACAAAGGATGATCCTTATGCTGATCGTCTGCAAAAGCTCTTCAATTCTTTGAACGATTATATAAAGGGAGATACAAAAGCCCCACAAATCAGCAAAAGCGAGCTGAACGGACTGATGGGCTTGGTCAATTTCAGTCAAAAAAAAAGCCCGGACTTAAACGGTGTTGATGAAGATACCGAGAACCCTGAAGTGATTCGCAGTACCGAGCTGGCCGGAATGGAATTTGAAACCATCGGCCTTCAAGGGAAATACAGGGAACTGATCGGTGATCCCAGCGTTGGTTTTTCTGCAATGGTTTACGGTTTGCCAAAATCCGGCAAATCGACTCTCTGCATTGACTTTGCAAAATACCTGGCTCAGAATCATGGAAAGGTTCTCTATTGTGCCATAGAAGAGAAATTCGGATATACCTTGAAGGAGAAAATTGAACGTCTCCGGGCAACTCATCCGAATTTATACGTGGCCGAAACTGTACCGGAAGATCTATCGGATTATGATTTTGTCTTCATTGACAGTGTTTCCAGAGCTGGCTTTGATCTTGAATATCTCCGGCAGCTTCGTCAGGACAATCCCAAAACAGCTTTCATTTTCATTTACCATACAACGAAAGAAGGAAACTTCCGGGGAAAGAACGAGAATGCACACGAAGTTGATGTGATTATTGAGGTGGCTAATGGAAAAGCAAAGGGGAATGGGAGGTTTGGAGTAGGTGAAGTGATTAGTTTGTTTAGCTGATATTGATTCTTCTTATCCAAATATCTAAACAAAACTAATTTCAAGGTTTTGGAAATTAGCAGTGAAATTCTTATTGTTAAATACATCAGAATTTTCATCAAGAATAAATATATTTCCTATGTCAAGAATCTGGCGTTTATCATTATCAAGAGCATTAAGAACAACAATCAAATGGTAGTTTTCCTTCTCTTCGATTGCTTTTCTGTATTCAGGAAATGAAACAAAGAAATGTTTTTGTTCCTCAGCATTTCCTTTTACCTCAATATATTGTTTGTAATTATTGTCATCTACATAAACTATATCACACCCATATGAATCAGATCCTTCAGGATTAATACCTGCTTTAGCAGCATTCCTTGAAATCCATGTTGTTGTATGAGGAAATTGATTTTTTAATAATTCATACACTATTTTCTCAGAAACCATACCAATAATTTTATTCTTTGCACTTTGTCTTTCACCATCAACTCTTTTTCCCTGCGAAGATCCACTGTAACTCGGTGTAGTTTTATTATTTGAAGTGCATCCAGGTTGAGTTTTATTAATCTCTACTCCAGATTTGTTGAAATATTGCGTTAAATCAAAATGATTGGGATTACTATCATTGTCGAAAGCCTGATTAATTTCATGAAAATTTTTATATCTCACAACCAACTCATCAATAGTATCATTAAAATATAAAAGACTTCTATTTATGTTTATTGATAGAAAATCATCAATTAATGAGATGTCACTTTTACTTTCAGACAACTTCACAGTTAATCTTTCTTTGTTTGACTTAAAGTTTACTATTGATGTTACAGAACTTTTTAATTTAAGTTCAGATTCATTTATTGATAGATAAGAATACTTCAAACTAAAAGCTTTCAAAAATACTTGAATAGCATCAATAATAAGAACCGGTTTGTCAATTGTAACAATAGGATGGTCTGAATAGGAATCTATGATGTCTTGAAAACGTGACTTCTCTGAAATATCCAGCCCGGATAAATGTTTATGTAGTTTATTAATAAATATTGATTTCCACTTTTCCTTAATTCCGTCAATTTGTTTTAAGTAGTATGATCTAAAATCTATGGTAATTCCAGAATGCTTATTATAAATTTCAAGAGATATTTTCAGTTTTAAAAATATTTCGTTTATGAGGTAACTGTTTTTATCATCTAATATATTTTCGTAGTTGATTTGATTATCTATTTTTATAATAGAACTCCAATCAAAATCGGGAAATTCGTTTGACAGTTTTAAATAATCAATACCTCCATTAACAAGATAGGACAGTGGCTCTCTTATCATTATAGAACTAAAGATTCCTATCCAAAAAGATTGATTTTTTGACAAATTAACAAAGCTCAAACATTCCCGAATCTCTTCAATACGACCATTGTATACTCCATATTTCTCAATATATGATTGTTTATCAATTTGGCTATAGAAATCAATCAATGATAAACGAACACGACTCAAATCCCTTCCTAATATTTCAACAAGTAGATCATTAAATACATTAGCATAAAACACCTCTTTTCTTAGCTTTGGGAAATTAAGGGCATAAACTATGTAACTCCCATTCTCGATAATTTTATGCGAAATATTCTCTAAAGTTGAAATGACTTCAGATTCTTTGAAAAGCTTTATAGTAAAGGAATCACAGATTCGAACTTTAACATTTTTTATCTCAATAATTTTTTCGTCAAGATTTGTTTCAAGTAATACTTCAATAAAACCTAAGCATTCAGCAATATTGGGCATCCATTCAATAAACTCTCTCTCTTCCCTCAATTCAGCATTTTCGATTTTCTGAATAAATTCCTTTTTAAAATCTAAACCGATTCGTTTTGCTATTTGTCCAAATTTATTTTTATCTCTATTTGTAAAATGGGGTTGAATAATTTTTTGAATTTCGTTAGGTAGTATATCATATGCTGGCTTATCTTCAATATTAAATATTGAATTTGCAGGCTTCCATTCAAGTTTTTTTTCAATTTCATTAATCCCAAGAAATATTGTTTGATCTAAAAGCGAAACATCATTTTTATTAAAAGAAGGATTACTATAACAGTCATAAAGTTTACTTAGAATTTTATTATAGAAGCTAATGAAATCCTTATCAATTCTAACTTTATCTTTGTGAAATTCATATATAGCAGAAAGAATATTATTGAAAATAGTAATCTCTTTTGAATCTAAGTGTTTTAACCCTATCAATGAGATTAGATCAGTATTGTAACTATATTGAACCGGTAGAATTGTTAAATATTTTCTTAATAAAACTGAATTGGATTGTAGCACTTCAATCGGATCAACTCCAATAACCTCTTTCATTTCGTGGCAATCAAAGCTTTCATTATTGACAATCCATTTATCTTCTCTCAGGTATTTTATAAAAGAAGAAATCCCTTTCCAATATTGTTTCGGTATTGGAAGTGGATTTGATGTCTGTGATTTATATCTTAACAAGGGGTTGTTTTCGTCTTCAATTAATGCAATGTATCTATTCCAATTATTGATTATAGATTCAGTATACCATTGATTAATTTGTTCTGGGACATCAATTTCCCAATCCCCTTCTATTCTATAATAGGGCGTTGACCATGGCGATACCGAATCTATAAAATCAAACCTTGAATCATTTTCGTCTAATATGTATGATTCTTTTTTAAAATAAATAGCAGGAACATTCCAAGCTCCAAATTGTATAAATTTTTCATTTAAAATATTCTTTTCAAATCCTAAGTCAATGAAGGACTCATAATTAATGAACTTCCCCTTGGGATATAGAAATCTCAATTCCTTTAAATCAATATAAATCGGCTCATAGAAAGGATTTGCCCATTTTGAATTAGTTGGAAGTAGAATCCGTTGCCTTATTTCCCATACAATTCGTTCAGAAATATTTAATTTAAGCAAAGAAACAAGAATGTCAATTGGGGGGACATCATCATTTGCATACAATTTAAGAAGCCTTTTTACAAGGAGTTCCATATTATATTCAAGATATCCCGTTTGACCTTTTCCAAGTCTTTGATCGCTTATCTTTATTTTAGGATGTATAAAATAAATATTCTTTTGTATGCTGCTCGGGAACTCAACTTTTTCTTTGAAACCATAAAAGACATCATCCTCGTTACTGTGAAGTGTCATTTTACTTGAGAGAAGTATCTTTTTCCCTTTTAGATTTATATTATCATGTTCGACAAGATATTTATACAGATTTTCGAAATAGCTAATATTGCGTTTTTTTAATTGCCGCTCGCATTCCTTTTCAATATTATCTGCAATCGTTTCGACAAATAGATAATCAATATTAAACTCATTAATAAGCCAATCCCTTGTTTTAGAATTATTGATGTAAACTAACCTTTTCCCATTTAATTTATTGTCAGGGAAAAGACCTTTGTCAAATCCATCGGCAATAACAACCTCAGTTACCTTATAAAAACTCTTGGTTTCCTTATCAAATATTATTTTTTTCTTAGTTAAATTTCGTATTAGACGATCATAGAGGTACTTTAAAATAACAATTTCTTCATCTCTTTTAAAAGCTAATAAATTAATAAATGAATACTTATGTTTCTTCTTTGCTTCAATAATCCACTCTCCACTAATATAATCTGCAATGCTTTTTAAAATATATTTATTAAGTATATTTCCCCTCAAAGCTTTTCTATCAGGTGTCACTAAAAAGTGACTATGAATTATAAAATCAAATCCAGATGATATTTCTGTTGGGTAGTATAGAAATAACTTGCAATTCTCATTTGGTAAAAGGCGGTTATTTTTCTCATCTACATTAAATACTAAAGAAATATCAACATTAGGATCTTGCTCATACATTTCCTTTTCTTTATCCTCCAACCGATCGATAATGATTTTGGGGATTGGAATTTTATAAGTAGGTTTAAAATGCTTGAAGTAATATTTATCTTCATTTTTTGAAACAATAACCTTCCCTGATAGCTTTTCAGATTGAATATTGAACTTAAAATCGCAATCGTCAGATCGAAATACAATATTCTCAAGATTTCCCAACAGTAATAGTTGATGTACTCCTAAAGATTTAAATGATTCTTTTATTTCGGAATCATTCACATTCTTTTTTAAAGGCAGTAATATTCTTGTAACAATTCCTTTTAAAATATCATCTTCGTTAATTCTTTTGCTAATATAATGAGGAATAAAGAACAATGGAATATCTCTATCTTTAAAATTTCTGCCAGTTAAAAGTGGCTTGGTTTTTTCTTTATCGAAAACCAATGAACCCCACTCCATTTCAATTATAGGTGTGTCAGTTATTTCACAAACACTCTTAAAGCCTATTCCTTTGTATCCGATAAAATCCAAACTATCCTTTGGGCTATCACCAATTGTAGTTATGCTATTAATCCCTTTTTCGTTAAATGGAGTTCCAGTATTGGAAATTATTAGAGTCTTTTCTTTTAGCTCTATATATACCGAACCTATTGTATTTGCGATTTTATTTGCGTCTCTTACATTTTGTATTAATTCAAATAAATACCTTCCTTCATAAGACTGTTGTAAATATTTTTCAGAACTCGCAATATTTTTTAATGCATCGTCTGAATCTCCTTGACGAGTTATTTGAATATTACTAATTAATTCTTTTAGATTCACTTTATACAATAAATTGAATTATTAGATATAATACTTGAATGCCAATGGTGGTGTATTTGAAACTGGACTTGCTGTCAATATCTCACCTATAGCATCAGCAAAGCGAAGTGTAACAGGAACACCATCTCCATAAATACAAGCATTGTAATTCAATTTTGTAAGGGCAAGTATATCCGTCAAAACGGTTTGAATATTAGCTTCACCCTTATTTATCTCAATGAATAAGGGGTTTGGAACCTCCATTGACAATGATGTTTCAAGTCTTGGCACGTATCCCTTTGTCCATAAAAACCCCGATTTATCTCCCTGAATATATGCCAAACCTCTTAACATTGGAAAATCACTATCTGGACGATATATTTTTAAAGGCTTTTTACTGTCAATTGTAATTCCAACAAGATTAGTGTCCTGCGGAGCAGCATCTTTAAATCCGTTCCATTCCTCTAAACTAAATCTTGTTCTGGCATGAATAAACAACTCCTTAGGGTTTTCTCCCTTCTTCTCTTGATATGTCTTAACCGCAATGTCAAGCAGTTCTTTTGCTTGTGGTCGTCGTAAATGGTATTCTTTTGTCATATTGTTATACCAAGGTCCAACAGCACCTCTAAAAACCGTTCCATCACCACTGTCAAGAAACATTTGAGCAGCACAACAAGCATTTCTTGTATCCCCACTTCGTTCATCCTTTTTATAAACCAATCCAACATAACAAACTCCATCTCTAATGTCTGCAAGTTTCCAGGGACGGCCACCTGTTTTATAAAAAGCAGCGGTTGATAATGACCAAGCTAAATGGCCTTCTATTTTTGAAAAATCACGTAAATAGGAGCCATTAGCCTTTTTAGTGTTTTTCCAGTCAATTGTACTTTCTCGAATAATTTGTGTTGGTATTGCTTTATGTAGTAATCGAGCTTTTAATTGATGATGAAAGTGAGCGTCATATTTAAAAGGTTCGTTTTCCTTGTCAATAAAATCAAATAAACTTCCAACCCCAGAATTAAGCATTTTTCGAGCATGTTTTTTGGTTGTTTTTCTTTTAACTGTTATAAGCTCTTTGGGCATTGTAGAATTTGGACGACAATATTGATATATCTGATCAGGGATTATTACAAACCATACATCAGCCCTAGCATCTTCGTTCTCTACTGCCTGAATAATTTTGTCAGTAAAAAGCGACACAAGGCCATATGTTCTTGTATGTGTATCTTCATTAAATAAATGCTGGCCAATTTCAGAATCAGTTACTTCTTTAAATATTATTTTTTCTGCATCCCATTTTGATCTAAAAACTGCCTCGAAACCTGGAAAAAACGGTCTGGTGTTATTATTTGAATTAAAAACTGGTTTTTGTATAGAGTTAATGTATTCTTTAAATTTACGTAAACCCTCTTTTGTCCCAACAACTCCATTCATTATTCCATAAGGAATACAATTTTCTATGGGGCCAAATAATGTCAGTCCATCTCTTGGATCTTCAATCTTTTGATTATATCCAAACAGGATTCTTGGTTCTTTTATATGAATTAATTTTTTCATTCTGTTGGTTCCTCCAATGAATCACTGACCTCTGTTTCTATTTCATCATAGTCATAATCAAAATCATCTCCAGGCAAATTATTTTTATTTGGATCATTGTATCTAACAGGACTATTAAATTGAAATGGTTCGCTACTTATACAAACCTTTTCTTCGCTACCTACTTCGAGATGAATATAGCCATCACTTTCGGCCAGAAATTGCATAAAGGCCAGAATCTTGTTTCTCCAATCGTTATTCCACCAGTTTTTACCTTGCTTTCTTCTTGCAGAATGCTGTTTCCCTGCCTCCTGAATTAAATTCTCACCATCATTTGTAAACCAAATATGAGAATTTATGACAATGCAAAGTTCAGGATATAATTTAGCGTTTCCTGAAATTCCAAAATGCCATATTTTGTCTAATTGCTTTCCAACAAGCTGAATTTTATTAAACTTGTCTTTATCCAGAGTTCCTTTTTTAATCCAATAAGATACTTTGTTTGACATCTGATAAATAGAAACGGGCTTATGCCTAATCGCATGATCGAATGCCTTATTTAAAAGAACTATCAGAATTTTCTTTGCTTCTCTGTTCTGTATAAATTCGGAACTAAATGTTCCTTCTATAATTTCAGGTAGTGAGATTTCAATACTTTCGACCTGATTATAAGTAGTTGTTCTTGGCAACTCTTTCATAAAGTCGTAACAGTATGCAAATGTTGCAAGATATTCCTTAAACATTAATCCAGGATAAGAAAGTTCTTTAAAATCAAAATCCTTTGGAATCGCATAATTGATTTTGTGAAACCTTAAGACTGATGGAATTTCTATTACTGGGAACCAATTTGAGCTATATATTTCCTCCTCAAATAAAGGTCGTTTATCACGTAGGTATATATTCTGCCATATTTCTGAAACATTCTCATGCTCATTATTTGATTTTGGCACGCTGTGTTCTTCAAATAATAGAAGCAAATTTTTTAATCCATCAGCCCAAGAGGATTTAAAATTAATTGAATTTATTCTGAGCAACTCCAAGTTTATATCGTCATATGACAGTGCTGGATCAAGATGTAATGGAACAATAAACTGTTTATCATTTGAATTTTTCTTAACCTTTTCAGCAACAGCAATTTCTTTCAATACCCCTTCTTTATAATTAGAGCTTTGAGATAAAATGACAAGAAATTTTACACTATTATTTCTAATCTCATTTTCAATTACAGACCACCAATCCTCGCCACCTCTTAGTTTTATCACATCACACCACACTTCATAACCCAATCCAACTAATTGCAGTGAAAGCCAACGAGCGAAATCATTGTCTTCAGGTGATGCATGACTTATGAAAATGCTTTTTCCCATTTTATTTTCTATTTGATCTCCTATCTGACAATTTCTTCCATATTCTACGTAACATCTTAACTTCTGAAATAGATAATTTAAGTTGCTTTACCAACAATTCTTTATCAACGATATCCAATACTTCCTCAATCCTTCGTTGTCGGATTAGTTTATCAATTTCATAAAAGTCTATTTCTGATTTCTTCAATATGGGTAAAGGTATTTCTTCAATTTCAGATGGTTCAAAAGTGAGTACCCCTCCACCATAACTTCTTCCAGTTATTTCAGAAAAAGCAAAAGTCAAAGAATTTAAAAAAGAAATAGCCAATACTTCTGCATTAATCTCTTTCTTAAATCTTACTCTATGGATAGTATCAGTTGATGAAGCATTCGTTTTATTGATTATAAGCTTGGGATAATCCCCTACTTGACGCAAGACAAATGCGTCAGGACTCCATAAAGAGGGGGTTATGTACCAGCGTTTACGAATTCTACATTTATAACCAGTATGAAATTCTTGTTCTTCACCATACTTAATATACTTTTTGCATGCAGTAGGCAATGAATCAAAATTCTCTTCCGGTGGTAAAAACAAGTACCCATTAATTTCCACTGCTGCATTAGATTCAAAATCCTCATCCTGAAAAATAATACCTTTAAAATGATTTGATCTACTTACGACTTTTTTAGTGTGGGGTTTTATTTTCCACTTCGTTGCCATCTCTTCATTAATCATGAAAAACTCATTACAGCCTGTAACGATGCCAACATCAACGTCCATAATATCGCCACATGCTTTTACTCGCTTATCCCCTTTAATCCTTCGTAGCAATTGAATTTCATCTTCATCTAAAAAGTACTTAGTCCATTTTTCTGAATTATGTTCTAATATTTTCACTTCCGACTGTTGGATGATAGACACATCTAACTTATTCAGTTCCTCTAAAGAGTTTAATTCAACAACTCTTATACCGCTATTTTCCAAAACATCCTTTTCGCAAAGCAGTAGTACAACTTCCTGTTGAATATCATCAAAAACCAATTTCTTAAATGTAACGATAGTAATTCTTGAAAAATATTTCGATAGGAATATTCTCGTTTCTGCTGCGTATTTTACCTGAAATAACTCAGCGGGAATAACCATTCCAAGTTTTCCTTGTTTTTTAAGTGAGTTTGCAGAAAGAACAAGAAATGGAACCCAAATATTTGTTAGCTTGTTTGGAGACAAACCCATCGTTTCCATCATTTCAAATGCCATTTTTCGGTGTTCTTCAGGGAAGTTTTGATAACGTATAAATGGCGGATTTCCTATCACAACGTCATATTTCTTTTTCTCATTTGACAAATAGCTAAAGAAATCATCATGAATAATCGTTGTAGAATTTAATCCATATTTCGCAGCTCGTTGCTTAGATTTTTCAGCCTCTATTTCAACTAACTCAATTCCCTTCAGCAAACCAAACAACTTATTTTTTGGTGTTCCTATATTTATAAACCTCTTTATTGCTGATTCAATAAAGTTTCCATCACCACAACTTGGCTCTAATACTCGTAATGTTGGCTTTGTAATAGCCCATTTACAGATAAATTCAGTTATAGGTAGTGGGGTATAATAACCACCCCTAAGTTTTTGTGCATCAACATTCTTTATAGTAGGTGTTTTCATCTTACTCTTCATTAAAATCCGTTAAAAACATTTCATCACTTAAAACAACTTCTATGTCCTCTCTGGTAATCCCATAGAGGCTATTTATAGCATCAATTAGTTTATCATTTAGAAAATTACATTTTCGTTCAAGAACAGATTTCTTTGCTAAGAGATATTCGTTAGACCATACCTGTTTAGCAGTTATTATTTGCTCTACAATTTTCACAATTCCCTGATGAATCTTTTTTTGATCTTTTTTAGTCCAATCAATTTCACGTATAGGTAGATTTTGTAAGAACTGTTTTCCGTGTGAATAATATGCCCCTCTAAACTCACTTGCTCCGGCTTTAACCATTGCTTCAAATATTGGATGTGACAATATCCCTAAAAGATAAAGTGGTGAGTATTCAGATTTGGAGATCAATGAATAATAAGGTCCATTACCGCCACCAGTAAATTGGAGATTATTGCAATCATAAATATAACTTGGCTTTGTTGATAAAACAGGCCAAATTAACTTCATATTGTCATGAAACTTTGTTAAACTTTGTGATCTTCCAAACTGATACCATTTAGGCTTTTTAGAACCATTAATGCTGCGTTTAGAAAGAGCCTTTTTAAAGGTACTCATATAAGCCCATGTTAAAGGGAAATTCTTCTGAAAATATACTTCAGTAAATATCTCTGCTTTATCATCAACTATTGTGTATGGGAAAATTAATTGTGCGTTTGATTTAATTGAATCAAACAAGTTGAAAGAAAGATCATATAGACAAGGTTTACATATTTCCTTTTCAATTCTATACTCAGTTTCTCCTTTACGGAATTTAAAATGCTTTTCTGTTTCAGAATGTGGCTCAATAATATATATTTTATCGAGACTGGTTTGCAGTCCAACTGTAATCTCAGCAACATCACTTAATGGGAGAGTTTTTGCTGCTTTGATTTTATTGAAAATTGCTTCGGTCTCCTTAGAAACAAAAACCCAAGGTTTCTCACTAAAATCAGCGTTATCGTAACTTACATAGTCAATTTCATCCATGATAAACTCTGATGAAATCTTTTTAATTCTGGTGAATTGAAATTTATCTCTACTATTTTTATCCAAAATTAAAATAGCAGTATAAGTACTTCTATTTGGAAACACTTGAGTTACCCCAAAATGAATTATTTTGAATAAAGAACTATGAGACGAAATGAATTTCCTTAATGCTGAACCTCCTTTTACAATAAAAAACTTGTTAGGTACTATATAACCCAATATTCCCTTTGGATTAAGAAGGCAGACTGCTTTTTGTATAAACAAATAATACTTGTCAAAGGTATCTGTTTCAGCAACGCTAAAGCCTGAAATTTTACTTTGATAAAATTATATCTCTTCAGCTTGGTACTTTACCATATTTTGAATGCGAATATATGGTGGGTTACCAATAATGGCATCAAAACCCTTAGTCTTATTAAGAAAAGGAAACTCACTTAACCAGTCAAATGGTTTTACTTTAAACAAGATTGAATCTTTCTCAATGGCTTTCTTATCAAACTTAAAATAATTTGAATCAACTAAGGAATTTCCTGTTTTTATATTTGCTTCTAAACTTGGTAAAACCTTTTTGCTATACTTTGTTAAATAATTATCTATTGATGCAGCGTTTTCATTTTCAAGCAACTTCAGAAGTAAGCTAAATTTAGTGACTTCAACAGCATAGGGATTAATATCAACACCAAAAATATTATCAAGAAGAAAAGTTTGTTTTGATTTTAAAGTTAAGATATAAGAATCGTTATAAGATTTATAAATTAACTCCTCGTCTGTTATACCAGATGAAATAAATGAAAGCGTGATCTTTTCTAAAAGATAATCATAGACAGAGATTAGAAATGTGCCTGAACCACAACATATATCTGCAATCTTAAGTTTCTGAATTTGATTTAAACTTTTACCCTCAATAATTGCGGTTAGCGTTTCATTTACTATTTTTCTTACAATTAGCTTGGGAGTGGGAACTACTCCATTTGAATGAGCAACTTCAGGCTCTTCAACAATCGAAATTAGATTAGTGTTTACGATTTCAATTTTACTGCCCAAATATCTTTCATAAATCTGACTTAAGATGGTGGGATCTACTACTGAGAAATTATATGGGCTTTCAGGATAATATAGCTCATGAAAGATTTCTATTAAAATATTCGACTTTAGATTAATATTTAAGGAAAAGTTGTCTTCAATGAAGTCAAAAAGACCTGAGTTATATTTTTTATCAGATTTTAGAAATAATGCTTTTAATTCCGCATAGTTCTTGATTTTCTTCAGAGTTTCATATTTTTCAATTTCCCGGTCTTCACATATTCGCAAGAATACTATTCTATTTAATAACCTTTGAACCAAAAAATTTATATCCTCATTATTAAAACCGTTATTATTCTGAATGATGTCTGTTGCTAATGAGTGTCGCCAAGTCTCAATTTGTTTTAAAAAGTATTCATCAAATGTGATGGAATCATGTTTTTTTAGTGAGAAATAATCATCTATAAATCCAGAAGAAATTGATTGAAATGATAATAGCTCGAATAATTGATCAAAGTTTGATAAAAAATCCTTGTAATGAATAATACTATATCTTGAAACAACAACATCATCTTTTACGGATGGTTTTTGTCTACAATCATAAACCACTATATTTTCAAAATTTGTAAGAATAGAAATACCCAAATTCCCATTCCATCCATAACGCCTTATTTGAAAAGCTGATTTTGCTGATTTTGCAATATCAATAGAGACTTGCTTTGCTTCAATAAAGAGCTTTCTTATCCCATGAATCCTAAGAGTATAATCTGGATTTTTCTTTGCAATGGAATCATCTTCTTCTACATCTATGGATTCCTCTTGTATCACATCACGAAGAAATTGACTTTTAGTTTCTTCATTATCAACATCCCAACCAAATGTCTTTAAAAGAGGGTTCAAGAAATCAATTCGCAATTGAGCTTCTTTATACTTAGGCTTTTTTTTAACTGTGTACTCCTTTTCAAAAGCAACAACTAATAGCTTCAGTTGTTCAAAGCATTCTTCTTTTGTACTTGCAACTTTGTAGGCCATACCAACTATATTATCTGAAGTATTATTTCCTTAAAATATTTGTTTGTCATTTCGTTCTATTTGCATTAAGATATTTTACTTTCTTCTCAGCAACTTTTAAAGCTTTTTCACCGAGTTCTTCGTTTTTAATTTCGTACAATATTTTATCACTGAGAAATAGTACTAAAAGGTCATTTGCATCATAGCTATATATATCTGCAAGTTTTAGAACTATACCCTTTGTAATTCTACGCTCCCCACGCTCCATTTTGCTAAGTATAGCTACATCTATATCAAGAAACGCTGCAACTTTGCGTAATGGTAGTTCCCTTTGTTCTCTTAGTTGTCTAAGCTTTTCGCCAATTGTATCTGTTGACATAATATCTGTTGACATTTAATGTCAAATTTAGTAGTTATTAATCCAACTTCAACAGAATTTCTTAAAATCTTTTCCACTTTCAACCAAGATTGCCTCAGATGTCAATATTTCGCACGAAAAACGCCAAAAAACACCCAGTTTTCGCCTGAAATTCGCCCGGTTTTCGCCCGGAATTCACCTTTATTTATCTTTTTGGAAGGTATTTAAGCCTGTATTTACGGGCAAAATGCCAGAAAATAGCCCTGAAATGTGTACAAAACGTAAAATCGTGTGTACAGTTTCCTCGGATGAATTTATTTTTTTCTCAAAAGTGAATTTTAACGTTACCCACATTACCCATAATCTTTGAATCCCTTGCCATATAATCATCCTGACATGGGTAACGTTGATTTTATGGGTAAGGTAAAAAACAACATTACCCACCCCGAAACCCATACCAGATGCGGTGGGTAACGTAGGCGGGTAACGTGGGTAACGTTCTTTTTGAGTTTTAGAGAATTTTATAACGGATAAAATACCCATAAATACGTTCCTGACCCACCTTTTCTTTGGTAAATCCTAATATTTTCAGGCTTTTACCAATATTATTGGTGTTCATTCGTACCCGGTTTTCCGTTTTTTCGGATAGGTAAATCAGCACATCCGTTGCCGACATGAACTTATCATTTTGATCCGAAGTACCTGGTTGCAGGTATTTGTCAATTAATTCCCTCTCAGAGGTCGTTATCTGGAACTGGCGGTTGTATTCCTCGTTTTCCTGTATTTCTTCCGCTGTAAGGTCACAATTCCAGCCAGAGATGAAAAGGTAGTATGCCTGTGCAAAAACTTTGTCAACGTCCACTTTGCCCTTATAACTCCAGTCAATTCCATCTATATTAAAACACAACCATCGAACGCTGCCTGATTCATCATTCAGGAACTCTGCCTGATTAGTTGAACCGATAAAACTGGCACGTCTCGGAATTATAGAGTTCCGGCGGTCATAAGGTAGCCGGTCATTGATCTTATCCTTAGAAAACAGACTTTTCAGGGCATTGATCTCAACTTTAGAAAGGGTTGAAAGCTCATCCAGGTTAATAATAAGATTTGTCGTAAGTAAAATACGACTGTCCTTGTCCACAGAAAGGTTCTCCGCTATATAGTCATTAAGTTTTGTGGGACACAGGAAACGGCAGAATGTACTCTTTCCACTGTTTTGCTTGTCGTGTACCAGAATAAACGCCTGTTTATTGAAATAAGAATCGACCAGGGAACACTTCACGGTTCTAACCAGCCATTTCTTAAAGTGGTTATCAAAACGTTTCCGGTCTGTCTCACTAACCTGTACAAAAGATGCAAGGTTCTGGATGTGGTCAGTTTGTTTGTCCCATTCAGGTAGTGCTTCAAAGTATTCGGCAAAGGGATTGTACTTTTTAATGAAGTCCGATTTAAGCAAAGCCAGAAGGTTATTCAGGGAGAGGTTTAGCCCATCGAGCTGCATATTGATGAAGATGTCGTTTTCATTCATGTTCCGGTAAGTTTCCTCATCCTTCATTTTGTACTCGAACTCCGTAGAGATAGTGTTGTAGCGTACATCGTAATGTTCCTCGATATACTTCATAGCAAGGTGAAACTTATTCCCATTGACTTTTGCCTTCTTTTGCGTTTCCTCTTTGGTGCTGGTTTCATCATTAGGATCATCCTTGAAATACTCCGGGTATTTCCTTTCTACCGATGAAAGATCAACCCCGTTACTCTTTGCCATGAAGAAGAAGGTGCGGATAGAAATTCCGGTTCCGGCAGACTTAAGACATTTGTTATACTGGTCATTGCACATCTCTGAATTGTAATCCTCGTTGAATTTGCTAACCCTATGAAAATAGTTTCGCCCATTTTCACCCAGAGCATCAGCCAGAGCAAAACCAACATTTCGCCAACTTTGGTAGTCGCTGGTAATGTCAAGTCTGCTTTGCTCGATCACTTCAACAACTCTCTGTATGTCCTGTTCCAGTACAAGTCTTGTATTTACCGGGTATGACCTTGCATCAAGATTCAGAATGGCATCTTTGTCCCAGGACAAAAAGCAAAGCCGTGTGATGTCTTTTCCTGTTGGATCTACTTTCACTCCGAGAATACTCTCGTAATGGTTCTTTACCTGGTTAAATGCAGTCAGGTGATGTTCCCTGCCGGTACTTACACGAACAAGTATTTTTAACCCGTTCCCGCTGGGACTTTCAAACATTGCCAGGGTGTACTTTTCCGCTCCTGCTTTTTCTTTAACACTGACAAGTTGCGGTTGTGAGAGTTTGTCGATGTCAAGAATAACCAGCTTAGAGTAGCTTGTTAAACGGTCTTGTTTCCGCCCACCTTCAAAGGTTCCGCATGGGGTAAAGGCCGGAAGTTTTTTCTTCTGAAGATCGTAGTCCTTTTTCTTGCCGTCTGCAAGGAGCTGGCGGAGTTGCTCCACCAGCTTTTTATGTTTACCATTCTGGATTTGTCCTATTACTTCATCCAATGGAAGGTTCGCAGATACCTCGGTGAAATTTTTGAAAATGCTTACTGTATTCATATTCCACCTCCTTAATATCCTACTACCGGTTTGTAATTCTTGGCAAGAAACTTCTGAATATCAGAAGCTTTGTAGTAGATTTTGTGATTGATCTGAGAAAAGGGAATCTTTTTCTCATCCCGGTAGCTCTGTAAAAGTCTTTTGCTTATCATAAGCAGATCACACACCTGTTGATTGTCGAGCCACCGTTCATTTAAGGGGTATTGTGATTCTTGCAGAATTTCTGCAATTCTGTTTTCGATATTATCCATGCGACCAATAATCTTATTGAAAGCATCAGATTCGATTGTCATTACGTCCATCTTGATTAGATTTAAAAAGTTTAACAAACGGTTGATGGTTCGTTGCAACTAAAACCGATGCAAGATTACGCAGGGTAAAAAAGTCTTTTGGTCTCAAAATGGTCTTAGGGTGCAAAAAAGACCTTTTTTGCACTTTCAAGGAAATTATTTCTTCTTCATCCGTTTGGAAAGGTCAATTCTTCTGGGGCTTTCCTTCTTAATATGTTTGTCTATGCGGTATGGTTTCAAGATGGTGCGAATGGTATATGGGCTAAAAGCCTTGTCGTTTTTATCTTTGAAGCTTGCAATAAGAAAGTCTTGCAAGTTCTCCCTTGATGTTTCAAGAAACTTACCTTCGGGAACCTCAATTTCTTCAAGCATTTGAATGAATACATCAACCAAAACATTAATCTGTCCGTTGACTTTGATACGCTCATACTTTGCCTTTCTTACTGTGGCGGGCTGAGACTTTTCTTCTGAAACAGTCTCGCTATATTCTACGGGCATTTCATTGACCACAGATTCTGTTTGCCCCGCCTTTTCTATGAAAGACTTTTTGATATAGTCTCCATAGCCTGATTTTCCACAGGGAAACAAGGTACATAGTTTTCGTAGAGAGAGTTCTTTTATTACTTCATGGAACAAATGTTCTTCTGTGTCCGGTGGTAAAGTCAGGTATGGCCGGAACATTTTTTGGTAAAAGAGTATTGTCCGAACGACAAAAAGATTCAGTGCAAAGAAAATGTATATGTCCTCCGGGTTATCCGTTTTCTGAACTTCCCTCAGAAGCCTTTTGGATTCGTAGAAAATCTTCTTTGCCTTCTGTACGTGTTTTACTGCGTAGGATGCAACAACTTTTTCGTCATTGCTATTTTCAAGTACCCAATCAGCTCTGACCTTTACACGCTCAAATTCATCGCCCATAAATTCAACAAAACTGTTGCATTTCAGGCTCACGAATTGTGGAATATCCATTACTTCCAGCAGATCATAAATTCTGGCCGGCTTTATGATAATTTCATTCTTCCCATTGCTGACGGGTTTTATCTCTACATCGTAGTCTTTTATCTTTTTATAGCCAAATGCTAAAAAGTCGGTATTCTCAACATACTCCGATGGGTTTTCGGAGGCTGGAAGAGTAGCAGCTTTTACAGTGTTTGCTTCGATTACAAGGTTCCTAAGAACCTCTGGTTTATTGAATCTTGACTGGCCGGGGTTGTATTTTCCGTTTACTATCTCGCTGTATATATTAATGTGTATTTGGTCATAGTTTTTAGAAGCCATAAAATGAACAATTTATCTGGGTGAAGCACTTGTTTTCAGTTAGTTTCTGCAAATTTAAGGA
>Ga0074195_1002594_pt1 | contig 19555 bp, 21 predicted proteins | sample EPASupsiteHSE623_FD_64525 | JGI IMG/M metagenome (GOLD analysis project Ga0074195, IMG submission 64525) | Bioremediated contaminated groundwater from EPA Superfund site, New Mexico - Sample HSE6-23 | ecosystem: Environmental > Aquatic > Deep subsurface > Groundwater > Contaminated ...
GCGCCGCCGTCGAGGCGGGGGCGGCAGCCGTCACCTTGCACGCGAGGACGCGGGCTCAGGGCTATTCCGGAAAGGCGGACTGGGCTTCCATCGCTTCTCTCGTCGCTGCCCTCGCGCCTGCCGGCGTTCCCGTTTTCGGCTCAGGCGACGTGTTCGGCGCGGCAGCCGCCTTCCGCATGCTCGCGGAAACTGGCTGTTCGGGGGTGATGGTTGCGCGGGGCGCCATGGGCAATCCCTTCGTGTTCGCCGAAGCCGCCGCCCTCTGGGAAGGCAGGGAGAGTCCCTCCTTTACCGATGCCGAGGTGGCCGCGATCGCCATGAAGCACCTGGAGCGCTCGGTCCGGTTTCTGGGCGAAAAAACCGCCTGCGTCGAATTCAGGAAGCATTTCTGCGCCTACTCCAAGGGGAGGCCCAGGGGGGCGGCCCTGCGCGAAAGGGCCGTCCACTGCTCGACGATGGCCGAATTCGGGGAGGTGCTGCGCGAATTCGGGATGAAGGCCGGCTGAGACTCGACTAGCGCGATTCGTCCGATCGCAGATCGGGATTTTTGTCGAGGTAGGCTTCCAGGCTGGAGGCGAACTCGGCGTCGACGGGGGATTCCCGCTCTTTGCCGGCCGTCTGGTCCAGCCAAGGCAGGATGAATTCGGTTTTCAGCTTGTCCCAGAAGGCCGGAAGCGGCTCGGGCGGGAGGATCATGTTTTCGGGGGGTGTGCGGCCCAGGAGATCGGTGTAATAGGACGGGAAAAACTTCTCCGTGACGGATTGGAGAGATGAAAAGCCGCCGGCTATGCCGAAGGCGCTCTCCGACAGCCGCAGCGCCCGCGATTTTTCGAGGATATCCTTCTGATGTTCGGCGTTTAAAAACCAGCGCAGGAATTGCTCGGTCGATTCCTTGTTGGGCGCGCGCCGGGGAATGCCGGCGTATTTGATGTCTTCAGAAACGGCGAGCCTTTCCTTTTCCGAAAAATACCTGTAATCGTATCTGGCTCGGACGGCGGGCGCCAGGGTGAAATAATCGGCGGAATTCATCGCGGTAAAGAGGATCTTCCCCGATTCGATATTTTTATAGCCGGGAGCGAAGAGGTATTTGAAGGCGAAGGCGTCTTCTTCGGCGACCGAACCGTTCACCGCGCGGATATAATCGCGAAGCAGGATGACGCCGTTCTGGATGCCGTCGGGATCCCAGGAGATGGGGAAAGATTCCCCGCCTGAACTTTTGCGCTCTCGCTTAGGCTTGTTTTCGCCGAAAGCGGCCCCGTTCAGCTGTATCCATTGGAACATGAAATCCTTGTCCGGCCAGCGCGGCGAAAAACCCATGCGCTTGGCGGCATCAGTGGATGTGCCGTTGAAAATGGCGGCGTATCGCTGGATTTCGTCTATGGTGATGATGGATCCATCGGCCTGTGGTACAGCCAGATCGTCCAGGCTGCTTTGCCGTCTCGATTCTCGCCCGCTTAGGATGAGAAGAAGGTTGAAGCTTACCGGAACGAGGATCTGGCGGTTGTTTTCGACGCCGCCCTCGAGGAGGGTCGGGTAGAATGAACTTTTCGAGAGGACGAGCTCGCCGAAAAGATACTCCAGGGAAAGGAAATAATTGTCGAGGGTCCTGGTCCGCAGACTCCTGCCGATGACGATGGACGGTTCGGCGCGGTTTTCGGCGGAGGCGAGACGGAGGGCTTCGGTCAGCTCATCCACGTAATGCACTTCAATGAGGTGGCGGTTTTGGGACGCGTTGAACATTTCCGCGGCGATGAGCATCTCCGGCGTATCGGTCCACAGGACGGCCGGCTTTTTCTCGAAGAGGGAGCAGGATGCGGCGAGCAGGCTTGTCATCGCGATAGCGAATCTGAGAAGATGTAATCGCGAGTGTTTCCGTTTCGGCGCCATGGTTCGACGATATAATGTCAGGCGGGGTAATGGCAAGCGATTCGCGGAGTTTACCATTCGGAGCGTCCATGGATTCCAGCTTCAACCGTCACGCCGATCGCCTCGTCGAACGTCATGGGGAAAAAGTATGGCGGCTCGGCATAGACGCGGGATTCACCTGTCCGCATCGCGAGGCGGGGAGGGGAAGGGGCGGCTGTACCTTCTGTTCGCCTGAAGCGGGGCTTGCCACCTATCAGCACCAAGGCCTTCGCGTAGTCACCGACCTCTCGGAACAGATCGGACGGGCGGTAGGATTCACGAGGAGCCGCTACGAAGCCCGGCTTTTCTTCCTTTATTTTCAGGCGTATTCCTGCACGAACCTCCCTCCGGACGAGTTGAGGCTGGTCTACGATCGGTCCATCGCGATCCTGGAGGGCATAGCGCCCGGTTCGCTCCGCGGCATCGTGGTATCGACGCGCCCCGACTGTTTTGATGAGGAAAAGGCGGCGCTTCTGGCCTCATACGCGTCGACGGGGCTCGAGGTCTGGCTGGAATTCGGCCTGCAGAGCTCGAACGACGAGACGCTGCGCCGCATCCACCGGGGGCACCGTGCGCGCGACTACGCCGAAGCCATGGCCATCGCCGGCGCGGCCGGCCTTCGCCGTGCCGTCCATGTCATGCTTGGCCTACCGGGCGAGGGGCGGCGGCAGATGCTCGACACCATCGAATTCGTGGCCTCCTGCGGCGGCGAAGGCATCAAATTCCACGACCTCAGACTCGCCATCGGATCGCCCCTCGCCCAGGCCTACCTAGCCGGCGAGTTCGCTCCCCTCCATCCTTCGCGGCTTCCCGGCCTTCTGGCTGATTGCCTGGAAATCCTCCCCCCAGGGTTCGAAGTTATGCGCCTCTCCGCCGACTTCAGGCCGGGCGAGGCTATCGATATTTTCCCCGCCACCGAAAAGACGAGGCTCTATATGGCCGTGGAAGCTGAATTGCGGCGCCGCGGCACGTGGCAGGGTTTCCAAAATACCGACCTCGCCAAAAGTCCTGAATTAACAATTAATTAACTTGCGTTCTCCTCCTCCCGGGAGCATACTTATCAACGGTTCCGCGCATAGCACGCGGACATTGTAAAAATGGCGCAGGAGGAGATATGAAGCGGTTCGGAACGATCATTCTGAGTATTTTCATGCTTTTCGCGCTCTGCACGGGCGCTTTCGCCCAATCCAAGGAACTCATAGCGGCGGCCCAGAAGGAAGGGCAGCTCACGGTCATCGCCCTTCCCCACGACTGGGTCAACTATGGGGAGATGATCGAAACCTTCTCCAAGAAATACAATATCAGGATCAACGAACTCAACCCCGACGGCTCGTCCGGCGAGGAGATCGAGTCCATCAAGGCCAACAAGGGTAACACCGGACCCCAGGCGCCCGACGTCATCGACGTGGGCCTCTCCTTCGGTCCCCAAGCCAAGGCCGACAAGCTCATCGTTCCCTATAAAGTCGCCACCTGGGATTCCATACCCGCCGATGTCAAGGACAAGGACGGCTACTGGTATGGCGACTATTACGGAGCCCTCGCCTTCGAAGTAAACAGCGACATCGTGAAGAACGTTCCGAAGGATTGGTCCGACTTGCTGAAACCCGAGTACAAGGGCAAAGTGGCGCTCGCGGGAGATCCCCGCACCGCCAATCAGGCAGTCATGACCGTCGTGGCCGCCTCCCTCGCCATGGGCGCCAAGAGTCCGGCCGACGTAACCCCCGGCCTCCATTTCTTCGACAAGCTTAACCGGGCGGGGAACTTCGTGCCCATCATCGCCGTTCCCGGAACGGTAGCCTCGGGCGAAACCCCCATCACCATCCGCTGGGACTACAACGCCCTCTCCAACCGCGACAAGAGCGCCGGCAATCCGAACATCGCCGTCGTCATCCCCGCCAAGGGCGTCATCGCGGGCGTCTACATCCAGGCTATCAGCGCCTACGCGCCCCATCCCAACGCCGCGAAGCTCTGGATGGAATTCCTCTATTCAGACGAAGGCCAGCTCATATGGCTCAAAGGTTACGGACACCCGGTGCGCTTCAACGACATGGCCAAGCGGAAAGTGATCCCCGCCGACCTCGCCGCGAAGCTTCCCCCGGCCGAAGCCTACGCGAAGATCGTATTCCCCTCGCTGGCGGATCAGGATACGGCCAAAACCGCCATCGCCGCCAATTGGGATAAAGTCGTCAGCGTCGAAGTGATGAAGAAGTAGGGTCCTATGCCCATATCAGCATCAGGGCGAAAGGGGGCGCGCTCCGCGCGCCCCCTTTTCTCGCGCAAAAACCTGGCATGGCTGGGACTCGCGCCATTTTTCCTCTTCGTCCTCGCTTTCATGGTACTGCCGGCTGGCAATATCCTCGTCGGAAGCTTCCAGGACAGGGAAGGGGCTTTCACCCTCGCCAATTTCGCCAATCTCCTGCGCCCCAACATCGTCAAGTCCTATCTCGTCACGATACGCCTTAGCGCCGTGACGGCCCTCATCGGGAGCCTATTCGGCTTCCTCGTGGCATACGCCATCATCCTGGGCGGCCTGCCCAAGCCCATCCGCTCTTTCGTCAGCACCTTTTCCGGCGTGGCTTCGAACTTCGCCGGCGTGCCGCTGGCCTTCGCCTTCATCGCCACGCTGGGCCGCGTCGGCCTCCTCACCACCCTGCTCAAGACATTCCTCGGCATCGACCTCTACGACAAAGGCTTCAGCCTCTACAGCTTTTGGGGGCTGGCTTTCACCTACATATACTTTCAGATTCCGCTGATGATCCTCATCATCAGCCCAGCCATCGACGGCATGAAGAAGGAGTGGCGCGAAGCATCCGAAAACCTCGGCGCCACGACATTCCAGTACTGGCTTCACGTCGGCATTCCCGTCCTCGCGCCCTCCCTTCTGGCGGCCTTCATCCTTCTCTTCGGCAACGCCTTCGGCGCCTACGCCACCGCCTACTCGCTCACGGGAGGCTTGATCAACCTGGTGCCCATCCTCATCGGCGCCCAGATCCGCGGCGATGTCCTCCACGATCCCAATCTGGGCTATGCCCTCGCCTTCGGCATGGTGATAATCATGGGACTGAGCATCAGCGTCTATTCCTGGGTGCAGAAAATAGCCTCGAGGTGGATGAAATGAAGAACCGCAAAAGAAAGGCGATGTCCTGGCTCGTGCTCGCGGCTGGCCTGCTCTACTTTCTTCTGCCGCTTTTAGCCACCTTTCTGTTCTCCCTCAGAGGCAAAAAAGGCGTCTTGAGTTTTGTCGCCTACGAGCATGTCTTCGCCGATCCCCAGTTCCTGAAGACCTTCGTCTTTTCGTTCAAGATGTCCATTTTCACCGTTGTCGCCGGCCTCGTCCTCATCATACCCACGACGATCTGGATTCATCTCAAAGTGCCGAAGGCCAAGCCCCTCATCGAAGTCTTCGCCCTCATGCCCTTCGTCATCCCGCCCATCATCCTCGCCTTCGGGCTCATCAGGAGCTACTCCCGGCCGCCCCTGGCCCTTGTCACCACTCCCGCCCTCCTCGTCGCCGGTTATGTCATCATCGCCTTTCCCTACATCTACCGTTCGATAGACGCGGGTTTGAGAGCCATGGACCTCAAGGCCCTCACCGAAGCGGGCATGAGCCTCGGCGCCGGCTGGTTCAGCCTTCTCTTCCAGGTGGTGCTGCCCAATCTCCGCACCTCCATCCTCGCCGCCATCTTTCTCACCTTCGCGACCGTCATTGGCGAACTCACGCTCGCCGTCCTCCTCGCGTGGCCCGCCTTCGGACCCTACATGGCTCTCGTCGGCAGGGATCTGGCCTACGAGCCGGCCGCCCTCGCCATACTCAGTTTTGCCCTCACCTGGGGATCGATCGGCATAATACAGGCTTTGAGCCGCGGCAAGATCCGGCCCAGCGCGATGCCAGCGCCCGGCTGGGCGACGATGGCTGAAGACACGAAGCCCGCGGAAAAAAGGAGCTCGACGAATGGCCTTTCTTGAACTGCATGACGTCGTCAAGGTTTTCGGGAAGAATACGGTTGTTCGAAACCTTTCGTTGAACGTGGAAAAAGGCGAATTCGTCTCATTCCTCGGGAGTTCGGGCTGCGGCAAGACGACGACGCTCCGGATGATCGCGGGCTTCGAAACCCTCACCGAGGGATCCATCATCCTCGATGGGGTGAACGTGGAGCGGACGGCCCCGAATAGGCGGAACCTCGGCATGGTTTTTCAGAGCTACGCCCTCTTTCCCAACATGAACGTGCGCCACAATATAGGCTTCGCGCTGAAAATCGCCGGCCTTCCGCGGGAAAAGATGGAAAAACGCGTGGACGAAATGCTCGATCTCATCAAGATGGGCGAATACGCGAGCCGTTACCCGCATCAGCTCTCGGGCGGCCAGCAGCAGCGCGTCGCCCTCGCCAGGGCTCTGGCAAGGGAACCTGCCGCCCTCCTCCTCGACGAGCCTCTCTCCGCCCTCGACGCCAAGATACGCGTGCGCCTCCGCGACGACATACGCGATATTCAGCGAAAACTGGGCATCACCACCGTCTATGTCACGCACGACCAGGAGGAAGCCCTCTCCATCTCCGATCGCGTCGCCGTCATGAAGGAAGGAAAAATCGAGCAGATCGGAAGCCCTTTCGAAATCTACAACAAGCCAGCGACGCCCTACGTGGCGGCCTTCATCGGCACGCTCAACCGGCTACCCGCCCTCGTCATCGATCCCTCGGCCGGAATCGTCGACGTCGAAGGACAGAGGATCACGACCGCCTCGCCCATCCAGGCGGCAGGTGGAACCGCGCTCCAGCTGCGCTTGAGGCCTGAAGCCCTCTCCCTCGGGCCCGGCGACGAATCCTCCAACCGCCTGAAGGGAAACGTGGAAAACGTGAAATTCCTGGGTTCGATCGTGCGGCTTGTCGTACGCGTCGGCGCCCATCGGCTGTCGATAGACAGCTTCAACGAGCCCCGCCTTGTGCTGCCCGACTTGGGCGAGGAAATCGCCGTTTCCTTCGACAGGGAAGCCTGCGTCCTGGCCGAGCCGGAGGCGCAGCCGACGAGGTCCTGACAAACCCTGACAAATCCTGGCTCGGTGGGCTCCGAACCGTCGGCTGGCTCTTGCGGGAGGAAAATCATGAAAGCCATCCATGTCATTGTCGAGGGCGAAGTCCAGGGCGTAGGGTTCCGCTACTCCTCGCTCAGGGAGGCGCGAGCTCTCGGCCTCACGGGCTGGGTGCGCAACGCCGAAGATGGATCGGTGGAGGTTTGGGCCGAAGGCGAAGAGAGTTCCCTCGACGAATTCTCACTCTGGCTGGAACATGGGCCGGATTACGCGCGCGTCGAGAAGGTGCGCGTCACCCGGGAAATGGCCCTGGAAATCTACTCTTCCTTCTCAACGATTTCATAACATCTGCCTTCATAGCATCTGCATACAAAGATTTCCTATCTTATGTGCGCTGTCGCACAGACTCTCTCCCCACCCCGGATTATTCTTCATTCAGTCCTGTGAATAACGGGGCAAGGGGGCGGTATGAAAAATAATTATAAACAAGAGGAAGCGTCATCCATGCAGTACGGAAACAGGGGGAGCCAGACGGGAGATCCGGCGAGACTGTCTCCGTCCATGAGCAGCATGGTGCTGCTCTCGCGAGGCGGCAATCGTGAAATGAAGGATTCTTGCATTACGCCAAAAGTTATAGAACTCGGCGATGTCGCCGACAGATCCTGCTTCAACGGGCAAGGCCTGTAAAAGACATGCAGGTTTTGCCTGCCGAAATTTCTCCATCATCCAAACCACGGAGGTTTCTATGAAGCGTTTCATTCCCTTATTGATGTTGCTGGCTCTTCTGCCGGTCGGCGTCTTCGCCCTTGATTTCTACGCCGGCGCCAACGCCTATTATGCCAGCCTGATCCAGCCAGCCGATGTTCAGGCTATCGACACCGCCAGCCTCAACATGGCTGACTTCTCCTTCGGCGGAGAGGCGCGCCTCGTCGGCCACCTTCTCTGGGCCAGCGCCATCGGAACTTACACTCCCGCCGACGCCAATATGCCGCATCGTCTCGATATAATGCTGGACGGCGGTGTCGGCCTCACGCTGGGCATCTTTCGCGCCGGTATCGGAATCGGACCTAACTACGGCATCGAGATGGGCGACAACGCAGGGAACTACTTCAAGACCGGCGCCAATATGCGCCTCACCGGCGATGTCCTGCTGGGACCTTTCTCGGTTGGATTGAGCTGGATCAGCAAAATCGAATTCACCCGCGCATCCTTTGTCGAGGCTTTCGAAAACCCCTATGGCCAGCTTGGCTTGGCGGTTCTCTACAAACTGTAGGCGGCCGCTCCCACCGAAGAGTATTCGGCAAGAAGATAAAGAAAGGGCACCGGAAAATCTCCGGTGCCCTTTTCGTACCTAGGCGTACTGTTTTTCTATTGTTTTATTACATCGCCGGTTCCGTCACCGCATCGGCATTCAGGGTCACCGCGGTCTGCGCGAGCAGCCTGCCGTTCACCATGGCGCCGGTGTTGACTTCCACCAGGGTTTTGCACAGGACGATTCCCTTGAAGTCCGAGGTTGTGCCGAGCGTGGTCTGTCCGGCAACCTGCCAGAAAATATTCTTGGGCTGCGCGCCGCCGCTCAGGGTGACGATGGCGCCGTTGCCCACCGTGAGGTCCTGCGCTATCTGGAAGATCCAGACATCGTTGGCGCCGCCGTTGAGCGTGACGCTGTTGTTTATCAGGACTCCCGTTCCCCATACATACAGGCCGGGAACGATAGTCTGTCCGCTGAGATCGCCAGCGTGGAGTTCCGTGGCGTCGGGCAGCGTGCGTCCCGCGGCGTCGGTGTAGGCGATTTCCATGTCGCCGATGGCCGTCGTCATGTTGGATGGCGTCGGCGGCGTATAATCGGCCGCGTAGATGCTGCCGGTGACATAGGATGATGTCGAGAATACGTTCGAAGCGTCCATGATGAGGTCAAATCCGGTGATGTAGGTCGCGGCGGCGGGACTCACGCCAATGTCGCCGGTGATCGCCGTCGTTCCGGTCGTCGATATTCCGGTTTTAGCCAAGATGACGAAGTTGCCCGCGGTGCCCAGATTTACGGGCGAAGGACCGGAAGCCAGGTTAACGCCAGTCGTGAAGCTCCATGCGTACTCAGTCTCAAGAGCGTTTCCCGCCATATCCGTGACTGCCGTGGTGACCTTGGCCGTGTAGACGGTACTGGTGGAAAGATCCATCTCCGGTACCAGCGTGGCGACGAGATCGACGTAGGAGACGGAGGCGGGAACGAGCGTCACGCCCTGGCTCAACGTAAAGGAAAGCGCCGTGATCGTCGCCGAATCCATCGCTTCGCTGAAGGTCGCGGTGATGCTCCTGTTCCTGGCGACATCGGTCGCCCAGGTTGCCGGTGTCGTTGTATCGACGGTGGGCGGAATGACGTCGTCATTGTTGATTGGACTCTTGCATCCAGCGACGACAAGAATCATTAGTAAAATAGGCATAAGCCACGTCTTTCTCATAAAAAGCACCTCCTTGATCAGTGCATAAAAAATTCCAAAAATAGGGTGCGAAGTCCGCCATAATCGTGACAGACACCGCACCCCGCATTCCGAAGCTCAAATTACAGGGCTGGTTCCACGATGGTATTGGCATCCATCGTGACCGCGGTCTGCGTAAGCAGTCTGCCGTTCACGGTCGCTCCTGCCGCCAAGGTTATCGCGCCTGCCGACATGACTACGCCTTCCATATGGGAAGTCGCGGCGAGGGCGACGGCGCCGCCCACCTGCCAGAAGATGTTCTTGGGAAGCGCTCCGCCGGTCAGGAGAACCTGAACCGTCGCGGCTTGGGTGAGCCCGCTGGCGACCTGGAATATCCAGACATCATCGGCGCCGCCATTGAGGGTAAGATCGGTCGTTATCGATACTCCGGTTCCCCATTTATAGAGACCGGGCTCGAGGGTCATGCCGCCTATTTCTCCCGCGCCCAGCTCCGAGGAATTGGGATCGAGCCTGCCGGCCGCGTCATCAAAGGCAGCCTGCATCGCAAGCACCGCCGCGGTCAGGTCCGTGGGCGTAGGCTCCACGTAGTTCGCCGCGTAGACATTCCCCGTAACCAAGGCCGAGATAGCGAAGGTATTCGACACATCCATCGTCAAGCCGAAGCCCGTCATGGCTGCCGCATCGATGGGGCTCACGGCGATATCACCGGTGATCAAGGTCGCTCCGGTGGTCGTTATTCCCGTCTTGGCCAGGATCGCGTAATTCCCGGAGGTCCCGAGATCCACCGCGGCCGGACCGGCGGGAGGATTGGCCGTGGTCGTGAAGGTCCATACCTTATCGGCCTCAAGCGCATTGCCGGCAGCATCGGTAACGCCCGTCGTGACCGTGGCCGTATAGACAGTGCTGGCCGCGAGATCGTTGGCTGGGTTGAAGGTCGCTACCTTGTCGGCATAGCTGACCACGCCCTCGACCGCGGTGACGCCCTGCATCAGGGTGAAGTTCGCCGCCACGATGGTTGCCTCGTCCATGTCTTCGTCGAAGGTGGCCGTGACATTGCTGTTCCGTTCTACCGCGATCGCGGCGTCCACGGGACTGGTGGAACTGACAGTCGGAGCCGTGAGGTCCTCTTCATCTACAGGATTACCGCAGCCGCTCAGCGAAAGGGCTACCATCAGCAGCCCCAAAAACAACATCTTCTTCATAATCGATATCTCCTTGTTTTTCATTCTCTTGTTCATGTTCAAAAATCCTCCTTCTTATCTGCAAGAATACGTACGGAATCCGTTTTGGTCTGTTCGGTAGCGCACACAGTCCCGCGCCGTCTGTGTGTGCTGGCGCACAGACGAGGTTGATTCGCGTGAATGATATTTATGGGTAGATGGGGAGGATTGCATCTATATGAATTGTATGTCCGAGAGAAAAAGGAGAAAACAATGAAGAAGATTTTAGTATCGATGCTTGTGCTGGTCGCGTTTTTCGCGGTCAGCTGCAAAAGTCCGGTGGCTGAGGATGTTGTCGCGCCCACGGTCGACCTGACGAGCCCTGCCGATCTCGCTACCAATATTGCGATAACGGCTGATGTGACGGCGACCTTCAGCGAAGCGATGGATTCCGCGACCGTCGTCGCGGCGAACTTTACCGTAAGCCAGGGGGCTACTCCCGTAGCCGGCACGGTGAGCTATGCCGATGATGTCGCCACCTTCAATCCGACAAGCGATCTCGCGGCGGGAACCGAGTACACGGCGACGGTCTTGACAGGTGTCAAGGATGTGGCAGGAAACGCGCTGGCCGCCGCCAAAGTATGGACCTTTACGACAGCGGCGCTGGTAGACATCATCGCTCCCGCGGTGAGCGGAGTCAGCCCGGCCGATTTGGCCGTTGACGTGGCCGTTGTATCGAATGTCACCGCTACCTTCAGCGAAGCGATGACCTCCGGAACGATCATCGCCGCGAACTTCACGTTGATGCAGGCGGCTACGCCCATTCCCGGCGCGGTCAGCTATCTGGGCAACGTCGCCACGTTCAATCCTGACAGCGATCTGGCCTACAACACGATCTACACCGCAACCGTGAAAACGGACGTCACCGATGTAGCCGGCAATCATCTCGCGGTCAATAAGGTATGGACCTTCACGACTGCCGCGTTTGTGGACATCATCCCACCCACGGTGAGTTTAGTAAGTCCTGCCGACCTGGCCGTCGACGTGGCGATCGCGTCGAATGTCACCGCCACCTTCAATGAAGCCATGACTTCCGGAACGATCATCGCCGCGAACTTCACGCTGATGCAGGCGGGTACGCCTGTTGCGGGCGCGGTCAGCTATCTGGGCAATGTCGCCACCTTCAATCCGGACAGCAATCTGGCTTATAGCACCATCTATACCGCAACCGTGAAAACGGACGTCACCGATGTGGCCGGCAATCATCTCGCGGCCAACAAGGTGTGGACGTTCACGACCATAGCCGCCCCAGTAGCGGGTCCCGCGGCCGTAGACCTTGGAACAGCGGGCAATTACGTAATCCTGGCGAAAACCGCCATCAGCACTGTTCCAACCTCAGCGGTGACAGGCGACATCGGGCTGAGCCCGGCCGCCGCGAGCTTCATCACGGGATTCTCGCTCGTAGCGGACGCCACGAATGTGTTCTCGACAGCGAGTCAGCTTACCGGAAGGGCTTATGCCGCCAATTATGCATCTCCCACCCCCACGAACCTGACCACCGCCGTGAGCGACATGGAAGCGGCGTACACCGATGCCGCGGGCCGACCGACGCCTGATTTCCTGAATCATGGGGCCGGAGAGATAGGCGGTTTGGTCCTCGTGCCCGGACTCTATAAATGGACAACGAATGTCCTGATCACCACCAACGTCACGCTGAACGGCGGCGCCAACGATGTCTGGATTTTCCAGGTTTCGGGTGGCATCACCCAGGCTTCTGGCGCGAGCGTCAACCTGACCGGCGGCGCCATGGCCAAGAATATCTTCTGGCAGGCGGCGGATGATGTCGCGCTCGGCACGACCGCCCATATGGAAGGCATCGTGCTCTGCGCCACGGCCATCCACCTTGGCACCGGCGCTTCCGCCAATGGCAGGCTGCTGGCTCAGACCGCCGTCACGATAGACGGCAGCGCGGTAGTCGAACCCATACTGTAGGCGAATCGATGGATTCGCTCGCAATGCGAGGCTAATGTAAAAAAAGAAGGGGCTGCCCGGGAAGAACTTCCCGGGCAGCCCCTTCAATTATTTCTATTGATCAACGTACCGCAATCGACCTGATGATCGGATTCTTGCCTACCGGCTGGTTACCTTGACACGTTCTTCCTGAGACATAGCCGCGAGCCTCTTCACTTCGGCGCGGTCCAGCTTAAGCCCTTGGGCGACGCGTTCCCCGTACCCGACATCTACCTTGTAGAACAGAGCCGCCTGACGCAGCTGAATGCGCGTTTGCGCCTTGCCCAGATGGGATACGATGTTGCCGATGAGATGGTCGCGGTCCATGTCGGACATGACCTTTCGATACAGATCTCCCGCCTGGACAAAGTCCACGTCTCCGGTTTCGTAGGCATGCCGCGTCGCCGTCCCGGCAACGGTAAGGGGCGGCACGGAGAATGACGGATCGGGCGCGGAACCGCCGACGCTGTTAGGCCAGTAATTGGGACTTCCGGCGCCGTTCGCGCCCGACCGCATGGGGCCGTCGCGTTGATAGCCGCTATCCATGGAGGCCTTCGGCGCATTGATGGGGAGAAGATTGAAGTTCGGGCCCAGCCTGTGCCTCTGCGTATCGGGATAGCTGAACAGGCGTCCCTGCAGAAGCCTGTCAGGCGATGCCCCGATTCCCGGCACGAAATTACCTGGCGCGAAGGCGATCTGCTCCACTTCGGCGAAATAATTGGAAGGGTTGCGGTTGAGCACCATGCGCCCAAGCGGAAGAAGCGGATAATCTCCATGAGGCCAGACTTTAGTTATATCGAAAGGATCGAATCGATAGGTTTCCGCTTCCGCCGGCGTCATGATCTGCACGAACACTTGCCACGCGGGGTACTCCCCGCGCTGTATGCTGTCGTAGAGATCCCTCGTCGCGTGGTCGGGATCGATACCGGCCAGACGGGCGGCTTCGTCGCGCGTGAGATTCCTGATCCCCTGTTCCGTTACGAAATGCGTCTTGACCCAGCAGTAGCCGCCCTTTTCGTCGTACCACATGAAGGTGTGGCTGCTGAAGCCGTGCATGTGACGGTAATCGAGAGGGATGCCGCGGTCGGAGAAAAGAATCGTCACTTGATGGATGGACTCCGGCGTAAGCGAGAGAAAATCCCAGAACATATCGGGATCTTTCAGGTTGGTCGCGGGATTGCGCTTTTGGGTATGGATGAAATCCGGGAATTTTATGGCGTCGCGAATGAAGAACACCGGCGTATTGTTGCCTACCAGATCGTAGTTGCCCTCTTCCGTATAGAATTTGACGGCGAAACCGCGGGGATCGCGGTCCGCGTCGGCGGAACCCTTTTCGCCGCCCACCTGCGAGAATCGCGCGAAAATTTCCGTGCGCTTTCCCGGGCTGGAGAGAAATCTGGCGCGAGTATACTTCGTCATGTCATGGGTAACCTCGAAGTATCCGCCCGCTCCCGCGCCTTTCGCGTGCACAACTCTTTCGGGAACGCGTTCCCTGTCAAAGTGCGCCAATTTCTCCATGAGATGAGTGTCCTGGATGAGCGTGGGGCCATCCGCTCCCGCCGTCATCGAGTTCAGGTCGTTCTCGACAGGTCTTCCCGTATTCGTCGTCAATATATTTTTTTTCGTGATTATTGTATCTCCTGCCCATCTGCCGCGATTTTCGACCGACGAGTTTTACTTGCCCGAAGTCAAGGAGCGGTAGATCAGCTGCATCAGTTCCTCGAAAAGGTGGAAATATCCGGAATTGTCTTTCTTGTAGGCTGTTACCGTATCGTTGATGCCCGACCCCATTTTTTCCATAACGTCGCTGGCCAGGGTCAAGCTGCCTTTTGCCGTGTTGGCGACATGTTCGACTTCCTGGATGATCGCGGGAAATGAAACCTTCAATTGGGAGGTCGTTTCTTTGAGATCGCCGCTTATCTGTTCGAAATCCCCGATTATGGCGGGCACTCTTCTGAAGGAATGCTTGATGGAATCTTTATTGATTTCCACAAGCGGGCTGATGATTCCCACCATCTTTTTAATGTTCAGGAGTATGGGTACGAGGATGGCGCCAAGTAGAATTCCCATCATGCATACAAGGAAAATCATCAAATCAGGCAATGTGAATTGTATTGTCATGGTTTTAGCCTCGCTCTACGCTGAAGCCGTTCCGCTTCTCTTTTTCCTGGCCGTCGGTTTCGGCTGCAAGGTGCTTTTCAATTCCTGAGCCGCGTGGGCAGTTGTTTTCTTTACGATTTCCGCCTTGTGCTTTACTTTTTCCCTGATGGTCTCCAAGGCATCTTCCGCTTTCTTTTTCAGCTCGTCCCTGGTTTCTTTTCCCGATTTCGGCGCGTAGAGAATTCCTTTCAGCAGCCCAATCGTGGCGGCTATACCCATTCCCAGCGCGAAATTTATGGAGGCCTTCCTTCGGTCCTCATCCCTTTTCTTCCTGTTTACCATATCCAGCATAGTATTGAAAAACATACAAATTCCTCCGCAGAAAATTCTGCTGATCTCGAGTCGTTCTGCCGGTCGCTTTGGACCGGCTAGGCTCAACTCGGGCGAAATAATATCGGCGATCGCGCGGTTACATAATCTTCTTGATTTCTGCCTTGGCGTCACCGAGTCCTGCCTGAACGGCCCCTTTGATCTTTTTGGCCTTTCCCTTTTTCTCCATTTTTTTATCGCCGACGACTATGCCTATCGCCTGCTTGACCTTGCCTTTCACTTCGTCGATGCGTCCCTTGATCTGATCATTATTCATTCTTGTCTCCTGTCATGAAGTCTTCTGGAAAGGGTCTCATTTATCAATGCTCCCATTCTTTTGCCTGATCTAAAGGTACTTTGATGACCTTGATGGGTCTGTGCGGCAGCACACATAGGGCAGTGCAAAGGTAGGTCGGACAGTCTATGTGTGCTGCCGCACAGACCGCTTCGAGCTTGGAACGTATGCTCTTGCGTATAAGGAGAAGCATCGTGAATACACTGAACGCAAAAAGCGCTATGTATGGGCCGATAGGCGAGTTTGGAAGCAAGTTGGATTTTTTCTGCGATGTTGACATGTTTTCCGAAGAGAGAAAAGTTGAAGAGCTTCTCGATAAAGTGGAGAAGCGAATCGGAATGGCAAAAGAAAACGTTGTTGGATTAATCAATGCGATGGTTGTAAGATGATCAATGTCATTGGGCTTAAAAATCGCATAACTTTACATAAATACACGAAGGCCGCGAAAGCCATAAAGTCCGAACTTGCCGGAAAATTCCCCGGCATCTCCTTTTCGATAAAATCGAAATCGTTCGCGAGCGGAGACAATGTGACGATAGATTGGACAGGCGGCCCGACGAGCGATGCCGTCGAGTCGGTGGTGATTAAATACCGATACGGAACGTTCGACGCATCGAAAAATCTTTACCTCTACGATAATCGCGACGATGCCCTTCCTCAAGCGCAGTACGTGATGGTTTCCCACCATCACAGTGATTCCTCGCAAAAAAAGGCCAAGCAGGAAATCGCCGATGGTTTCAATGTGGACATGAATGACAGCCAGGCGGTGTTCGCCGCCTTCGGCAACTGGCCTCAGCCTTTGATCCGCGCGAAGCTCGAACATCGCAGTCCGTTCAATTAGGCCGAATGTAATAAATGGAATCCAGACTTTGTTTTTACCGCTCCTCTCAGTATTTTAGGCATACTTCACCTGCGCGGCATGGTGGCGTATGCTCTATTTAAAGGATGAATCTAATACCTGAGAAGGAGTTTCCAATGGAACTAGGACTCAAGAATAAAATACTCTTCGCTTCGGCTTCGACCGATGGCTTGGGGCTGGGCGTAGCGGAAAACGCGCTCGCTGAAGGCGCTTTCGTGTTTTTAGGCGGCAGATCGCGGGAGAGGCTCGACGCGGCCCTGAAACGCCTGGCTCCTGTGGCGGCGGCATCGGGCGGGCGGTCCGCCGGTGCCGTCCTGGACATGTCCTCGGCCGGCTCCATCGAAGCCTGGGTCGCGGCGGGAAAGGCCGCGATGGGGGAGCCGGACGCGCTGCTGGTGAACGCCGGCGGACCGCCCCCCGGAGACTTCGAAACGCTGGCGGGCGACGAGCCCTGGCAGGCGGCCTTCAACCTCACCCTCATGTCTTCCGTGCGGCTCATCCGCGCCGTCCTGCCCTCCCTCAAGGCGAAGGGCGGTTCGATTCTCACGATAACCTCGAGTTCGGTGAAGGAGCCCTGGCCTGGGCTGATTCTTTCGGGCGTCATGCGTTCGGGAGTCGCTAGCCTTGTCAAATCGCTGTCGATCGAGCTCGCGCCTTACGGTATCCGCGTCAACAACATAGCGCCGGGCAACATCATGACGGGCCGCCTCGAAAGGCTCATCGCCGCCGAAGCCAAGGGCGCCGGAATCTCCAGCGACGAGCGGCGGGCCCAGCGGCAGGCCAATATCCCCATGGGACGCATCGGGGAGGTGGAAGAGTTCGGCAGGGCGGGGGCTTTCCTTCTGTCGCCGGCAGCTTCCTACCTGAACGGCCAGACCATAGTCGTGGACGGGGGCGCTTCCAAGTTCCTGTACTGAGGGCACGAAGAATTGGACAGGATACCGGGACCACCCAGGATCTACATGTAAACCCTGGGCGGTCCTGATATCCTGTCGGCGTTTATTTGCCTGCTTTTATTTTATTTTTGAATTCCCCGACGGGCGGACGGGGCGGGCCTCGATGTAGCCGCGCCAGCCCTGAGGCGCCAGCTGGAAACGCGGCGCCGAATCGGGCGCCCAGGCGAAACCGTAGAGGGCGGGATCGAAACTGTCGATCTTCTTCATCACCGCGACGACGGCTTCCTCGAAATCCTCGTCATCGTAGGGCTCTCCCTGGAATATCATCATCATCGCCGGCCCGAACTCGGCGAGTTCGTATCCTTCCGGAACAGGCCCGCTCCAATCCAGGGGCAGCTCGACGCCCTGCACGTACTCCGAGGTGCCGGCAGGGCGGAATTTCGCGGGCAGCCAGAGTCCGACCGGTTCATAGAGCGTTTCCTTGACGCTTGAGAGGACACCCCAGACGTCGCAGCCCACTTCTTCGCAGTAGGCAAAGTACTCGCTCGCCGTCTTGGCCCGTTTGAGGAGGACCTTGCGGGCCGGCCTCTCAATCACCTGCACGAAAATTGTCTTGCTCGTGTCTTCTTTCATGTCGTTTTCTCCTTTTTCATGCTTTTGGCGCAATGGAAGAGGATAGGGAAGAAAAAGCTTCACGGGGCGGGGCTGTCTGCGGTACTTCGCCGGGGTTACGCCGAATTCTTTCGAAAAAGAGCGCGTGAATCCCTCATGTGAGTCGAACATGAAGTCCAAAGCCACGTCGAGAACCCTCGAGGGCTTGTCCCGCAATACCAGAGCCGCCTGCGAAAGCCTCAATCTGCGGATGTATTCGAAGGACGGCTGACCGGTCAGCTCCCTGAACATCCGCTGCGCGTGCCACGCGGAATATCCCGCCGCCCGCGCCAGATCATTGGCCGAGATTTTATCGCGCACGTTCGCGAGAATATAATCCTGCATTTGGCGTACTGCGCGGACCATGTCCTCTCGCGTGTGTTCCCGTTCCATGATCGCCTCCTATTGCGCCACGCGATGGAGTATCGCGGATTCCCGTTTTCCGTTCTTGACCTGTACTGCGAAATTGAAAAAACATCGCCGACGTGTCGCCGCATCGCCGCGCCACTTCGCCGCCGCGCCGACCTGTCCTCTATCATCTCCGCCATGTGGAGGGATCACGGCGGAAAAAGAGCTTGAGCTGTTCGTGGACAGCCGGATATTCCCGGGCGAGGACGGTCGGACGCTCCCAGAAATATTCGCAGACCACGGCGAAGAATTCATCGGGACTCTCGGCCGCGTAAGGGTCCAGCCTGGACCGCGTTTTCGAGGTTCCCCTGCGGGCGGCGCGTCGCGCCTTCGGGGAATCCGAGAGTTTGGCGTTCAGGTCTTTCCAGGCTTCGGTAAACGTTTCGTTCCAGTGTAGCGGGTCCATGCCGGCACGCAGGGGAGGGCGGCCGTCATAGAGGCCATCCAGGCCGTCGAGTTTGTGGGCCATCTCGTGTATGACGACATTGTAGCCGTCGCCCCAGCCCGAGGCGTCTATGTCAGGAATCGACAGCGCGATGGGTCCCAGCGAGAATGCCTCGCCGGCCAAGGCTTCCTCCCGCTCGTGGACTATGCCCGATTCGTCCGTCCAGCGCTGCGTGACGGTGTAGGCGTCAGGCGTGACGAATATCGTGCTGAAGTCGCGGTACCAGGACAGGTCCAGCCCCAGCAGCGGAAGACAGGCCTGAGTGGCGACTGAAACCTTCAGTTTTTCGTCGATTTCGGCTCCGTCCACGGGGTAGAAGCGCTTAGTGGCCAGAAACTGTCCCGAAAGCTCGCGTAACCGCGTCCGATCATCGTCGGGCAAGCCCGCGAAAACGCGGTGCTCATCTATGGCCCAAGCCCAAAGTTCGTCGCGGATGGCGCCTCTCTCGGCGAGCCGCCGTCGTCTCGCCCGCAGAAATCCGTCGAATATTCCCATGCCTCCAGCCTACACGGGAATCGCCTTTCGCTGAAGCATCCAGTCGCAGCATAATGGAGGCGCCGGTCTTCTTCCGCGATCTTCCGGCGTTTCGGCTCGGTCTTTGGCAGGCATGGCTATTGACAATTCGAGGCCTTTCAACATAATGTCGGTACTCGCCGATTCATTTTTTCTGTCTGTGGAGCGGTGTCCGAGGGGTTTAAGGAGGCGGTCTTGAAAACCGTTGAACCGCGAGGTTCCGGGGGTTCGAATCCCCCCTGCTCCGGATACTGCGATATTTTGTTGGAGAGGTGCGAGAGCGGCCGAATCGGGCTCCCTGCTAAGGAGTTGTACCTCTAAAGGGTACCGAGGGTTCGAATCCCTCCCTCTCCGCTACGCGAGGCTATAGCTCAGCTGGATAGAGCTTCAGATTGCGGATCTGAAGGTCGGAGGTTCGAATCCTCTTAGCCTCATTCTTCGTTTGGAGAGATGCGAGAGCGGCTGAATCGGGCGGTCTCG
>Ga0074195_1002595_pt1 | contig 19551 bp, 17 predicted proteins | sample EPASupsiteHSE623_FD_64525 | JGI IMG/M metagenome (GOLD analysis project Ga0074195, IMG submission 64525) | Bioremediated contaminated groundwater from EPA Superfund site, New Mexico - Sample HSE6-23 | ecosystem: Environmental > Aquatic > Deep subsurface > Groundwater > Contaminated ...
CGGTCACCACCGGTTTGAAAACCTCGCGGGCGGTGATTGCCAGGCCGGTCACCAGACTTTTGCCGCCGGTGACGATATCGCTCCAATAGCCGCTCATAGTGTCAAAATACCTTGATCAGGGCTGCCGTTACCAGGAGATTGGCCAGGGAAAACGGAATCAGTATTTTCCAGGAAAGATTGAGAAGCCGGTAAATCTGGGTGCGCGGATAGGTCCAGCGGATCCAGATGAAGGTGAATATCAGAACGTAGATCTTGAGCAGGAACCACCAGATGCCGGGGGTCAGGCCAAAGGGACAGTCCCAGCCGCCGAGAAAGAGGGTGGCGGTGAGGCAGGCACCGACCACGATGTTGAGGTACTCGCCCATCATGAACAGGCCAAAACCCATGGAACCGTACTCGGTCATGAAGCCGGCCACCAGCTCGCTCTCGGCCTCGGCCATGTCGAACGGCGCCCGGTTGGTCTCAGCCACCGAACAGATGAAAAAGATGATGAACGAGACCCACATGGTCAGGAAGTGCCCGTTCTCCAGGCGGAAGATGTTCCAGTGCCAGAAGCCGCCCTGCTGGTCGAGGGCGATCTCACGCAGGTTCATCGACCCGGAGATCAGCACCACGGTGATCACCGTGAGCAGCATCGGGATCTCGTAGGCCAGATTCTGGGAGACCGAGCGGGCGGCGGAGATGATGGCGTACTTGTTGCCCGAGGCCCAGCCGCCGAGCAGGATGGCGATCATGCCGATCGAGGCCAGGGCGAAGAGCAGCAAAACCGAGAGTTCCATGGCCCGGGCGCCGATATTCTCGGAGAAGGGGATCACCGCCATCGAGGTGATGGCCGGGATCATGGCGAGCACCGGCGCCACCCGGAAGATGATGCCGTCCACCCCCTGGGGTACCAGCAACTGCTTGCTCATCAGCTTGAGCCCGTCGGCCAGGGGCTGCAAGAGACCAGCGTACCCGGCCTCGCAGGGGCCAATGCGCCGCTGGATCCGGGCCGCGCCCTTGCGTTCGCACCAGCCGAGCCAGGCGGCATTGACGCCGGCAAAGGCCATGATGCCCACCAGATAGAACAGGGCATGCCACATGCTTGTTTCCATATCGTTTTTCTCTCCCGATCAGCGGTCGATTTCGGGGATGACCAGATCCAGACTGCCCATGAAGGCCAGGGCATCCGCCAGCAGCATGCCCTCGGCCACCTCGCCGAACAGGCTCAGGTTGGAAAAGGTCGGCGACCGCAGCTTCAGCTTGTAGGGGTTCTTGTCGCCGTTGCAAACCAGCCGGTGTCCGAGCGAGCCACGGGCGGTTTCCACCGCCGAGTAATAATAGCCGGCCCCGGGCTTGAGCACCTTGGGCGCCTTGCCCATCACCGGCCCGCCGGGAAGCTTGTCCAAGGCCTGCTCGATGATCCGCATCGACTGTTCCATCTCGTGCATCCGCACCATGTAGCGGGCCATGGAATCTCCCTCGGCAAAGACCGGGATGTCGAAATCGAACTCCGGATAGACCGAATAGGGCTCGTTCTTGCGAATGTCATAGCTGATGCCCGAACCTCTCGCCACCGGGCCGGTGGCGCCGTAGCGGCGGCACTGTTCGGCGCTGATGAAACCGATGTCCTTGATCCGCTTGATCAGGATGATATTGTGAGTGACCAGGTCATGGTAGAGGCGGGGCATCCGGCCACGGAGGCGTTTGATGAAGTCGCGGGTGCCGGCGATGAACTCGTCGTCGATGTCATTGTACACCCCGCCAAACCGCATATAGCAGTAGGTCAGCCGGGATCCGGTCACCCGCTCGAGCAGATCGATAATCTTTTCGCGATCATCAAAGGCGTAAAGCAAAGGAGTGAATCCGCCCAGATCCAAGAGAAAAGCCGCCCACCACAACAGGTGGCTGGCGATGCGGTTCAGTTCGACGGTGATCACCCGGATGTATTCGGCCCGTTCGGGCACCTCGATACCAGCCGCTTTTTCCACCACCAGAGCCCAGCCGTGGTTGAAGGCCAAGGCGTGCAGGTAGTCCATGCGGGCGGTATTGGGCATGAACTGGGCGAACGTGCCGCCCTCGGCCAGCTTTTCATGCATCCGGTGGATATAACCCAGGACCGGTTCGGCCTTGACGATATACTCGCCGTCCATGGTGAGCTTGACCCGGAGAACGCCATGGGTGGCGGGATGTTGCGGCCCCAGATTGAGGACAAAGGTTTCATCATGCCGCAGGTGCACGGGAACGGTCATGGCATATAGTCCTTACGAAGGGGATAAAAATCGGCATCTTCCGGCAGGAGAATACGGATCAGGTTGGGGTGATCCTGGAACTGGATGCCGTAAAAATCAAAGGTCTCGCGCTCGTGCCAGTCCGCAGCCGGAAAGACGCCCGTAACGGTCGGCACCACCGGCTCATCACGGGGCACCGAGGTGCGCACCATCACCCGGCAGTGCTCGCCGTCCAACCGGTTGTAGTCGTAAATGACTTCGAACTGCTGTTTGTCCAGCCAGTCAACCCCGGAGATGGCCTCGAGAAAATAGCCCTCGCTATCCATGATCCGGGCCACAGCCACGACCTGGTCTGGCCGGCAGAGGACATCAAGGTGGCTGCCGTGCTTGACAGGATCGGTCACCAGCGCCCCGGCTTCCCGTGGCGGGGCGTCCTGGCCGCCCTCCCCTTCGAGCGTGGCTGGCGGAACGGGTTCAGGGAAAAGCCCGGCCAGGGCAATTCGTGTTTTTTCCAGCATCTCCATTTGCTCCCACTCCCGGTCTCAGCCCGGATGCACCCGCGGCCAGCGGCGTTTCCCGGTGATCTTTTCCTCTAACGTCATGATGCCCTCAAGCAGGGCCTCGGGCCGCGGCGGGCAACCGGGGATATAGACATCGACCGGAAACAGCTTGTCCGCACCTTCCACCACGTTATAGTTTTCCTTGACCTTGAACGGTCCGCCGCTGATGGCGCAGTTGCCCATGGCGATCACCCATTTGGGCTCGGGCATCTGGTCGTAAAGGGTTTTGACCGCCAACTCCAGCTTCTTGGTAATGGTTCCGGCCACGATCATGACATCGGACTGCCGGGGTGAAGGCCGGAAGACCTCGGCCCCGAAGCGGGAGATGTCGTAGCGGGAACCGCCGGTGCACATCATTTCAATAGCGCAGCACGCCAGCCCGAAGGTCATCGGCCAGAGCGAATTGGCCCGGCCGAGATTGAGCAGTGCGTCGAGCTGGGCGAACTGCACTATTGATGAAGGTAGGTTTTCTTCTCCCACGTGAACACTCCTTTACGCCAGGCATAGACGATGGCTAATGAAAGAATGGCGACAAACAGCAGAATCTCGTAGAAATCCTGGAGGCCCAATCCCGGGCTGTTGTAGGCGACAGCCACCGGAAAGAGAAACAGCACGTCAACATCAAAGGCCAGGAAGATGAGGGCATAGAGATAATAGATGATGCCGAAACGGATCCAAGCGCTGCCGATGGGCTCCATGCCGCACTCGATCAACTGTCCGGTCCGGCCGGCGGTCTGCCGGGTATGGGACGAGGGGCTGAGCAGCTTGACGATGATGATCGGCCCGAATCCGAACAACAGGGCGCCGATCAGAAAAATGGTAACGTATATGATATTCGTGAGCACGACTTGATCCATTTCCTTCTCCTCAACAGCGGCCACAGAGTGGCATCAATCCAACTGATGCATTTGATCAGCACATTTTATCAGGCTACTGAAAAGCTTCTTTGATGTCAAGTATAATTATACCATTAATGTCAACTACACAGAAACGCTTGCCTGTGCGCCTTGCTCAATTCCTGAATTATTGCCGCAAGCCGCGGAAAAGAGGTTGACCTATTTTCCGGAAGTGTTAGTTTAGCGCTTATTTTTCAATTTCAATCATAGGTATGTTCAGTCAAACTGATACCAGTATCTCCCATGGCCATCACTTTCAGACAACTTGAAATATTTATTGCCGTCGCCGAAACGCAACAGGTCACACGGGCCAGCAAAAAACTCCTGCTCACCCAGTCGGCGGTGAGCATGGCCTTGGGCGAGCTGGAAAACCAGCTGGGCGGCCCTCTTTTCGACCGTCACGGCCGCAGCCTGCTCCTCAATGACCGGGGCCGGTACTTGCTGCCGCTGTCCAAGACCATTCTCCACCAGGTAGCCAACATCGAGACCATCCTCACCGAACAGCAGGGCACAGTAGCTGGCGTACTTGAAATCGTTGCCAGTTCGACCATCGGCAACTATGTCCTCCCCTACCTCATCGGTGCCTTCATGCAACTCCATCCGGAAGCGCACATCAACATGCTGGTGGTCAACACCATGACCGCGGAAAAACTCGTGGCCAGCGGTCAGGCCGATCTCGGGTTCGTCGAGGGGGACATCAATGTCGATTCCCTGGTCGCCACCTCCTGGTTCGAGGACGAACTGGGCATCATCGTCAGCGCCAAACATAAACTTGCCGACCGTTCCACCTTCCATATACCGGACGACCTCAAGGCAACCAGTTGGGTCATGCGCGAGGAGGGATCGGGCACAGCAGAAATTTTTACCAAAAAACTAGGCCGATACGCCTCCCTCCTCAAGGTGGTGACCAAAACAGGTCATACCGAGGCAATCAAGAAGGCTGTGGAATCGGGGGTCGGAGCCGCCTGTCTGTCCATGCTGACCGTCTGCCGGGAAGCGGAGGAGGGTTGGTTGAAGATCCTGCCCATCGAGGGCATGGACATGAGCCGGCAACTGTGGATCATTCAGCACAAAGACAAGATCATCACCCGGCTCATGGCCGAGTTCCTCAGATTCTGCGAGGTGGTGGCGGAAAACCACCTGGGCCGGGAATGCCTGTCATCGCCGTGGAAACTGCAATCCCTGCTGGCCAAAAGCAAAATCACCCAAGACAACAGCGTACTGCGCCAGGAAGATTCTTAGGTTCCAGACGCATCACAACCTGCCGGAACACCGGAACCAAAAAAAACCGGGAAGAGGTTATCTCTTCCCGGTTTTTTTGCTCCCTGACCCGGCGATGCGAACTATTGCAGGGCGAGGAGTGCCTGTTTGATCCGTTCCATGCCCTTCTCGATCGTTCCCATGGAGGTCGCGAAGGAAAAGCGGATAAAGGCATCGGCGCCAAAGGCGGCACCGGGTACGGAGGCGACCTGGGCCTCGCTCAGAAAATAGTCGGCAAGGGCGACGGACCCGTCAATCACCTTGCCGTTGAATGACTTGCCGTAGTATTCGGAAAAATTGGGAAAAACATAAAAAGCCCCCATGGGGGCAACACAACTCACCCCGGCAATGGACTCCAAGGCCTCGACGAAATAGGCCCGCCGGGGAAGAAAGGCATCGCGCAACTGCCGGGGAAAATCCTGCGGCCCGTTGAGAGCGGCCAGCGCCGCATACTGGGAAGGTGCGGCGGGGTTCGAGGTGGACTGGCTCTGAATCTTGTTCATCGCCCTGATGACCTCGCGCGGGCCGACGGAATAGCCGATCCGCCAGCCGGTCATGGCAAAGGATTTGGACACGCCGTTGGAGAGCACGGTCTGGTCCCTCAACCGCGGATCGGCATGAAGGACATGGGGCACCTTGCCTTCGCCATAAAACAGATCCTCGTACATATCGTCGGTGACCACCAGCCAGCCGCCCTCATAGGCCAGCTTGGCCACCTCGGCGAGCGCGGTCTGCGAGTAGACCGCCCCGGTCGGATTAGAGGGACTGTTGAGAATGATCGCCTTGGTTTTGCTGGTGGCATAGTGCGCCAGGATGGCCGGATCGATATCGAACCTGTTCTCCTGCTTGAGCGGAACAATCACCGGCGTGCCGCCGGCCAACTGGACCATAGGCGGATAGGAAACCCAATAGGGCGCAAGTATAAGCACTTCGTCGCCGGGGTTCAAAATTGCCTGGAAGATATTGTAGAGCCCGTGCTTGCCACCGCAACTGATCTGGACAGCGTCTGGAACATAGTCCCAGCCCTGATCTTTTTTCAGCTTGGTGCATACCGCCTCCCGCAGTTCAACGATACCCGCGGCAGGGGTATAGCGGGTGCGGCCGTTATCGATGGCTTTTTTCCCGGCCTCGCAAACATGGGCAGGGGTGGGCAGGTCGGGCTCGCCCACGCTGAAATTCAAAATATCCGCACCTGCGGCCCGCAACGCCTTCGCCTTGGCATTGACCGCAAGCGTTGGCGAGGGCGGCACTTGCAGCACCCGGTCCGCCAGCACAAATTTTTCAGAAAACATCATTGCACTCCTTCCTTATATCGTTCCCCGGTTGATAAAAACAGTGCGCTGTAGCGCTTTTGTAAAAAATTAACAAGAACAAACAAATCAGGAGCCGAACATTTTTCAAAGCTCCTTCACGGCTCCTTGAACACCGGACAGGGCCGTTGCCGGTCATACTGCCGATAAGCCGGGTCGTCCGCTGCGCTGTGACAATCAAGACAGAGGCCGATACGGAGAATCCGCTGCAATTCCTCGCCATTGAACGGACGCAAATTAGCGCGCGAACCGTGCTGCAGCGGCGTGCCGTCAATGGTCACAAAGGTGTCGAAGCCCGGCGTTCGCCCCTGCTCGTTCGCCACCCCACGATCCAGGGGATAAAACTCCCATTTCCCGTCTTTCTTTACCACCGTGCCCTCGCCCAACCCCACGGTCTTCGGCGAGGCGTGACAATCCTTGCAGGATCGCCCTTTCGCCTGAATGGTGTGCGGGTTGATCGCCGCCATGGTGAAACGGTTGAACCCGCCCTCGGATGCGCCCTGGTCATCGATCAGGGTGACCAAATCCTGACAACCGGGGGTCACCACCACCACGTCCTCGCCCCAGACCGCCAGCATCGGTTTTTCATAACGGATGTACGACCGTCCCTCCTCCCACCAGCCCGGCGTTTCCTTGAGGATCAGCTTGTCGAGATGGGTTTCCCGCTTGTCCCGCTTGGCGTGGCAACCGTAACACTGCGGCACCCAGGTGGAATGGCAGGCGGCGCAGGTGACGCGTTTATGAGCAGGCGCCAGGCAGGCCTGTTCGGCGGGCGGACGCAGCGGGTGCTGTTTGCCGTCGATCTTGCCGGTGAGTTCGAATCGTCCATCTTTATCGCCGACATTGTTCAACGGCTTTCCCTTGCGGGTGGTGCCCGGATTGGCGTCGTGACAGCTTTGGCAGGTGATCTCCACCTGTTCCTCGTAATGGGCGTAACTGGTGCCGTCACCCATGATCTCGTCACGGACATGGCAGTCGATGCAAGCCATGCCCTTGACGTGGTGGATATCCTCGGCAATCTTGATATAAAAACGGTCGCCGGGCAGCCGTTGCGACGAATGTTGTCCGTGCTCATACGGTGTTCCGTAGCCTTCGGCCTCGAAAATGCCGGTATAGGACAGACCGATACGGCCGGAACGGTTATGGCAACGGATGCAATTTTCTTCCGGCACCTGCTTGACCACCAGGGGATGTGGCCTGTTTTTCTTGAGCTCCGCCTGGGCCGCCTCCGGAAGTTCCGCGGTCACCGTATTGCGGGGCGTGCCCGGCGGCAGGATATAATGGCAGGCGGAACAACCCCCGCCTTTCTCGTTGAAAAAGGCGGGCGCGCCGGGCAGATCGTTTTTCTGCTTCCACAGATGGCAGGTGGCGCAAAGCTTGCGGTAGTAATCGAGGGCCAGCGAGGTCTCGCCGCTCTTGAGCAAATGCTCGACCGAGATGTCGGCATTCTGGTGCTCCCGTTCGCCCCAATAATAGAGCAGGGTCGCCAGAATGCCACGGTTGGTTGCCATCAGCGAATTCTTTACCTTGTGGATGTCCGCCGGATGACAGCCCTCGACTCCACAGGTTTTGGCTGCCCAGCGCAGGTCACCGGGATTGAGGACCATGCCCGCATGGGCCTTGTCCTTGTCGATCGCCAGGGCATCGCCCAGATGGCAGGGTGAGCAACCGACCACCAGGCTGTCGTGAGCACCGTCCAGTTTTTCCTTGGTGTGGCAGCTCAGGCACATCTCGACCATGCCGGCTGTGGTGACGGCCAGCTGGTCGGGGCGTTTGATCGTCTGCTCACGAAATACGAGGTACCCGATCAACAGCAGGCTGACCGGGACAAAGACAAAGACAGGAATAAGACTGCGGGTCGGCCGGACCATGACGTGTGCTGATCGTTTTAATTTAGGTTGCTGCAATCAGGCGGGTCAGGCCAGAATAACGAAAAAAAACAACGGCGTCAAAGGAACATTTGCCGCGAAATAGGGGCTCGGAGAAACGGCTTCACTCCGCAAACCCCTGAACCAGCGGATACCGGCGGCCCGGCCCGAAGGCCTTGGTGGTCACCTTGATGCCCAGGGGTGCCTGCTTGCGCTTGTATTCGTTCAGCTTGATCCGGCGAACGATGTCCCGCACCAGATGTGCGTCCACGCCTCCCGCAGCGATCTCCTCGATGCTCTTGTGCTCTTCGAGATAGTCCAGGAGCACGGCGTCGAGGAGGTCATAGGGCGGGAGATCGTCCTGATCGCATTGGCCGGGTTTCAATTCCGCGGTCGGCGGCCGGGTGATGATCCGTTCCGGAATAATCTCCCGCTCCTGGTTGATCAGCCGGGCCAGGGCATAGACCATGCCCTTGGGCACATCCGCAATCACGGCCAGGCCGCCGCTCATGTCGCCGTACAGGGTGCAGTATCCCACGGCCATCTCCGACTTGTTGCCGGTTGACAGCAACAACCTATTGAATTTATTTGACAAGGCCATGAGCAGATTGCCCCGGATCCGGGCCTGGATGTTCTGCTCGGTGGTGTCTTCCGCTAGGCCGGCGAAGAGGGGGGCCAGACTGGCCCGGTATGCCTCCATTGCCGCGGAGATACTGATGACTTCAAAGCCGCACTCCAGGTTCTCGGCCAGTTTCCGGGCATCGTCGACAGACTGCTGCGAGGTGTAGGGCGAAGGCATGCCCACGCAGAGCACGTTCTCCGGTCCCAGGGCCCGGCAAGCGATCACGGCGGTGACCGCCGAGTCGATGCCGCCGGACAAGCCGAGCACCGCCTTGCGGAATCCGGTCTTGTGCAGGTAGTCGCGCACCCCGAGCACCAGCGCCGCCTCCACATCGGCAACGCTGTCTTCCAGCGGTCCCCGGCCAGTTGCGCCCCACTCTTCGCTATCAACGATCAGCATGTCCTCGACGAACCCGGCGGCTGATTTGCACAGGGTGCCAGCCGGGGTCATCACCATCGAATGACCGTCAAAGATCAGCCCGTCCTGGCCTCCGACCTGGTTGACATAGAGCAGGGGTATATTATTTTCCCGGCACAGGTTGCCGAAGACCTGCTGACGCTCGCGCAGTTTACCGTGATAGTAGGGCGAGGCGGAAATATTGATCAGACAGTCGGGGACGATCGCCCCGACCGCGAGCCCGGCAAGCGGGTTGGCCCGGTACGACTTGCTGCTCCACCAGATATCTTCGCAGATGGTCAGCCCGCAGTACATCCCCTGGAAAGGAAAAACGGTGGAAGTGGTCCCCGGCTCGAAATACCGGGTCTCGTCAAAGACATCGTAGGTGGGCAGTAACTGCTTGCGCGCCCGGAAGGCGATGGTGTTGTGCTCAAGAACAAAGGCGGCATTGTAGAGAGGCTTACCCGGCCCCGGCCGCCTCTCCAATGCCCCGATAATGCAGGTGATGCCGTCCAGCTCTCGGATGAGGTCGGCCAGGACGCGGTCATGCGCCTCAAGAAACGCCGAGCGCTCCAGCAAATCTTGCGGTGGATAGCCGCATAGGGCAAGTTCCGGAAAAACGACCAGATCGCAACTGGCCTGTTTCGCCTTCTCGATCCAGGCAACAATCTGACGGAAATTCCGCTCAAAGGCGCCGATCACCGGGTTTGTCTGTACAAGGGCGATTTTCACAATGGGTTCAACCGGCAAAAAATACCTAGCTCATTGACTGCCAATTCGGACACGTTCCGGGCAACATGCAATTGTTCTCCGGCAGAAGAAAAATAACGAATACAGGAAGATGAAACAATGAGAGACAACGGGAGCTCCCCATTGCCGTTGGCAAAAAAAACCCGGCAGAGGGTATCCCGCCGGGCTTACAAAGACAGCTTGAATTACTGTTTCGTGACGTTGGCGGCAGCCGGCCCCTTGGGCCCATCAACGATTTCAAACTGAACTTTATCCCCCTCATTGAGTGTTTTGAAACCCGATCCACTGATCGCAGAGTAGTGGACAAAAACATCCTTGCCTGCTTCCTGCTCAATAAAACCGAAACCCTTCGACTCGTTAAACCACTTCACTGTTCCTTTCAACATTGTTCCCTTTTTCTCCTTGTCTTGGACTGAATGTTTCATCCATGCGAATTTTCGGGTTGTTTTTCAAAAACCACAGAGAATGAAAAACCTAACCCGCCAAAATACCGCATGTTCTACTCCTGCGGGCGAACATAACACTAATTGAATTAAAAACAAGGAAATTGATGGCTCCCGATTCTCCCTCCTCATTTTTCGTCACCGAAGCAGTCAAATGCCAATAGCTCCGCCCCGCCTTTCTGCAAACACCACCGAAACGGTCGATTTTCCGGTCATTGGCTGTCGTCAAACCGTTCATGGACCGCGTTGGTAGACTTGGACAGCCCGGTTGTGATCGGCCAGGTTAGTGGAAAAGACATGGGTGCCGTCGTTTTTCGAGACAAAATAGAGGGCCTCGGAATCGGCGGGATGCAGGACCGCTTCCAGGGCCGCGCGGCCGGGACTGCAAATAGGTCCGGGCGGCAAGGCGGGGATGACATAGGTGTTGTAGGGCGTTTCCCTCTTCAAATCGGCCTTGGTCAGATTGCCATTGAATTCGGGAAGACCGTAGATCACGGTGGGGTCGGATTGCAGGCGCATCTTCTTGGCAAGCCGGTTGTAAAAAACCCGGGCAATCAGCGGCCGCTCCGAGGCGACTCCGGTTTCCTTTTCCACCACCGAGGCCAGGGTGAGGAGTTGGTGGCGGTTCAGATCGTGGTTTCCGGGAACAGGCAACTCCTTCCAGACCTGCTGAAACCGATCCACCATCATCCGGATCACCGCGGGTTCGTCAGTTTCGTTGCGAACCAGGGTATAGGTCTCCGGGAATAAATATCCCTCCAGATGCCGGGCGTCGATCCCCAGCTTACCGATGAAGCCCGCGTCCGCAGCCAAGGCGAGAAAACGATCCCGTTTGACCCAGCCGTCCTGCTCGAAGATGACGGCTATCTGCGCCGCGGTCAGCCCCTCGGGAATGGTGACGTGGTGGCGGAGGGTGCTCCCCGTGGCCAGCAGTTGCAGGACCTCGGGCGGGGTCAGTCCCCGGGGGATGCTGTATTCCCCGGCCTTGAGTTTGGCTTTCATCCCGGAGAAAGCGACCAGGCAGAGATAGCGGATGTCGTTTGCAAGGAGGCCGTTGGCCGCCAGCAAGGCACCAATGCCGCGCACCCCGGCGCCCTTGGGAATGACCACAACGACCTCGCCCGTCCCCACGGAAGCAGTGGTCAGATAGGCGCGATACCAGAGCCCCGCGCCACCGATGAGGAGGGAAAGAAACAGCAGCAGGGAAAACAGCCAGCGACGCATGAAAAGCCGAAAAAGTGGAAAGAAGGACCAGGGGCGGCGAGAAGGACAGGCGGTTGACCGGGTGACGCAGCGTTTCTTGGCTGCGCCTCCCGGTGGAGACGTTTATTTCTCTTCCTTGACCGCCTGTTTTGGTGGCGTCTTGGGTTTGGGAATTTTTCCCAGGGTCAGATCGATCACCTCGTCCATGTGCCTGACCGGGAAAAAGGTGATTTTCTTGCGCAATTCTTCCGGAATCTCAACCAGATCCTTCTGGTTTTCCTCGGGGATGATCACCTTGGTGATGCCGGCGCGCAGCGCCGCCAGGGCCTTGTCCTTGAGGCCGCCAATGGGCAGGACCCGGCCGCGCAGGGTCACCTCACCGGTCATGGCCACGCCCCGCTTGACCGCCTTGCCGCTGATGGCCGAGAACAGCGCCGTGGTCATGGTGATGCCGGCCGAAGGGCCATCCTTGGGAATGGCGCCCGCCGGGACGTGGATATGGATGTCGACCGCGTCGAAATATTCCGGCTCCACGCCCAGCATCTTGTTGCGGCTGCGGCAATAACTGAGTGCCGCCTGGGCCGATTCCTTCATCACCTCGCCCAACTGGCCGGTGAGGAGGAGCTTGCCCTTGCCCGGCAACACCGAGGTCTCAATATGCAGCAGTTCGCCGCCGACCTCGGTCCAGGCCAGGCCGATCACCAGGCCGGGCTGGGCGCTGGTGTCCAGTTCGGTTTCCGGCAGGAATTTGGGTGGTCCTAGGTATTTTTCCACAGTTTTGTCGGAGATGACATACGGTCCCCTGCCACCCTCGGCCACCTTGCGGGCGATTTTCCGGCAGACCTTGCCCAGAGCGCGTTCCAGATTCCGCACCCCGGCCTCGTGGGTGTACTTGCTGACGATGCTTTCCAGGGTGGGATCGTCGATCTTGATCTGACTGGGCTTGAGACCGTTCTCCTTGATCTGCCGCGGCAGCAGATACTTGTTGGCGATCACCATCTTCTCTTCCAGGGTGTAGCCGGAAAGCTGGATCACTTCCATCCGGTCCAAGAGCGGTCCGGGGATGGTATCGCTGCGGTTCGCGGTGGTGATGAACATGACCTTGGAAAGATCGAAGGGCAGGTTCATGTAATGGTCGGAGAAGGTGTTATTCTGCTCGGGATCGAGCACCTCCAACAGGGCCGAGGAGGGATCGCCGCGGTAGTCGTCGCCGATCTTGTCGATCTCGTCCATCATGAACACCGGGTTGTTGGTGCCCACGCTCTTCAACCCCTGGAGGATCCGGCCCGGCAGGGCGCCGATATAGGTGCGGCGATGGCCGCGGATCTCCGCCTCGTCGCGCATGCCGCCCAGGGAGAGCCGGTAGAACTTGCGGCCCATGGCCTTGGCGATGGCCTGGCCGAGCGAGGTCTTGCCCACGCCGGGAGGGCCGACGAAACAGATGATCGGCCCCTTGGTATCGGCATTGAGCTTGCGCACCGCCAGATATTCGAGGATGCGTTCCTTGATTTTGTCCAGTCCGTAATGATCTTCGTCAAGGACATCGGCCGCCACTTTCAGATCGAGCAGATCCGTGGACGATTGCCGCCAGGGCAGGTCCAAAAACCAGTCGAGGTAGGTGCGGACGATGGTCGCCTCGGAGGCGTCGGGATGCATCATCTCCAGCCGCCGCAACTGCTTGCGCGCCTCTTTCTTGGCGTACTTCGGCATCTTTTTCTTGCGCAACTGCTTGCGCAGATCCTCGATCTCCTGGGAGTAGCCGTCTTCGTCGCCGAGTTCCCGTTTCAGGGCCTGGATCTGCTCGCGGAGGAAATATTCCCGCTGGCTGCGCGACATCTCCTCCTTGGCATCCGACTGGATCTTGGCCTGAACCGTGGACACTTCCAGCTCCTTGCGGAGGAGATCGGCCACCAGCCGCAACCGCTCGGTGGGATCGATGGTTTCGAGGATCTTTTGTGACTCCGAGATCTTCAGACGCAGGTTGGAGCCCACCAGATCGGCCAAACGGCCCGGCTCCTCGATGTTGTTGATGATCATCATCAGATCCGAGGAGAGGAGACCGCGCAGCGACATGATCTTTTCGGTCTGTTCGCGCACGGTCCGCATCAGGGCCTCGGTCTCGACGGTGATCTCCGGCGCTTCCGGTTCTTCGACCAGATCGATCGCCACCCGGTAAAACGGCTTTTGCTGCAGGAAGGACCGGACCCGGGCCTTGGACAGGGCCTGCACCAGCACCTTGAGCCGGCCGTCGGGCAGCTTGAGGGTCCGCATGATCATCGACACCATGCCCACCTGGTAGAGATCCTTTTCCTCGGGATCGTCCTTGGTCGGATCTTTCTGGGTCACCAGCATCAACAGCTTGTTGTTGTTCAAGCCCTCGTTCACCGCCTCGATGGAGCCGGGCCGGCCGACAAACAGCGGGATGATCATGTAGTTGAAGACAACGACATCCCGGACAGCCATCATCGGCAGGGACTCGGGAATCTCCAGATCCTGCGTCTGCTCCCCGAAATCGCCCATGCTGGTCGACAATGAATCATCAAATTCCACGTTTTCCCCTCCTTAAATAAACCGCCTGTGGCGATGTCTCGCGCTGAATTGTCCCACGACAGTAAACACAACCCCTTCCGAAGTCAAGGCAGCCCATCCCCTGCCGGCAAAGAAGATTTCCCTTGAATAATTACCGGGCGCTCAATATAGAAAGGCTATCGTAGCCCCCCTGTTTACCCGTTTATCTGGAGCCCCCTATGCTGACCATCGGGTCGTTTTTTGATCTCACCGATTTTCCCGGCCAAGAACTCTTTGCCGATTGTCCCTATGTCTGGGTTCCACTGAAAAAATTGAAGGCCTATATCGCCAGCCAGACCGCGCCTACCTTTCAGCACCTCTGCATTACCGACGGGGTACCCTTGGACAGTCCGTACATCTGGTTCAACGGCAGGTTGCGCAACGCCCGCGAATGCATCATCACCTACGGCGATGCCACCAAGGGCGGTCTCACGGTCTGGGAAAACGGTCAATTCCTCGAAGGGGCTTCGGTCATCATGGCGGGAGCGGTGATGGTGGGCAAAAACATTAAAATCGGCAAGGGGGTGCTGATCGAGTCCGGAGTCATGATCAAATCCCCGGCCATCATCGGCGACGGTTCGGAGATCCGCCAAGGGGCGTATCTGCGTGGCAACTGCCTGATCGGCAAGCGCTGCGTTGTCGGCCACACCACCGAGGTCAAGCACACCATCTTTCTCAACGACGCCAAGGCCGGTCACTTTGCCTATCTGGGCGACTCGATCCTCGGCAACAACGTCAACCTCGGCGCCGGAACCAAGTGCGCAAATCTACGATTTTTCTCCGGAACCGTCAAGCTCAAGACCGCCAGCGGCACCCTTGACACCGGTTTGGGCAAGCTGGGCGCCATCATCGGCGACGGCACCCAAACCGGTTGCAACGCGGTCACCAGCCCCGGCACGATCATGGGCCCGGACTGCCTTCTCATGCCGAATACTACCGCACCTTCCGGAGTACATCCTCGAAAAAGCGTGCTGCGCTAGAATCGGGATCCAGTTTGCGGTCCTCCAGCGGCCCTCCCTTGCCGGCGTATTCGTAGAGGGCGAAAAAGAAAGCAAAAAGAATACCGACCGTGAAGAACACCCGCAGCAATCGATCCCAGGGCAGCCACCCCTTCCCGGACAGCCTACGGAAGACCACGGCGACGATATAGGTAAACCCCAGGGCATAGGGTGCGGTGAGCAACACCTGATAGGTGGTCCCGGTCACGACGGCACCCACATCGGCCCCCAGGCGCAGATGAAAAAGCAGGTAGGCCAGGGCCGTCAGAATAAACGTAATTTTTTCCCGTACTGTCCTCATATCATGAACAAAAGTATAGCTTGCGTGTTTCCGGAAACCCTTCCCGACGAGCGTCTCCTTTTCCCCCTTGTACAGGTTTTCGGACAGGTTGTCCACATGCAAGCCATTGAAAACGAGCCCCCGGAACACGGGCCCGAGACCACCTGTCTCGACCGGTACCGGCAACAGGGACAACTGCACACCTTTACCCCGGCACCGCTGGGCGAGCAGCGAGAGCGGTTTTGCGCCCTAGTCCAAGACATGCGGCGGCGCGGCGGCGAATACACCAGCCAGCTGAGCATGCTGACCCTGGCCGGTCTCAACCGCCGGGATCATCCGGAGTCACACCGCTCGATCCTGTCCAGCCTACTGGAACGCAGCGATATCAAGGAACAGAACGAAGCGGAACGGTTGCTGTGGCAGTCGCGATTGATGATCAAACTGGGAGAATTCTACGATCTCGAACAGGCTCACCTGCACAGCGCCCTCCGTGCGATCACCCAGCGGCAGGACAGCCTGCTCGCGGAACTATGCGAAGAGGAGGAGAACCCCTTTGTCCTCCCCGCCGCCCCCCAGGACGACGGCCAGGAAACCGGGGGGATTCTCCGCCACCGGCTCAAGGCCTGGACCCGGCTCTGTTTTCACGGCGGCAGTCCCGCGCCGGGGCTCCTTGTCACCGGCCACCGGACGGCGATGGACCTGTTGCAGGAGGTCTATGAGAAGCGCTGGCGGCACAGCGCCCGGCCATTGGCCAGCCTGGAAATACCAGCGAGGGCATCCGGACAACGGGCATGTCCTGATGAACCGCTTGGGCGGCGATGTCCTGGCCTCGGCGCTCTGCTGGGGGATATTGCCGCCAAGGGCTCCTCGCTGCGGCTTACCGGGGAAACGGAACAGCTTCTGCAAACAGGACTGACAGAATGGTCGCGTTGTACCGCCACCTTGTTGCCGCCAGCGCGAGCTGAACGGGCCATCCTGGACCTGTTTATGTTTCCGGAAACAACGGCTCCGCAGTTATTTGCGGAAAGTTTCGGGAGCGGGGCACTCTACGGCACACAGAAGGCGAATGAGGATTCCGCCGGATGCGTTGTCGGTCTGCTCACGCCAGCCTGAAGGCAAGCGATAGTCATGTTCGACCCATTTGCCTGGGGCACGGATTCCCCACCCGTTTACCCGGCGGGCTCTTCCGCTCCCATCGTGGCCCAGGCTGGAACTTGAATGGCGATTGCCCCTGGAGACAACCACCGTATAGATAGCGAAGTGTTTGCCAAAACGTTTCACCCGGACAGCAGCCGATACCAGCGGAAACATCGGTCCGCAGAATGCTGATCACGATGCGCGGGTGTTTCCATTGTTCCACAACCGCCTCGTCCCGCCATCACAACCCAACAACAGCACCACCACAAACCCCTCAATCGCTAGCTGACGGCTCAAGAGCGCTCGCCGGACCCGCTCTTCGGGAGAAGAATCAACCAACCTTGTCTTCACATTCCTCGCGATACGGATTGATCGTCATCACCGGACAACAGGCGGTCTTCACCACCTTGTCGGCAACACTGCCGAACATGATCCGTTCCAATCCTTTGTACCCATGCGTGCCCATGATGATCAACTGCACCTTCTTTTTGCCCGCATAGCTCAAAATCTCCTCGGCGATATCGCCGGACAGCACCTTGCCGGTCACATGGGCCACTCCGGCCTCGGCAAACATCGCCTTATTTTCTTCGACATAGGTCTCCATCTGCTGCTGGGCCGAGGCGAAAAGTTCTTCTTCCAAGTTCGGCAGATTAATGGGCGGGACAAAAAAACCGCTGTAATCCTCAAACGTCTGGGCCACGAACACCAGGTGCAACTCCGCCTTGAATGTTCCGGCCACATAGGCTGCCGCCTGGATAATTTTGCCGGCATTGTCGGAAAAATCCACCGGGGTCAGAATACTTTTGATCGCCTGCATAGAAAACCTCCTTGCGTGAGAGAACATGGACCTGCATCCGGGTTTACAAATATGATATATCGCCGCAAAAGTTTTCACCATCAATAACTGCATCCGTGAGATCGCCGGCCTGCAAGAAACCGACAAAGCGGTTGACCCTGCCGCTCATCGTGCATATACTCCAACCTGTTCATCTGGCTGCATCTTTTCACCGTTTCCGTAAGCGGGGCGGAACATAAGGCCCACTGCTCCGCCGGGGCACAGTGACGCTCCAGCGCTTTTTCCCCGGTCACCACCTGAGATTATTATGGAATTTAGCCCCAAATGGATTGCCTGGGAAATCACCCGCCGCTGCAATCTCAACTGTGTCCACTGCCGTTCCTCGTCTCAGCTTGAAGTCGAAGGACACCCCGATTTCTCTTTGGACGAGGCCAAACGGATCCTGGACGAGATCCGGGCCTATGCCAATCCGGTCATGGTCCTGTCCGGCGGCGAGCCGCTGCTGCGGCCGGATGTCTTCGAGATTGCCGCCTACGGCACTTCCCTGGGCCTGCGCATGTGCCTGGCCACCAACGGCTCCCTGGTGACCGCGGCCACCTGCCGCAGCATCAAGGAGGCGGGCATTAAAATGGTTTCCTTGAGCCTGGATGGGGCCACCGCCGAGGTGCACGACAATTTCCGCAATCAGACCGGCGCCTTCGAGGGCGTGATGCATGCCATCCGCCTGTTCAACGAACATGGAATCGATTTTCTCATCAACTCCTCCTTCACCCAGCGCAACAAGGAAGAGGCACCCAAAATCTACCAGTTAGTGAAAAGTCTGGGCGCCACCGCCTGGTACCTGTTCATGATCGTGCCCACCGGACGCGGCGAGGAAATCATGTCCGAGCTGATTCCGGCCGCGGAGTACGAGGACATCCTCAACTGGCACTATGACATGGAAAAGGAGGAGGACGATCTGCTGGTGCGGCCCACCTGCGCCCCCCAATACTACCGCATTGTCCTTCAGCGATCCAAGTCCGAGGGCGAACGGTTCAAACGACGCAGCCTCAAGTTCTCCACCGGCGGTTCCAAGGGCTGCCTGGCCGGTCAGCTGATCTGTCTGATCGATGTCGACGGCAATGTCCTGCCGTGCAGTTATTTTCCCCTGGCGGCGGGCAACCTGCGAACCCAAACCTTCCAGGATATCTGGGAGAATTCGAAACTTATGCTCGATATGCGCAACTTTGCCGGCTACAAGGACAACTGCGGCCGCTGCGAATATATCCATGTCTGCGGCGGCTGCCGGGCCAGGGCCTACGCCGTGACCGGCGATTATATGGCCGGTGAGCCGTTCTGCACCTACCGCCCGGGGCAATAAGCCCGGGGCACGAGACGAACCAGCCGGCCCTGTGCCGATAACCCCAGCCAACAAACAACAATGAACGACACCTTCCTTCACGCCTGCCGGGGCGAGCGCACCGCCTACACCCCGGTCTGGTTCATGCGTCAGGCCGGCCGGTATTTGCCCGAATACCAGAAAATCCGCGGCAAAGTCAGCTTTCTTGAACTGTGCAAGACACCGGAACTCGCTGCCGAGGTCACCCTCCAGCCCGTCGATATCTTCGGCTTCGACGCGGCCATCCTCTTCTCCGACATCCTCATCCCGATGGAGGCCATGAACCTCGACCTCGAATTCCACGAGGGCAAGGGGCCCCTCTTTGCCCACCCGGTCCGCAGCCAGCAGGCGGTCGACGACCTGGTGGTCCCGGTGCCGGAAGAGGCTCTTCCCTTTGTCCTGGAGACGATCCGCCTGCTGCGTACCCGCTTGCAGGTGCCGCTCATCGGCTTTGCCGGAGCGCCCTTCACCCTGGCCACCTACCTGATCGAGGGCGGCAGTTCCAAGGTGTTCCTCCACACCAAAAAGATGATGTTCCAGGAACCCCAGCTCTATCACAACCTGCTGGCGAAAATCACCGCCTGCACCAGCGCCTATCTCCAAGCGCAGGCGCGGGCGGGCGCCCAGGCCCTGCAACTGTTCGACTCCTGGGTCGGCATCCTCGCCCCTTGCGATTACGAGGAATTCGCCCTGCCCTATGTCCGGTCGATCATCAGTGACCTGCGGGCCATGACCGATGTCCCGATCATCTATTTCGCCAACAATGGCGCCACCCTGACCAAGCTGACCACCACCGTGGGCGCCGACGTGCTCGGCTTCGACTGGCCGCCCCCCCTTCGCCCCCCCCCCTCCCCCCCCCCCCCCCCCCCCCCCCCC
>Ga0074195_1002596_pt1 | contig 19546 bp, 14 predicted proteins | sample EPASupsiteHSE623_FD_64525 | JGI IMG/M metagenome (GOLD analysis project Ga0074195, IMG submission 64525) | Bioremediated contaminated groundwater from EPA Superfund site, New Mexico - Sample HSE6-23 | ecosystem: Environmental > Aquatic > Deep subsurface > Groundwater > Contaminated ...
CCGGAAATGATCATCATATGCCAAGCCTCAATGGTTGGGTCGGGTGCGGTGTTCCGCGGGTTGCGAGGTGGCGTCCGGCCACCCGGCGCTGGGCGGGCCGGAAAACAAGGCTGTTGTTAGTTGTCGCTAAGAAAAAATGCTTCCATAATATATTGAAATTATGATCTTTTATTTTTGGTGGCATGCCCTTTGCCTGGCAAAGGGTTGACAAAACCATACCTATATATTTTAATAGCCCCTGATTTTGCCTGCAACCACTCAGCGTGGATGTTCGTCGGTTTGAACAGCTAACTGGATAACCCCCTGAATAACGAGGATAATGGTTACAGAAAAAAATACCCAACCTATTGTGTCCCGCCGCTCTTTTCTTTTAACATCGACCCAGATCGTGCTCGGTCTGGGAGTGGTTTCCGTTCCGACCATCGCGTGCGCCAAGGCCGTGGATAAACGTTCGCTGTCTTTTTTTCACACTCGCACCCAGCAGGAACTGACCATCACCTACGCTTCGGGGACGGCATACGACCGTAAGGCCTTGACCCGGATCAATCAGTTTCTCCGCGACTACCAGACCGGACAGGTGCATGTCATCGATCCGAAACTGTTGGATATCCTCTGGGCGGTTCAGGGAGAAATGGGGCGGAAGGGCGTCTATGAGGTGATTTCCGGCTACCGCTCACCCAAAACCAACAGAGGGTTGAGGCACGGACATCCCGGAGTGGCCAGTCATAGCCTGCACATGAAAGGGAAGGCGGTCGATATCCGGTTTTCCGGCACCAATCTCGCGCAGATCCGTCAGTGTGCTCTGGAGATGCAGTGTGGTGGCGTGGGGTATTACCCCAACGACGGCTTTGTCCACCTGGATTCCGGGCAGTATCGAACGTGGTAGGCGGTTTCTGCCGGGCCGCCTAAAATCGGCCCGGCTGTCCCGCCTCATTGCGACGGCGTCATTTTTCCCCGGGGCTTTTCCTTTCCCACGATCAACGGAAGGGGTGCTTCACTCGTGCGCTCCAGCCTTGCCGGGTTAAAGGGCAAGACTCCTGGCCAGGGTGAAGACCTCGATCCGTTCCGCACCCCCCTTGCGCAGAATTCTGCTGCATTCATTGACCGTGCTGCCAGTGGTGTGCACATCATCGACCAGTAGAACCTTCGCCCCCGCTACCCTGCCTGGATCGGCCAGGGAAAAGACATTGCGCAGATTGCCGCGCCGCGCCGTGCCGCTCAAAAGCGATTGCGGGGTGGTGGGACGGTGGCGGCGCAGGATGTCCGCTGCTATCTTCTTCCTCCATTCCGGAAAGCACCCCTTGGCGATCACCAGCGCCTGATTGAACCCCCGCTCCCGCAGCCGGCCGGCATGCAAGGGGACGGGCAGAATGATATCGGGCTCGGCAAAGGCCGCCAGGAAACCGGTGCGCACCATGAGTGCCCGGGCGGTGGCGATCCCGCTCAGGTTGCCCCTGAACTTGAGCGACAGGATGAGGGCGGAGGCGGGTGGCCGGTAGAGGAGGAGGGCGCGGGCGAGATCAAAGGCGTGGTTCCCGGCGAGGCAGCCGCCGCAGAGGTGATCGGCCCCGCTGGCAAACGGGATGCCGCAGCAGGGGCAAAACGGCGAGCGGATGAAAGCGAGGGCGGCGTCGCAATCGGGGCACAACAGCGGCGGCCGGGAAGAATCCAGCCGCCGCGCGCATCCCAGGCAAAGGGGAGGAAACAGCAGGTCTTGCACCGCCTCGAAAACAGAAGACATTCGAGGAGCCCGCCGCCGAGGTGCTACATGTTGCCGATGATGGCGCTGCCGAATGCGGAGCAGGAGAGTTCGGTGGCCCCTTCCATCGGGCGCGCCAGGTCATAGGTGACCGTCTTGCGGGAGATGGTTGTCTCCAAGGCGGTTTTGATCAGGTCGGCTGCTTCGTTCCAGCCGATGTATTCCAGCAGCATCACCCCGGACAGCAGGACCGATCCGGGATTCACCTTGTCCAGGCCGGCATATTTAGGGGCCGTGCCATGGGTGGCCTCGAACAGGGCGACGCCGTCGCCGATGTTGGCGCCGGGGGCGATCCCCAGACCGCCGACCTGGGCGGCAAGGGCATCGGACATGTAATCGCCGTTGAGGTTGGGCATGGCCAGGACCGAATACTCGGTGGGGCGCAGAAGAATCTGCTGGAACATGGCATCGGCGATCCGGTCCTTGAGCACGATTTTTCCCGCCGGCAGGGTGCCGTTGTACTGCTCCCACAGGGCAGCCTCGGTGATGACGGTATCCCCGAATTCCTCCGCCGCCAGTTCATAGCCCCAGTTGCGGAAGGCGCCCTCGGTAAATTTCATGATGTTGCCTTTGTGCACCAAAGTCACCGAATCGCGGCCCTGGTCCAGGGCGTATTGAATGGCCTTGCGCACCAGGCGCTTGGTGCCGAATTCCGAGATCGGTTTGATGCCGATGCCTGAATTGTCGCGGATCAGCGCCCCCATCTCGTTGCGCAGGAATTCGATCACCCGGTTGGCCTTTTCCGTGCCTGCCTGCCACTCGATCCCGGCATAGAGATCTTCAGTGTTCTCCCGGAAGATGACCATGTCGACCTCTTCGGGATGCTTGACCGGAGCAACCACGCCCTGATAATACCGGACCGGGCGGACGCAGGCATAGAGGTCGAGCACCTGCCGCAGGGTGACATTGAGGCTGCGCATGCCTTCGCCAACCGGAGTGGTGAGCGGACCCTTGATGCTGACCACATATTTTTTCAAGGCGTCGATCGTCTCCTGCGGCAGCCACTCACCGGTGCGCTGGAAGGCTTTCTCGCCGGCCAGGATCTCCAGCCATTCAATTGTGCGCGCCCCATTGTAACTCTTGGTCACGGCGGCATCCAAGACCCTCCGGGCGGCCGCCCAAATATCGGGACCGGTTCCGTCCCCCTCGATAAAGGGAATGACGGGGTGAGCCGGAACAACCAGTGAACCGTCAGCCTTGATGGTGATCGTGTCTGCAGGCACAATAGACTCCTTGTTGAGTGACAACTCTCTGTACATGCGAATGAAGCCGCTTGATAAACGGATAAATAAACAAGCCACTGAATATATTCGATCAGATGCCTTCCGTCAATCCTGGCGCGCCTGTCTCGCCATTTCACGAACAGTCCCGAACCGGGACGGGAATGACTTGATCTTCTGCAGGCTGCCTGCTAAGTATCTGGCCAGGTTATTTTCTTCCAGGATCGTATCGTTTTCTCCGGCCATCCGCACCGCTGGAAATTGCGTGCGCCGCGCCTCCACGATCAGATGTTGGCACGGTGTTCGGAGCAGATCACCGGAGTCCCTCAACCCAATGGCAGCAGGCATGTCCCCGTTTCAGATCATTCGCGGCAGTTGCACCCTTGTGCTCGCGCCCTTTTTGACCTTGATGGTTTCCGTCCTTTCCCTGGTCGACCTATTGTGGCTGCGAAAATCGGAGATCAAGGCGCAAGTTTTTCCCCGTTACTGGGGAAGGATATTGTGTTGGCTGGCCGGCGTCCGGGTCCGGGTCGAGGGGATTTCCAATATTGATCCCGGGCAGACCTATATCTTTGCGGGCAACCATTGCAGTCAATACGATATTTTTTCGTTTCAGGGATATTTTCCCCATGATTTTCGATGGATCGCTAAAAAGGAACTTTTCCGGATTCCGGTTTTTGGCCAGGCCATGCATCGGGTCGGGTATATCCCCATCGACCGGTCCCATGGCCGGCAAGCCCTCAAAAGTCTCGATGCAGCGGCCGAACGGATCGCGGCGGGTAGTTCGGTGCTCATTTTTCCCGAGGGAACCCGCAGTGCCGACGGAACCCTGCACGAGTTCAAAACCGGTGCGGTCTTGCTGGCGATCAAGGCCGGGGTGCCCATCGTTCCCCTGGGATTTAACGGTTCGTATGATGTCCTGCCGAAAGGCGCCTTCCTGCCTCGTGGTGGCGAGATCGTTATCCGCATTGGCACGCCAATCTCCACGGCCCATTACAAGGCTGGCGACAAGCAAGGTCTGGCGCTGGAACTGCATGCCGCGGTGGCGCAATTGCTGGAGGAGCGCTCTTTCCGGCGGTGACCCGTGCAACGCGACCGTTGTCCGCATTTTTGGAAAAATTATAAAAAAACAACATGATGAGTAAAGAGCCGGTCTCGGGTGCAGCGCAAAAGGAGGTGACAGAATTTCTTGCAAAATCAAGGAAACATGTCATAATGACCCCCGATTTGCGAGGAGATCAACCGGTACCCTGAAAACCGCCCCTTATCCCCTCTTTTGGCCCGTTGCCGCGTGCCAGCGCGAACTGGTTAAAGGAACAGACTCAAATAGGAACCTTCCCCATGCCGTTGACATCACCAATTCGTCGTACCTTTCCGGCCTTTGCGCTCCTGTTCTGTGCGTTGCTGCTCGGCGCTCTTGTCGCGCCGGGTGCTTCCATGGCGCTGGAACAGAGCACTCTCTTCCTGCCGTTCAAGATTAATGCCCCGGATGCCGCCACTCTCACCGGGCCGGCAGACAAGGCTCTGGAACGGGAGGCGACGGGCAAGGGAATGAAAATGATGCCGCGCGGCCAGGCGGAAAAACTTGTTGACTATAAGGGAGCGTGGCCGCCGCCTGCCGCGGTGCTCAGCAAGGTCGCGGAATCCGCGGGCGCCGATTATGTGGTGATCGGCAGCCTTAACAAGTTGGGCAACCGGATCAGCGTTGACTGCGCCATCATCGACATGCTGGCTCCCAAGGCGCCCTATTCCGCTTTCCGGGAGGCCGAATCTCTCGATGGCTTGGGCAAGGTGACCGGCGAGATTGTCGGGGCCATGCGCGCCTACTCCAACCGGAGCGCCACGGTCGCCGCCATCGTCCCGGAAGGCAACGAACGGATCGATGCCGGGGCCATCCTGCAGAAAATATCGACCAAGCCGGGCGATCTTTATGACCCGGCCACTCTGCGCCAGGACCTTAAGGCCGTGTTCGCCATGGGGTACTTTGACAACGTCGAGATCGAGGCCAAGGAGACCGAGGCCGGCAAGAACGTCATCTTCCGGGTGCAGGAGAAGCCACTGGTCGGCAGCGTGGTCATCACCGGCGCCAGCGAGATCAAGGAAGAAGATGTGCGTGATGCCGCCAGCATCAACGCCAACACCATCCTCAATCCCACCAAGGTCAACGAAGCGGTGCAAAAGGTCAAGGATCTGTATAAATCCAAGGGCTATTATAACACCGAGGTTGCCGCGAAAATAAGCGCACCCGCCAATGCCAATGCCGAGGTGCGGCTGGATATCAAGGAAGGCAAGAAGATCACCATCGAAAAGATCGGGTTTACCGGCAATAAGAGTTTTTCCGAGGGCGAGCTTGAGGAGGCGATTCAAACCAGCACCCATAAATGGTGGCTTTCCTGGCTGACCGATGCCGGAGTGTTGAAAATGGATGTCCTCAGGCAGGATGCCGAGCGGGTGGCCGCCTTCTACCATAATCATGGCTTCATCGAGGCCAAGGTGGGCGAACCGGTTGTCGAACAGCAGGAGGACGAACTGTTCGTCACCTTTCCCATCGACGAAGGGACCCGGTACCGGGTCGGAACCATCGATATCGAGGGCGATCTCATCAAGAGCAAGGAAGAGTTGCTTGCCGAGCTGAAGCTCCGTGACGAGGAGTATCTCAATCGTCAGGTCTTGCGGGACGACGTCACCCGCCTGACCGATGTCTATGCCGAGCAGGGGTATGCCTTTGCCGAGGTCAACCCCAAAGTCAACAAGTCGAGCGGCGGCGACCAGGTCGATATTATGCTGCGCGTCACCAAGGGCGCCATGGCCTACGTCAACCGGGTGGAGATTCAGGGCAACACCCGCACCCGCGACAATGTCATCCGCCGTGACCTCAAGGTGGAGGAAGGGGGCCGTTTCGACTCCAAGGCGATCCGGACTTCGACCCAGAAGCTCAAGCGGCTCAACTTTTTTGAAGAGGTAACGGTCACGCCCAAACCGACCATGATCGAAAACCAGATGGACGTGGTGGTCGACGTCAAGGAAAAACCCACCGGCGCGTTTCAGATCGGCGCCGGCTATTCCTCGTCCGAGGATATCCTGTTCATGGGAGAAGTTTCCGAGGACAACATTTTCGGCACCGGCAACCGGCTCTCCCTGGCGGCGAGCACCAGCAGCAAGTCCACCCGCTATAACCTGAAGTTCACCAACCCGCGGCTCTATGACTCCCAGGTCTCCGGCAGTATCGACCTGTTCAACTGGGAGCGGGAGTATGACGACTTCACCAAGGATTCCACCGGTGCCACCTTCCGGATCGGTCATCCGCTGTGGGAGGAGTGGCGCGTCTATTACGGCTACACCATTTCCGACACCGAGTTGACCGATATCGATTATGCCAATGTCTCTTCCGCTATCCTCCAATCCAAGGATATCAACCTGACCAGCATGCCTGAGATCGGCTTCGTCCGCGACACCCGGGATAAACTGTTCTCCCCGACCAAGGGCTCGCGCAACAGCATCAACTTCAGCTATGCCGGCGGCCCGTTTGGCGGCGACGCCGAGTTCACCAAGGTGGAGGCGGCTTCCTCCTGGTGGTTCCCCATGTTCTGGAGCACGGTCTTCCATGTCAAGGGCGCTGTCGGCCAAGCCTTTGAGAATGAGGACAACAAGCTGCCGGTGTATGAGAAATTCTTCCTCGGCGGCATGAATTCGATCCGCGGTTTTGAATCAGCCTCCATCAGTCCGGTGGACCCTCTGACCGGTGACAAGATCGGCGGTGACAAGATGTGGTACGGTACCCTTGCCATCATTTTTCCGCTGGTCAAGGACATGGGGATAGACGGCGAGCTCTTCCATGATTTTGGCAACGTCTATGGCGGCGATATTCCCGGTGTCGAGGAAGATTGGGACTTCAGCGACTACAAGAAAACAGCGGGTGTCGGTGTCCTGTGGGCCTCGCCGCTCGGTCCGATCCGGCTGGCCTGGGGCTTCAATCTTGACAAACAGGATGGCGAAGACAGTTCCAACTGGGATTTCAGCATGGGCGGGACCTTCTGACCGTCCCGGTCCGCCTTCCGACCTGACCGCGTTCCATGCAGTCGATTCTCGCGCGGCTGCGTGCCAACGGTCCGGCCCCCGACATCTTCGGTCTTCACGGCGCCTCCGCCGCCCTGCTGCTCAGCAGGGCGGCGGAGGCGCTGCAGCGCACCTTCTGCTGCCTCCTGCCCGCCGACGACCTGCTTGAGCCGTTCGCCCAGGACATTGCCTTTTTTTCCAACATCCGGGTGCTCATCTACCCAAGCTACGAAATCCCGCCCTACACGCCACTCTCGCCGGACCCGGCGACGGTCTGCTCCCGCCTGGCGACCCTGTATCAACTCCATGAAAGCCGCGAGCCCTGCATCGTCCTGGCCTCGGCCGAGGCGGTGCTGCGGCGGGTACTCCCTGTTCAAGCCCTGAATAATCACTGCGAGCTGGTCATTGCCGGTGAGGAAACCGACCGGGACGGTTTGATTGCCGCCCTGACGGCCGCCGGGTACCAGATGTGCGACATGGTCCGGCAAGAGGGCGATCTGTCACTGCGCGGCGGCATTGTCGACGTCTATCCCCCTAGCCTGGGAACCGTCAAGGCCGGCCCCCTCCGTCTCGATTTTTTTGGTGATACCCTGGAGTCGATCCGCGTGTTTGATCCCATCACGCAACGCTCCCGGCAAGAGATCGAGGAAGCGGTACTGGTGCCGGCCTCGGAGCTGCTGCTCCCCCCAGCCGGGCAGCGAAGCGCGATTGTGCACGCCGTCGATGCGGCGGCGGAAAAGCAGAACTGGTCGTCCCGCGAATTGCATGTCATCCGTGAACGGTTTGCCTCCGGGCAACGGTTCCCCGGCATGGAATTCCTGCTGCCGCTGCTGTATGGGGGGAGAACGGGAGTGCAGACCCTGTTGACCTATCTGCCGCCCGGCGCTTCCCTGGTGATTCATGATCCCCTGGCGGTGCGCCAGCGGATGCGCCTGGTGCGGGATCGCATTCAGGCCAATTATCGTGAAGCTGTTGACCGGCAGGTGGCGGCGCTGCCGCCGGACGATCTCTTTGTCACCGAGACGGAATGGCAGGAATCCAGCAGCCGCTTGCTGTTGGCGCGGTTTTCCTTCTTGCCCGATCCTGAGCATCCCGGCCCGTCCCTGACCCTGGCTGCGGGCGACCACAGCCTGCTTGCCCAGGAAATTGAGCTGCAGCGCAAAAAGCGCGGTCTGCTGGCGCCGTTGGTCGATCGTATCCACCTGTGGCAGCAGGAGCGGGACCGGATGGTCCTTGCCTGCCGCTCACCCAGGCAGGCCGAACACCTGCGCGAGATGCTCGGCAACCATCAGGTCCGGACCACCTTGCTGCCACCGCCCTTCGATCTTTCCGCCCTTGAGGATCCGGACCTGCTTTTCTGCTACGACCAGCCCCTGACCAAGGGGTTTGATCTCCCGTCGGAGCACCTTCACTTCCTTTCGGCCACTGAACTGTTCGGCGACAAACGGCTGCGCAGCGGCCGGCAGCGAACCGGGGCGCGCGATTACGGTGATCCGGTTCAGATTGATCAGCTGGTCCAGGGCGATATCGTCGTGCACCGGGATCACGGCATCGGCGTGTTCCAGGGATTGGTCAACATGGAGTTTTCCGGCCAGCGGGGCGACTTCATGCTGATCGCCTTCCGCGGCGACGACAAACTCTACGTGCCCGTGGACCGGCTCCATTGGGTCAGCCGCTATCAGGGCTTGACCGATCAGGAGCCCAAACTCGACAGCCTCGGTTCGCAGCGGTGGCAGACGGCCAAAAAAAAGGTGACCGAGGCGGTGTGGAAGATCGCCCAGGAGTTGCTGGACATCTACGCCCGCCGCGCCATGCGCCAGGGTCATCGTTTTTCGCCTCCCGGTGACCTTTACCGGCAGCTTGAGGAATCCTTCCCCTACGACGAAACCAGCGGCCAGGCTAAGGCCATCGACGACGTGATCGACGATCTGACCCACGAGCAACCCATGGATCGTCTCATCTGCGGCGACGTCGGCTATGGCAAAACCGAGGTGGCGGCCCGGGCGGCCTTCAAGGCGATCGAGGACGGCTATCAGGTGGCGATCCTGGTGCCGACCACGGTGCTGGCCGAACAGCACGCCGCCACCTTCCGGGAACGGTTTGCCTCCTTTCCGGTGGAAATCGCCTGCCTCAACCGGTTCCGCAGCAGCCGGCAGCAGAAGGAGATCGCTGCCAAGCTGGCGGCGGGCACCATCGACTTGGTGGTGGGTACCCACCGGCTCCTCTCCAAGGACATCCAGTTCAGCAAGCTGGGCCTGCTCATCGTCGACGAGGAACACCGCTTCGGGGTGACGCATAAGGAGAAGATCAAGAAAATCAAGGCGTCGGTCGATGTCCTCACCCTGACGGCCACCCCGATTCCCCGGACCCTGCAGATGTCGCTGTTGGGCATCCGCGACCTCTCGGTCATCTCGACGCCGCCCCGGCAGCGGCGAGCGGTTAAGACCTTTCTCGCCAAACACGATCAGCTGGTGATCCGCGAGGCGGTAGCGCGGGAGATGGAGCGCGGCGGCCAGCTCTTTTTTGTCCACAACCGGGTACAGTCCATCCACCGCATCGCCGACACCATCGCCACTCTGGTCCCGCAGGCGCGGATCGGCGTGGCCCACGGACAGATGCCGGGGCCGCAGCTCGAGGATATCATGGTGCGATTCATCAATCATGAACTCGATGTTTTGGTGTGCACCACGATCATCGAATCCGGTCTGGATATCCCCAATGCCAATACCATCATCATCAATCGGGCCGACCACCTCGGCCTGGCCGACATCTACCAGTTGCGGGGCCGGGTCGGCCGGTCATCCCGGCAGGCCTACGCCTACCTGCTGGTCGCCTCCCTGGATCATCTCACCCCGGATGCGCAGCAGCGGCTGCGGGCCCTGATGGACTGCTCCGAGCTGGGCGGCGGGTTCAAGCTGGCGATGAACGATCTCCAGATCCGTGGCGGCGGCAATCTTCTCGGGGTGTCGCAGTCCGGCCACATCGCTGCCGTTGGCTACGACCTCTATCTGGAACTGCTGCAATCAACCGTGGCTGACCTAAAACGCAAAGCCCTGGAGGGTGGCGACCTCACGGTCAGGACCGACGAAGTGGACCCGGAGATCAAGCTCAAGGTTGCGGCCTTTCTCCCGGACAGCTATATTCAGGACGTCAGCCAGCGCTACCAGGCCTACCGGCGTCTGTCGGTTGCCGGTGGCGGCACGGAGGAAGAATTGACAGATCTGCAGGAGGAGCTGGTTGACCGTTACGGTCCCTTGCCTCCGGAGGCACGGACCCTGCTGACCATCATCAGCCTCAAGCAGCAGCTGCGCGCGCTGGGCATCAACAAACTGGAACAAGGGCCGGATGCGCTTATTTTTTCCTTCATAGCCCAGCCGCCGGTGGATCCGCAGCGCATCCTTGGCCTGATTCAACAGAAACCGGACCGGAAAAAACCGGGCAACGCCATTCGCCTGACCCCTGATCAGCGGCTGGTCGTGCCCCTCACCGCCCAGGAGAACCTGTTTGCCCGCATTCAGTTGCTCCTGGATGCCTTGAAGGGATAACTGTCATGCCTACCCCCGCCCCTCCCTGTGATAAAATTTTCCCCCTGCTGCCCTGGAAGGAAATCGACACCGTTCTCCTTGACATGGACGGGACCCTGCTGGACAAGCATTTTGACGACTATTTCTGGGAGCAGTATGTGCCGGAGCATTTCAGCCTGGTGCATGACATCCCGGTCGAGGAGGCCAAGGAACAACTGCTGGCCAGGTATCACGCGGTGAAGGATACCCTTGACTGGGCGGATCTCAATTTCTGGTCCCGTGAGCTGGGGATCGATTTGCAGGAACTGAAGCTGCGGATCAATCACCTGATCGGGGTGCATCCGTATGTTATCGAATTTCTCGAGCATTGCCTGAAATCAGGCAAGAAGCTCTACCTGATCACCAATGCCCATTCCAGTACACTGGCGATCAAGCTGGAGAAGACCGCCATTGGCCCCTGGTTCGACCGGATCGTCTGCGCCGAGGAGATCGGGCTGGCCAAGGAGGAGCCGGGTTTCTGGCAGCGGCTGGAACAGATGCTCCATTTTGATAAAACCCGGACCCTCCTGGTGGACGATACCGAGAACGTGCTGTTCACGGCCCGCGAGTACGGCTTGGGCTACCTGCTTTTTGTGGCCCGGCCGAGCAGCCGCCAGCGGGTCCGCTACTCGTGCCATTTTCCCTCGATCGAATACTTCAAGGAACTGCTTCCCCCCGCGGGCGGCGGGCAATAAAAAAACGCCATCCCGTTGCGCACGGGATGGCGTTTTCACATTTGGCTTGCCGGCCGGGAAAAGCGGGCCGTTCTGCTTGGGATCAGGCCCTCTTTTTCGCCTTGCTCCCAGCGGCGGTGTTCTTTTTCTCGGTGCTCTTCTTCTTTAATTCCTCCATCTCCTTTTGCAGGTTCTCGATGGATGCGGTCAGCGGCGCGGGATCAAAGCCCGGCTCATCTTGGGGCTGCTCCAGTTTCTGCAGCCGGGACGGAATGTCGCCCAGCATTTTCTCCGGGGTGATGGCGCGGAGTTGCTGAACGGTGTCATTGATCTTCCCCTCGAGAGTGGCCACGTTTTCCTGAACAGTTCCGAGCACTTTTCCGGAAGCGGCGAGTTCGGCGGCGATGGTGTCCAATTGTCCGGCCGCGGCAAAATCAGCGTTTTTCTCTTCAAGCGCCTGGATTTTGCCGATGAGAGCGGAGAATTGATCACTCAGGGCCTGCTGGTTTTCGGTCACCTTGCGAATCTCACCGGCAACAATGGCCTGCAAATCCTCCTTGAGCTGCCCTTCAGGTGCGGCGGCGGCCTGCACCGGCTGGGCGCATGAGGATTCCTTGCACTGGAGACTGCCGATACGGGCAAGAACAGGCCGGCAAAGCGCGCTGACCGAGGCCTTGACCGCCTGGTACATGGAAGCGGCGGATTCTTTGTTGACCAGGGACACGGCGAACAGGAAAATCCCGATGAGAAAAGCGATGCAGACCGTCAGGCCGATGGCCATGGCCAATGCCCATTGCACCAAACGGAAGGCGCCGATGATGATCTGACCGATGGCGTTGAGGACGCTTCCCTCGGGCGAAGCGCTGGTCAGGTAGGCCAGCAGGACGAAAACCAGAAGAACCACCGCTGCTTTGATAAGCGGAGCACGCATCATATTCGCTTTCATAATGTATTCCTCCGTTAGGAAACCGCTATCCTTCCCGGATAGGCAGAAGGTACGCACCACCGGGAGAACGGTTCCCCACCGGATGCGTGAATTGGTCAATTTTGTATGGTTTTAGTGTATTTACTGGCGAACGGCAAGGGAAATGTTGCGGATCTGCCGGGAACTGAAAATCCGCAATCATACTCCGGCACATCCCTGGCGCCGCCATGCCCGCCGCGCCAGGCCCGTTACTCCGGCTCGGCCAGTTCGCGCCGGATCCGGTCAAACGCCTCGTGTTGCTCCACCAAGGCGTCGACCATGATCGGGTCGAACCGGTGGCCAGCGCTTTTGACTATCCCGCTTATCGCCTGATGGTGTGCCAGCCGCTGCTCGGGATCGGTGGCCGCGGTCCATGTCTCGTAGGCATCGGTCAGAGCCATGATTCGCGCTTCCAGAGGGATTTCGGTCCCTTGCAGTCCGTGGGGATACCCTTGGCCATCCCAGCGCTCATGGTGGAAATAGGCGATGTTTTTGGCCAGGGAAAGGAAGCCGCTGCCCTTGGTCTCCTGTTCCATGGCCTTGATCACATCGCCGCCGATCAGGGTATGGTTGCGCAGCGCCTCCTCTTCGAGGAGGGAAAGCGGCCCGGTTCTGACGAGGATGTCGTCGGCGACGGCGACCTTGCCGATGTCGTGGAGAATGGCGCCCTGGTAGAGGTTCTGAATATACGCCGGGGTGATGAGAGCCGCGAATTGCGGGCGGCGGGCCAGCTCGATGGCCAAGGTCTTGCAATACTCCCGAATCCGTTCCAGGTGATGGCCGGGCGTGATGTCACGATATTCCGAGAGCTTGGCCAGCGCGAGAATGGCGGCGTTTTCGGTTTGCTTGACCTTGCGCAGGGAGGTGAGCAGTTGCGCCTCCAGCCGATTACGGACACTGAGATCGCGAATCACCAGTTGCGCGCCGAGGATTGACTCGCCACGCCGGAGCAGGGCCCCGCTGATTTCCGTTTTCATGGGTATGCCCTGGCCGGAGACGAGGGTAAGGCGCAGCTGGGTCAGCGCTGTTCCCTTGGTGAAGAGTTCAGTCAGCGCGGTGCGCATCGTCTCCCTGTCTCCCGAACTGACCACACCAAAAAGCGAGGCGCCGGGCTGCAACCGGCCCGCTGAAAAATGACGCAGGTAGGAGCTGTTGACCTGAAGGAGCAGGCCTTGCGGGGAAATCAGGGCGACATCGTCGGCAATCGCCTCATATAGGGCTTGATAATGTTTTTCCTTGGCCCTTTGCGCCTCGGTGCGCCGTTTGACCTCCCGCTCCAGGTTCTCTGCCTGTTGGGCCAGGGCTTCAGCCGCCTCGTTCTCCGAGACCCGCAGCAGGCACTCCCGCCATCGCGCGGCCGTATCGGCCCAGCTCTGGGTGGCGGCAATGAGGACAAAACAGACCAGGAAGAAGAGATTGTTGTACAGGCTCATCCATTGATCGGCGGGCAGCGGTTCCACGAACAGCACCGAGAGCACGTACAGGGCCACCAGGGCGAAACCGCTGACCAGGGTTTGGACAACGGTGAGCGGGGCCAGGGTTGTATAGAGGGTCATGGCGACAATCAAGCCGACATACGAGGGTGAAGCAATGCCACCGAGGCGATGGACGGTCAGCAGGATGACGGTGCCAATGGCGAGGTATCCTATAAATCCTATTATCCAGGGATGGAGATACGCTTGATCGCACGCGTTGGCGGCCAGCAGCAGGCCGCAGATACCGATCGCCAGGAGCCGGAAGAGAAAAAGCTCCTGGAAATGAAGGGGCGCAAGATAGGCATCCAGGACGGTGAACAGGAGCATGACGGCAATGCCGGCCGGAAGGATGAAAGCAACTCGCTGGTGGTGCAGTTGCCAGGACTCCTGTTTGAACTGGGCGCGCGCGTCCATGGATCTCCTCTTTCAGGCTCGGCGCGGGGTTGCCTGCACCAGCAGGTCGCGCCGCGCGGCCTTGAAGTCCTGCTCCCTTCTGAGAAAGGCGCCAACGATCGCCGGATCGAACCGGGACCCGCTTTCCTGGACAATGAGCGTCCGCGCCTGCTCATGGTGGTAGGCGGGTTTGTAGGGACGGCTTGACGTCAGGGCGTCGTAGACGTCGGCAAGGGCCACAATCCGTGCCGACAGCGGGATGGCCATCCCGGAGAGACCGCCGGGATACCCGGCGCCATCCCAGCGTTCGTGATGATGGAGGGCGATTTCCCGGCCCATGCGGAGAAAGCCGTGGCCCTCGGAATCGTCCTTCGTCGCGGAGAGGGCATTGCTGCCATGCATACAATGGAGTTTCATGACCTCGTATTCCTGCGGGGTGAGCTTGCCCGGCTTCAACAGGATAGCGTCCTGGATGCCGACCTTGCCAATATCGTGGAGGACCGAGGAGAGACACAGATCGTCGATAAACTGGCCGGTGACGACATGGCTCTGTTCCGGATCGGCGGCCAGTTCCGTGGCGAGGATGCGGGTGTACGCCCGGATGCGGAGAAGGTGGGCGCCGGTGTTGTCATCCCGGCACTCGGCCAGGCGCGCCAGACCGAAAATGGCGGCCCGGCGGGAGGTGTCGAGCAATTGTCCCGATGCCAGGACCTGTTGCTCGATTTCCTTGGTCTGGGTGATGTCGCGGATGATCAACTGGTAATGTTCGGTGTGGCCGGGCAGATCGACCCGGTTGCCGCTCAGTTCCACCTCGATGGTGCGTCCCTGGCGGGTCAGCAGCTGCAACTGCACTCCCCGCACCACCTCTTGCCGGTTAAGGCGGCCGATGACTTCCTCGAGAAATGCCGCATGATGGTGCAAGGGGATGCGGTCAAGAAGCGAGGCCTCCCGCAGTTCTTCCGGGGTTTGTTCCAGCAGGGATGCGCCGTGGGAATTGACCATGCGGATCGCTCCCGCGGCGGTGATCAGCACCACGAGATCCGGGATGGTATTGTAGAGATCGTGGAATTTGAGATCGGATTCCTCCAGCATCTCCATCCGGTTTTGCACCAGCATTTCGAGGTTTCCGGTGTATTGTCTGAGTTCCCCTTGAAGCGCCTGCAGGCTGGTTTTGGCCCGCAGGGAACTGACGATTGTCTGCATTTCGTCGAAACACTGCACAGTGGTGACAAGGACAATGGCGGCAAAGAAGCAACTGTTGCTGACCAGGGCAGTCAACGCGTGTCCATCGAGGGAAGCGGCGGCAAGCAAGCCGGTCAGGAGATAGACCAGGTACATGGCGCCCCCCAGGGCCAAGGCCTGGGCGACACTGAGGGGCAGGACGGAAAATCCGCCGGCGATCATCAGGAGAATGCCGACATAATACCCGGAAGCAAACCCGCCGAGCTTGAGGGTCATCAGGGAGATGGCCAGGGTTCCGCACAGCATGGCGGCGGCCATGACCATGCGGGAGTGGTGCCGGCCCGCCGGATATCTGAGCAGCAGAAGCAGGCAGACGAGCACCGCGACAAAGCTCAGGCGATATGCAAGGAAGAGACTGAAAAAAGGACGGCAGTAGAGATAATCGAGCAGGGAAAAGAGAGAAAAGAACACCACGCCCAGCCACAGGCAGATGTGGGTCCGCTGCCCAAAAAGGGCGTGAATTTCGCCGGCGAATTCTGGCGGAACAGTGGCCGCGAGGCGCGACATGGCGGCGTTATTCCTTGGTGGCCACGGCGAAAAGGTTGACCTGCGCCTGTTCGGCCACGATCGTGACCCGCTCGCCGAAGGGGGTGGGCGCGAACAACGCCCTCATGTCGGCTTCGGTCCGGTAAATGAGTTCCCATTTCAACAACTTGTCGAGAAAGAGTGAATCGGGATAAAAAGTGAAGTTGCCCAGCAGCAGGGTGCCGCCCGGTTTGAGGTGGCGATGGCACTGGGTGATCAGGGCCCGGAACAGGCGTGGATCGAGATAGTCGCAGAGGCCGGCCGAGTAGATGATGTCGAGCGGTTCGATATGATGGGTTGCCCGGCCGAGGGCCCATTTGATGACATTTTCGCTCATCAGCCGGATCGAGGCGCGGTGCGGGAAAATATTGACGTATTGGTTGGTGTATTGCAGGGCTTCGGAGTCGATGTCGACGCACAGGGCTTCGATGGTGTCGCTGTATTCGCAAGCGGCGAGGAAATCGAAGAGCTCCCGGTTCGGGCCGCAGGCCAGATTCATGATCCGGGTGGTGGCGCCGCGGGCGGCGATGGCGCCGCTGAGGCGCATCAACTGCTCCCGCAGCAGAACACGCCGGCCGCGAATGGCCTGGGAACCGGGGCGTTGGAGGCAGAAGGCATCGATGATCTCGCCGAGTTTGCCCTCGCCCTTGGGGGTGTTCGCGTAAATATGCTCCATCATGAGGAAATCGCCAGCATACCCCTTGGGTTTGAAGTAGGCGCGTTCGGCAAAGCGGCTGCGCATGAAATAGGGGAAAATTTCCTTGAACACATAGCCCCACATGACCTCCTCGTAACCGCTGCCGGCCATGGTTTCGGCGAATTCGGGCAACGAGGCGTTGAGGCTGGCGAGGACACGGTGGCAGCGGGCTTCGCTCTCCTGATCCTGTTTGCCTTCGGCCTCGGCTTTTTGGAGCCGGTGGGAGAGGTTGAACAGCTCGGATTTGAATGTTTCCATCTGGCTGCTGATCCGGTGCCAGGGGGAAGAGCGAACCAGGGGGGCGGGCAGGGGTTTGGCCTCGGTATAGCGGCTGGCATGACGGGTGGAGAGGGATTCGGCATAGCCGGCGATCGGTTCCTGTTCACCGGCGATCCGGCGAAATTTGCCGCAGATTTTCCGGGTGAGGAAAAGGATGAAATCCGTGTAGAGGTCAGGGTGTTGTGCCCGTAAGGCCGTCATCACCGCGGTATCGAAGCTGGCAATGCGAGCTTCGCTTGCCGCCTGGATGTCCCGGACCCGCGATTCACCGTCGAAAAAGCCTATTTCCCCAAAAAATTCTCCCGCGCCAATCAAGGCGACCGTGATCCGGGTGTCGGAGCGGCCGGTGTAGCTGACCTCGACGGCCCCGCTGATCAGAAAATAGAAGGTATCGGTTGCGGTGCCGGGGGTAAGAATGGGTTCGCCCGCCTGAAAAGAACGGAGAACGGCACAGGCAAGCACGGTCTCCAGCAGGGTGGGGGAAGAGGCAAGCGGTTCCGGGCTTGCCTGCGATGTCGATGCTGAACCGGCGATTGCCATGAGGACTCCTTGCGTAGATCGGGATCAATGGTGAACAACCTGACAAAAACGCCGGCCATACCGGGTGGCGGCGGGCAAGACACAGGCCGGTTCACAAAAAAGAAATTCTGGCCTCCGCGTGGGCAAAATTGCCTGAAGGAAGGGCAGGAATTCGACGAGTTGATCTATTGTGCCTTAAATCCATGCAATTGATCAAGGGCGAGGTCGATTTCGCTGGCTGTTTTGATGGCCAGCGAATCCGGAGAGGGGGTATTTTGAATAATATATTTTGCGAGATCTTCGGATGCATTGCGCCCAGAGAGGGACGATATGTGAGATGCAGGACCAGTTAGAATGACGCCTGCGCCGAAAAGGTATTGACGGTGGGGAAAGTTTCGGGATATAAAAATCGCGCAGGCAGGACCGGCATAATGAGAAAAATGGCGGAAGTGCATGGGAATCGAACCCACCTGCCGGGCTACTCACCCGACACACCGGATTTGAAGTCCGGGAGAGCCACCAGTGCCCTTTCCACTTCCGACCGGGTGTGAAATCTACTGTTTATCATCTGGAAAAACAACTTTTTCTTGCCATTTGCGCGGAACGAGAGCCGGGCTGAGACCCGAAAAAGCAAAACGCCCCGATTTTCAATGGAATGTGAACAACTGATACGCCTCATCAAGGACTGGTATCTCCGGGTCAAGCAGGAAACCATGGCGCCGGCCCGCATGATGCAGTTTGTCGATCAACATGTCAAGGGATGTCCGACCTGCCAGTCCGACCTCCTTCTCCCCGACGAAGTCGAAAAAATACGGGAGTTCGTTCTGCCGGAATCGAAAATTCCGAAGCCGGCCCGTTTGTTGGATGACAGCTCGACTCCGGAAATTTCGCCCGAAGACGAAGGCGAATTTGAAGAGAAAGAGGAGTATGTCGAGGACAGCGAGGACGAACTGGATGGTGAGATCGACGAAGAAGACGATTTAAGCGACGACGATATCATCTAACCGTCGGCTCATCCCCCGTTTTTTTCAGCATTTTGCCCGCATCCACCCATGCGGGGGCTGCGACCATCCGGCCCGCTCCCCCCTTACCCGGTTGCCATTGTCTGACGCTCGCCTTCCGGCTTGGCGATCTTCGCCCGTTTTCCCCGCTCGGGCGCCTCGTCCGAAGAGAAGGGAAAAGAGGGCGGGCCAGGTTTCCACCGCGCCAACCGTCTTGTTTCCTCGAGTTACGCCATGCCCCCTCCATCCGGGCTCCCTCGTGTCCCTCCTGTTGCCATTCCGGCACAGAGTACATATTAGTATAAACACAACAACGGAGAGATGATTCAGGGGAGGCACGCCATGAGCAGCTATATCCTGTTTGAATTGGTCAAGGGTTTGGTTTTGTTGATTATTGTGTGCGCTTTGGTCCTCATGGAGAGGTGGCACAAAAATCATCCCCCTGGCATCCATTCGCATTGAACAACGAGCCAAGCAAGATGGGTAACTGGAAAAAGGGAGACTTCGCGTTTTCCTGCCATTGAATTTCTGGCCAGCCGACACAAAATAAGGGGTTGTGGAATAAAATCCATAACCCCTTATTTTTTGGTGCGGGAAGATGAATCGAGTTAAACAGAACAGCGGTGGTCTCACTTAAATCATCGCTGCTCCTTCCACCCTCCTCCCAGCGTCTTATACACCAGAACCTGGTTCACCTGTTGGGCGAGCTGCAGATTGAGGTGGAGCTGACGGGCCGCATAGAGCGATCGCTGCGCATCCAACAGGGTAAGGAAGCTGTCCAGCCCCTGCTGGTAGCGATTTTTGGCCAGGGCGTAGTATTCCTGGTTGGCCTCCAGGTTGGCCTTCTGGGCCACCAGCTGGTCCCGGTAGGTCTCGCTGGCTACCAGGGCATCGGCCACCTCGCGGAAGGCGGTCTGGATCGCCTTTTCATAGCTGGCGACCGAGATCTCCTTGCTGATCGTGGCCACATCCAGTTCGGCGGCCAGGCGTCCGGCGGTGAAGATCGGCAGGCTGACCATCGGCGAAAACAGCCAGGAACCGGAACCGGAGTCAAAGAGATCGGACAGTTCGCCGCTGATCCTGCCGGCAGTGGCGGTCAGGCGGATGGCCGGAAAGAAGGCGGCCCGGGCCGCTCCGATCTGGGCACGGGCACCGATCAACTGGTGTTCGGCGGCGATG
>Ga0074195_1002597_pt1 | contig 19545 bp, 15 predicted proteins | sample EPASupsiteHSE623_FD_64525 | JGI IMG/M metagenome (GOLD analysis project Ga0074195, IMG submission 64525) | Bioremediated contaminated groundwater from EPA Superfund site, New Mexico - Sample HSE6-23 | ecosystem: Environmental > Aquatic > Deep subsurface > Groundwater > Contaminated ...
TATAAGATGCCGGCACAGGTTTACTTCGGAGAAACGAGGCGGTTGGAAAGCGCGGTCAGAGCGGGAGAGAATTTAACCTTAGCAAGAGCCTAGGATTGGTCTAGACAATCCCGACCACTTTATTGGTGTTTTTGTTGCTTCTGATAAACTGGCATTTGAAATTTATCGTTGAGCCAGACAAATTCCGGGTTTGACGACTTTTAGAGGAGAAACGATATATGGTTATGAACCAGAAAATCAGAAAGACACTTGATATTTTGCATCAGGAAGCAAAGGGGGATAGATGGAAAATAGCACGGGGTATACCGGCTCTTCTTTGGGGACTGATGCATGGCGTACCGGTTCAGAAAACAATGGAACCTTATCTCAATAATGCTTACATTTCCGTTTCGCCTGAGAGCGGACGGTTCTTATTCCAAAATGCTCTGGCCGCCAAAGCCAGACACATTGTAGAGTTCGGCACGTCCTACGGTATTTCCACAATCTACCTCGCAACCGCTGCACGCGCAACTGGCGGACGGGTGACCGGGAGCGAAATTGAGCCCAAAAAACACGCAAAGGCGATCGAACATCTGCGTCAGGCCGGAGTCGACGATCTTGTCGATGTTCGTTTGGGGAATGCACTCCAGACGTTGTCAAATGTTCCGCAAGGCGTAGATTTTGTTCTTCTTGACGGTTGGAAGGATATGTATATGCCGGTGCTTGACCTGCTGCTGCCTAAGCTGGCGTCAGGCGCGGTTATTGTGGCCGATAATATTTTCACTTTCCGGAGTGCGTTGCGCCCCTATGTCGAACGCATGCAAGCCCATGGCTCGGGCTTTCACTCCGTCACGGTACCGATCGGAGAAGGGATGGAATTCTCGATCCGGCAAGCGGGTGCTTAATCCGCATCTATAGCTTAAACTTTGCCCAAACGAACCTAACTATCATCCCGGTCAGTTCTATAGGATAGGATGCTTCAGAGAGGTAGTAAGACTGCCTTAGGATAACTCAGCGCCTATTCCTTCACAATACGCTTGCGCCAGGCGTACACCGCCGCCTGCGTGCGGTCGGTCAGGTAGAGTTTACTCAGGATGTTGCTCACATGGGACTTCACGGTCTTTTCGGTGATGCCCAGACGTGTGCCGATATCTATATTTGACAAGCCCTCCGCAATGCATTGCAGCACTTCCATCTCGCGCTCGGTCAGGTCTGCGCGGAGCTGGTCTTCCGGCGTTTCGCCGGCCTTCGCCCGTGCGATTATTGCCGCAAGCGCCCTGGCTATGCGCGGGCTTAACGTACTTTCACCCGCAGCAGCTTTTCGCACGGCGCGTATAAGGTCCTCGGGAGTAGTGTCTTTCAGAATATAAGAGATCGCCCCGGCCTGGGTCGTCGGCACCACATATTCGTCGCCTTCGTGCGAAGTAACCACAATGATCTGGGTGCGCGGGCTGACCCTTTTGATCTGGCGCACAGTCTCGACCGCAGGCTGGTCCGGCATGAGCAGGTCGAGCAGCACCACGTCGGGGGCGTATTTTCTGGCGGCGGCCACAGCTTCCGCCCCGCGGGCAGCTACGGCCAGCACCTCGATATCCTTGGCCGTAGCCAGGAAGGCGGTCAGCCCCCTGCGGACCATTTCATGATCGTCGGCGATAATGAGCGTGATCTTTTCGGTCATGCTACGTTCCCCCATGAAAGCGTGATCTTTGTGCTGCTCCCTATGCCGCTTTCTATTTCCAATTTCCCGCCGGGTAGCTCCCGTGCCCGGTCGCGCATGGAGGCGATACCGAACCCTTCGGTTTTCTTGCCGGTATCGAAACCGCGGCCATTATCGCTGATCGTCAGCGTGGCGATACCGCGGTCGATCTTGCCCGAGATCGCCACTTTGGTGGAGTTGCCGTGCCGGACCGCGTTCATCAGCGCTTCCTGCACTATCCGCAGCACCTGATGCTCCGTATGCGCGTCCAGCGGGAAAGCCTCGGGGTGCGCCAACTCTACGGTTACGGAGAAGCGGCGTTTAAAATCTTCGGCCAGTGTTCCTATACGCTCAAAAAGAGAAGTCTCACCGGTCTGCTCCAGCCTCAGCTGCGTGATTATCTCCATCAGGTCATGCTGCGCTTCCCGGGTAATGGTTTCCGCCTCAAGAATAGGCTTTCCGGCGGCTTCCATCACGGCGGGAATGCTCTTGGCCGTCCCCAGTTGCAGGCCCAGCGCGAACAGCTTCTGTTTCACTGTATCGTGCAATTCGCGGGCTAACCGGGTACGCTCATCCCTGACCGCCACGTTCTTTTTCAGACTAAGGAAGAGCTCCAGATCCTGGGCCATATCATTAAGATGCTGACTATGCCGGAGGAAGAGATCGTCATTCGGCAGCACGATCCGGGCGGAAAAATTGCCTTGCCGCCAGCTTTCCGTGACCTCGTTCATTTTCTGCAATTGCCCTTTCACATAACTGGCAGCCACCAACCCGCAGGCTATACCGATCGGCACAGCGAGGAAGATCATGGCATTCCAGGTATGGAGCAGAAAATTAATAATACTTTTAAACTGCACCCAGAGATTAAACTCAGCAATATATAAAACTCGCAAGCGCCCAGTAATCCCGCCGCGAGCATCCGTTATGGGCATATCCACCCAAATAGGTCCGTTTTCCGCCAGCCACGTGACATGACTGTTTGCGGGCGGTAGTTTTTGCTGTGTGGCAAACCTGGCAGCCACTCTTTCCGGAAGACCGGAGGGGTCCGACAACAAGAGACGGCCATTTCTATCGGTGATCTGAATATACACCTCTGGAAGACAGGAACTGGTAATGCGGTAGAGCGTGCTGCCGTCGCCACGCTCCATGTTTACCAGTTTTTCACGGATGTTATCGCGTGCCTTATCCCGCCATTCGGAGTTACCGGCATCATAGAGAAACTGCGCGACGGAGAGCTTTTCGCTGACCACCTGCTTTTCCACATTTTCCAGGGTAACGGCCGCGTGGAAGTCATGGTAATCATCTATGCCGTACAAAAGCACCATCAGCAGCGTCATCGCGCAGAAGGCCAGCACCGTGTAGATCAAGGCAAGCTGGAACCATAAGCGCTTCGTGAAGGCGGGAGAGTATGCCGCAATATCGAATGTCCACTTTCTCATACCCTTATTCTACGAACTTTAGGCAAAAAAGGCATCCGACTTAAGACCGATGTGCAATTTTGAAATACCACCTATACTATTCCTACCATGAAACCCCTCAAGGCCGCCATTAACCCCGCTCGCTTACAAGTCATTCCGCTGTGCGCCGCCCTGTTGCTGGCGCTCATTACGCCGGGCAGCGCAGAGGATGGTGTGGACCCTTTCCCCAAAAAAGAAGGTTGGATATATACTGTCGGAGTCGGCATAATGAGTATGCCCGCGTTCCTCGGCTCCAAAGAGACTATGAGCATGGTCTTCCCGGACATCAAGGTGGAATACGGGGAAACCTTTTCCGCCTCTCCCTTTGAAGGTGTCACCTATAAAGTCATCAATGGAGAACGGTGGAGCGCGGGACCGGTCCTGAAATATGATTTCGGCCGCACAGAGGACATAGACAATCCATTTCGCATATCGGGCGAAACTAATGCGCTCAAAGGGTTGGGAACAGTTAACGCGACACCCGAATTAGGGGGATTCATTGAGTACTCGTATGAGATGCTCAACTATACCCTGGAAGTGCGGCAAGGCCTGTTCGGACACAAAGGCCTTATCGCGGAAACCAGTCTGAACCTGCGGGGCTTTATTGCGCCTCCGGGTGGCAAGGCCAGTCTTTTCCAGTTGGGACCGCGCCTCATGTTCGCTAGCGCGGACTATAACAATGCCTACTTTGGCATCAACCAAAAACAATCCGCAAAATCCGGGCTACCGAGTTACAAAGCGGACTCCGGCTTGGTCTCATATGGTATAGGGGCGTTTGCCATTGTCCCGGTCTCCAAGTCCATATCTCTGGGCGCGATGGGTGGCTATGACCGCATGGCGGGAGAAGCTGCCGCTTCCCCGCTCATTGAACTCCGCGGCACGAAAGGCCAACTTACCGGCAGCCTGCGTGTAAATTATGAGTTCTAATACGAAGAGCTATGAGAGGAAAAAGCAAATGAGACGCTTCATATATATATTCGCGCTGGGGATCGGTTGTGCGAACACGGCCGGCGCATTAACATTGGACGCCTATCTGAAACAGGTCCGTGCCGGACACTCCGGGTACAAAGGGGCGCGGCAGAATCGCCAAGGCGCCAGGGACAGCGCGACCCAGGCAGATCTCATCACGTCATTCAGACTTGAGAGCAATTATCAACTCCAAAGGGACAAGCAACTTTCGCAGGATCCCTCGCTAACCTATGACAGACTGGATTCGGAATATTATTCGCTCGGTGTCGCCAAAACCACTACGTTCGGTCTTGACGCCAGGCTTTCTTACGACGTGAACAGACTTAAGTATGTGAACCCGGACAGCGATATCCCCGGTGGAAACCAAGCAAGCGAGGCAATGCCGACGCTCAAATTAACACAATCTCTCTGGCAGAACGCCTTTGGCCGCTTGAGCAAAAACCAGGTTAAAGCCGCCGCCGCGCAAGCTGAGTTTGAAAAGCAGAATTCGCAAGCGACCATGGATTCACTTGTCCAAAGGGCGACTAACGCCTATTGGAACCTGGTTCTTCAGAAAGAGATAGTTGAGATACAAAAAGCCGCCCTGAAACAATCCCAGGAACTTTACAACTATAATGTGAAGCGCTCCCAGATGAAACTCACGGACCTGGCGGATTCGCTTCAATCAAAAGCGACACTTGAGGCAAAGAAGCTGGACGTGCAAACAGCTATCGATAATGAAGAGGCTCTCTTAAGAGAGTTCAATCTTTTGCGCAATAAACCGCCGGAGGAGGATCCTGGAGCCTTACCGCCTTTGGACTGGAACGCTATTGCAAACACCACACTCCCTGAAAACTACGCGGGCCGCTCCGACGTCAGGGCCGCCAAGGCGCAGGCCGAAGCCAGCGTAGCAAACTACAAAATAGCGGAGGAGAGCAATAAGCCGCTGTTAAACTTATTCGGTAGCTACTCCCGCAACGGACGCGCCTCGTCAAACAGAGACGCGATCTCCAACTCTTATTCTGCCAACAGGCCCACAACAGCCATTGGTTTGACTCTATCCGTTCCCCTTGATTTCATCTCTCTTAAAAGAGCGGGAGCTGGAGCGCGCGCCCAGGCGCAAGGCGCCCAGGGGGTCTATCAGCAGATGGTTTTAGACCAGGAGGCCGGCTGGCGTGACCTAAGGGAGAGAGTGAACGCCGCGCAGCGGCGGACCGTGCTTTCAGAGGCCATAGTCGCAGCTCAACTGGAAAAACTCGAATATGAAAGAAGCCGCCTGCACGAGGGGCGGACCTCGACATTTCAGGTGCTTCTCTTCGAGCAGGATTACATCGACGCAAGAATGGCCCGGGTTCAGAACGTAAGCGAACTGGTTTCGCTGCTGTCCCAGGTCAGGCTCTACACTGATACCGAGGAAGGTGGCGCAATATGAATCTGGCGGATCTATCTATTAGGCGGCCTATTTTTACGACCTGTATTGTCATCGTTACGATCGTTCTCGGTCTGCTCTCTCTGTTCCAGTTACCGGTCGAGGAGTTACCTGAATTCGCTCTTCCTACCTTGGCGGTCACGGTGATGTATCCCGGGGTCGGGCCGGAAGAGATAGCGACCCTCATCACTAAACCGCTAGAAGACCAACTGGGGACCATCTCCGGAATAAAGCGGGTAACCTCCAAGAGCATGGAAGGCATAAGCCAGGTGGTAGCGGAGTTCCAGCTTAAATCCGATATAAAGTATGCCGAACAGCAGGTCAGGGATAAAGTCGCGCTGGCAAAGGGCATGTTCCCCAACGACAATGCCATCCAGGAACCGGCGATCCAGCGGTTCGATCCTTCGGATGAGCCTATTGCCACCCTCTCGCTTCAAGGCGACCTGAGCGAGCGGGAGCTTTATGATCTTGCGGACCAGAACATCAAGATCAGGCTGGAACAGATAGAGAACATCGGGCAGATCCAAATTACCGGAGGCCGCAAGCGCGAGATCCAGGTGCAGCTTGACCGGGAGAAGCTCAGAAAACGCCAGTTATCCGTAACCCAGGTAAGCGACCAGCTTCAGGCCGCGGGAGAGAATATACCGGGCGGCAAGGTTAACGAGGGAGACCTTGAAACGCTCTATAGAAGTTTGGGGGAGTTCCGCTCCATTCAGGAGATCGCCCAGGTCATAGTTTCCTTTCAAAGCAACGAGGTGCCGACAAGGCTAGCAGACCTCGGAGCCGTCTCCGACACTCTGGAGGATGAAGTCAGCCGGTCGTACGTAAACGGGAAGCCGGCCCTGTTCCTGAACGTCTACAAACAATCCGGCTCAAACACCCTGGCTGTTATGAAAGGCGTAAAAGGCGAAATTGAGGCCCTTGGCACGGAACTGAAAGGGAGCAAGGGAAACCCCGTAATTCACCTGGTACAGGACACGGGTAAAAAGATAAGCGAGAACGTCTGGGATGTGCAGGAAACCATTCTGATCGGCATTGTGCTTACGATAGTAGTGGTATTTTTATTTCTTGCCAACGGACGCTCCACAATCATCACAGCCCTTGCGCTGCCCAACTCCCTGCTGGGAGCATTTGTGATAATGTCGCTCGCCGGTTTTACCATAAACGTGGTCTCTTTGCTGGCGCTCACCCTGGCCGTCGGCCTATTGATAGACGACGCCATCGTAGTGCGCGAAAACATCTTCCGCCACCTGGAGATGGGAAAACAACCCGAAGAAGCTGCACGCGTGGGGACACAGGAAGTTACCCTCGCGGTTATCGCCACCACGGCGGTGGTGATAGCGGTATTTGCTCCGGTCGGATTTATGAGCGGCATCATGGGCCAGTTCCTGAAACAGTTCGGGCTTACCATCTGCTTTGCCATGGCTATCTCGCTCTTTGACGCGCTTACCATCGCGCCGATGCTTTCCACTTATTTCGCCGAAGCACGGCACGCCAGAGAAAAGCAGGAATCTCTCTGGGGACGTACCGTCGGACGCGTACTGGAGAGCTTCAGCGGTTTTCAGGACCGTCTTGCGAAAGGATATGAGAAACTGCTGCGCCTCGTATTACGGCGCCCCTTGGCCACATTAGCCTTAAGTCTGGCCGTATTTGTGGCCTGCACGGCAACGGTAAGGCAAATCCCCATTGTTTTCATACCGGACCAGGACACCGGGGAATTGTCGGTGGCGCTTGAAATGCCGCCCGGGACCAACCTTGACGCCATGACCAGGATCGCCCTTAAGGCGGATGAGCTGGCGCGAAAGCATCCCGGCGTTCACCTGACCACCCTCACGGTCGGCGGAAGAAATAACGAGTCAAACATCGCCTCGATGTATATCGCTTTAAAACCTGGGAAAGAACGCACAATTCCCACTCCGGAGTTCAGAGAGCTGCTGCGCAAGGAGTTCGCCGAAGACGCCCTGGTAGGGCGGGCGACGCCCCGCATCAAGAACGGTTCCGGGGACGGCGGACCAGACTCCGGGTTGCAACTAAACCTGATGGGCAACGACCAGCGTAAACTTGAAGAGTATTCACTAAAGCTGGCTGCGCTGATGAAGGCCGATCCCGCATTCCAGCATGTAGATCTGAGCTACCGGCCGGGAAAACCGGAGTTCCAGTTGTTCGTTAAACCCGCGGCGGCCCCGATATACGGAATGAACACCCGGCTGATGGGCGAAGAGATACGCGCGCAGGTGGATGGAACTGTTCCCGCAAAGTTCCGTGAAGAGGGCAGGGAATACGATATCCGCGTCCGTCTTAAACCGGAGCAGCGCAACCTGAAGGAGAATTTCGACAAGATCTTAATTCCCAACATCAACAATAGCCTGGTCAGACTTTCCGACGTTGCGCAGGGGAAGCCGGCTACTGCGGCAGCCTCCATAGACCGTCTTAGCCGTTCACGCTATGTACAGGTGAGCGGCGATGTGGCGGACGGGGTAGGCACGAACCAGGCCATAGAGAAGGTGGACAAATACCTGAAAGAGCTCAAGTTGCCGCCGGAGATCCGCGCCGTTTACGCCGACTCCACCGAGAACTACCTGGACATGATAATCTCCTTCGCCATTGCCATCGGGCTTGGCGTTGTGTTTATATTCCTGGTCCTGGCCTCGCTCTATGAGTCCTTCATCACTCCGTTCACCATTATGCTAGCGCTGCCGCTGGCCATCTGCGGGGCATTCGCGGCTATTTTCATTTCGAACGAATCCCTGAGCCTGTTCGCCATGCTTGGCATAGTCATGCTGCTGGGCGTCGCGTGCAAGAATTCTATCCTGCTTGTGGACGCGGCGAGGCAACTGATGGGAAAAGGCATGAGCAGGGTTGACGCCCTGGTAGAGGCCGGCAAGATACGCCTCAGGCCAATTCTCATGACTTCGGTCGCGCTCATAGCGGGCACAGTGCCGATAGCGGTCGGCCTGAACGAGGCCTCCGCCCAGCGTGTTTCCATGGGCTACGGCATAATGGGCGGGCTGGTCAGTTCCACCTTGCTGACACTTATAGTGGTACCGGCCGCGTTCATTTATATTGATCGCTTCCGGGTCTGGTCGGGGGGGATGATGAAACGCATTTTCTCTCCCAAACAACAGGACTCAAACTAGATGATCAGAGACAATATGCATAGGCGGGCCACGCCGACAGGCACAGGGTTTCTTACAGCCTCACTACTGACCCTCACGCTCTTGGCCGCCTGCCCGCTTTACGGTCAGCGAGAAGAGCTTGAAGGAAAAACCATCAGCGCCATAAACATCACCAGCAAGCGCACCAGCAAAGCAGAAATAGCGGCGCGGATTTTGGAACTAAAACAAGGCGGTCCATGGAGCCTTGAGGCCGAGAAGAAAGTTAAAAAGCGGCTTCACGCTATGGGGGTCTTCCGTGAATTGGAGATAAAAAGCCGCTACGACGAAAGCAGCAAAGGCGTGGTTGTAGACATAGATGCCGACGACGGCTGGTTCATTGTGCCGCTGCCGCTGGTAATGTCCAGCGGCAATGGCAACGCCTACAGTCTCCTGGTTATGTCTGGGAATCTCTTTCACCGGGCCGAAAACATCTTTCTCAACGGCAGCATCGGCCCTGATACCCGGTCCGCGATGGCCGCAATAGAGAAAGGCAATTGGCAGTTTATGGCAGGGTTGGATAAAAACGCCGAGTATACGGAAAAGCGCTATGCTGACGGGGCCTACAATACCCTTGGTGCGTCCCCGTCCGACTCCAAAGTTGGGCTCCCTATAAACACGTACACTCGCAAGTCCGATGAGTCCAAGTTCTCCATGTCCAGAAAACTCAATGACAGCCATACCGTGGGCGCTTCATTTTCAAAAGCCAGATACATCCTTAAGTACGGACTGCCTCCGCTTAAGCCCGAACCGGGGCGCCATAACATGATAGGGGTGGAATACACCTATACCCGTGAGGCTAACGGCGGCGTCTCCCGGGAGGGCGGCGGGATGGGCGCAATGTTCGGGCTGGGCCTGTCCGACTTGGACGAACGTGTGGACAAACGCAATAATACCGGGAGCCAGCAGGTGCTGGAACTCAACGTGCAACGCTCGGACGGGTTTAGCGGTTCGCAATACGACTACTCGCTAATGCGGGCCGCCTGGAGCGGCGTATGGGAATTCAGCAAACACGACAAGCTGGCTTTCCGTGTAGGCGGGGCAAAAGGCTGGGCGCTGCCCTTCACCCAGCTGATCCACACCGGGGCGGATGTAGGCCTGCGCGGCGAGTACCAGCGGGAATGGCGCGGCACTGAAGGGCTGGGGGGCACGGTATCTTTTTCGCACTCTCTTAAACGCAGTAAACGCGGCATTCTGGAGGTGGAACCGTTCGCCGAAAGCGCCTGTGTCTGGAACGGCGGAGACCCCTACAACCAGTCCGGCGCCGGGATAAATTTTTATTACCAATTCTGGCGTTTTCCTATACCGCTTGGATTGAGCTACACCTGGAGCTTTACGGACAAAGACGGAGTGATCTCAATGGCCGCCGGCTTTGGCTTTGGGAAATAACATCATGAAGAATACTCCTAAAGACAAATCCTCATATCAGTGACCTGACCGGTAGAGCTGGGGAATGTTGTCTTTTGGGGGGTGTCGGTGTTTTGAACCACGGGGGGTAAAAGACAAATTTATTGAAGGCTGCCGGACGGGTCCCGGCAGTTTTTGTTTTATGGGGGGGGGGGGGGCGTTTGAGATCCAGAATTGTCTTTAAGTTTGTGGTATTCGTAAAACGGCATTTTAATACTGTTTTCGATTCGGAAAAAGTTCGAATCCCGTCGGTCATTTGGCATAAAAAAGCATATTAAAAAACCCGGCAGATTCGCCCTTTTTCATTGGAGAAATAGGGGAAATACTGCTCGGGTTATTGTTTCTAAAGCTTGGCGGGGTCCGCGGGATTCGAAATCAGGATGGAATGTTTTAGGCTCCGCCCTGCTTCGGCAGGAGGCGACGGGCGGCGGAGATGTCTTTCAGGATCCGGGCCCGCAGGGCGTCGCGGGAATTGAACCTTTTTTCGGAGCGCAGCCGCCGCAGGAATTCCACCGTCAAGGTCCGTCCGTATATCATGCGGTCGAAATCCAGCAGATGGGCCTCGAGCAGCAGCCTGCCGCCCAGGCTGCGCACCGTGGGCCGGCGGCCCACATTCACCACCGCGCCGAATGTCTCCCGGCCGAGGCGCACCCGGGCCGCGAAGATGCCTGGCGGCAGTATTTTGGCGCGGTGCGCGTCCACATTGGCGGTCGGGAACCCCAGAGCGCGTCCTATCCCCGCGCCTTTGACCACCTTGCCGGAAACCGAGTAATTCCAGCCGAGCAGTTTATTGGCTTCCCTCACCCGGCCGCCTGAAAGCATTGAGCGGATCAGGGAGGAAGAGATCTTATGGCCTCCGGAACGCAGGAACGGAAGAGCTTTGAAAAACAACCCCGTTCCGGCGCAGCGGCGGCGCAGGAACTCCGGGCCGCCCGCGCGGCCGCGCCCCAGCGCGAAATCCGCTCCAACACAGAGGCCGCGCGCTTTTTCGGCCTTGAGGATGACGGAATCAAAAAAATCTTCCGCGCTCATTTTTGCCAGCGCCGCGCCGAAAGGCAGCGCTCTTATCCGCCGCACCCCGAGTTCTCTCAGCAGCTTTTCCCGTTCACGCGGCAGGGTTATCAGGCAGTTCTCCTTTTCACCGGAAAAGAACAGCCTGGGGGGGAAAGGAAAATAAGCGACCGCCCCGCGCAGGCCGGCGCGCGCGCCCTCGCGCAGCAACGCCTTTATTATTCTTCGGTGCCCCAGATGCACCCCGTCGTAAGTGCCTATCGTGAGAATTACCGGCATAACGGAACTATAGATTTTTCAGGTCCTGAGGAACTTCCAGAAGTCTGTCTTTCACGGCCTCGGGAGAGAGTTTCTGAAGGTCTTCCCTGTTCAGCGCGTCCCCGACCTTCCAGCGGTTCACGCTGAGGCGGCGCAATTCGCTAAGGTGACCGCCGGTGCCCAGCATGCGCCCCATCTCATAGGCCACGGACCGCACATAAGCCCCGCCGGAACATTCCAGCTCGAAAACCAGATGAGGCTTCCTGAAAGAGTAGTAATTCCACTTTATATTCACTTCCCGGCGTATTATCGGGGTCGCGGCGTTCTTCCTGGCCAGCTTATACAGGTGTTTGCCCTTATACCTGACCGCCGAGAAGGAGGGGATCTGCTGCGAGACTTTGCCGGAGAGGAACCCCACCACGCTTTTTATTTTTTCCGGAGGTATGGCCGCCACCGGCGTTTCCTTCAGAACTTTTCCTTCCGCGTCCCAGGTGTCCGTCTCCGTTCCGAGGGTGATAACGCCGCTGTATGTCTTGAGGCAGCTCTGCAGCCGGGCCTGGTATTTGGTCGCCTGGCCCACCAGCATGACCAGCAGGCCGGTGGCCATCGGGTCCAGGGTGCCGGTATGCCCGATCCTGCGGAAGCTGAGCCGCCGCCGGAGCAGATCCACGGCGTCGTGCGAGGTTATGCCGCGGGGTTTGTCGAAAAGGAAAAGACCGGAAAGCTGTGCGGGAACGCTCTTCATACTCAATCCAGGAGCTTCTGGATCCCGGACAGGATCTTTTTCCGGCCCTCTTCCAGCCCGCAGGACAACTTGCAGCCGGCGGCGTTCTTATGCCCGCCGCCGCCGAGCGATTTGGCGAGCATGCTTACATCCACATGCCCCCGGGAACGGAAAGTGACGCCCAAACGGCCGGTCTCTTCCCGGAAAAGCACGGCGGCTTTCACGCCGGGAGCCATCATCCCGAAGTTTATGATGTTTTCCGTATGCTCAGGCGCCGCTCCGAAATCCGAGAAATCCGCGTCTTTGAGGGTCATGACCGCCAGGCGGCCGCCGTAGAGGAGCTCCAGGCTCTCAAGGCCGCGGCCCAGCACCTTAAGGGCCAGGAACGATTTGGTGGCGTAAAGGTAGTCGTTTATCCGCGAGAATTTAAAACCCGTCTCCAGCAGGCGCGAAGCTATTTCCAGGGTGCGCGGGCTTGTGGCCGGGAAGTGGAATCTGCCGGTGTCGGTCACTATGCCGACATAAAGGCAGGCGGCCTCCGTCTTGGTAATATGAACATTCATGCTGTAGAACAGGCGGTACACTATCTCCGCGGTGGAGCTGGAATGCGGCTCGATTATGTTCACATCCCCATACAGCTCGGAGGTCTTGTGATGGTCGATATTCACGACTTTCCCCGCGTTCCTGAGCACCGCGGTCAGATCGCCGCCCCGCTTCGGGGTGGAACACTCCAGAAGTATGGCGGCGTCGAATTTTTTCTTAGGGGGGATGCGGCCGGTCTTTATGCTCTTGGCGTGCGGCAGGAAGCTGAGGTTTTCCGGAACGGGATCGCTGGAGAAAAGAAAAACTTTCTTGCCTAGCCGCCGCAGGACGGAGGAAATGGCCAGCATGCTGCCGAGCGTATCGCCGTCGGGGTTAAGATGGCCGGCGAGGAAAAAGCTCCCGCCGGTCACTATTATTTCCTCGAGTTTTTTGAATTCCTGCTCAAGATCCGGTGTTTTCATCTTTCTTCTCGGCCCGTATCTTATCAAAGATGCTCTCCATCTTCGCGGCCGATTCCGGCGTGGAGTCGTACTTGAACATGATGGCGGGGATGGTCCTGAGGCGCAGGCGGCTTTTGAACGCCGCGCGGATATCGTAAATGGACCGGGTAAGCAGCGCGTGGGTCCAGGTCCGGTCCTCCTCGCCGCCGAAGACGGAATAGAACACATGGAGCGTCTTCCCGTCGTCCACCAGTTCCACGCCGGTAAGCGTCACTATCCCGCGCGTGTTCAGGCCGTGCACGCCCTGAAGCGCCAGGCTGGTCTCGCGCAGGAACAGTTCCTTCAGCCGGTCGGTCCGGCGGGGTTTAGCCATTGATCCTTCTTATCTTTTCTTCCTTGGTTATGGCCTCGACCAGGTCTCCGACCTGGAACGCGCCGAACCCTTCGAGGAGGATGCCGCACTCCAGCCCCTTCTCCACCTCTTTCACATCTTCCTTGAAGCGTTTGAGCCCGGAGATTTTGCCCGTGCCCGCGGAGACTCCTGCGCGCATGATCCTCACCTGCTGGTTGCGGACCAGCTTGCCTTCCTTGACCTGGGAGCCGGCCACCTTGCCGGAGCTGAGCTCGAAGATCTGGCGGATCTCTGCCCGACCGGTGACGGTTTCCACGATCTCAGGCTCCAGCAGACCGCTCATGGCGGCCTTCACATCCTCTATAAGGTCGTAGATGATCTGGTAGGCCCGGATCTCCACTCCGGCCTTCTTGGCGGCTTCTTTGACCTTGGCGTCGCTGTCGACATGGAAGCCGAAGATAACGGCGTCCGAAGCCTTGGCCAGCAACACATCGGATTCGGTCACATTGCCGACCCCGGAGTGCAGGATGCGGATGGCGACCTCGTGGGTGCTGAGCTTCTCAAGCGAATCCTTTATGGCCTGCAGGGACCCGAACACATCGGTCTTCAGGACCACATTAAGGTTCTTGAGCAGTTTCTGGTCCACCTGCGATCTCAGGGAAAGCAGGCTTACATGCTTCTGATGTATCAGCGACTCCTCGCGCCGGTGGAGATTTCTGGTCTCGGCCACATGGCGGGCCTCCTTTTCCGTGGCGTAGATCTTGAAGAGATCCCCGGCGTGCGGAAGCTGGCCGCCTATGCCGAGAAGCTCGGCGGGTTCGCTCGGCCCGATCTTTTCCAGCCGCTCTCCGCGGTCGTTCGTCAGCGCCCGCACTTTTCCGTGAGAGGTGCCCACCACGAACGGATCGCCGACCCTGATAGTGCCGCTCTGGGCTATCACGGTGGAGACCACGCCCTTCCTGGGGTCCAGGCGGGATTCTATGACTATCCCGGAGCCCAGTTTGTCGGGGTTGGCTTTAAGCTCCAGCATTTCGGCCTGTATGCCTATGATCTCGAGAAGCTTGTCAAGGTTCGTCCGCTTCTTGGCGGAGATTTCCACCATTACCGTGGAACCGCCCCAGTCCTCGGGATTCAGGCCGATATTCGCCAGGCGCTGCTTTATCTCCTGCGGATTGGCCGTCGGAAGGTCCATCTTGTTGATAGCCACGATTATGGGCGCATTGGCCGCCCGCGCGTGGTTTATCGCTTCCAGGGTCTGCGGCATGACGCCGTCCACCGCCGAAACGACCAGGACCACTATATCGGTGATCTTCACGCCGTGAGCGCGCATGGCCGTGAACGCCTCGTGGCCGGGGGTGTCAAGCACGGTTATTTTTCCTTTCGGAGTGTTCACCATATAGGCGCCGATGTGCTGGGTTATCTGGCCGGCCTCGGTGTCCACCACATTGGACTCGCGCAGCGCGTCCAGCAGAGTGGTCTTGCCGTGGTCGACATGCCCCATGATGGTGATGATCGGATAACGGGTCTTAAGGTTCTCCGGTTTTTCGGTCTCCACGATCTCGGCCGCTTCTTCGTCGAAGATCGGGACTATCTCCAGGTCATAGCCGTAATCCACGGCCACCAGCGTGGCCACATCCGGATCGAGCCGCTGATTTATGGTGGCGAAGACGCCCATGCTCATGAGTTTTTTTATGTAGTCGGTGGGCTTGACATTCATCTTTTCCGCCAGCTCGCGGACCACGACCTGCGTGGACACTTTCAGCTTCTGGAGCACTTTGGGTTCATCCGTTTCGGACTTGGCCGCCTCGGGCGCGGAAGCCGTGACGGGCTGCTTCACCGGCTGGGGCGCGGCGGGTTTATGCGGCGCGGCATGCGGCGCCGGCCTGTGCATCGGCCGTTGGGCCGGCTTATGCGGCTGGGCGGAGATGCCAGGCCTGTAAACCGAACCTGACGGGGGGATATCCGGCTTGGGCGGCTGGGCCGGGGCGGCAGGAGGACGCGGCGGAGCGGCCGGAGCCTGGGAGACGGAAACCGGCTGTACTGGGACGGGCTTCGCGGGCGCGGCCGGAACGGCCGGAGCGGCCGGAGCGGGCTTCGCCGGCGCCGGAGCGGCGGGGGGCGGTTCCGTCTTCGAAGGCGGCGGGACATAGCCTTCCGGACGGGAAACGGAAATTATCAGGCGCTTCGGCGGCTGGGCGGGGCGCACCACGGGAGCGGGCGGCTCAACCGCGGGTTCGGGGGCCGGCTTCGCTTTTCTAGCGGCCGCCGGCTTGGCCGGTTTTTCGGCCTTGGCCTTTTTCACCGGTTTGACGGCCGGCTTCTTCGGCGGTTTTTTCTCCCCGGCTTCCGCGGCCGGCTGAACGGCGGCGGGTTTTAACGCCGGCTTTTTTTTAGGGGCCGAATCGTCATCTGGTTTCTGTTTCTTTAGAGTCATTTTCTTGCACCTCTTTGGGGTCCAAATCGGGCGTCCGTACGGGGGCCTTGCCGTCCGCCGCCGCGGCGTCTTTGCCGCCGTAACCGGGATTCTCTTCCAGGAACTTGTTGGCGCCGGCTATTATTTTCTGGGCGGTCTTCTCGCCTATGCCCTCCAGCGCGCAAAGGTCCTCGACCTTGAAGCCGGAGATCCTGCGTATATCGCCCATGCCGAGCTTCATCAGCGTTTCAGCCGCCTTGGCGCCGATGCCTTCCACCTTGAGCAGGTCCTGCATGACCATATCGTTGCTCTTTTTTGTCTCCTCCACTTTCTGTCCTTCGGACTTGACCTCCAGGTCCCAGCCGGTGAGCCTGGAAACGAGCTTTATATTCTGTCCCTCGCGGCCTATGGCTATGGCCAGCTGATCGTCGGGAACTATCACAAGCGCCTTCTTGGTGGCTTTATCCACTACCCGCACCGAAAGGACCGTGGCGGGGGAGAACGACTTGGCCAGCATATGCAGCGGCTCCTCCGTGTAAGGGATAAGGTCTATTTTCTCGTTCGACAGCTCCGTCATTATGACGCGGATGCGTGAGCCGCGGATGCCCACGCAGGCGCCCACGGGATCGACTTTGGATGAATTGCTCCGCACCACCACCTTGGAACGGAACCCGGGATCGCGGGCCACATCGGTTATTTCAACGATCTTCTCCGCTATCTCCGGCACTTCGGCCTCAAAAAGCCCCTTCAGGAAGCCGGTGGAGGCGCGGGACAATATGATCTGCAGGCCCTTGTTCTCCTTGTCCACGCGATGGATGATGGCGCGCACGCGCTGGTTTATCGTGTAATGCTCGCGCCGGATCTGCTCGGAATAGGGCAGCACGGCCTCGGTCTTTCCCAGGTCCACGAAAATATCGCGGCCGGCGACATGGTGCACCAGGCCGGTGACGATCTCGCCTTCCCGGGGCTTGAACTCGTCGAAGAGCTTGACCTTCTCGATCTCGCGGATCTTCTGTATCAGCACCTGCTTGGCCGTCTGCGCGGCTATGCGGGAAAAATCCTGTATGTCCACGGGGATGTTCACTTCCTCGTCGAGGTTCGCCGCCGGCTCGTAGCGCCGGGCGTCCTCCAGCGAGATTTCTATCTCCGGTGTGAAAACCTCTTTGACCACCCTTTTCACCAGATAGCCGCACATCTCGCCGGTGTCGGGGTCGATGGTCGCCGCGATCTGCGAGGTCTTGCCGAAATATTTGCGCAAAGCTGAGACCAGCGCGTCGGTAATGGTCTTGAACACATCGTCCCTTTTGATGTTCTTCTCGCGCTCAAGCTGCTCCAGAGCCATGATAAGCTCGGTTTTGTTCCTTGAAGTGTTTTCCTTGTTCATGATCCGCTCCTGTCAATGTTTTTTCAGAATCTCGTCGTCGCCCGGATGCAGCCGGACCTCTTCTATCTCCGCCAGGCCGAAACTCAGCCCGCCGCTCAAAAGCACGCTCCCGTCCCCGAACCCGAGCAGTTCGCCGTAATAGGTCCTGGCGTTGTTCACGGGCCGTTTAAGCCGCAGTTTCACCTTGCTGCCCTTGAACCGCAGGAAATCCTTTTCCTTCTTCAGCACGCGGTCCATGCCGGGCGAAGAGACTTCGAGGATGTAGCCGTTGTCGTAGATATTGTTCATGTCCAGATAAGCGCCCAGTTGCTCGCTCATCAGGCCGCAGTCGTCAAGCGTCACGCCCCCGCCGGCGCGGTCGATAAAGAACTGCAGCAGGGTCTTCGGTCCGTGCCTGAGGAACTTAAGGTCCACCAGCTCGAAGCCGGCGTCGGCCAGAAGTTTGCCGCATTCGTTCTCTACGCTCTCGTTTTCCATGTTTCGCCCCGCAAAGTTCTATAAAAAAAAGCGGCCGGACTACAGCCACCTTACGCTGAAATCATAGCATTTTTTACCGCCGCCGGCAAATGAAACGGCCGCGGCGCCTATTTCAGTCTTTTTGCGAAATACTCGTACGCTTTAACGAAAGGTTCCGGGGGGGCGCTGAGGACCCCGGCCCCGACCTGCCCGATGCCCGGTTTCTTATGCGCCACGCCGGTGTCGATAAAGGGCAGTATCCCCTTCTCCACCACCTTGACGGCGTCTATCCCCGTAGGGGTTCCGCGGAAATCCAGATACGGGATACGATAAGAGGAGCTTTCTCCGGCCGTTATTTCATACATGGCCGCGGTATAGCCGGCGGCGTCCGCGGCCGTGCCGCCCACGAACTGCACTATGGCCGGAGCGCCCGCTATGGCGAAACCTCCCAGCCCGTTAGTCTCCGTGATCGCCGAGTCCCCGATATCGGGATTGGCGTCCTCTTTGGTGTAACCGGAGAAGAAAAGCGCGTCCGGCACCGGCGAGGGTCCCGTAAACCACTTATCCCCCGTGCCGGAGAGCCTGACCCCGAACTCCGTTCCGTTCCGGGCCATTACGGTGACAAGAGAGGAGTTCCCTATGCCGGCCGCCGCGTCCAGGGAAACCTTGCTCAGAGCCATCGAGAGATTAAGGAAAAAATGATCGTTCTTGTCTATGAACTCCAGCACCGACGCCGCCTCTCCGGCAGTGGACGCGGTCCGGATAAGAGCCGGAGCGATAGCCCTGTAAAAAAGCGAGGTTCCCGCCCTGTTGCGGTTGTGGACCTCGTCCCCCATATGAAGCGCCTGCGCGGTAATGGCTTTAAGGTCCACGCGGCCCAGAAGCTCCAAGGCGCGGCGCAGCGCCGGATACATTACCTGTTCCATCCATTTAAGCCGCTCTATGACCTCCGGCGAATAAGCGCCGTAGCGCAGCACCTTGCCCAGGCCCTCGTTCATGGTGGCGTAGGCGCGATTGCCGTATTTTTCGTTTTTCACGATAAACACGGGCATGGAGGCGGAAATGATCCCCGCCATGGGACCTACGGCGGAATGCTCGTGGCAGGGGGAAAATCTTATTTTTCCCGAAGCGGCCAGCTTTTCCGCTTCGCGGGCGGAACCGGCCAGGCCTTCATAAATCAGGGCGCCTATCGCCGCGCCGCGCATCGGGCCGCACATTTTCTCCCAGCTCACCGGCGGACCGGCGTGGAGAAGAAGGTTTTTTTTCATGCCGGGGACGACATTCAGGGCGGTATCAAGTCCGACCAGGACGGGCGAGGAGGCGAGGAGGCGTCCCAGGGCCCTCTTATTGGCGGCGGTTATCTTCGCGGCTCCGAGAGATATCTTTTTAGAGAGGGCCGCATTCGAGAGCAGCGGCGGCCTGAAATCCACCTGCACCGACGGCACGCCCCTGTCGGCCAGGCTTTCCCGGAAGGATTCCAGTCCGAGATTCAGCACTCTCAGTTCGGACGCGAATAAAGAAAATCTGGGCATATGGTCTCCCCCGGCACTTTACACTTTACGCTTTACTATTTACTCTCCTGATTATTTCCCCGGCCAGCCGGCACGCGGAGGCGTTGGACGGCATGACCAGCACGCCGGCTTTTTCCAGGGCGCCGGCCACTTTGGAGCGGACCTGCGGGTCCGTTTCCGTGCCGGTGACCGAGGCCACTACCGACAGGGTATTATTTGCCTTAAACGCGGCGCGGATGGCGGGCAGAAGATCCTCAAGCGGCCGCGGATTGGCGCCGTAACCCAGCACCACATCCAGCAGGATCAGCGCCGTCTCCGGCTTCTTCGCCTCGGACTCTATCATCCGGTTCCGGAGAGTATAATCTATCATCGGATGCGGGCGGCC
>Ga0074195_1002599_pt1 | contig 19540 bp, 20 predicted proteins | sample EPASupsiteHSE623_FD_64525 | JGI IMG/M metagenome (GOLD analysis project Ga0074195, IMG submission 64525) | Bioremediated contaminated groundwater from EPA Superfund site, New Mexico - Sample HSE6-23 | ecosystem: Environmental > Aquatic > Deep subsurface > Groundwater > Contaminated ...
CAAAACCAAGGATCAGAACTAAAAATAATTCGATTGGTGGTGTAAGTTTCCGGATCAGATCATTCATATTAGAGGCTCTTTAAAGATGGTTACTAATGGAAATGTGTTCGCAAATTACAACATTCAACGGAAATTACCACCCCCAGTGCTGACCGGAATATCCGAAGGGAACTTTATTGAACAAGTATGTCCGATTATTGAACACTGAAGTCACTTCATTGACTTTTTTTTCTTTGATGAAATACGAACACGACATTTGGGTTCACTTATTAGCAGAAACATGAAGTTTTTTCTATGGCTATTCCCTTTTTCTTATTGCATGTCTTTGTTTGCTCAGGATACAAACAAAGATATCATCCTTTTCCAGGGATATATACTTGCTGAAGATTCTCTTCCTGTCGAAAATGCTTATCTGATTAATTACCGAAATCTTAAAATCAATGCGACCGACAGTACCGGCCATTTCAGTACGTTTTTGCAGGAAGGAGACTCGCTGATGATCAATCATCTTTCGTTGCAGCCCAAAGTGATCCATGTCAATAAAAATAAAGCAACTGACAATAAAATCTATATCCCCGTTCGAATGCACATGATCAACCTGGTTTCGGTGAATGAATTAAGATTCCAAAGAGAAATGAAATATGCCCAAAACAATATCAACAATCTTTACAGAGAGCTCGAAAGAAGGGGATTGAGAAACAATGCAAAAATGGCATCTTATAGCCAGACGACGCCCTTCAGAATGATGATTGGGGGACCCATGAACGGAATTTCACTGGACGTTCTCAATATCTTCCAGTTGGCCAGGGAAAACAGATTGGCCAATGCTCATAAAAAGAAAAAGTACATCAAAAAACAAATGGAAATGGACAGTATCAATTACATGCTCAGACGCAAAGAAAAACGAGAAGGCATACTTCCTGAATAAATTAAAAATACGATAGCTGCTTTCGTTGAATTTATTTAAGTCATATGTCATTGAATCAAACAGCAAGATTACCGGTAAAAAAAGCCCGTTTATTGATTTTATTTTTCTTAAGGAGCTTTTATCCTGATTTTGCTGCTTCATGATCAGAAATGCGTTAGCGGGAAACAGAAGTCCGCGAAATAATTCCGAAACACATACAATTTAAAATAACTGAATATGAGAAATCTTTACTTCATTTTATTGGTCCTTATACCTGTTTTTGGTGTTGCTCAAACGTCTCAGGTGAAGGTGGAAGAATATAAAGCCGGTGCCGTTTTTTTCGGGTTTAGCTCTGGGGTAGACTATCACATCAATGCCTTCAGGAGCATCGCAACAGACGATTTTCAATTCAGCAAGAAGGGACCCCGGTATAATATCGGTTTTGATTTGGGCGTTATGGCAACAAAGCGATTTCGTCCAAGACTCGAACTGAAATATGTTCGCCTGGCATACAGTCAGGAATGGCTTGGCTGGGAGGATATGTCCTATACCACTTTTAAAACAACGACTACCAGGGTAAATTACCTGGACCTGAACCTGCATTTTGATTATCTGATATTTGGTAAGGATTCCAGGTTGAAGTTCTTTCTGTCGCCTGCCATAAAAACGGAATATGCCTTAGGAGCGAGTTACAGGACAAAAAAAACCGATGGAGATACATCGAAAGACAATTATTCAAAGTTGGAAGACAATTATCCATCCTGTATAGCAGGCTGGGCGGTTTCCGGTATTTTTAAATATGAACTGAACAAATATATGGGGCTTACATTCACTCCTGAATATACAAGCTTCTTCCGTTCGTTTCAGCAGGTTAATGATAATCGTTATCAAAGGCTCAGCTTTAACGGAGGAATCGAATTACACATTTTTCAGTAAGGATTCAGAGTTTGACACGATGGTCTGTCTTTCCTGAAAAACGTTGGATAAGCTGACTCCTATTGGCTTTGCTGACATAAATAGTCCAGTCTCCGATCTTTATTCGGTTGCCCTCTATTTCCTTTATTTTATCGAAAGCAACGATATAGGATTTGTGAACCCGCATAAATTTTTCAGGAGGAAGTTCTTTTTCAAGTTGTCTTAAAGAAAACAACCCCATGATTTTTCTGTCTTTGGTTTGAAAATTAACATATTCCAGAGCTCCTTCAATGAAGTAAATTTCATTGTAAAGGAGCTTTATTATTTTTCGCTCAGTTTTTATAATGATATACGGATCCTCCGGCTGCAGGCCGATGCCAGGCTGCAGTTGTATATTTTTTTCAAGCAGATTAACTTTTTTCCTTATATTCAGAATATTGATGGCTTTGCTGACTGCTTTAAGAAATCTGGGGAAAGTTGTCGGTTTAATCAGGTATTCCGTGGCATCTACTTCGAAGCCCTGGACAGCATATTGCGGATAGGCAGTCACAAAAATAATGATTGGCCGGTCCGGAACTGTCAGGTTCTTTATAAAGTCAATGCCGGAGATTTCAGACATTTCAATATCGATAAAAATGATATCAACCATGCCCTTCGAAATCAGATCAATTGCATTGACGGGATTATCCAGACTTCTGACCAGGTTTAATTGCGGAACCTTGGAAATATATTCCGTTAAGAGTATTCTGGCCAGGAACTCATCATCAATTACAATACAATTATATTTTTCGTCTTGACTCATTGTTACGCAAATGCAAATAAGTTGAAAATTCACGTTCTTCGGCTCTTACGTAGAGCTTAAATTTCCCCGGATAAAGCAATTCCAGCCTGTTTTTTACATTTTCAATTCCGATTCCTTTTGAAGATTTGCCTTGCAAGCTTAATTCCGTAGAACTGTTTTTTACTATAAAAGATAATCCTTCGTCCGACATTGAAAGAAAGATGCTTACATATCCTGAAGGATCCTTTTCCACCTTGCTGTATTTAAATGCATTTTCGATGAAAGGGATTAGCAACATCGGTGCAATCATATAATTTTCATGCTCTTTGTTGTAGTGGAAGGTGATATTCTGTTCATTCTCAGTCTTTAGCTGCTGAAATTCGATGTAATCTTCAATATACTCAATTTCTTTATTGATGGGAATATAATCCGACTCACAATCATATAAAACATAACGGAGCATGTTGGAGAGTGTGGCAATTTTTTCGGGCGCCGACTTATCTCCGATATAGGCCATGGTATAAATATTATTCAAGGCATTGAACAGGAAATGAGGATTGATCTGCATTTTTAGAAATTTCAGTTCAGTCTCGGCTTTTTCTCGCTTCAATTGTTCGATTTCGATTTTTGTTATTTTTTCTTTGTTCATTAAATGTTGGGCGATACTCACCCAAAGAGCGATAAAACACATCACCCAATGCAGGAAAAAAGGGAAAAAGAAAGATGGTTTTTCCCAATCATGAAAGAAAAAAACAGATAGGTAATAATAGTCCAGAGCCGTAAAGAAAGAAACAATTATAAGCAGGAAAATAAGGTTCAGAACGTAAAATTTTGGTTTTTCTTTATCAAAAAATGAAGGAACAAGGAAATAATTATTCACGGAATAGGCCAAAAACTGCATGGATGTAAATAATACAGATAAATAGATTCCCCTCCGGAAAGATTCCTGAGCTCCTACTGCAAAATAAAACAGGAATAAAGCAGTCCATATCATGTAAATATATGGTCTTGATTTAGAAAGCCTTTTAAATGTGGTAATCATATGCCAAATGTACTATTTTCGGCATTAACAGCTTTATCTTTTCAATGAAGCAGATAAATCGTTCAATGAATTGTGCCCTTTATTCAATATTATACCCGTAGTTGTCCGCGGATTAGGCCGGCAGAGGCGTTGAGCTAAACCGGCAATTTGGATATAAAGACCATAAAACCCAACAAATAAACAGAAATCTGACCCTCCTGTTTTTACAAAAACGGAATACAGAAATTACACGCAAATAACTATACCGACGCTTCCTGCTAATAGCGTAATGAATCTTCAGCCATTAAAGTGACAACTTCATTTTTGAAATTGTAAAGTTTCACGTAGGTTTGAGAAGATGCATCATTGCCCTGCAGTGTTATAACTACAAAATCCATTAATGTAGGAGATAATCCGTTATGATCGATCCATGTCCCTGAGTTAGCATAAATTGATTTTTGCCCCTGACGGTTATTAGACGTTTCGATCTTCGGAACGTGTGTGTGCCCAAAAACGACTATTCTTACATCTGAAGCCGGATTTAAAAAATATTGAATTTTAGCCTGCTCACTCAATTCACTTTCTAAAGCTGAGTTGGCAATTGCACGATCTGTTGGAATATTCACAGTCACCCGATTATGCACTTGCCTTTGAGCCCACGTGTCCTGAATACCCTCATATAACTTAACATCAATTAATCCGCCTGCTGTAGCTTGATAAGGCAGTATATCATTCACTGAGTATGTACCGGCGAATCCATCAACGTTTGTGACAATTATTTTCTCATCAAATTTATTTTGTATAGTAAGATAATTTAAAGCCCAGTTCCATACTTTCCAATATTTAAACAGTAAATCCTGACTCGCATCGCCCTCAGCATTTTGGGTTACAACAGGGATCGCATCACCTGCCGGCGGATATCCCTGCGACACATGAAGCGCACCTATTCTGGTAAAAAAGTACCCCGGAGGTGATATTGTTCCCGGGGCGATATCCTGATTTGAAAACGGGTCAGGCGCACAGAAGAAATTATAGCGGTGCCCGTGCTCAATGGCTATTTTGGGACAGTCGACAGGAAAATAAGTGCCTAAACCCAGTTCCGGGTCTCTTGCCTGGTTTATGCCGGGAAGGATTAGGTTAACATTGGCTTCTGTTACAGTCAAATCGTGGTTTCCGGGCACGTAGGTTACCAGGATTTTCTCCTCCTTAATTATACTGTTTAAAGCATCAATCACACCTTTATTGGTTGCCGCTATGCGTTGCACAAAATCAGCCTGATCCTTCCCTTGATAAGTATCTGTTGTAGCCGGCACAAACCATTCATCGAGCAGGTCTCCCGCGATAACAAGTTCTTTAACATGAGATGCTGCTTTTATCTGTTTAAGCAATTTTTCAAGAGATGCAAGGTTATCCCTGCACTCGGCATAATCAAGGTCTGCCCCGAGATGCATATCACTGATAATAACGATCATATTTCTCTCATTCCCGTCATGGGTAAATGGGCCTGTTTCAATATCTGTTGAATCTGACTCACCGCACGATGCAAATACACTTATGAATAGCATCACAAAAGATGCATATAATAATCTCGGTACAATACTCATGGCAAACTTATTTTTCGCTTTTTCTTATTCGTGAAACTTTTCGGAATCCGCTCGACTCTATAACTACCCTCGAATGTTCCTCTCATTACCGCTCTTTTGATAGCATTTTTGGGTCAACAGGTTCTTATCCCGGAATCCTATTTGTTGTTTGATTACTGACGATGTATCGAGAACTGACAGAAAATCCTTTTTAGAAATGGTGTGTACGATACAAGGTTCTATACTCTTGTTGATTATTTTGATGGTAATTTCATCGCAAAATCAATTACGAAAACATATGGAATTACAAATATTATTTCAACGAGTTGTTGAGTAGAAAAAGTGCTGTCCGGTTCTACGAAAAGAGGGACAGTCGGTACAAGAACATAAAAGAAAAGGATACTAATTGCGTACTTTCTGACAGAGCGTATTCCGGGATAGTCCTTCATTTTAGCCTGAAAAAGAAAGGCAATCATGACAATTGTGGCGAGAATCCAGATCGCATTCACCGTTAAAAAAATCGCTTTTTTCCAGGTCGATTCCAATATGTTGGTTAACAGATTACTTTTAAAAATCACTTCCGTAATGAAACCAATAAGAATCACAATTTGCAAAACCTTTAATCGATAGTGCCTGAAATAATCAAAAAATACGAACATAATATATCCGAACAGGACGATATAGATTATATTTTGACTAACGATCTGGAAGGGATCAATCTTTTCGGGACCATTAAAATAGAAGAACAACCTTAGTATCAGAATGTACAAAATTATAAACGACGAACTTAAAATGAGAGCGTTCCTTCTTGTTTTACTAATTGTGTATTCCATATTATTATTTTTATTGAAGTACACTTTCACAGCTCAATGCCATTTATAGTCTGTGATATGTCTGTTGCCGGTGTCTTAAAATCCATCTGCAGGTTCTTCAACAGATATAACCACCCGTCAAAATCCGTTTTTAGTTCCGCCTCTGCTTTTACAAAGTTACCAATTTATCTTCGATGTTCGTTTCGTCTTCGACAAATGTTTCTTCCGCTCGACAATGTACAGACAAGTCTGGCATTGTCCTCGCTCAACCAAAACATTCTCACGCTCGGCAAAGTCTCAAACTTCGTTTGGCCTTTGCACTCACTAAATCGAAACGCAGCTTTATAACCTTTGGACAAACTATTTCCTTTTTTTATTCCGGAATGTCGCCTCGATTCTCTTGTTTTCTTCTATCAAGTTGGTCAGTTCAGGTTCAATCAAAGGCAACAAATCTTCAGCTAATAAATACATGTTGGTTGAAAAAAGCACTGGAATCCCGTTCTCATCTTCTCTGTAATTTTTTTTTGCATTTTCGATATTCTTATAAATATTTAAAATTGATCTTTGAGGTTTTATACCTCCAGGAATTACACAAGGAAGCCAACCTTTAAATTTACTACTTATCTTTAGTCTGTCAGTTGGTATTGAGAAATTTGGAATCTCATTGCGGTAAGCATAATATAACCAAACTTCAAAACACGAGTTGCTAATAATCAGATGAAAACCTTCGGTTTCACATTTTTGTTTAATCCTTATGAGTTCACTAATAAAATGATCCATATCAGATACCAGATAAATTTTATCAGGTTCAGCATCTTCATTCTTGCTACTTGTATAACGTGCTTTTTTAAATTCAGCTAGTTCATACATGCCATCAGGGGATAATTTCTGTGGGTCAGCTACGAACTCCAGTTTAATTCGGTTAAATCTATCTTGATTTGATATTATTCTGAAATAATCTTTTTCGCGCACCTCACCACCCGATACAATTACAAAAAACATCTTTGGTATTTCTTCAATATCAGGTTTCTGGTAAGCGGACATCTTAATGTCTGGAAGAGTAACTTGCTGAACTTCGGCTCCTACAGTTCTCCTTTTCTGTTGAGACAGAGGTTCTCTTTCTATACTTACTTTGCTATATGTTCGTTTCTTTTCAGCCATTAAGTATCGAAATCACCTAGTTGCGGTACTGCTCCATAACGACCATCTAAATATCCATTTTCGAGATTTATGGTATTATGTATCTTAAAATCATTAATGGAATACATTTTTGAATTCCCATTTTCCTTTTCGGTCAACCAAATTTCGTCGGGACGAAGTAATTCCTGTTGATTTAGCAACCTTGTGGTATGAGTAGTGAATATTAATTGACCCTTCGATTGTTTATTACCATAAAACTGTAGTAGTGAAAATATTAGATTGGGATGAATACTATTGTCTATTTCATCAACAAAAACAACTTTTTGCTTATTTACAGCTTCATATATAGCCGGTATTAATGTTAACAGTCGAATCGTACCATCTGATTGAGCTGTAATTTTCATTTCTTTTTTAAATCCAGACTGCCCCATTTGTTCAAACAGAAATTCCTGTACTGTTTTTATTCCCTTTTTTAATGACACGCTGAAAATATTGCGGTTATTTTCTATTCCAGAAATGCTTGTATTAGGTTTCAATGGGTCATTCTCCATAATTTGCTGCAAGTCTTTAGCATTTCTATTGTCGGTAACCCATTGATCAAATGGAGTTTCAGCAATTTTAACAGCATTAATGCCCAGTCCAATGTTTTCAAAAATCTCATTGGTTAAATTCAACAAAGCAATTTGTTTTGACATCAAATCAATCAAAGTTGGAAGTGTACTGTTTATCGTGACTATATCCAACTTCTTTTCAAACCACTCAAAAGCAAACTTTACATCTTCATTTGTAAGCACAGGAAATTTTTGGTTTAATGGGAATAGTGATGATTGAGGATTCATTGCCAACAATTGTTTGGCAGAACTCTCATTTCCCATATACCCTGATGTAATTTCATTGCCGTTGCGCTTAAATAAAAGTTTGTCGGGTGTATTGCCTAATCCCGATTGGAAAAGCGATTCATTAATATTCTTTTTGTCAATATCAAGCTTATATACATAGTATTTTTCCTTAATAAAAAACTCGATTTCAAAATTTATTTTCGATTGCTTTATTGTTGTCAATTGGAAAATGTATTCGTCTAAATCGACATTCTTCAAGAAATCTTCGTGAGTAACAAACGTCTTTAAAAATAGGAGGGCTTTGATAAAATTTGATTTACCCGACCCATTAGCGCCATAAATGGCAGCTTGCTTTAGCAAGGGAATCTTCATTTCTCCATAAGTATGATTGGGAAAGGAAGTTCGCTTGGGGTTAGGGAACATATCGAATACCGTTTCTTCAAAAAATGACAGGAAGTTCCTGATTTTTAACCGTAGTAACATGCCTTTTTTATTTATAACTGCACGGTAAAGATATAACATTTTCATTATCCGTGAATATTTCACGGATATATTTTACCAAATTCTCCGTGGTATGAGCCAAAATATTGGCGCGATCCCGCTTCCCCCGGGAATGTCATGTCCTGATTTTTCCCTGATTCCGGGACGAACTTAACCCACTAAGGATGCATTTGCTCAACCTGCTTCCTGTTTTTTAGGATTAAGGAGACCTCAAAAATGGTCGTTTGTACCCCCAGTTCTGACGTTCGTTTAAGAGATATATCCGTTTGTTGAATAGTCGCTTATTAATGATGATCAATAGCGCAGAATAACATAAATTTACGTTGTAGTTCGCGAACAAAAATGGAACTCTGAATTTCTCTGAAGCCACAATTAAACTGAATGTTCAGGCTTCACTGACCTGCATAAAAAGCAGCGTCTTTATTCATTTTAAATTCGCTCCTGACCTCTAAACACAGGCTTTTTCACCACAAGGCACCCGGGAAGGTGAGTTCACCCCTGTGTTCAATTAATTAAAAAAATCAAAAATAACTTTAAACATGTTTATCATGATTAAGTATTTCTTGCAACCAAACCCGATAACCACTGATCCCAACGATCAGTCGGCACGGATCATGTCGAATGCAACATTAGACTTGCAGGACATCGTAAAGCTTGCCACCAAAAGAGGGACCAGCCTCACTGAAACCGATATCACCGCGGCAGCCAACCTCTTCTTCGACGTCGTCACCGACGAAGTAGCCAACGGCAACAACATCACCTTGCCGCTGGTTAACATCCGCCCAAGCATAAAAGGGGTATTCATCAGCGCAGCCGATAGTTTCGATGCGGCCCGTCATATCAAAAGGGCAACGCTTTCGGCCGGACAATTGCTTACCACAAAAATGCAGAACGCCAAAGTAGAGAAGCTTACCGCTCAACTGCCTGCTCCTATTTTGGTTGAATTCCTCGATGTTAATTCTGCTACTGCCAATAGTCTGCTTACACCAGGAGGAATCGGAAGCATTACTGGCGAGGAATTGAAATACGACCCTGAGAATGTGGCCGAAGGAATCTTTCTGGTTCCTGCAGGCGAAGGCGAGGCAATTAAAATTGCAGTTGTCGCCACCCGTACCGAAGGACGGCTGATGTTCAGCATTCCAACAGGCATCCAGGCAGGCTCCTATGCGCTTGAAGTACGTAAAGGCTATGGCGCCAGTTCTGCCATCAGGACCGGAAGCCTGAACGAAATGCTCGAAGTAAGCTAAGCATTATAACAGCCGCTGGCTGTTGCAAGTTACCGGACGGCGAAGTTAACCGGGTCCGTCCGGTAAATTTATCTTACGAAGTGAAAAGAAGATGATACTGCATAAGTCAAGTTGATATTAATGCATAATCAAGTTGATATTAATGCATAATCAAGTTGATATTAACGCATAAACAAGTTCTCCGCCATATACATGGAAACTCTTTCCGCCATATACATGGAGAAGTTTGTTTCCATATACGTGGACAAGTTCTCCCCTATATACACCGACAACTTTACTTCCATATACACCAAAAAGTTAACTCACACAAGATGAGCTTCTTTAAAACGACAGAAACCTGGCTACCCAGGTTTTCATTTCGGCCTATCCCAGAGATACCGTACCGGCGTTCCGGCGACTGTCGGCCGAGCCGGCAATGACCGATCTTTATCAAGAAACCAAAAATCATACGTTATTGGCACTCTGTTTTACATCCGGGTTCCTGCAAGTCTGTTTGTTCATAAAACACACGGTTATATAACGAAAAGAAGGACTGACTTTAGCCCCAGTCCGGGGTGCAGTATCTGATCCGGCGCCCATGGCGCAACCGGGAAAAGCATGTCCCATCCGACATTGTCATTGGTTCAGACTTATTTGAACATTAAATCAAAATTTTGAAACTAAATGCATTAAAAATCACAATGTTTTCTCAGAAAAGTATTAATTTTATTTCTGAATACCATACAACTATCAAAAACTAAAATTTAAAAAGAACAGATTGATAATACTTTAAACAAATATCATTATGCCAATAACACGAAACATCGTTTACAATATTCTGCGAGGCTATTTTAGGACACTTATTCCTGATAATATTTTTAATTACATAACCACAATTGCCGACGCCAGCTATTTAACTGCTGACGGCAATTGGCTTCGTGACATGGTTCTCCACGACCCGATACTTGCACCCAAAAGATACAGAAGCGATATTTTTGACTGCGATGACTATGTTTTATATGTGAAGACCAAAGTTGGGCTGTATGCTGCAAATACACCAACCATTAAAAGACCACTTGCAGTTGGCTACATATTAACCAACTTACATGCCTTTAACTTTGGAATTGACAATAACAATCGCATTTACATCTTAAATACGCAATCTGAAGGGCGAGATATTATTTCGCCGCAATCAGCAGAAGAATGTGCCGCTTTTTTAGGACTAGCAACAAATAATCCAATTAGGCAGCTATATATATGAACGGGGTCCGCAAAGCGAATTGAACAAAGTGAGGACCATGTAATGAATTTAATGTGTTGACGTCCTGTCCAAAAAATAGGGTGGCTTAGCACGCACGTTATTTTTTACTAATCAATTTGAAAATACGTATGAAAGTAAAGTTCACATCCGCAGCTTTGACGGCATTATTATTAATTCAAAGTTGCACTTACAGAATTTACTCTGTTAAGCATGATCCAAACTTAACTTTGAAAAAAAATGATTTGTTTTATCATCTCCCAAAAACAAATCTTGTTGTCGCAATTACCTATAAAATTGTTGAAAAGACGAGAATAGTAAACGGTATCTCAGAAACTCCAACCGTGGAATACCAGGTTAAGAGTGCAGATATTAAAACCTGTACAAGCAACGACCCTACACAGTTGTATGTAACGAGAGGCAAAAATATTGCCCACAAGTTTTTCCTGAAGGAAAATATTGACTTTGAATTCAATGATAAAGGGATCATCCAATCTGTTGAAACAAATTTTGAGGACAAATCTTTGGAAAGTACGGAAAGTTTATCAAGAGGCGTTGCAGCGATTATTGAACCGATTACCTTGGCAGGAGACGCTACAGATACCTATTTACAAGAGCTAAACGAAAAAATTACCAGGGCATATTGCGATCTGCTTCATGCAATATCCGACAATAGCGATGAAGATATTAGAAAGTATAAGACACAAATCAAAAACTACTTTGATTTACTTAAAAGCTACAATGACAATAATAAAGAGCTTACATCAGTATCAGAAAAAACATACTCATTTTTCATAGATCCAGATAAACTAACAACCACGAGCAATAAAAAAGAAATTATAATTCAGCCGGTAGGTGAGATGCCCGAAGTAAAACTCATAATTGAAATGAATTCTTCTGACAATAAAGATAAAGTTCTGGCTACTGGTATGTCAAAAAATAATGTAGTTTCAATGCCTGGACTAATTTATACCATTCCTGCATCATTAAAAACAGCAATCCTGGTTGCAACAACAGCTCAAGTTACTCAAAGCATTTTTGAGAATAATATTGACTATGCCCAGTATGGCAATTTTGGCCTTGTTCCAGTTACATCAAAGCTGTTTACATCCCGAAAAACGAGTTTGGAGTTTAACCCCCATACAGGTGTGTTAACCACTTATAAAACTGAAAGCGGCAGTTCTTCTGAAAACCTCGGAGAGAGTATCGAAAATGGTTCGAACCTGTTAAAGTCAAGCTCGCCAAAGTGAAACATGACAGTGAAATTGAAGCCCGACAGGCTCCCAGACCGACGCATTATCATTCCTTTGTTTTTGACAGCTTCTCCTGAACGTCCCGGACAAAACTGACCGAAACATTGGCATATTTCGCAATTTCTTCAACAGAGAAACGTTGAAGTTAACCGGATCCGTCCGGTAAAATTCATTCAACCTGACCGAAAAAGCCGGGGAAATTATATCGGGAATTGCCTGATGCTACATCTACGATTTCCTGATAAGGCTTCGGGAAGATAATATTAAGGCTTCGGGAAGTTTTCTTTAGCATTAAAATTATTCCCAAAAAAATAACTCGCATAAAATAAGTCAATTACAACTTAACTATATTCGTATTCTATGGGCAAGTTCTGTATTGTAAGCCATTCAAGTTATCTTCTCGTATTACTGGCGAAAGTCAATGTATCAAAATAAATTGTCAATGATTGCAATTTACCTTTTTTTGCCACCCAAAGTTCGGCTACATTTCCATTCTGCTCCTTTCCGTTCGGAAATTTTAAATCATAATTTCCTATAATACAAGCCTTGTCACCCTGAATTATCATTTCCTTTATCCGCATTGCTGTAAAGACTTGTGAAAAACGTTTGATAACGTCGATGTAGGCTTGTTTGCCGATTAATGGTTCAGTTTTAGTCATATCACCGCCAACGTAATGAAAATCGTCAGCTATCACACTTTCCCAATTTGCTTTTTCTGCAAATCCCTTATAGTAGATTTCAAGCAATTCTTGTATTGAATTTTCCATCTTTTTGTTATTTTTGTTATTGCATTTTGCAAGTACAAATATAATAATGCTATTGCAAAACGCAAGTGCTTTTAAAAAATATTATGGAAAAATCAAGGTCAGATTGCCCTGTAAGCTGTTCACTAGATGTTTTTGGTGACAAATGGTCGTTGTTGATAATCAGAGATGTGATGCTAAGAGGTAAAGTATCATACAGTGAGTTTTTGGAATCTGAAGAAAAAATATCCACGAATATTCTTGCTAATCGTTTAAACGTACTGGAAGCTGAAAGTATTTTGAAGAAAGATGTGTCACCTATCAACAAGTCCAGATTTATTTATAGCCTTACTCAAAAAGGAGCTGATTTACTGCCTATTGTTATTGAAATTATGGATTGGGGAGCAAAGTATAATGTAAATTGTCCACGCAAAGAATTGGGCCGGAAAATCCAGAAAAATAAAGCTGCAGTCATAAAAGAGTTAACCATAAAATTAAAAGAACAAGTCAAGTAAAGATTTCTCAAGTCGAGCTTTCTATGGTGTTAAAACGCTAAATCTGATCCTGATTGCTATACAACTAACAAAACGAAAAATCATGTGCCCTGTTACCATACCCGAATCGTTATAGCACATTTACCGAACATCGGGCTGTTTTCTGACCATTCTATCTCTAAGATCCGATAAAAACTAAGGATCAGACGCTAAGTCCGTTATTATTGAACATCATGCTGTATGAACTCGATAAGGAAATGGGCAATTGCCCAAAGCCCGATTTTGGGAACGACTATTACTTTGGAGCGATTGCGAAAAAGAGGTTACGAAGCGTTGTTTTTTTGAGCGTGGGTTGGTTAAATCACATTTTTCAAATATTTTCCTGTTATCGACTGTTCACAATTCACAATATCTTCCGGAAATCCCTGAAATATTAATTCGCCACCATTTTTTCCTCCTTCGGGCCCCATATCAATTACCCAGTCAGCAAATTTAATAATATCGAGGTTGTGCTCTATAATAATCACGGTATCATCGTTTTTTACCAATGTTTTTACGATTTTGTAAAAATTATCAATATCAGACATGTGAAGTCCTGTTGTTGGCTCATCCATAATATAAATATTGCCTTCTTTTTTCAATTCAGTTGCAATTTTTAATCGTTGCGATTCGCCGCCAGACAAGGTACTAAGTGACTGTCCTAATTTTAAATACCCTAAACCAACTTCCTGTAAAAGAACTAAGTGTTTTTTTATTTTTGAAGAAACGAAAAATTCAGAAGCCTGAGTAACTGTCATATCCAGCACTTCGGCAATATTTTTGCCTTTGAATTTCAGTTCCAGCACCTCGGAATGATACCGTTTCCCTTCACATTCGTCACAAATTGTTTTTACCGAATCCAAAAAATGAAGTTCAAAAGTTAAAACTCCTTGTCCGTTACATTTTGGGCAAGCCCCTTTTGAATTGAAGCTGAACAATGAAGCTTCAGAATGGGTTGCAGAAGCAAATTCTTTTCGTATTAAATCAAAAACACCTATAAACGTCGCTGCATTTGCTCGTGATGATTTTCCAATGGGAGATTGGTCTATAACAATTGCATCGGGATGCTGTTTTGCAAAGCACTCGTGTATCAGGCTGCTTTTGCCACTTCCGGCAACTCCGGTAACGCAGGTCAGTACTCCTTTAGGAATTTTCACTGACACATTTTTCAGGTTGTTTGATGTGGCGTTTTTGATTTCAAAAAATGAAACTGCCTGCTTTCGCTTAAAGGTCGGTTTGTTTTTTTTCCGGAGATACTCACCTGTGAGGCTTTCGGTATTTTGTAATCCTGACGGCTCACCATTATACACCACATTCCCTCCATATTTTCCTGCTTTGGGTCCAATATCTACTATCCATTCAGCAGCCCGGATAATATCAGGGTCGTGTTCTACCACAAAAACTGAATTTCCTTTTTCTTTTAAGCGAAACAAGATATTCATCAGATTCTCCGTATCTCGCGGATGCAAGCCAATAGAAGGTTCATCAAGAACGTATAGCATGTCCACCAGATTGCAGTCCATTTGCTTACTCATTTTTACCCGTTGCGATTCACCTCCTGAAAGTGTACTTACAGAACGTTCGAGCAACAAATAGCCCACACCAATTTCAACAAGTTGTTGAAGCAAAAATTGTGCTTTTCGCAAAATCGGCTTCGATATTTCGTCATTTATATTCAGTAAATAGGGAAGAACATCAACCAGTTCTAAACGACAAACATCGGCAATGGTAAGCCCGTTTAGTTTAACATTTCTTGCTCGTTCATTTAATCGGGTACCGCCGCATTGTTCACATGGTTGATATTTAAAATATTTTGTGTATGCATTCTTGTCTTCTTCGGCTGTTTCATCATCAGCCCTTGTGGCGACGGCTTTTTCAAGTTTACGGGCAATTCCTTCAAAATTTCGGTTGTAGTTTAATTTTTCTTTTGCATTCTTTATCTGAAAAGGTTCAGAAAACAATAACAATTTCAATTCGTCTTCTGAAAATTCTTTTAGCGGTTTTTCTGAATCTACAACACCTAAACTAACTAACTCTTTCCAAAGGAAACCTCCGACTTTATAATGTGGATGCGAGATAGCTCCATCACGAATGGATTTCTCTTTATTAAGGAACAAATCAAGGTCAATTTTAATTTGTTTTCCCAATCCATTGCAATGCAGGCACATGCCCTCCGGATGGTTAAAAGAAAAATAAAACGAAGGGCCAATAAAAGGTTTGCCAATGCGTGAAAAAAGCAGTCGTAGGTAGGTGTTAATTTCGGTTGCGGTTCCCACTGTGCTCCGCAGGTTGTTTCCCATTCGCTTTTGATCAATAACAATGGCGGTTGACAAATTGAGAATATCATCTACATCAGGACGAGACAATTTGGGCATTCGCGTACGGGCAAATGTGGAGAAAGTCTCTACCAATTGCCTCTGTGCTTCTGTATAAATTGTATCAAAAAGCAATGACGATTTCCCTGAACCTGAAACACCTGTAAATACTACTAATTTGTGTTTTGGAATCTCAATATCGATGTTTTTGAGATTGTTTGTATGTGCGTTTTTAATTATTATTTTGTCTCTGTTCATAAAATTAAACCTTTATTTTTTTTGCGCTCAATAATGCAAAAGCAACTGAAACAACAGAAGTTATCGTGAATATTAATAAACCAATAAAGAAAAAGCTTGCTGATGAAGTTCCACCAAGCAAGTACCTGTTTCCTTCAAGAATATAAGTTACCGGGTTACCCCATGAAACAGTCAGCAACCAATCGGCAGTTATCAACTCTCTCGGCAAAAATGTTGTGCTTAAAAAAAGCAAAGGAAAAACTGCATTGGTTACTACTGCAGCACTTTGATGCTGGCCGGTACGCAACATAATTCCTGCGGAAAAACCACATAAAGTTAGCGACCATAAAAATGATAGTAGCAATATTCCGAGAACAGACATTAGGCCAAATTGAAAACTTACTCCAAATATTGCTCCGATAGCAATTAAAAGAATGGTAAAAATCATTGAAGAAATCGTATCGGCAAGCATGGGTGCAACCACCAAAATCCAACGGGGGGCAGGACTTAAATATAGTCTTTTAAAATATCCCGACTGCATATCAGCATTGAGTGTTTGCCCTGCACCTGCCGAAGAGCCCATCGCCAATGAAATAATTGTTATCGGAAAAACAAATGACAAATAGCCGCCAGCACCAAAAGCTTCCATTGAACCGATTCCTCCAATTCCGGCATTATATACTAACAAGAAAAACAAACTCATGCCGAAACCCATTATGGGTGCTGAAGGATTCTTTATTAACTTGATTATACCTCTTTCAATCAGTAATATATTTGTTGTATTCATTGTATTGTCTTTTTTAGTTTTTTGAAAGTTCTTGATTTGATATTGATTTAATATAGTGCAGATAGCTGTCATCAAGAGATAACCCGCCATTGGGATTCACCATTTTCTTAAAATCAATGATAGTTCCTGAATACTGAATTACACCATCGACAATGAGAGCCATTTCAGTAGCATGTTTATCTGCTTCATCGAGGTATTGTGTTGTAAGAAAAACAGTTACCGTCTCTCTGCTATTCAGTTGTGTAATTACTTCCCAAAAGTTAGCTCGTGCCACGGGGTCCATACCAACCGTTGGTTCGTCGAGAAACAAAATATGAGGACGATGAACAAGAGCCAAGGCACAATGAAGCCTGCGTTTATTTCCACCGGATAAAGCATTTGCCTTTTTATTCCTCTCTTTTTCGAGTTCAAACAATTGGATTAATTCATTTGCACGTTTTGTTGCCTCTGGTTTATTCATGCCAAACAACCTGCCTTGTAACATAAGTAAATTTTCAACTTTTTCTGTCGGGTCAATCTCATTGTCCTGTGATGCAACACCAATAATCTTCTGAATTTTTGATTGATTCATTTCAGGATTGATTCCCGAAATACTAAAATCGCCTGAATCTTTGTTAATCAACGTGGTCAGTATTTTTACCAGCGTCGATTTTCCGGCACCGTTTGGACCGAGTAATGTAAAAAACTGCCCCTTCTGAATTTCGAGGCTTATCCCTTTAAGGGCTTCTGTGCCATTGGGGTATTTTTTGAAAAGCTGGTGAATCTGAATTTCTGCTGTCATAATAAACTCCTTTAAGATTATTCAGCAAAAATAAGTTCAGGGCATAGGGGTAAAATTGTAAAAAACAGACAAAATAAAATTCTGAAAACTAACAGCTTACTCCATCCATATTAAAATCAGGATATTTTGTATAAAACTCTTTGGGTGTGTAACCCGTGTATGATTTGAAGTCATGAATAAAGTGTGATTGGTCAAAATATCCATTTTTATATGCGTGTTCGGTCAAACTAAGTTCATTAACACAACTAAAATCATGCAGCACTTCCTGAAAACGTATTAGTTTAATAAGCTGTTTGGTAGTTTTACCAAGATATTTTGCAAACTTTCGTTCTAATGTTTTCGGTGAAGCAGATAAGCAATCTGATAAATATTTAGCGTTTGTTTGTCCCTTGCAGTTTTTAACTATTTCAACACCTTTTTGAATTAACAAATCATCATGTGAAGGAATTGGAGAATAACACCTGATTAGGAAATTTTCAATAACACTTACTTTTTCTCTTATTGTGTCTTTTAAATATAGCAATTCTTCAATTTGTCTTATTTCAGCATTAAATATGTCGGTCAAATCCACACTTAGGTTTTCAATTTCTGAAAGTGGAAAATTGAAAAAATGGCAAGCCCCGGTCGGATGGAAACTAATAAATACAACCCCTGTTTCTCCAGCAGTTGAAACATCAGAATAATTATCACTCAATCCACTAATTATTGACCTTGGTTGTTTAATGACAGAATCGTTCGAATGAAATACAACAAAAGGATTTTTATAATGAAACATTAATTGAATATTTTCAGTAGGTATAACCCTCTCCATGACATCTTCCTCATAGATGTCCGATTCCATAAAGCAGTAATTTTTTATATGTCTTTTTAGGAACCCGGAAGGTTGTACAATCTGAAATTTCATACGTTTATCATTTCAATTTAACTGTGTATAACTTTCGTACTAAGATTTTGATTGAAAGGGAGGAGCGAAGCTCGCGTACCTACAGTGGTGTGAAAGCCTCTCCCTGTCAGTGCCTGCTGGCAGGGCGGGCTATTCGATTAGCGGTTCGTTGCTTCTGTTTTTTGTCTTCCCCATTTAATTTGTATAAAGTCTTCATATTTGGTAAAATACTCCAGGCCTAAAACCAATAGCATCGAGCTTATAATGTATACTTTTTGCATGATGACTGCCCAACTCAAATAACCCAAACCAAAAAAGGAAAAGAAACCGTAATAAGTCAATAAGCAAATAATACAACAGATTTTGAGTAAATGAAGTTTTGACTTTAAGACAAATACCGTAATCGTAAATAAACCAAACAAGGTTAAAATAATCGAGATTACGCCCACGTCATGCAGGGGTGTTGCGATCAGGAAAATAAATATCAGGTTGGCAACACCTATAAATTTTAAAATATTAGCCCATTGTCTTGAAGAGATCTTTTTTGACATATTGATGAAAAACATGCCATAACCCATGGAGTAGAAGGCCATGCCAATAATTGCCCAAATCCTGCCGGGGTTTTCTGAACCATTGAGCGCTTTGGCTTCAAACAAATTGCTCATGAAATTTTTTGACCAGTAAAACCCGGTGGTATTTTTGTCAAACAAGGAACCTCCCGGATAAACGAGGGCTGCTATGACTAGCAGCATCACGGAAAGGACCAAACTTATCAGAACCGAATATTTCTTAATCATTTGCTTAATTGTTGAACTTTCTATTTGTCGACTTAGTGATTTGTGGCTTTACCTGTAAATGGACTTTTCATGATGTCTATTTTTTAAATGACGTTCATTGAAATATTTCATACGTTTATTTTTTCAATTTATTCAACTACAATTTGCGTATTGCGCCTCGTCACTTTGAGACGCTTGCCAACGGTATGGAACTCGCCGAAATAATCATTCACTTGGGTGAAAGCTAAT
>Ga0074195_1002602_pt1 | contig 19518 bp, 15 predicted proteins | sample EPASupsiteHSE623_FD_64525 | JGI IMG/M metagenome (GOLD analysis project Ga0074195, IMG submission 64525) | Bioremediated contaminated groundwater from EPA Superfund site, New Mexico - Sample HSE6-23 | ecosystem: Environmental > Aquatic > Deep subsurface > Groundwater > Contaminated ...
CCCCCCCCCCCCGCTCCCCCCCCCCCCGACCCCGGCCCGCGCCCCCCCCCCCAGCCGCGACCGCGCCCCGCCGACCTGCGCCGCATGGCGGGCCGCCGCGTTCTTCTCCTCGGCTGGCCCATAACGGCGAAACCCGTTCTCACCGCCACCGAGGAACCCATGGAATTCGTCTCCTTTGAGGACGAGACGGCGATCTTCGAGGCGGTGCTCTTTCCCGAGGCCTTCAAGAAGTTCAGGCATCTGCTGTTCGAAGAGCATCCCCTATGGATCAGGGGTCTTGTCGAGAACAATCGCGGCGCGACGACCCTCACCATAGAGGAAATGCGCTCGGCGGTTTGAAGGCGCGTCCAAAGGACGCCTCTTGACAAAACCAGGGAAAAGCATAAAATAAGATAACGATATCTGATTTAGCGTTTCTTCGAATCGCTACGACGAATAAGCCGGAAGGAAGAACGATGGATAGAGTGGTGGCCATTTCGGACAGGACAAACGCGGCCCTTCATGCGCTCGCGCTCGCCGCTCGCAACGGGGGTTCCATCGCCGCGAACGCGGCGGCCTTGCGCCTCGGGGTATCGCCCAGCTATTTGGCCAAGATTCTTCAGAGTCTTGCCGCCAAAGGTATCATCGCTTCGATCCGTGGCATCGGCGGCGGCTTTTCGCTGCTCAAGCCGGCGAATGAAATGACCTGCATGGAAGTGCTCGAGGCGCTCGACGGTCCTCTGCCTTCCCGCTATTGCCTCTTCGAAAAGGCGATTTGCGTCACGAAAACCTGTGTTTTCCGCGAACTCTGCGATGAAGTGGAGGAGAAGATGAGAAAAGCGCTCATTGCCTCGACCATCGCCGATCTGTCGGCTAGCTTTTCTCTCGGCGGCCTATCGGGCGCCGCCAAAAGCAATTGAATAAGGGAGGTGGGATATGTTCTGCCATCAATGCCAGGAAACCATGAAGAATACGGCTTGCGCGGTCGCCAAGGGCGTCTGCGGCAAAACCGCCGAGGTGTCGGATTTGCAGGACCTCGTGATCCATGTCTGCAAAGGCATAGGAGTATGGGCGACAAAGGCCGCCGAAAAAGGCATCTACGACGAGCCGGCGGCCTTCTTCGTCGACAGGATGCTCTTTGCCACCATCACCAACGCCAATTTTTCGGCCACCGAATTTGAGCGCTGGATCGCCGAGGGTCTCGCGATCCGGGATAGGCTGCGGGCGGCCTGCGCGGCGGCCGGCCTTGGCCTCCCCGCCATCCTCCCGGACGCGGCGACCTGGGCCGCCGCCAACGTCGAGGCGATTCGCGCCGCCGCCGCCCAGGGCAAAGGGGGGTGGAAGGAAGTCGCCGACGAGAACGCGCGCGCCCTTCAATCCCTCGTCCTCTATGGGCTCAAGGGTATGGCGGCCTACGTCGAGCACGCCTATGCCATCGGCAAAAAATCCAAGGAAGTATTCCAGTTCATGCTTCGCGCCCTTGCCGATCTCACCGACGGCTCCAAGAGTCTCGACCAGCTTACAGCCCTCGTCCTCGAAACGGGTGAATTCGGAGTAAAGGCAATGGCTCTCCTCGACGCGGCCAATTCGGGAACCTATGGCAGCCCCCGCGTTACCAAGGTCCGCACCGGTGTCCGCAACAAGCCAGGGATCCTCATTTCCGGCCATGACCTCGTCGATCTTCAGGACCTCCTCGAACAGACGAGGGATACAGGCATCGATGTCTATACGCATGGCGAGATGCTTCCCGCCCACTATTACCCCTTCTTCGAGAAATATGACAATCTCTACGGCAACTACGGTGGCTCCTGGTGGAGCCAGAACAGCGACATCGAGAGCTTCGGCGGGCCTGTCCTCTTTACCTCCAATTGCCTCGTTCCTCCCAGGGAGAGCTACAAGGCGCGCGTCTTCACGACAGGCGTCGTCGGATTCGATGGTTGCGTCCACATCGGCGACCGCAGGCCCGGCGCGATGAAGGATTTTTCCGCCCTTATCAGCCTGGCCAAGACCTGCCCGCCGCCAAAGGAGCTCGAGAACGGGGAAATCGTCGGCGGTTTCGCCCATGACCAAGTGTTTGCCCTCGCGGATACCTTGGTGAACGCCGTCAAAACGGGAGCGATCAAGCGCTTCATCGTGATGGCGGGCTGCGATGGACGCCAGCCTGGGCGCTCCTACTATACCGATGTCGCCGAAAAACTGCCCAGTGATGCCGTCATCCTTACCGCGGGTTGCGCCAAGTACCGCTACAACAAGCTGAATCTCGGCGAAATTGGCGGCATTCCCCGCGTCCTTGACGCGGGCCAGTGCAACGACTCCTACTCCCTTGCCCTCGTCGCCCTCAAGCTAAAGGAAATTTTTGGCCTGGATGACGTCAACAAGCTGCCGCTCTCCTTCGACATCGCTTGGTATGAGCAAAAAGCTGTCCTCGTGCTTCTCGCCCTCCTCTATCTTGGATTCAGGAACATCAGGCTCGGGCCGACACTGCCCGGATTTCTCTCGCCTGCCGTCGCGACGGTTCTTGTCGAGAAATTCGGGATCAAAGGCATCGCGAGCGCCGACGCCGACGTCAAGGCGATGATGGCCGGCGCCTGATCTTTCAACGCTTTTAATTACATCGATCAGGCAGCGCGACAGCAGTCGCGACGCGACTACCGTCGCGCTGCCTGATCGCCGCGACTACTGTCGCGGCGCGCCGCTTGCCTCATTGACACAAAATGGGGCGAGTACTATGATCGCTTCGAAATATTACGATATCGTCATATCGTAATATTTCTATAGTGAAGACAGGAAACAATGGCTGATTTAAAAAGCGACATTTCGAGAGCTTCCGATATCTCGGAAATCCTGAAAGCGCTTTCGCATCCGATAAGGCTCATGCTCGTAGCGCAGCTCCGCGATGGAGAGGCGAACGTGAGCGAATTGGCCGAAAGACTCGATGTCCCCCAGTCCCTCGCGTCCCAGCAACTCCGCATCCTCCGCATGGCCGACCTCGTCGATTTCAGCCGCAAAGATGGCTTTGCGGTATACCGCATTACCCAACCCCGTCTCGCCGAACTCCTCCATTGTCTCGAAGGCTGCCGTTCGGGCAGCAACTAGCGTTCTCTTTAAGGACAAGGTATGGACATCGAAAAAGAGCTCACCGAGCTCAAGGCTAAGGTGGATTCCGCCCCCGGCATGGAGAACAAACTCTCCATGGTCATCTTTTCTGGCGATCTGGACAAACAGCTCGCGTCGATGATCATCGCGACCGGAGCCGCCGCGATGGGCATGAAGGTCGTCCTCTTCTATACGTTCTGGGGAACCGCCGCCCTGCGCGATCCGGCCAAAAAGGCAGGCGGGAAGAACTTCATGGGCAAAATGTTCGGCTTCATGCTGCCAAAAGGCCGAAACAAGCTTAAACTATCACAGATGAACATGGCGGGCGCGGGCACCGCCATGATGAAGGATCTGATGAAAAAGAAGAACGTGGCCAGTCTTGACCAGCTCTTCGAAGTGGCGGCTATGCTTGGCATTGAAATTTTCATTTGCGAGATGTCGATGGATCTCATGGGAATGAAGAAGGAAGAGATGATCGACTATCCCGGTTTGAAAGTATGCGGAGTGGCGTCTTTCCTCGCCGAAGCGAAGGAATCCGCTGTCCAGCTGTTCATCTAAGGAGGATCCTATGTCAGAATTCACGGTCGCGAAAACGCTCGATTGCAAAGGTCTCGCTTGCCCCATGCCCATCGTCAAGCTCAGCGTGGAAATCACCAAAATGAAGGTCGGCGATGTCGTTGAAATGCTCTCCACCGATCCCGGATCCCTCGCCGACGTTCCTTCCTGGGCGAAATCCACCGGCAATGCGGTGCTCGAGACGAAACAAGAACCAGGGCTCATCCGCTTTTATGTAAAGCGCCAGAAATAGGATCGGCATATGGATCCACAAACGACGTCTCAAACGACGATCGCCGCGGTCAGCGCCGCTAGCCAAGCTAGCGCCGCTGCGGGAGCCGTTGTCCAAGCCGTGAGCGGGGCATCCCAGGCGGTCGTGCATACGGGATTCGCCCTCTTCCTCGACAAGGTCTACTACTTCATCATGGTGCCCTTCGTCTACATCTCCATCATCGCGATGTTCATCGCCATAATCTGGAAGATAGTATCGATCCTCTCCACGCCGGCGCCCGCCTTTACCCTGAAGACCTTCCCCGCGAAAAAGCGGCCGGTTCTCGCGGCTCTTGGCGACACCTTCGGCATGCCTTCCATCCGGAAGCGTAAACCGCTGTTCTGGTTCTTCCTGATGTGGTTCCATGTCGGCATCCTCTTCCTGATCCTGGGACACTTCGACCTCTTCCCGAACATCCACATCATGCCGGTGGCTTCACGGGATATGGTGGGCGCGGGATTCGTCGGCGTCTCGGTGACGGTGCCGGCTTTCTATTTCCTCTTCAGGCGATTCAAAGGCCAGGAAAGGCAGATTTCGGTGCCCGCCGACTACCTGCTCCTTCTCCTTTTGCTCTTCACCTTCCTCCTGGGCGACATGATCAGCTGGGGCAATTCCTGGACAGCCAATGGCTTCGTCATGACGAAGGCGGATTTCCGCAACTATTTCGGTATCCTGTCCAGTTTCTCCTTCGCCGATCCCCGAACCGTCCTCCATGGATCGCACTATCACTTCATCGTCCTCCATGTCCTGCTCGCTGAGCTTTTTATGATCATCCTGCCCTTCAGCAAAATCGTTCACACATTCTTCAGCCTTCCGCTGAATATTTTGAGGAGGAAATGAATGTTGGATGAACCGACGACGAACTATCTGAAAAAGCTTTTTGAAACCAAACTCAATCGCTCCATGAAGCTCTACCTCGATACCTGCGCGCGCTGTGGTCTCTGCGTCGAGGCTTGCCATGTCTACGCCTCGATGCCTGAGACAAAGTACACCCCGGTGGGAAGGGCCGAAGTCATTCGCAAGCTGTTCAAGCGGTATTTCAAGCTTCAGGGGAAAATCGCGCCCTGGCTTGGCGAGACGATTCCCTTCGACGACATCGGCATGGACAAGGCCTACGAAGCCGCGTTTTCATGCACCGGATGCCGCCGCTGCGTCACCTTCTGCCCCTTCGGCATCGACACCCAGCAGGTGATGAACATCGCCAAGCTACTCCTCATCGGCGTCGAGAAGCAGCCGCAGATCCTCGCGATGCTCTCCGACATGTCGATCGCCAAGGGCGAAACCTACATCGAGACCAGCGACAGCTACATCGAGGCGCTCGGAAATCTCACGCCCGAAGTGGAGGAATTGGCGCCCACGCCCGAAGGCCGAAAGGCCATTCCCATCAATGTGCAGGATGCCGACATCCTCTACGTCGGACTATCCGGCAAGCATTCCATCGTGCCGGCCGCCGCCATCATGAACGCGGCGAAGGAAAACTGGACCTTGAGTTACTTCGAGGCGGTTAACTTCGCGGCATGGCTCGGCGATTCGCAAAAGCAGTCGAAAATCGCCCAACGCATCGTGGACGAAGCCACCCGGCTTAACGTCAAGGAAGTCGTCATCGTGGAGTGCGGCACCGCCACCCGTATCATGAAATTCATGTCGGGCAAGCATCCCTTCAAGGTCTTGTCGATCGTCGAGCTGATCGCCCGATACATGAAGGACGGGCGCATCTCTGTCGATCCCGAAAAATTCCAGGGCAAGCTCACCTACCACGATCCCTGCCAGCTGGCCCGCAACGGCGGCGTCATCGAAGAACCGCGCTACATCATCGGGGCTTTAACGAAGAACTTCGTCGAGCTTACGCCGACGCGCGAGGATAACTGGTGCTGCGGCGGCGGTGGCGGCTTCGTCTCCCTCGGCGAATACGATTTCCGCATGAAGTCGGGCAAGGTAAAAGCCGACCAGGTCAAGGCGGTGAAGGCCGACGTGATCTGCACCGCCTGCGAGAACTGCCATACCCAGCTCACCGAGCTGAATGAGCACTACAATTTGGGGATGAAGGTAGAGTCGCTTACGAACCTCGTCGCCCACTCGCTGACGGGATTCGCCAAATAACCTTGAACGCTTACACTGATCGCAGGGGAAGGGAAAAATAGAAGGTGGCGCCTTGATCGGGCGCCCCTTCGGCGCGAACGGAACCGCCATGGCGCGCGATAATGCTTTTGACGATGGCGAGGCCAATCCCGACTCCTTCGAATTCCTTCTGTCCGTGCAAGCGCTCAAACGCTTTGAACAATTTGCCGCTGTACTCCGGATCGAAACCAGCTCCATGATCTTTGATATAATAGGTGCAGAAGCCCTGAGCCGAAGAAGCTCCGATTTCGATCGTTTTGATTTGAGACTTTCCCGAGTATTTGATGGCATTCGAGAGAAGGTTTTCCAGCGCTTGTCGAATAAGCGTGCTATCGCCCCATGCGGGAGGAAGATCATTAACGATCAGCGAGTACTCCTCCCGCGATTTTTCATCAAGCAATTCATCGCAAAGTTCTGCCACTACTTTGTTCATATCGATTTTGGAAAATTTAAGTTCGCCTTTCGAGGCTCTCGATAGCGCGAGCAATCCGGCTATCAACGCCTCCATTTTTTTCACGTTGGCGATTATGGTATTGAGTCTCCGCTTTCCCTCCGAATCGAGAACCTTCGAATATTCCTGGGATAATAGCTGCGAAAAGCCTTCTATCGCCCGCAGCGGAGTGCGCAAATCGTGAGACACTGAATAGCTGAAGGTCTCGAGTTCTTTATTGAGAACCTCAAGAACGGCCGTGCGCTCGGCAACGCGTTGTTCGAGCGTAGCGTTGAGATCCCTGAGCTGTCGTTCTATGTCCTTTTTTTCCGTGATGTCTTCCGAGATTCCCAGAAGGTATTTTGGCTTTCCTTCCGTATCGGCGAGAGGTATTTTTCTCGTGTGCAGGATCCGTTCGCCTTGCGTTTTCGTGAAGATTCTCTCTTCTGGAATGTCGATGAGCTTTCCTTCGGCAAGACAATTCTTATCCATTCGAATAAAAAAGTCCGCTTGGTCAGCCGGGAAAAAATCCCTATCGTTTTTGCCTGCCAATTCGGCGAATGAGTAGCCCAATAGCGCTTCGCCAGTTTTATTGAGCTGCACGAAAGCCAGATTTTCGGCGTCTTTCACGAAAATCATCGCGGGAATGTTCTGGACTACATCATCAAGAAATTTTCTATTCTCGCCGAGGGTGGCAGCGGCGCGTTGGAGCTCCGCGTATCTCTGCTCGAGCAGGGATGCCATTTTTTCGATGGATGCCCTCAAACTGGCTAGTTCGCCGAAAAACTTGGTCTTCCCAAAAGGCGGCCGCGCGCTTCCCGGCTCGTATGAACGCGCATACTGTTCCAGTACTCCCAATGGCCTGAGGATGATCACGCGAAGGAGAATAAACAGGCTCGCGATGAGGAAAATGTCGAGCGCCGCTATAATGCTGCCGAAGAAAAACAAGTCTGAATTGAGCTTCGCCAAGACGACACCGATATCCGAGTAGATTGTCAGCGTGCCGATCGGGGTGCCCTTATGCGTGATGGAACGATTGCCAACGATCCGATTCCCGATTGGCGGAAGGATGATCGTTTCTCGGGATCCTTTTTCGCTATCGCTGACGAAAGAATACCGCATTTGCTCCGCGTTCAATGCGATAGCCGCTACGCTCTCGTCTAAAAAGGCGCTTTCCAAAATGATTCTGACTTGCGTGGCATCAAAGTTCCATACGGGATATTCAAGGCTCGCCGCAAACTGATCGCAGAGGTTTTCGTTGTCGCGCGCGACTTTTTTTTCTTGCGTAGTTCGGTTATAGGCGTAGTACGTGATCCCCATCACCGCGATGAGCATCGTCGCCCCGATGACGAGTCCCATCACCACGAGAGTCTGTATCGACGCGGGATTTCGCTTTTCGCGATTATTCATTTTCTTCATACTATTCGCTTAATCTCCCTCTTCGATACTCAGCGAAAGCCATGTCGCGCGAGAATGGCGGACAACGTGCCATCTCTTTTCATCGCGAGGAGCGCCGCGTTGAAATCAGCGAGTCTCTTGCGCCAATCGCCGCTAGAGTTCTTCATGATTCCTATCCGTAGGGGAATGATTTCCAATGTCATCAGCCATTCTATTTGATCAAGGGTTTTTTGCTTTTCGGCAAGATAAGCCCCGAGTCGCTTGTCTATGAGGACAAAGCGGATACGGCCATTCGCTAGCTTGAGCATATTGAGCGCGTCATCGGATACTTGCTCTGTTTGAATGTTCGCGTCATAGAGCTCTTTGGGATTTATATAACCGGCGACCGTACCTACGATGATATTCTGATTTTTCAAATCGGCAAGATCGGAAAATCTCAGGGGATCGGATTTTCTCTTGAAGAGTCCCACTTCGTTTTCCATGATGGAATCGGAGATAGCCATCCAGCTTTCGCGTCCGCTATTGGACCAAACGCCCGCGATGAGATCGCATTTCCCCGCTCGCCCCAATGCGAGCGCTCGCTCCCAAGGGAGAAACTCTATTTTTGTTTCATAACCGGATCTTGCGAAGGCGAGCTGGACAATTTCGAGCAAAGGTCCGTTTCCGGGAAGAGTTTCCCCGTAGAAGGGCTCATAATTGTTGGTAGCGATACGTAGGCTTGACTGCGCGGTCAATAGTCCAGTAGCGGAGAATATGAATAAGAGCAATGCGCTGAACGCAAGAGAACGAATTTTAGTTGCCAAGAATCACCTTGCTTTTCTCGCTCGATTCGACTCTCTATCATAGTATCGGATTTTTCCATGTCAAGGCGTCCATTTTGCAGCATTTATATGCTGAGCGCCTCGCAGAGCGCGAGGATAAGGGGACCCATGCCTTTGTAGTCGTCCGAAACGACAGGCTCGCCGATGTAATAGGCGAATGAGCCGTCGCGATATGGTTCGCCCCCCAGGCCGGCCACCTTGCATATCCCGTTTACATGAAGCTTGCCGGATTTGTCCTTTGAAAGAAAGCGGGCAACGATCCCCCCCAGGGCGCGATCGGCTATGGCGCCGAAATCGCCTGGGTCCAGGAGCTTGGTCCGCATTCCCTTGAAAAGGGCATAGGTGAACATCGCCGAAGCCGATTCCTCCAGGTAGTTGCCAGCTCTGTCGGGGCAATCCATCATCTGGAACCAAAGCCCCGAGGAGTCCTGGGCCGCTGCCACGGCGCCGATCAGATCGCGGAACATGGTGGCAAGCTTCGCCGCGCAGGAATGATCCGCGGGCAGGTAATCGAGGGTATCGATCAGGGCCATGCACAGCCAGCCCACGGCGCGCCCCCAAACATGGGGAGAAAGGCCAGTCGCCGGATCGGCCCAGCGCTGGCGGCGGGATTCGTCCCAGGCATGGAAATAGAGGCCTGAAACGCCATCCCTCATGGCATTCTCGGCATTGGAAAATTGCGAGCAAAGATCCTCGAAGAGCTCGGGCCAGGCGAATTCCCGCCCGTAGCGGGCGTAAAACGGCCCGAACATATAGAGACCATCCAGCCAAACCTGGTAAGGGTAAATCTTTTTGTGCCAAAAGGAACCCGAGTTCGTGCGAGGGTGGAGCGACAATTGGGCCATCAACGTTCCCAAGGCCCTTTCATAGCGCGGTTCCCCGCTGGCCGCCCACAGGTCGAAGACAACTTTCCCCGCGTTGATCTGATCGAGGTTGTATTCCTCTCGCTTGTAGCCCTTGATCGCGCCGTCGGGCGCTATGAGGACATCGACGAGGTTCCGGACCAGCCTATCGTGGCGATGGTCCAGATGCTGGGACGATGCCTCGAGGATGGCGCGCGCTATGAGTCCGTTTTCATAATTCCAGCGGATGCTTTCGGGCGTGCAGGCCGCTATCGCCGAATCAACCGCTTGGCTGAGCAATTTTCGGTACGAAAGCTTCACTTCATCATTCATGGCATTCCCGGGGAAAGGCGTTTCCGAAAGACGCCTGGCTGATTAAAAAAGGCCCCGAAGAGGCGATTCTTCGGGGCCAACACCGCAAAGCCGCGAAGCGGGAGATTCTCTTCCCCGCGATTTCTACTTCAGATACCCGTTCTCGTCCATTTGGGCATACGCGGCCTTTTCCCAAGCCGCCGCGCCCAGCTTGTCCATCTGCGCTATGAAGGCGTCGTAGTTTTCCTTCGTGAGTAATTTCTTGCCGAGGGCGAATTCCTGCACGCCCTGGTTGATGTAGCGCTTGAGATCGGCGTTGTTCGGGGAGGGGGCGATCGTGCCCATGCCCGTCACATTGATCCAGGGATAGGACTGGAATGACTTCAGATAGCCCAAGGGACCGATCTTGCGGCCGTTGGCGGTCGTGAAATAGGGATAGCGGGCATTGAGTTCAAGGGTGCTGTTGTAGAAGACCATGTTGCGGAGCTGCGTGACCGTCTGCCCTTTGGGGGAAGAGAACTTGGTGTCAGCGGGCACGTTTTTCTCGGTGATGTCGCCATTGGCGTCCAGGGAATAGTTGACGCCTTCAACACCCCAGCCTAAGAGCTTGTAGCCTTCATCGGATGCCGACCAGTCCAGGAACTTCGCGATCGCTTCCTTCTTTCCGGCCTTGATGGCCTTGGGGGAAACGGCGTAAATCCTATAGTTCGCGTCCATGACGCCCGTGGCGGCGAGTCCTTTCGGGCCCTTGGGCGGGGGCAGGGCGACCCACTCGCCGTTCGGGAAGTTCTTGTCGAAGGGCGCGTAGTTGGCTTGGGCGGCGAGGGCGGCGTTCTGCTCCCTCATGATGCCGAACTTGCCCTGTTTCCAGGCGGCGCGGAAATCGTCCTTCTTGAGGCTGGGCCAGTCAGGGTCGACCACCTTGTTTTCCACCATCTTGTTCACGAATTTCAGGGCTTCGAAGAACTCGGGCTTTTTGACGTTGAGACCGAAATTGGCGGCTGTCATATTCCACGTGCCGGCGACGCCGAAGGCGGCCATGATGGGTTCGAAGCGCCTGCCAAGATACTGTTCCTGGTCGAAATATTCGACAAAGGCGCCATAGCCATAGGTGTCGTCCTTGCCGTTGCCGTCCGGATCCTTGAACGTGAAAGCGTAGCAGACATCATAGAGTTCATCGAGGGTGGTCGGCATCTTGAGGCCAAGTTTGGTGAGCCAGTCCTTGCGGATGACGAGACCTTCATTCTTCTGGAGCGAGCCGGGGAAGGCGAATCCATAGCTCTTGCCCTTGATCGTCGAAAATGCGATCGAATCGGCGTTGAAGTAATTCTCGAGCCGGTTGGGCATGAGAGGATACATGTCGTCCACGGGCGCGACGAGTCCTTGCTTGATCAGCACCTGCCAGGGATCGCGGCGCACCATGAAGAGGTCGGGCAATTGGTTGGCGGCGGCCGAGCTAAGGATCTTTACGTCCTGGTCGTTCTCGTTCGAAGGCTCGGCGGTCAGCTTCAGCTCGATGCCCAGCTTGTCACGGAGAATCTTGTAGACTATCCAGTCATCGGGAGGGGGACCGGCTTCGGTTATTGCGGCTCCATACCATAGGTCGATAGTCACCGGCTTTTTCGCGGCTTGGGAGAAAACCGATCCGACGCACGCCACGGCGAGTATAAGCGTCATCGCGATCTTGATCGTTCGTTTCATGGGAACCTCCTTGGTACTATTTGAAAAGGGGCGCGAAGCCCCAAAGTTCACCCTTTCACGCTTCCGAGCATCGTGCCTTTGACGAAGTATTTCTGGATGAAGGGATAGGCGACGAGCATGGGGATGGCCGCGAGGAAAACGCTCGCGGCCTTGATCGCCGCGATCGGCGCTTCGCCGAAAGCGTTTTCCTCGACATATTCGTTCATTCCCGAGGAGAGGAGAATATTCCTCAGCAGAATAGGCAAGGGCTGAAGATTGCTGTCGTTGATGTAGAGCATGGCGTTGAAGAAGTCGTTCCAGAAATGGACGCCGTAATAGAGCCCTATCGTAAGGAGTATGGGTTTCGACAGAGGGAGGATGATTTTCCAGAGAACGGTGAGTTCGGAAGCGCCGTCGATGCGCGCCGACTCCTTGAGCTCCTCGGGGATGCCCTCGAAGAAGCTTTTCATGATGAGAGTGTTGTAAACGCTGACGGCTCCGGGCAGGAAAACGGCCGCGAGTTTGTTCATGAGTCCCAGATTCGATACGAGAAGGTAATTCGGGATGAGGCCTACGTTGAACAAATAGGGGATGATCACGAGAACGTAGAGCAATTTCCTGCCGGGCAGGGTCTTGATCGACAAGGCATAGGCGAGCGGGACCGTGAAGAAAAGGGCCGCGGCGATGCCCTCGAAAAAGATCCTGAAGCTGTTGAATGTCGAGGTGATGAACGCTTTATGGCCAAGAAGGGCCTTGTACGCCGCGGTGGACCATTTCCAGGGGGCGAGAAGCATGCCGTCCAGCGCCGAGCCTATGAAGTCGTTGGGGCGGAAGGAAAGGGCTATCGTGCTCCAGATGGGGATGAAGAGAATCGCGAGGAACAGTATCAAACTGGCATCGATGAAGAGATGGAACACTCTATCGGTTCTCGTCAATCGGATAGCGCTCTTCATTCCTTCATTCCTTTCAATAAAGCCCGGAATCCGTGTATTTGCGGATCAGCTTGTTGGAAACCATGATGAGTATGAGGCCAAACACTCCTTTGAAGAGGCCCACCGCCGTCGCCAGCCCAAAACGGAATTCGAGAAGGCCCTGGCGGTAAATCCAGGTATCGATGATGTCAGCGACGCTGTAGACGGGAAGCGAGTACAGCATGAAGATCTGATTGAAGCCGGCGTCGAGAATCGTGCCGAGGCGGAGGAGTACGACCATGACGATGACGGGGCGAATCGAAGGGAGGGTGATGTGAAGCACCCTCTGCCAGGCGCTGGCGCCCTCGACCGTCGCCGCCTCGAAAAGCGAGGGGTCGATGCCCATCAGGGCGGCCAGGAATATGATCGCGCTCCATCCCATTTCCTTCCACGTGTCGGATATGAGGACGATCCAGGGGAAGGCTTTCGTGTCCGTGAGAAAGGAGACAGGTTCCCCGCCGAAAAGCTTGATGACATCGTTGACGATGCCGCTCGATGGCGAGAGAAGGGCGAGGAGGATGGCGTACATGATTACCCAGGAAAGGAAGTGAGGCAGGTAGGCAAGAGTCTGGACGGTCTTGCGCAGAGAGAAGAGGCGGCATTCATAGAGCGCCACCGAAAGAAAGATCGCGGCGGGAATGGAAAAAACCATCTTGCCTATGCTGTAGAACACGGTATTGCGGATGAGTTCCCAAAAGTAATAGGAATTCACGAAATCCCGGAAATTCTGGAGGCCGACCCAGGGACTTCCCGTCACGCCATCGAGCGCCTGGAAATCCCTGAAGGCGATCTGCGCGTTCCAGATCGGGATATATTTGAAGATGATGAAATAAAGCAGGGAAATCGAGGATAAAAAATAGATCGCCTTATGACGCTTTATGCTCTTCCAGAGCCCGCCCGCGCCTGTCCTGGCCGGTGAGGAAGGTCCAATAATCGTCGGCGATGATGTCATAGTGTTTCCACTACCTATAGTATATGAGCTTCATGCAAATTTTCAGTCGGATTCTTGCACTTTTCTGACATCACCCCCCTTAACTTTTCGCGCCGCGCCTGGGGTCAAGCCCACGATCCGGCGAAAAACGCGGCAAAAATATGCTTGATCCTGAAATCCCGATCGGGAGGCGATTTCGGCGACACTGTCGGAGGTATTCCTCAGCAAATCGATCGCGTAGCCTATTCGAAGTCGATTCAGGTACTCCCAGAGGGGTATCCCCATCTGTTTGTGAAAAATCCTGCTGAGATAGTCTTCGCTGACATTGAGATGCTCGGACAGCTTCCATCGCGATACCTGTTCCCGGAAGTGTTTGTTGAGGAAAAAGATCGCTTTCATAATGCTGGACCCAGTTTGCGCGGGGAGAAGTTCTTCGCCCCCAAGCAAGCGCGATACCTCTTCACGGATGATCCCGCGAAAAACGTGCCCCGAATTGCAGAACGCCGTCTTCGGTCTTTCTGCGAGCAGGCGTCCAAAGGAGGGATCGTCGAACGCTCCCGAAAGGCAGAGAAGAGGGATGTTGGCATATTCCTGAGAAGTGGCGAGAATTTCAGCCAGATCCTTTCTTTGCCCCGAGAGAACGACAAGGCGGGGTGTCTCGCGTCTCATCAAGACGCCAAGCTCCTCCGGATTCCCACAGCGCAGCAATCGCGCGCCTTCCTTCAGCTGGGCATCGAAGAGAAGCGCCGCTTCATCCACGGCATGATCGCTGGCTTCAAGGAGGAGGATTGTCGTGGACGCTTTGGCTTGCGCAAAGCTTTGGAGAAAGTCAGGGAGCGATTGAGGCTTTGCGGCAGGTTCTCCGGCGAGGCAAGAGGCGTTTACGACGAAACGCATTTTCCTGAAGCCGACGTTTTCGAGAACAAGCCCCAGCGCGACCGATTCCTGCGCGTCCATTGAGGCTGGATCGACATAGATGAGAGGGGGACTTTCCTTCGACGGATCAGCGCCCCCCGCTTCCGCGATGCCAATTTTCTTCGCTTCCCAGCCGAGGAAGATGCATTGAAGCGGCGTGGGTAGGCATTCGCCGATAAAGCCTATCGCTGAAGTCTTCTTTTCCAGCGTTTCAAGCCGGGGAGCAGCCTCGAGCGAGGGATAGGGAAGCAAGAGCCCGAACTCGAACTCGCCGTCCGACTCCGCTGATGCCAGTGAACCGCCATGGAGAAACGCTATGCGCTTGGCGAGCTCCATTTCGATCTTCATCCTATCGAGCGAAGCGAGGCCTGGCCCTATGGCGAGAATGGAGCGAAGCTCCTTGGCCTTTTCCCGCGCGCCCGCCACTCCCAACCGGCCGCGTATCCTGAAGCCGATTCCTTCCGGCGAAATACGGATCGCGATTTCCGCCGTTTGAATCCCGAGGTCGCGGAAGGCGCAATCGAGAAAAATTTCCAGCACCTGACCCAGGCGAGCGCTGTCCCCTAGGGCGAGGGGAATGAAGCCGGGAAAGGCGGCGCACGCGAGGGCGGCCCATTTTTTCTTTTTCCGCTTCGTCCTGGCCGTGGCGACAAATCGCTCGACAAAGATCCGCGGATTGAAGAGCCCCATCGGGATGGAGAGATCGTCGACTTCGGCAAGGGACAAATCGAGAAGATGCCGCGTGAGTTCGCTCTGGCGGGATGAATGGCTAACGATGGCTTCGATTTCTTCTCTGTGCCTCAGGCCGCCATCGGCCAAGAGTTTCGTAGCGGTATCATGAATGAAATCGATAGGCTCCTGCAGCTCTCCCGAAATTCCCGCTAGAAATTCGGTCTTTATCTTTTCTGCTTTCTCAGCCCTCCTCCTCGCTTCGTTCACCTGCTCAAAAAGAAGAACACCCCTCATCGCCGATGAGAGCTGAGCCCTGATTTCCTCATAAATGGAGGCATCCTTCCTTTTTAAGCGCAGCACCGCATATCCCATGGAAGTGGATTCATAATAGAGGGGAAGAACGATGTAGGAGCCCTTGCCGGCAGGATACACTTCTTTGGGGAGAATGAGCTTCGAGGGGAAATTCTTTTGGGCCTGCTTGAAATCGAGCTTTTTCTCTATCCCCTGGCCTCCCGCCCTCAGCTCGAAACCGCCGGCGAAATTCCTGGATTCCGGGCTTTTGCCGTTCAGGACAAAATATCCGGCGTCGATATCCAGCTCGGGGAGATACCGGCCCGCTGTTTTGATGATCGACTCGAAGTCCTTGGCGCAGAGCAGTTCATGATTGAGGACATTGAGCCAATGATCGACCGATTTTTCCTTCCACGCGTGGTAGTTGCTGATCCGCTTGCCGGCGTCGGATACCAAGACCCGCGCTTGGCCAATCAGGGTTTCGAGAGTCTCCGACGAGGCGATCGACGCGGCATAGGTCCCGCACGCGAGGCGGAGCGCGGAGAGTATATCCTGAAAGGCCTCGATCTCGCGATCCTGAAAGATGAAATCATTGAGGATCGCATCGAGGGTATTGATGAAGGAGCCTCGTTTTCGGTTGGCCAGAGAGACAAGGAAACTGGATACGATGGGCCGAAGGCATCGCTCGGTTTCGTCAGGCGGGAATCCCGCGATTCCCGAAATAAATCGGAGCAGCGCGTCTTCCGGGGGAGGGGTTTCCTCGCCCTCAGGCCGCCTCCATCGCGATGAGGAGGAGAGGCCCGCGCGATGAACCGATTCGGTGAGGCAGCCGCAGGATTGCCTGATGACAAGCCTGGTCTTCAGTACTTTATCCGCCGGCTCCCTGCCATCAAGCTTTTCGATAAGCATATGAAAAGCCTGAAGCGCTTGCCTCTCGAATGGCATCCGAACCGTCGTGTAGGTGGGAGAGAGGAGGTTGCTTTCATCGGAATCGTTGAAACCACCCATAGCGATGTCCGCGGGTATCCTGAATCCCCTCTCCTGAAGGAGTTTCGCCGCTTCGAAGGCGAGAAGATCGCTGGCCGCGCAGAACGCGTCGAAATCCACGCCCGGCTTCAAGGAATTTTCATCGAGAAGCTGGGCCATGGCTTTCCCGCCCTCGTCCCAGGCGTTGTCGAGGCTAGCGAGACGGCAGTCGAAGCGAAGACCGGCTTCATCGAGCGCGTCGCGATAGGCTTTGTAGCGCTCTTCGGCCGATGAGTGGGCCTTCGGGCCGCCGATGAAGGCGATTTTTCGGCATGAATGGCGCCGCGCCAAGTGCGAGACCAGCCGTTTCATGCCGGTGTAGGCATCGATATTGACGACGGGCATTCCGCCGATCTTGAGGCCGAAGGTGACGAGGGGTATGTCGATCCGCGATAGGTGAAAGTCCTCCACCTGCTTTTCGGAAGCAAAGCCGCTCAACGAGGAAGCCCAGCTTATCGCCCCATCGAAACTGCAGGCGCTCACCAGGTCGAAAATCCCATTCCTCATATATTCGTATTCATCGTGGCTTGCCAGCCTGCCCCCTGGGAAGACAAAAAGCGCGCATTGCCTTTTTTCGCTTTCATCGAGAATTTGCGGCCACACTTTTGTGGAAGCCCCGCTGTGGATCGACGCGAGCATGAAGGCGATACGTTTTCTCTTTCTCGTTTCTTTTTTTGGGCGAATACGCACATCTCCTCCGCGGATGGCCGCGCGGGATCATTGCCCTATTCTTGAGCCGCCAGCACTCGATGTCAATGCGGCGGTTTTCATTCTTAAAATATGGATATCAGAAAAGTCCAAAAAGATTCCAGAAAAGACAATTGTCAGCCTTGGGGAATGGCCCCACACTACGATGTGTAGAGGCGGCGCGCGGATTCCCGCGGCGCCAGTCGGGAGAAAAAGCATGGTTCCCCTGTATGACATCAAGGATTTTGGGGCAAAGCCGGATGGGGCGACCGATTGCTCGGCCGCTTTCGCGCTCGCCTTATCGAAGCTGCGCGAAGCCGGCGGCGGCACGCTGAGAGTCCCGGAAGGCGTCTTTCTCACCGGCCCGCTCGAACTGACCGACAATATGACGCTGCTCCTCGAACGAGGCGCCACGCTTAGCTTCGTGACCGATCCCGAACGCTACGAGCCGGTTGAGACGCGATGGGAAGGGATTGCTTGCTATGCCATGCATCCACTGATTTTCGCGAGAAGCGCCCGCAACGTTTCGATCATCGGCGAAGGTTGCATCGACGGCAATGGGGCGCCCTGGTGGGAAGCCCATCGCAGGAAGAAGGCCGAAGGGCAAACCCTGCCCGCGACCCCGATCGAAAGGAAGCTTGCCCTTCTCAATCATTTCGATGGCACCGAGCCTTCGGGAGGAGGGGGAAGGGAGACACAGTCCCTCCGGCCGCCTCTCATACAGTTTTTAGCTTGCGATGGCGTGAAGGTTGAGGGGGTGACGCTCAGGAATTCGCCTTTTTGGACCCTGCACCCCGTCTTTTCTAGCAAAATACTGATAAACAAAGTGAAAATCGAAAACCCTTCCGACGCTCCCAATACGGATGGCATCGATATAGACTCCTGCGATGACATTTCCATTTTCGATAGTCTTGTGGATGTGGGGGATGACTGCATAGCGCTCAAGGCAGGCGCGGGACCGCAGGGAGTCGCGGCCAGGCGGCCGACCCGAAACGTCAGGATTTCCGGCTGCACCCTGTTGAGCGGTCACGGCGGCATCGTGATCGGCAGCGAAACCGCTGGGGATATCGAAAACGTGGATGTCTGCAATTGCCGATTCATAGGCTCCGATAGGGGAATACGGATCAAGAGCAGGCGGGGTAGGGGCGGCACCGTCCAGAACCTTTCATTCCGGAACTTGACGATGGAGAAGGTGCTGGCGCCCTTGACCATCAATCTTTACTACAATTGCGGCGCCAAGGCGGGAGAAGCCGAAAGGCTCTTCTCAATCCTGGCGCAGCCAATCTCCGCCCTCACCCCGCGCATAAGGAACATAATAGTGTCGAACCTCGTCGCTTCCGATTGCCGCGCTTCGGCAGGCTTCATCGTGGGCCTGCCCGAATCCAGAATCGAGAACCTGAGGCTGGAGAATTGCGTTATTTCGATGGCCGGAGCCAACCTGGCTCCCGTCAGGCAGTCGGAAATGTATCAAGGCATCGAGGAGACCGATAAGCGAGGGCTGAGGCTGAAAAACGTCGAATGCACCATGGTCGGCCTGAGCGTGGAAGGCTGTGCTGGGTCGGGAATCCTTCTTGAGGAAGGCAGCGTCGTGAATCGATCGTGAGCCGGCTATAGGCGCCGATCCAGCCATGGGCTCCATCCATCGTCGCCCGAGAGAATGGCCCGCGGCGTGAAACGGGAAACATCGCCTGGGTCGAGAACCCGGGCCCAGGCGGCGCGCCGGCCGGCGCTTGGGCTGGGGCCGGAACCGGGCTCGGCGAAGCCGGCCGGCGCGCCGGGGCCGCGGCTCCCGAACTCAGCGAATTCGGCTCCGTGCTCGTTGGCCGGATTGCCCCAGTTGTCCCAGCCTTCGGCGGCGATGTGATCCCCCAGTTCGCAGTCGATGAAGGCCGCCTTGGCGGTCGGACGCCACGGCCGACCCAGAAAGACGCTTCCTTTTCCCGCGCTTCCCTTGAGGCGGCAACGGAGGAAAACAAAACCATATGCCTGCCCTGGAAGGGTCGAAGGCGCCGCGATGTAGCCATTCACGGTCTCTCCCCGCTCCAGACTCAGGATTTCACAGTCTTCGAACAAGGCGGCCGCCGATCCGAAAATAAAATCGATATCGCCTTCGATGCGGCATTCCCTGAAGTAATGCCTGAAAAGTTCTCGGCGGCCGCTTTGTCCAGCGATCGCCACGGGATGGATTGTGTTGAGACCTTTTGGGATCGGGTTCGCGGGAAGAGGGCCAAGACACAGCGTATCCTGGCGCGCCGCGAAGCCGCAGCGGAAAAAGCTGGCCCTGTCGGCGTCGACATAGCAGGCGACCGCCTGGCCGACGAGCCTGCCATCGCCCGCCGAATTCTCCACGCTCAGGTCGCGGGCCTCGAAATCGATGCCTCCGACATAGAGGGTATAGGAATTGAATGTGCCCATCGGCTCGCCCGAAGGCAAGAGGCGCTTCGCGCGGTAATCGTAGCGGGGGATAGTCGAATGCCGTCCCGCTCCCGCCAGCCTGACATTGGGTCGGTCGATTCGTAGTTT
>Ga0074195_1002603_pt1 | contig 19507 bp, 28 predicted proteins | sample EPASupsiteHSE623_FD_64525 | JGI IMG/M metagenome (GOLD analysis project Ga0074195, IMG submission 64525) | Bioremediated contaminated groundwater from EPA Superfund site, New Mexico - Sample HSE6-23 | ecosystem: Environmental > Aquatic > Deep subsurface > Groundwater > Contaminated ...
TCCATCGCTGAAATCATCAATTAAAAACCATTTTCTTTTAAAGGAACCAGGATTGCTGGTGGTATCTATATTCACAAGGCTGGAAGCCTCCCAATCAGCCTGTTCGGTTTGTGTCCAGGTATTCGATACAGAGTTGTAAAAAATGGCCGGAGAGATTTGATATGAACTGATCCCGCAGAGCGTCATAACCTGTTCGGCCAACCATTCCATCAATTTATCCTGATGCCAATAGCGATAAGAACAATAGAGTTTTTCTCCTGATGTCAGCGCAGCCAACAGTGTTATTTTTAACGGCAGGGATTTTTTGTTTAGATCGCTGGTCGTGTAATCTGTGGTGGGTTTAATTTCTGTGGAGCCGCCCAGGGTGGTTCCGCGTTTTACAATTACAATTATTCCAACTCCATTATTGTCGGTGGTGAACTCTGTCCCGCTATCCTGGCCGAGCAGTTCGTCGGTCACCAGGGTGCTTATCTCCTCGGCGCTCTTCTTCTCAAATATCGACATAGCGCTCACCAGCGTCATTGAAACGGTTTTCTCCTCCGGGTTATAATCCGGATCCCCGGATATGTATCCGGTGAATGAGCGCAAGGTTTCATAAGTGCCGTCGGCCAGTTGGGCGCCGATCTTAATAATGATCTTGGACTGGTTAACAAGTTTTCCGCTGGGGAACAGACCTTTCGGGTTGTCCTGTTTCCACTGGTTGCGGTCGTTCCGGAAGGTAAGCGTCACGTTGTCCAGGTTGAATACGCCATAGTCTTCCTTGTCCAGCTTCCACATGATCGTGCCGGATGAATCTTCTGTCAGGTAATCGGTAATGTCTATAGCAGAATCGTAAACATAAGCGGATCCTGACCACGCCTGGCGATATAATTCAATGGTCTTCTTGTAAACCGGATTAGGTCGGTTGAACGCGGATTTAAGATTGTCGCTTATGGCTTGCGGCATTATCTCTCCCTCAGTTCCATGGATAGGGAAAATAATTCGGCCTTGCGGTCTATGGCCCACGCGGGCGCGGACGCTATGGAAAACTCATAGATCTCTGAGGCATCAAAATCGGAGTGTAATACCAGGGTAATAAAACCACTGGCCTTCATGTACGGCAGCAGAGCGTCCTTGGTTGTCTTGGCGAGGTTTTCCACGGAGAGGGTGCCCGCGAGCTTTGTCCACTCCTTCCACGCCACCAGCGGGCCGCCGGCGAGACGGTAAGCTCCGGCCTTCTGCTCCCCGGACGGCTGCCAGTCGGTAAGCGCAAGACCCAGGGAGAGGATGTTTAAACAAACCTTTAGCTCGCCCAGGTATTTCTCAGCATTCGCCGCCTGCGTGGTGGCGGCTATTACGCGCACTCCGGAGCAGATCACGGGGGTGGATATCTCGATAACGGTATTGGCGGCCGCCAGCGTGAGTGTGGCCTCGGCAATGGCCACCCAGGCGCTGCCGTTGTAGTAATAGGCGGTCACGGCCTTGTAATTGTGCCCGAGCAGGATTATGCGGTCGAAGGTGCGCGTGACAGCCGCGCCCTGCCAGTTCTTAAATGCGACCTCAACGGTCTCGGGTGTGGAGTCGCTTGATCCGCTGGAAAGATGACAGGTAGCTGGCTTCTGATCGTACAGGTAAGCTTTGGTGGCGTCCCCGGAGGTCACGGTGATGGCACAGTCGCCGTTGACGTAATTCTCGCTGTATATCTCTATGGGGTCGTTCATAGCGCGGTCTCCCCGACGCGCTTGGCGCCCTGCTTATATATGACCTTTGATAGATCCAGCGCTTCGGTTACTCCCTTGCGGCCGGCGTCGGCTATTTGCCGACAGATATCCCGGACATTCCCGCCGTTCACTCCGCCATTGATATTTATGGTGGAGCTGTAATTTATGTTGGTTCCGGCTCCGGCGGACGCCAGCGCCCCACCTGACAAGTTTAAAACAGGAGATCCGGACTTTATTGCTTTCACCACATCAGCGGAAAGAACAAACTCCCCTCTATGAACCACGCCGGCCACTTCGTTAACATTTCCATCCCCTGTATATCCTCCACCAGCAAAACCGAAAAATTTACCCACTCCAGGGAGGAGTCCAGCTCCTCCTGAAAACGCCAACAAAATAGCTTTCTTGGCGATCATTATTTCAATCATTTCCAGGAAAGAGTTAAGGATTCCCTGGAACATCTTTTTTGACAGAGCTTCAAGATTTAAAAAGTCCTGACTGGAAGAAGTAAAAAAATCATGAAAGGCGGTCTTCGCCGGGCCTATAGAACCGGAAATAACCTGGTTCCAATTGTCCTTCCAATTATTCATCCCCTGGGCGGTTTCGTCCATGGCCTGTTTAAATCCACCGGAAAAAGTATGGCTGGCTTCGGCGTAGTCGCGCTCAAGATCTTTAAGCACTTTTTCCTGGCGTATCTTCATATCCTCGGAGTTACGGGCTTGTGCGATAAAATTGCGGCGGGATTCTATCGCGGTCTTGCCGAAGAAACGAGTATACATCTGTCCGCGTTCAGTAAGTTTAAAACCGTCGAAGTCGCGCAAAAGTTCAAGCTGCTTGCGCTGGTCAGTCATTACAGCTTCTAACCGTTTAGCCTGTTGCTCTGGAGACATAAACTTTTCCCAGTCCTCATCCTTGCCGCCGGGAGTGGATAGTGTGGGTTTCCCGGGATCGCCACCACCAAGATCCTCTGGGATAGGCTTTACTCCCATAATGGCTTTAGTCGCCTCTGTGGCCGCGCCACCCAGGACTCTAAAAATATTTATATTATTCCAGACGGATTTAAAAATAGTTTTCAGAGTTCCGTCGGTTTTTTGAAGCGCAACGTTACCGTCATATACCGCTCTCGTAGCAACAGGTATTATCTCCACTATGTCTATTAAAATATTAGCCACATCTGTTAATGGGCCGGAGACCAACTCTCCTATTTTCTCGTACAGCGTATCCATGCTTTTGTAGAGTTGATCGGTTGCCCCCAGGGCAGCGCCCTCAGTGTTTGCTAAACCTCCGAGCCGGGACTCTACCTGACTAAGCACAGCCTCATATTTAGCATGACCCTTAATATTTGCGTCTATTTTTATTCCATACTTTGCGAGTGTATCAGTTTGTCCCTGATATGCTTTACCCATTAATTTTGCGGCGCTCTCGGAACTGCCAGTCTTTACCGCCAGATCCAGCGTAGCCACGGTTGCTTTTTTAAGTTCTTCACCATAGAGACCGAACGTCACCAATTGTGTCTGAATGGCTAATATCTGTTCGTCGGTGTATTTTGTGGTCTTCTGTAGTTTATCTGCAAGATCTACCTGGTCCTGTATGTCTTTGCGGGTAAAATTTCCTAGATTTTGATATGCTTTCGCGAACAGATTTACAGCTTTTTCAGATTCCCGATAAGCGTCATAAGTTTTATTCAGAAAGGAAAGAGCCGCCATGCCGGCTGTGCCACCGGCCAGTAATCCAGTAAACTTAGAAAGACCGCGAGAAACGCGGGTGATTTGGGAGTCTATGCGATTAATGGAATTAGTGGCGGCGGTTATGCCCGTCGCGTCGAATGCACTCTTGATTAGGAATTGAAGGGGTCCTGACATTTATTTTTCCCTTTTGACCTTAACGCCCAGCGTTCGCAAAAACTCGTTTTCTTCTGCCCGGACGCCAGTTTTTTTATGATTGCCTTGTTCGGATCCGGCCGTAGATCCGAACAACCCGCCCATGGCCGCGTTAATCTTCTTCATGAAGTCCATGTCCAGGTTAACCGCCTGCAGGAGCGCCCAATTTATCCAGGCCGGGGTCTTGTCCAGCAGGGCTTCAAAACTGTATTGCGGGAACTTGGCCGCGATAGTCCGAAGGGCGAAAGAAAGCGGGTCTTTTATTTCTGGACCGCGTTCCCTTTGAATACTTCCATCGCCCGGCGAAAACTGGACAGGAGCTCTGCAGGCTTGTTGACCTTAGCGGCCGCTTCCACGATCGCGGACAGGTCGAGCAGGCTTAGGTCCGCGAGCTTGCTCAGGGATTCATCCCCGGTGAACAGGCCGAGCGCCGCCGGCATATTGTCTCCGGCCGCCACAAGCGCGTCCGCCACGGCTTTATGAAAGTCAGGGCTGTTCGCGTCCTTGAATTTGTTGGGGTCGCCCTGCACGTCTTTAAGCATGGCGGCCAGTTTGGACGTGCGCCGGATGGTGAGCGGGTATACCGTGAACTCTCCGGAAGACAATTTCACCTTCACCGCTTCCTGCTCTATCGCTGAGATGACAGTTAAATCCATTGTGTTTCCCTCCATGATATACCCTGGCGGCCGCCACTGCACCGCCAGGGTTACGCCATTCCGCTGTTAGGCGGTTACGCTGAACTGCGCCACGTACGTGGTGGCGAGGCGGTTTCCGGCCGCGTCTTTGAGGCCCGTGCTCACTATCGCCTGGAGCGTGTCTGAGGCCGTCCAGTTGCTGGTCGGGGTGAACGTTACCGTCTTGGCGGACGCGTCGTACGTTATGCTGCCAGCCACCAGGGCCGCGCTTCCGGGGGTGGTGGTGTTGATTATCTGAAACGTGTCCCCGTAGACTACGGTGCTCCAATCCACTCCGTTGGTTTCGGTAATGGTCCACAGTACCGTCCCCTTGGCGTCCTTAGGCGTGGTTGATCCGTCCGCCGGAGTGGTCTGCGCCACGGTCGGGGGCGTGGTGTCCAGGCCGGTATCGGTCACTGAAAAAAACTCGTCCCCGGCGGCCTGGGTGGTGTCGTACAGACAGATGATCTCAAGCGGAACCATGGTGACGTTATCTTTCTGATACTTCTGCGAGCTGTCGCCCTTGATCTTGGCTTTGTGGATGGTGTACTTGCGCGTGCCGGGCCCGGGGCCTTTCACGTTCAGGTAGACCGTGCGGTAGTCGTACAGATCCGTCTTCCCTCCGAAGATGAAGGTACTGCCGCTGACCGCCGCCGTCGGCTGGCCGAACGCCAGGGCCAGATTCTCCAGGCTGGCTTCCGCCAAATTGGCCTTGAACGTCACCGTCTTTTTGATGGTGGGAGCACCTACCGGGCCGAGTGCCTGGTCCACGTATATTTCTTTAACCTCTTCCGAGACGTTCAACTCCACACCTCCGTCGGTCGCACCGAGGTCTGTGGCGGCCGCCTCTAACGCGGCGTAAGCCCCCACCTTTATAGTGTTGGTCGCCGCAACTCCGAGTACCATGTTTGCCGTATTCATTTTAAGTCCTCCTGGTTATTTTTCTACGTACAGCAGCGTGTAGAGCGCTGCTCTGTGGTGCAACCTTGTGTCCTGCTCGTACATGCTGGTACCGCCACTGTGCCGGGAGGCTTTGATGTAATAGGCGCTGGACGTGATGGCTATTTCCGCATCTTTGTCCAGCAACATTTTCAGCCTGCGCTCAATGGTTTCCGCGGCCAGAGCAGTATCCGCGAAAATTGAAAATCCGTACATGCGCTCTCGCACATTGTTTCCCTTGGTGCGGCCGGGGTCTGACTGGATCCGGTAGACCATATAAGGGCGCGTCGCGTCCTTTGGGGCAAAGTTAGGGTATAAGCGACAAGCTGTCCCGGCACCGATAAGGCCGGTAAGGGTCGCGTCAGTATTCAGATAGGCTATAAGGTCTTCGGTCATTCTGCGTATCTATCCGCTGTCCAGTTTTTCATCTCAGTTAATGTTCCCAATCGCAAATTAAAATATTCTTTATTGTCAATCATAGGGCGTAATTGGCGTAGAATCGCACCCTTATCCGAAGAAACTGCTCTTTTTTTAGAGAGTTTATTTTTTCGTTTTACTACTTCGTCTATTCTTGCCTCAATCGCACCTTTTAGAGATGGGAGCATTTGCTGAATACCAGGGAAAAACCAAGGCCGAGCTGCCATTTTACTTGTGCCAAACTCCAACATATGCCCGTAAAAAGCCAGTGAGGTTGAATAAATCTTTAAAGTGATAGGTTCACCCAACATCAGAGGAAGTATTTTGTATCGGATAGATTTTTTTAATTCTCCACCTATGCTATAAGATAAAATCTTTCCACTTGTTTTTGACCGACTGTTAACGGTGTGTGCTTCATGTGCGAATGGTGCGGAACCAGGAGCAGAGTATGTGTCTGCGGGAGCCGGTATTAGGCTATCTTGAAGACTTTTCTGTATCAAAACCCCATTCATTGCCATGATTTCCTGCACGCCTACCTGTACATCAGAAAAATCCTGTTTTAAGGACGCTATAACCGCGTCCTTGTTTTGCAGTGCCATGAAGCTTTCAAATTCGCTCATATTCAGGTCGCACTCTGCGGCTGTTCCGACACCATGAACTGCAACTCACGGTTCCGCATTCCGATATTGAGTATCTCGATGATCCTGTAAATCGTGGTGCCGTGCTTTATGCGCCACTTCGGGCTGATACCGGCCCGGTAGCGCATTGTTATACGGGCCGTTACCTCGCTGTTAGCCGCCTGCGCCGCGAAGAACTCTCGCCCCCGGAGGGGTTGGATATCCGCCCACAGGGTGGCGTAGGTCGTCCAGGTCTCGGAGCCCTCGCCCATAGCGTCGGCCGCGCGCGCTACCTGCTCTATAATCACACGATGACGGAGGCGGCCGGGGATCATTAGAGCTCCCTCTGGTACATAAGAAATTGACCTATAAGGGCCTGAAGGCTGAGCGGGAGCTCTTTTATCTCGGTGGACCCGATGCCGGAGGCCGCCGCGTCCCGGTTCTCGTACCAGTAACTGGCCAGCATTTTTATAGCGAGCTTCAGTTCTTCCGGCACAGACGTTACCGTGGTCGCGGTGGCGTGGTATCCGGCCACAAATTCAACGTCCACCCCGTTTACGGATTTGAGAGAGGACGTGGGCCACGAACACCCGCTTTTAAGGCTTATGCGCGCGGGAAGAGATACAAGGTCTGTGTCGTAATTGGCGGCGGCGAAGGTAGCCACCACCCCTAGGCTGTCGGTATAATTTACACTCGTTATCGAAAGCACCGGCCCCACTGGTATCTTGATCACGCTCTCCCCGGGGAAGTTATCTAGGAGGTGATTCCAGGTCTGAGTCATCATCCGGATGCCGGTGATGTTCTCTATCCAGCGGCGTGCCGCGACCCCGAGCGAGGTTATAAGCGTATCATCATCGGATATGTCCACGCGCATGTGGCTCTTGATCTCGGCGACTGTCACCGGTTCCGTGGTGGGCGCGGTCTTTAGATAGAGGTTCCCTTTCATGTTACCTGGTCTCCCGCTTAGCGTCGGTAGCTAATTCTATAGCGTATCCGCCCGCTATAAAAGCCCTTGCGGTATCTGCCGGCAGATCGTATTCGAAACCGGAGTTCAGCATTATTCCAGGCCCCATAGCTTTAGAGCGCATACGCACACGGATAAACGCGTCCAGGGGGATTACGCTTACCGCAGTTGGAGCGGATATAGTATCCGCAGCCGGAACAAGCGCAGAGGCCTGCTCTATAGCAGGTTCCGGCAATTCCGCAGGGGGTTGCTTTTTATATTTCGCCATATTACCCCAACAGGACCGTAATGGTCCCGCCCTTCGTGGCCTCACCGGCCTGCGCCAGAACTATCTTTATCCGGTCGTTGGCCATGTATATGAAATCCTCCACCGGATTACCGGCAGAATAGACCAGCGCCGCGCCCGACGTGTTGGTAATAACCGCCTGGCGGGGAGCATACGTCGCACTGGCGGATACATCCGTGAGGCTGAGCACGGCCTGCTCGGTGCCCTCCACGGTTATGGTCATGTCCACCGTGTCGGCCAGGGGGTTGGTGCCGGGCTTATTGTAAGTCACGCTCAGGATCTTTCCGGATACCACTTCCGAATAAAACGTACCGGTACCGTCGGCCGACCCGACAAGCGTTATTGTTTTCTTCTGTACGAACATAACCCTCCTCGAAAATTAAGCCCCTACTCCAGAATGTTTCGGGGCTATTTTTTACTGCGCTCCGACCTTAACCCAGGACCACGTTCCGGCCGCGGCCTCCGTGGAAATGTACAGAGCATTATCGCTGGTTAGAACGGCCAGGCAGTTCTTGCCGTAACCTGACGCAGGCAGGGCGGCAACGGCCCCCACCAGGCAGATGGACTCGGAAGAGGTTGCCGCAGTGGAAACCAGCACTGTGGAGCCGGTAAACGTTCCGGAAGCAGCGGTCACTCCGTAAGTCGCAGCCACGTTTTTAAACGTGATATTGTCTGTCGTTCTCAGATTCTGGTTCTGCAGATACGCCTCCGCATCGCCCTGACCGGTGTTTATCGTGGCGGCGGATACCGCTCCGCTAAATACTCCGGTCGCCGTTCCGATTCCGTAGGTCACGGTGATGTCGGTGAACGTAGGCTGCGCGCTGATGTTGAGCTGCGCCGCCTGGTTTATCGTCAGCGTGGACCCGGCCTGCATGTCTATGAGCCCGCCGGTGCGGACTTCTATTTCGCCACCGCTGAGCACCACTTCCTTCGCTCCGCCCTGCTCTTTGTATATCTTGGTGTTCTGCGCCATGGCGGCGGAGGCCATAAGCATCATCGTCACTACTACGGAAAGTATGTTTTTCATTTGTTCCTCGTTTTTTAAATCTCCCGCCCCCCTACAAAGAGGGGGCGGGGATTAATTTACAGTTACCGATTAGCCCAGTTTCACGCGGGCGAATGCCGCGGGAAGGACCGGTTGACCGTCCACGTGGACGCGGGGGATGAAGCCGACCTGGTTAGTCGCCGCGTACAATTCGTTGAGGCGCTGGATGCTCATCTCCAGGCTCTCCACGATCTGATACTGTTTGAAGTCGCCGAACACTCCGACGTAGAGGCCGGTGGTGAAGGTGTTCGGGGCGTACTCCGACTCGTACAGGTTGGAGCCCAGTAGGGTGTCGGGCTTACCGGCAGCGAGGGATGGCGACCAGAGGTAGCGGCCTTCTCCGTCTTTCAGCTTGGACGCCATTTTCACGGCGTCGCGGTGCATGACCCAGCTGCCGGCCTTCCGATACTGGCCGGCGACAGAGTACATCGCGTTGATGAGACCGTCCGCCGAAAATGCAGTCGCGGCGTTATCGGTGGCCACGTCCCGATCCGTGTTGATGCCGGAGGCCGATGCGTAGAACACGCCGATGGGCATCGTGGTTCCGGTGCCGTTAAGGAAGCCGTTCTCCTGCGCGGCCGCCATTTTATAGCTGATTCGGTCGATGACCAGCTGCTCCGCTTTGGGCGAAAGCTGGATAAGCTTCTGGGAGACCTTGATCAGCTTGCAGAGCTGATGGGGGGTCAGGGAGCGCTTCAGCAGCGCCAGCGTGTCGTCCGCGGTGGCGGCCACTATCTCGGCCGTCCATTCTGCGTCGGAAGCGTCGGCGGACACGTACGGGATGCCGAGGGAGGTGGCCCCCACTACCTTGTCCACGGAGCAGATGTTCTTCATAAACATCATGTTGTTGATGCCGGTGATAATCTTGTTGGCCAGCACCTCGGGCACAAGGTAACCGCCCTCGCCCACGGTCCCGGCGGACATGGCGCGTAGCTCGGTGGAGTCGTTATGGATGAGGTATTTCATGAAGGCACGGACTTCTTTCTCGGTGTCCTTCCTGACTTCGCCTTTGGGCTCCTCGATCTGGCGACCGGCTTCCATCCTCAGGCCGGTTTCGAGCTCCATGGATTTCTCCATCCGCTCGGCCTGGCTCTTCAGCTCGGTGGCGTCCGCGAACATCTTGTCGTAAGAGACGGTCTCTTCGGCGGACATCGCGCGGCCTTCTTTGTTGGCTTTTTCGGCCAGGGCGCGGGAATCGGTGATTAGCTTGAACGCTTTTTCCTTCAGGGCTACGATTTCTTTTTTCATGGTACAGTTCTCCTCTCTTTATTTAAGTTCGAGTTCCAGCAGCCGGCACTTGCGGATTTTGTCCTCGGTGCTTTCAACGTTTGAGTGCTCCGCCGGATCAACTCCTGCCGGGGGCGGCTCAACTTTAGGCGCCGAGTGGTTCGCATGGACCGGCTCGGGCTCACCTGTTTTAGCGCGCAGCTCCTGCTCGTATTTTTTTACCAGCGTCATATCCTCCTCGCTAAGGTTCTCACCCCTGTTGAGGCGTAACAGCGCTTTGTAAAGCTTCATGTTTTCACCCGCGCCCACTGCGGAAATAGCCCTGGCGGACACGTCGGTCTGTAAATAGGCCGGGAACGTGACCGGGGAAACGTCGAAGAGCTGGAGTTCTATAAGTTCCCGCTCGGCCAGGCCATTCGGTTCCATGGGTTCCTTCCAGGAGTCCTTTATACAACGGAAACCGAAGGAAGACTGTGACACGTCGCCCCGCTTTATGCTCACGCGCAGGTCGTTGGCGCAGGAAGTGTCGGGCGGATAAATCATGTACTTAAGACCGATGGCGTCCTCTTCCAGCTTAAGCGTCCCTGCTTTGTTTCGTCCCAAAACGTGCATGTCGCTATGGTTCCATAACGCGCGCACGTCGGCCTCCTGTATGGTTTTAGTGAAGGCTCCGGGGAGTATCCTCTCGCGGAAGCCGCCCAGGTCCTGGCTCCACTGGTTAAAAACGGCCGCGTGTCCCTCTATGGTGTTAGTGTCCGCGACGACACGTAACTCCCCTGCAGAATAACGGCGTTCAAATTCTTTCTTGGTTTTCATGGTTTAACCTCTTTTTTAGGTGCCCCGACTTCGGCTATATTGACCGGCATGAAAAATTTATCACCGAGATCTCCGGGCAGGCGGTTCATATTCTCGCGCTCACGGATCTCGTTGGCGGTCATCCAGCCGTTATTGATGGCTACCTGGTAAGACTCGCTCCGGCTTTTCATGTCGCCCCGGAGCATGGCGTCGATGAGGAACTCACAATAAACATCCCCCTGCTCGGACGGCATTATAAGTTTCGCCTGTATCTCTTCCTCGATATTAACCAGCCAGGGACGGATGGTATCGGTTCCGAACTCGATGGACTGCTGCTCGATGTTGGAGAACGTAGCTTTGTCCAGGTTCTGGATCTTGTGCAACGGCATGCGGTACAGGCGGGCGATCTCTTCCACGGAGAACTTGCGGCTCTCTAGCAACTGCTGGGCCTCCGGGTCGATGGAAGCGGATTTAAATTTATAACCGGTAGGCAGAATACTCACGCCATAGGACTTTTCGGCCCCGGAATGACCAGCGTCCCAGGCCGCGCGCAGGCGATCGTAGGCTGCATCGCTGAGCTTCATATCGGTTTCCAAAACACCGCCCACAAGCCCGCCGTTGGCAAATGATTTGCTGGCCGCAGTCTGGTTCGCTATAGCCGATCCGTATACGTCTTTGGCCGCGTGGATTTGCGAAATGCCGACCAGGCCGTTAGAGCTGAGGCCTTTAACATGGAAAACATCGTAAGAATCTAGCGTAACGGTCCCGCCAGATTGCCTTGTATATTCGTACACTATGACTCCGTTAGCCGCGCGCATCGGCCGCACCCGGCTGGCATCCAGCGGCCACAGGGCCACCGGCCGCCCTATTCCGTCACGCTCGATCTCGCTGTAGTGATTTCCGCCAAATCCCAGGTTGGTCATCATAGCCGACTTCCAGGAGTAGGCCGTCATATCCCGGTTAGGGGTATAGCGCATCAGGTTGTAGAGCCGGTGCGCGCTGGCGCGCTCCTTGCCCCCGTCCGAGCGCCGGTATGTGATGATAGGCAAGCTACCTACGGTCTGCGCCAGTACCTGGACGCAGGCCCACACGCTGGACAGGTTCATAGCCAGCGTATCGGTGACGGTGATACCGGACGCGGTTCTGCCACCAAAATAATCAACAAGCCACTGGTCGGGTATACCCAGTGACCGTCTTACGAATCCTTGTAGTTTTTCTTTCAGTTTCACAGCGTTCTGACCTTGTAATCCGAAAAATCTTCTTCTTCTCCCAGCGTACTCCGTAAAACCCTATCCATCCCGATGATCAGCGAAACCATGCCGTCAATCCGCTTCTGCTTACCGGCCGTCTCGGCCGGCTTGTGCGGGGCTATCACCCCGTTGGGGCCCGTCCGCACTTCTATGTTGTCCGCCATCCAGTTCAGCGCCGGATTATTCTGGTGGACCATCGTCCCGGCTTCCAGGCGCCGCTCCACTTCCTTGGTGGGCTGACTGATCGTGGCAAAATTCTGCGAGACCGGAACCATCTTTATCCCTATCTTCTCCGCCTGCTGCACCACCATGGTCGCGTTGTAGGGGTCGAAGCCTATCTCTTGCAGACTGAAGAGCTGGTTAGCCTCTTCCATCTTCCCCACTATCGCTCCGTAGTCCACCACGTTACCCGGCGTCGCTATTATGTGGCCCTCGGATATCCACTTGCTGTATGGAACTTTGTCACGCTGCTCTGCCGCCTCTATCCGATCCGCCGGCATAAATAGATGGACTATGGTGTAAAGTTTGTCCGGCTCCGGGAACAGCAACCCGAACGCTGTCAGATCCAATGTGCTTGAAAGATCGAGCGCACCAAAACAGTTTTTTCCTTTCAGGTCATCCGCTGTATAATCCCGGGCCGCGGCCCGCCACACTTCCGAGGAAAGCCATCTGCTTACCGCCGATAACCACTGGTTCAGGTGGAGCTTTCTGAACGTGTTCTCATTTCTCGGGCTCTGCTTGGCGAGCTTGCACTCCTGTTCAAAAAACTCCTCGCTCAGTATTGCGCCCATGCTCGGGTTGACCTTGGCCCATACCCGCCGATCTTTCCAGTCATCGGTCTTGCTGGGCTCGTAGACCACCGCCAGGAGTTGCTCGTCCACCGTCTCGTCTTCGATAACGTCTTTCGCGTGCTCATATTCCGAATAGGCTATTGAGTTCCGGTCGGAGCCCGCGGTTGTTATCGCGATGTATAACGGTTGCTTCCTGGCCGCTCCGGATCCGCGCGTAAGAACCTCGTAGAGCTCGGAGTCGCGCAGCGCGTGGATCTCGTCGAATACGCAACCAGAGATATTCGCGCCATGCCGTCCTTTCGTATCGCTGGACACCGGCACAAAGCTGGACTTAGTCTCCGCGCAGGTTATGCAGTTCTTGATCACCGTAAAAACTTCGGCCAGGGCCGGTGACATCTCTATCATAGTCTTCGCTTCGTCAAAAACTATTTTCGCCTGCTCTTTCTCGGTGGCCGCGCAAAAAACCTTCGCGTTGAACTCTCCGTCAAATCCCGTCAGATAAAGAGCCAGGCCTGCGGACAATGTTGACTTCCCATTCTTCTTCGGAACCAGCAGGAAGAGTTTGCGAAAGCGGCGGTATCCGTCTTTCTTGCGCCGCCATCCGAACAGGGTGCGGAGCATTTCTTTCTGCCAGTCCAAAAGTTTGAACGGCTTCCCGGCCTGGGGGCCAGTAGTTTGAACACAGAAATTTTCAAAGAACAAAACTATCCGCTCTGCCGCTTCGCTGTCGTACCAGTATTTACCAAGGTGCGTTACCTTCTGCTTGGGACAGGGGCTAATGCCCCGAGCCATTACGGAACCCCCTCAGCAGAAAATCTTTTATCGCGCTACCGGCCTTGCCAGCGTCGCTACCCGACAACCGGCTCCGGCTGGAAGGCGTGAGCCCGAACTCGGAGGCGTAAGCCATAAATACCCGGCGCTTCGCGGTACTGCCGAGCGCGACCGAGTCGGAGTACGCCAGGCACAAGGTTCTGAAAGCTGGGAGATCCACTTTTGTCAGGACGTTCTTTTCCAGCAACGCGGGGTAGATCTCTTTCCAGAAATCTTTCGCGGCCGTAGGCCAGTTTTTCGGGGGGATGGTGAGCTCGGCTTTTTCAAAGGCGGGCTCGTTCTTGTTGATACGAGAAGATCGAACGCCTTTCAGCGTTTTTAAATTTGTGGGTTGTGGTTTTCTTCCGCGCATTATTTTTGTCTTCCGAAACCGCCGTTCTCTTTCACCGTCTTCTCGCTATGGCAGCTATGGCACAGTGCCTGGTGATTCTCCTGCACCCAGAACAGTGGGTCGTATGGTCCGCGTATCGCCTTGATGTGGTCCACATCCGTGGCACCGCGCCTGCACTGTACACAGATAGGGTGCTCTGCCAGATACATCCTGCGGTACCGCGCCCATCTGCTTCCGTATCCGCGCTCGCTCGCAGTGCCCCGGCGTTCTTGCTCAACCTGGTTAAACTGCTGCGCGTGCCGGGAACAATATTTACTTCCCTCCGCCCGGTACTCCGGGCACCCCGGCATCACGCACGACTTGGCTGGTGCATACGGCATTTTTAGAGACCTTTAAAATCGCGCCTTTCGGCGTCGGGTAGTTTTCACCACCACTTCGTAAGTGGTTTTTCTTTGACCCCGTGTCCACGATCTTGTCGGGCCGGTTAAAAGATTCCTCGCTTACAAATTTTGCTCACCAAATAAAAAAGGCCAGCTCTCCTTTCGGAGAACCAGCCCAGTATCTGGTGAGAGGTTCGCACTGGGTGCGATTAAGCGGTGATCAATCCGCAGACCTTTATGCTTAAAGTATATTACACCCTTTCACTTTTGGAAAGGGACAAAAAGGGACATTTTACAATACGCCTATACTCCAATGGATATTGACTGCGAAATCTTAATATTCTTTTTTTCGCACAATCATAAGTAATATGCTTTTGGACTATTAAAAATTTAAGCTTGCCACAGCTCCAGGCGGTTACCATTTCCACAGTCTCAGTGTATGTCGATGGTTTCACTTTACATCCTCCTTGCTCTCCCGCTCCGCCTCGACGCATTCCTTGCACCGCAGTGGCCCGCCGCCGAGGCAGCGATTCAAAATGCGATTAAACAGGTCGCAGCGATACTCTCCGCAACCGGCGTACCGCAGATAGCCGCATGACCTGGGATCAGTCGCGCAGTATTTGCCGTCCTCTGTTTTTATCTCCGTCTCGACAGTTATCGTTAGCGTGGTCATGGGCGGGATTCCTTTTTGTCCTCAAGCCCGTTCAGGAACGTGCGGGCGTCTTTCATCCAGTCCCGTTTCCAACTGTACTCTACGCAGTCACTGCATGGGGTGCTTATATGGCACGAACAATTTGCCTCTGGCATATCGTCCCCATTCTCAACCATAACCCGCACCAACTCTACCGCCAGCGGTTCTACCGCCAAAGGGGCGGGGGTGGTTACTATCGGGTCTTTCCAGATTATAGATTGCCCACATATATCGTGCATTTCTTCAAACGTGATATGTATCGCCGGGACGGTTTCTTTACATTCTGGACACCATGCGTGCCCGTCCTCCGTCGGCGTGGGCTTGTCGTGGCGGTTGACTATTTTGAGCATATCGTCGGCAAGTTTTAGGACTAGCGGATTCTCTGTACTCCTAACAACCGAATCATATAAATCGCCTATATCCTCAATCAGCTTCGTGTTCATTTTGTGGGCTCCTTTAATATGTTCCATTTGCTACGCTAAAATTCCATTTTTTAAGGCTGTCAGTTATTCTTCCGGAGTTTTTATGTCTTTTGTTTAGGAATACCTTGAAATCCATATTTTTAAATATCCCCGGCTGATTACACCATGCTGCCAAATCGGTTGCGAAATCCGATATACGGCTCCCCCAACAAGATATATCCCTCATTACGTATGGTAGGATTTTATGTTCTCGCATATAATTTATGCGAAGGACAAAATTCTCCAGATCCATTTCAGGGTTGACATAGGTAAACATTTTAATCTGCCAAGGTTTTGCCCAGGATAGAAGTGGCAGTTTAGATTTTATGATTTTGTATTGTGAAATATCGTCAAATGCAAAAGTGTGCTCGCCTCTGTAGTTTAATTTGGATAGCAATAGGCTATTTTCTTCATCCAGAAGCCGCATATCAAAACCTTGATTAAACTCACATCTAATTTTAGTGGATATTAAATCCGCTAGAATCTGTTTGTGGTTGGGAAGGGCCAAGAAATTATTGTCGAGGAATTTTACTGACTTGTGTTTTATTATTTCTTGTGGCGTGCTTACTTGGCGCAAGCCTCCTTCTTTTTCTGGAACTTTGCAGAATCCGCACTTGCGAATACACCCCCTTGAAATAAAGCCTATGGAATAGTTGCAATCTGGATATATGGAATAGTCCGGCTCACAAGACTCTATTTCTACATCTAATTTTTTATAAATCGAAGCGCCAGTCCCACCAAACTCTATGTTATTGCCTTGTACATAATCTTTGCTGCATCCAAACACACAACTACAAAAAGCGGCATAATATCCGGACGTGTCAACGCTTTTTACAATCTTTTTTCTAGACGGATAATATGGTATATTGAGTCTTAAAACATCCACATCTGCCCCGACTCTTTTATACCATGTAGACAAGCGCATCAATGCCAGATTCGGGATAGTGGAATCAGCATCTATCAACAATATCTTCATATTCCCTCACCGTGTGGCGTGTTACCCCTATGTTTATTCTGGCACCGCGCGTACGGACCCGGGGCGCGGTCTTGAAGGGTTGTCATCCCAGAGATTTGAAGGGGTATCCCCCGCCCAGTCAAGCATAGCCTGGGCATCGTCCGCACTCACTCCCTGGACACAAGCCTCCACGCTCCTGTCCTCATCACCTGCCGCCATGCAGACCGCGGCCACAAACAGCGCCGCGGCACCGCCCACCACTGTGCCGCACCAGAATGCAATCCACATCATATCCTCCCATCCAGTTTATATCTCCCCCTGTGTTCAGTCGGCATGATTGAAAATCCTGCCAACGTGAGAGTGTTGAGATCTCTCTGAACGCTGCGAACGCTTATACCGTAATCATTGGCCAGCGTTTCAACATGAAGCGGCGCAATCTGCAATCGGAGAACGATTGACAAACACCGAGCCAGGTGAGAATATATGCGTCCGTCTCTGCCTTCTCTTTTATTCATTTTGTTTTTTGTCCATGTCATATTCAAAAGAGGCTTACGGCCTGCTCCTCCTGTTCCCTGGTCATGTTCTCCGGATCCACTACGTCCTCGCGTATGATCGGCTTGGGCGCGATGTCGGGCAGAGCGTTGGCTTGTTGTATTTCCCCGGTCAGCAGTTCGTCCAGGTTGAACATGAAGCCGCGCGAGGCCTTCAGGCAGCGGACGATGTTCGGCCCGGTGATCCCCAGCTGGCGGCCGCCGTCCAGTATTACGAACGGCAGGACCGTCCGGCACTTGTAGCACATGGGCACCCTGGCTACAGCTACGCTCCCGCCTCTAGGCAGCTCAGCGGATACGATGTAGACCGCGATAGGCGTGCCCACGCCGCCTCCGCATTCGTCTACGCCCACGAAGCATTTCTTACAGCGTACGGCTCGGTCGGGCTTGGTGTAGCCGCCGGTCTCCGCTTTCTTTCTATTGCTGCTCGGCAGCTTCTTTGACCAGTCTGGTACCATGTTCATATTCTCTCCTCAGTTCATCCCATTCGGGAAAATCTTCAAGCACGTACTTCCAATTCCAGTCCTCTTTGCCTTCCTTGGTGTAATGGTCGGAGAAGTCGGTGAGGCAGAGCTTGGTGCGCTCCACGTCTCCTCCGTTCAGGGCCAGCAGATCCTTAGCCGGGTAGAACATGCCGTTCTGCTTTAGGTACACGGCGCGGGCCGCGGCGTTCATGAACTCCATGCCCTGTACCTCGCAGTAGTGCGCCGCGACAGCCAGGATGTCGGCCTCCGGATACTGTCCTTCCGGAAGGGCCCTTTTTATAATGGTGTCGTTTTTGTCGCCATCCCTTTTCTCGGTTTCGGTCAGACCAGGCGAAGCCGGGAGGGGGCGCGCGGCGGTCGGTTCGGTCTGTTCCGGTCCGGAAAGAGGGAGCGAGGCGGAGGCATCAGATTTCAACTTATCCTTATCGATATGGTTATCATTATCGTTCTGGAAGTCGGCCTCCGCACCCCCTCCCTGTACTCCGTACTCCGTACTCCCTTCCTGACGTTCTAAAACATTCCGGAATGTTTTAAAAAGTTCTGGAATGTTTTGGATTGGGTTTACCAATGAGAATTTCATTGTTTCCGGTTTTGGAGCAGGAATTTCGCTCTTAACCTCTTTGGATGAGGGGCGTTGATGTTTTAGGAAATTCCGAATCTGAATGTACCGTCCTCCGTTGGCCTCATATCTAACTATGAACCGTGGTGACAGAGAATTTAAGATCTGATCGGATGATATATTCGCCATATCGTAAGGTATGATCTGAATGGCAATTTCGTCCGGATTATCTTCCATGCGGCCTTCTCGGTCGGCTAAGCACCATAAACCGATAAAGAGCAATCTGGTCAGCGGCGTGAGTTTTCCGATATCTGAATCCAGAAAGAATTTAGGTTTAATATTTCTAATGCGTGCCATTACCTCACCCCCTTGGCAAGGAGCGCAGCGGCCTTAAATCGTTCGTTCTCCCAATCGCTCAGGGCGGCCCTGAACTGCTTCGAATCGGCGGTCTTGGCCTGACACGCCAGCCAGGTGTCGTTGAGGGCGTCCTGGGTCAATTCCAGGCGGTTGTAGGCCTCCTGGTGGTCGCGTTGGAGGCGAATGTCGGCGGCTACCGGCCAGACCTTGCTGATCCGGGCTGTTGAGGCGCTGAATAGGCTCTGGCGCTCTTTCTCGGCCGGGGTGGTTGTTTCGGTGATCATGGTTTCCTTGTTGCGAAATAAATTAATGCTCCGGCCATAAATACGGCCAGGGTGTAAACAGCGGCCCAGCCGGCCAGTGGTATGCGCCAGGCGGTGGGGCGTTTCTCTGTGATGATGAGGTCGGGGCGTTTCATGGGAGATAGACCATTACAGCCTGAACGGGTTTTCCGTTCACGGATTTTAGAACCCTGGTAAAATCTGACCAACCAACAACGTCTCCCTCTTTAAGTTTTACGGTACGGAAAGCCGAGACAAGCGGGCATTCCTTTTTATTGGAGCAGGGATTTTCTCCGTCCCACTTTTCCGGCATCATTACGACCCAAGCTTTCATTTTCGTCTTTGATTCGCTCATGCGGCCTCCTTCGCAAACCGTTTATGCACGAGGACGGTGCATGTGTGCATTTTTCGATTGTAGCGGCGCTCTGTGGTCTGGACGATGAGCCCTTCCTTCTTAAGCTCCGTGACCCTGGGCCGTATGGATAGCTCGTCCAGTTGGCCGCGCACGCGCCATTTGACGGCGGTGAAGATCTCGTCAGCGGTAGCGCCCATGGGGCGGTTCTCGTACTCGCGCAGGCATAGGTCCCGGAGAGCGGCCACGTCCACCCGGCTTATGGCGTCCGCGCTGCAGGCCGCGGCCACCCCGGAAGCGTGTGCCTCCGGGGTAGCGTTGCCGTTATCTTCGAACAGCAGGGCCTCGGTCATTTCTTTGCCCCGGCCGGCTTGGCCTTTTTGGCTTCGTATTCGGCAGTTGCCTTCTTCTTGGCTTCAGCCTCGATCTGTTTTTTCTTCGGGTGCCAGCCGTAACCGCGTGTTGAACCCACAAGGACTGCGGCGAGCTGGTCGTCGGTGAGCTTTGAAAGCACGATCTTCTCAACTCCCAGGGCGTTGGCGAAGTGGACACTCCTGGTATTCCGTAATGCGTTCAGCGCCGCTTCCGCATATGCCTCTTTGGATGCTTTTATGGTTCTCAGCGCTTCGACTGCCTCAGCGGCGTATACCGCATCGGTAACAGCATTTTGTATGAAGTTATGCTTTTCCCA
>Ga0074195_1002605_pt1 | contig 19488 bp, 17 predicted proteins | sample EPASupsiteHSE623_FD_64525 | JGI IMG/M metagenome (GOLD analysis project Ga0074195, IMG submission 64525) | Bioremediated contaminated groundwater from EPA Superfund site, New Mexico - Sample HSE6-23 | ecosystem: Environmental > Aquatic > Deep subsurface > Groundwater > Contaminated ...
TCGAACACCTTTTCGGCCGCCCGCCCCATCCCCCACAGCGTCGCGTGCAGGATATTCTTCTCGTCGATGATGCACGGGAGCACCGAATATACCTGCCAGATACTGTTGGCGAGTATGAGCGGCACGAGCGCCTCGCGCTGATGTTCGGAGAGTTTCTTCGAATCGTCGAGCCCCTTAACCGGCGCGAGTAGATGGACCGCCCCGACGACGACCGGGCCGCAGAGCGGTCCGCGCCCCGCCTCGTCCACCCCGATGACTTTCAGCCCGTCGGCGGTGTAGCGCGTATCGATATTATCTTTCATGGCCCCTCGCGTAGCGTTCAATGTCGTCAAAGAGTGCGCAGATGAAACTGTTGAGGAGGTCGAAGCCGCGCGTGGTCGCCGCAAGCCGCGTTTTTGTCAATGTCGCGTATCCGGCGTCGAGAAAGCGTTCCCGCGTGACCACCGACATGATTGCGGCGATGTCGACGCCGAAGAGTTTTTTGAACTGCGCGAGCCGTATCCCCTCTTTCGTGCGCAGTCCCATCATCACGAATTCGCGCATCCGTACATCGCGCGGCGACCGCTCCACGACCGGCACCGGGTCCTTTATGAACGCCATGACCGACTCGGGGTAGTGGTAGCGGACCCCATCGGCCGGGGTGAAGCCGTGCGCCCCGGCGCCGATCCCGATGTAGCGGTCCCACGACCAGTAGAGACGGTTGTGGAGGCTCTCGAAGCCGCGGCGCGCCCAGTTGCTCACCTCGTAGCGGGAAAACCGGCGGGCGGCGAGGAACCGATGGATCGCCTCTTCCTCCGCCGTCACGGTATCCTCGGCGGCAAGGCGCGGCGCCTTCGACCGCTCGGGCCGGGTGTAGCAGTAGGTCGAGACATGGTCGGGCACGGCGAGGTCAAAAAGCCAGCCGAGCTCCGCCGCGAGATCGCGCGGCCGTTTCCCGAAACCATAGATGATATCGTAGGAGATATTGTCGAACTCCTTCCGCGAAAGCGGTAACACCTTTTCGAGCATCGCCCGCGACGAGCGGCGGCCCATCGCTTTGAGCACCGCATCGTCGGCCGACTGGGTACCGAGCGAGAGCCGGTTGACACCGCATTTTTTCAGCGTCCGCAGGAACGGCGCGGTGATATCGGCCGGGTTCGCCTCGACGGTGAATTCTATCTTATCGGTATCGATGTTCGCAGCGGCCAGCGCCCGCCCGACGGCGGTGAAGAAACGCCCCGGCATGGTCGAAGGGGTCCCGCCGCCGATGTAGAGCGAAACGATCTCTTCGGCCCGCACTGTCGCGAGTTCTTTTTTCAGCACCGCGACCACCTGCGCCCCGTAGGCCGCCTTGATATCATCGGCCTTCGGCACCGTCGAGAAGAAATCGCAGTAGCTACAGCGCGACACGCAGAATGGTATGTGGATGTAGATGCCAGTACCCGTCATGGCCCCTCCGTTACCGCCCGATAGTAACGCAGGCGGCGAGGTAAGGCAACAATACTCTGTTGACCTCCCCCTCTTTTTCCGGTATACCCTTCCCCATGAGACGCGACGAGATACGACACTTCCGCGAAACGGTGCTCGGCCACTTCGATAAACACGGCCGCAGTTTCCTCTGGCGGCTCACGACCGATCCCTACGAGATACTCGTGTCGGAGGTGATGCTCCAGCAGACGCAGACCGACCGCGTCGCCGCCTATTTCCCCCGCTTCATCGCGCGGTTCCCCGACATCGCGACGCTGGCCGCCGCCCCGCTACGGGAGGTGCTCGCCCTCTGGCAGGGACTCGGCTACAACCGGCGGGCGCTTTTCCTCAAGAAATGCGCCGAGGCGACCTTGGAACGGCACGGCGGCATCCTCCCCGACACCATCGAGGCGCTGACCGCCCTTCCCGGCATCGGCCCCTACACCGCCCGCGCCGTCCTCACCTTCGCCTTCAATCAACCGCACCTCTTCATCGAGACCAACATCCGCGCCGTTTACCTGCACCACTTCTTTCCTGGTCAGGAAAAGGTGAACGACCGCGAACTGATGCCGCTTATCGAATCGACGCTCGACCGCGACGATCCGCGCCGCTGGTATTACGCGCTGATGGACTACGGCGTCCACTTGAAGAAGAATCATCCGAACCCTTCGCGCCGATCGGCGCACCATGCGAAACAGTCGCGTTTCGAAGGGAGCGACCGTCAGATACGCGGCGCGATCCTCCGGGCGCTGGCAAAAGCAACGCTCACTAAAAAACGGCTTTCGGCCGCCGCGGCGCTCGACCTCGGGAAAGAGGCGATCGACGCGACCCGCTTCACGAAGATACTCGGCGAACTGGGCGCCGAAGGACTGGTGGTTAAGAAGGGAAGAAGTTATCTGATACCGTGACTAGAAGGGCAGATCGTCGTCGCCGTCGGGTGCACCCTTAATGGCGTCGGAGAGGGCGCCGTTGAACTCCTCCTCCTTCGCCTTCGGGCTGTTCTTCTGATAGGTGCGCTCCTCGCCGCGCGGGGCTCCTTTGCCGCCGCCCGCTTCTCCGCCGCCCGCTTCTCCGCCGGCATCAAGGAAATGGACCATGTCGGAGATGACCTCGGTGAAGTACTTCTCGACATTGTCCTTGTCGGTGTATTTGCGGGTCCGCAGTTTACCCTCAACGAAAACGAGCGATCCCTGCTTGAGGAACTTCGAGCAGTTCTCAGCCGCCGCACCGAACACCACCACCTTATGCCATTCGGTGTGTTCCTCCGCTTGACCGCCGGTACCTTTCAGACGCTCGTTGGTGGCGACGGTGAACTTGGTTATCGGGTTGCCCGCGGTCGAATACTTGAGCTCCGGGGCGCGGCCGAGCCGGCCGAGGATCATGATCTTATTGAAACTATTGAAGGCCATCGGATCAGTCCTCCGCTTTCATGGTACCGATCTTCTCGGTCCCGTTCTTTTCGTCGGGGATCCGCTCTCCCAAGAGCGCCGCGATCATCATGTTCGCATTCTGGTTGAGCTGTCCCTCCACCCCTTCGGCCTCATTGCTGAAGCGGAATTTGCGGTTGCCGTGGATAATCTCGATCATCCCTTCGGTGAACCGGCTGATGGGCGCCTGCGACTGCTCCTCGATGACGATACCGAAGATGATGGAAATGATCAGAACGATGATCACTATCCAGATGAAGTTGTTGCGGCTGTTGTAGAGCGGTTCCAGCCCGCGGTCTATCGAGCTCATGAACATATAGCAGACATATTTTTCCTGCCCGAGATGTTCATGCACGGCGATGTTCGCATAGAAACGTTCGCCATTGAGGACCGCGGTGAAGGCATGCTTGCGTTCCTCTTCCTTCAGCGCCTTCTCTATGATCTCCGGTTTGCTCTCGATGTATTTTTTAAGCGCCTCGTGCAGTTCGGGCGGCATGGTCGAACCAAGCACCTTCTGCTTCTCGGCGAAGGCGAACAGGAGCGGATTGTTCCCCTTCTCTTCGTTGGTCTCCTCGGTCAGGTTGCTGAAATCGCCTTTCGCCATCTCGGAATCGATGATATTGGCCGAGTTGAAGGTACCGATGATGACGCCATTTTTACGGATGGGCACCGACACGACCTTCATTCGTTTACCAAGTATCTCGAAGATATTCTCGTCGCTGCGACCCGATATCGCGTTGCTGACAAGCAGATTCTCCTTGAAGCTCACCCCTTTGAGCGTATCGTCGAGATTCTTCGCGACCACGGCGCCTTCGGTGTCGGTGATGAACAACACGTCGGAGTTGTCGGAGAATTTGTTGATGACGTTGAGTTCGACCTGTATCTTCTGCCCCGCTTCGACCGGATTGGCGACCATTGCGGCCGGGTCAAGCACATCGAGCAGTTCCTTGCGCGCCGCGATCTCTTCAGCATTGCGGATACGGTCCAGCGTCTCGGCGGCATTGATGTACTTGTAGAGCGAGGTGGCGCGCGATACGCTGTCCTCGAGCGTCTCGATGAGCTGTCGCTTGGTCTGATTGACCAGCAGATGATAGGCCGCCCCGAAAACAAGGGCGATCGAGATCACTGAAAGCAGGATGAGCTTAGCTTTCATGGTTCCTCTCCACTCTGACGTATCTGTTACTAACGCGGTATCTTCCGGTGGTCACTATCTCTATCGCCTCGCTGAGCAGGCGATGTTCTTCGGTAAGGATGCGCAGGCGCAGTTCTTCGGCGGTATCGTTGTCGAGCCGCTCGACCGCCCGTTGAAGGATTATCGGACCGCCGTCGAGGCTCTCGTCGACGAAATGGACGGTACACCCGGTCACCTTCACGCCGTGATCGAACGCCTGATGTTGCGCATCGACGCCGGTGAAAGAGGGCAGAAGCGACGGATGGATATTGATCACCTTCCCCTTGAAACGCGACAGAAAATAAGGAGAAAGAACCCTCATGAAACCGGCAAGGACGATGAGCCCGACATCGTAGGAGGCTATCGCTTCCAATATCCGCGCCTCATGATGCTCGCGCGGCTCGCCTTTGCGGCGTTGCACCACGAGCGTCTGAACGCCCTGCGCGGCGGCCTTCGCGATCCCCGGCGCATCAGGTTTGTCGGACAGGACGAAACATACCGGATCGACGCGGGAGAATTTTCCCGATCGCCACGAACGGATCACCGCATCCATATTGGTGCCGCTTCCCGATATGAATATGCCGACCTTCATTGTTCGTGGACCTCGATAAGCACGATGGTCTCGCCGCTTTTGGGGGTGATGACATCCCCCTTCTTGTCCGACGAGGAGAACAGGTATGGTTTTTTATCGCCGTCGTTCAACTGAAGGAAATAGCGCAATTTCTGTTTTTCGAGCGGCACCAACCGTATCTCGGGATCCTTGGCGCGCAGACCGTTGGCATCCGGTTCGAGCGTTACCAGACAGCCGTCGCCATAGATCCGGAAAAAGGCATATTCGATATTGATACGGCACTTTATGTTGTTCTCTTTGACGAAATCCTTAAGCCGGCCGTTGATGCGCCCCGCGTCGTAGCACGCGAGATCCTTGTCGCGTTTGCTCGGCACGATCAGATCGAACTGCACTGGACATTCGACCTTGTCCTCGTCGGAACGGGTCATGAAATATACCGGGATGTCTATCGGTATCGAGCAGCCCTTTTCACAGCCGGGGACCGGCTGGTTGTCGACCGTCTGATAAAGCGTCACGCGATCCTGCCCCTGCCGCAATTCGACCTGGGCGGTCGGCCCCTCTTCGACCTTCATGACCCCGTCGAACATGAGGTCCGCCTTGAATTTCTTGGTTATACCGCCGCCCGTGACCACCAGCGGGGTATACGAAGCACTCTTGAGATCGACCGTGACGGTGTGCGATCCGGCCGGGATGCGGGAAACGGCGATGCAGGCATCGCTGACCGATTTGAACGAGAAGATCGGCTGATAGTCGACCAGCACCTTCATCTTGCGCATCCAGAGCTCGGTATCCTTGACCTGTTGAAAACCCTCCTTTTCAGCGAGTTTCTTGTCCTTGGTGGATACAACGAACGGAGCACCATCCTTCTCAAAGCAAAGCTTCATCACTGCGTAGTCGACCTTGGCCGACAGAACAGACCATCCGAGTATTAGAAAAACGCCGACACAGAGAGCGCGCATACCGGTACACCTCGGAAAAAAGAGGGGGTTCCGAAATAAACAGGGAATTATACGCATGGGCTTTTTTTTTGTAAATAAAATTTGTCATTTTTTTAGGGTATGGCTATACTGTCCCCTGCCGCTCCGAACAGCGGTCCGGCATAAACGACAGGCAACTGGTGGTATACACATGATCATTGTGCTCAAACGGGACCGTAGCGAGGTACTGGAGGATGTCCGCGGCCGCCTGATGGCCGGCGGCTTCCAGTTCAGTGTGCTGGAGGGGGTCAAATACACCCTCATACCGGTCCTCGGGGACCTTACCACCAGCGACATCAGCCGTTTCCGCTCCATCGACGGTGTCGACAAAGTGCTCCGCATCTCCAGCCCCTACTATATGGTCACCAAGGAGTACCGTGAAAAGACCGTCGTCGATCTGGGCGACGGGGTGACCATCGGGAACAATTTCCAGTTCATCGCGGGACCCTGCAGTGTCGAGGGCGAGGAATCGTTCGACCGGATAGCCTCATTCCTCGCGGGACTCGGTGTCAAACTGTTGCGCGGCGGCACCTACAAGATGCGCTCATCGCCCTATAGTTTCCAAGGGCTCGGCGACGAAGGACTCCGTATCATGAAACGGGTGGCGAAGCGGTACGGCATGAAGACCGTCAGCGAGATCGTCGATCTGCGCAGCCTTGATTTCTTCCTGGAACATGTCGACATGATACAGGTCGGCGCCCGCAATATGTACAACTTCACCCTCATGCGGGAACTCGGCAAAAGCGGCAAACCGCTCCTCATCAAACGGGCGCCCTCGGCGCGCCTCGAGGATTTCCTGTTGTCGGTCGAATATGTGCTTCTTGAGGGGAACGAACAGGTGGTTCTGTGCGAGCGCGGATCCATTTCTTTCGACGATGCAAGCCGCAATACGGTCAATATGGCCGCCATACCCATGCTGAAGGACATCTCCCACCTGCCGGTGCTGCTCGACCCCTCCCACGGCGTCGGGGTGGCCCGTTATATCCCGGCGGTCAGCGAGGCGGCGGTGTTGCTCGGTGCCGACGGTCTGCTGATCGAGGTCCATTTTGACCCTTCGAATGCCCTTTCCGATGGTTTCCAGTCGGTCAATTTTGAACAGTTCTCGCAGATATTCGAGCGTACCAAAAAGATCCAGAACTGCCTCAGTAACCCGTGCTCCTGACGCCGAAACTCCGCAACATACCGTCGCGCATCGTATCGCTGTTGGAATCGGTCGCGTTGTTGTTCGCGGGCTTCCTTATCTATTTTTTCGTCATTCCCGAACCGCCGCCGCTTGAAGAGACCCTCCGCCTGCCGCTCGCGACCGACACGAACGATGAGGGATCGGAAACGGAACAACAGGAACCGGTCGGAGAGACACGGGCACCCACGACGGTGCGGGACCGCTACGAGTTCGAGGGCGGCGAGGTGTTCTTCGATGAGGCGATAGAGGATGCCTTCGCGCACACGGTCGGACAGGCAACAGCAACGATCTCGACCGTTACCTACACCATAGAACCGGGCCCCGCCGTATCGGCGCTCGAAAAGGCAGCGTCGCGCGGCATCGCGGTCAAGGTCGTGGCGGGACGCAACGGATTTGAACGAATGCCCGCCTTCGCCCTTACCGAACTTCATCCGCCCAAGGGAATACTGCATGAGAAGTTCCTCGTAGCGGATGGTCGACGGGTCCTCCTCTCATCCCGCAACCTCACCCCGGGCCAATCGAAGAATGCCGCGATACTCTTCCACGATGCCCCGAAGATGGCCGCGATACTCTCCGAGGAGTTCGCCGCGCTTGAGGAGATGCGTGTCGAGAAGCGGTGTGAGCGCGGCTGTCCCGTCGAGTACGGAACACTCTATTTTATTCCCGGGAAAGGTTGTCTTGCCGGAAAGGAGGCGCTCCTGACCGCCGAAAAAGAGATCGGTCTGGCCATGTACACGATGACCACCGGCACGCCGCTGATGACCGGACTGAAAAAAGAGCTGAAAAAGGGCCGGACACTGCGGCTGATCCTCGACGATTGGACCGCCGACGACGGCCCCACGGTCAATCTAAGGGCGGCGAACTACCTCGAAAGTATGGGAGCGGCGGTGCTGTTCGACCGCTTGAAGGACACGCAAGGCCGGCCGATGAACTTCCACCATAAATTCGCGGTCGTCGACGATGGAGCGGCGCTGGTGTTCGGTTCCATGAACTGGACCAAGGCAGGCTGTTACCGGAACCGCGAAGTGCTCTTTATCACGCGCAACGGCGACATCGCCGGTATCTTTAAGACCTATTTCGATGATATGCTCTCAGCGATCGCGCCGTCGCCGCCGGCTCAACCGCCGGCCGACTGATCGGGCGTTATCCGACCGCTGCTTTTATCTATGACGGCGGCGTGGAACCGCTCGGCCTGCGACCGCGGGACCGCCACTTCGACACGCACCCCGGCAACATCATACTCCTGAGATACTATCGTCGCACCGGGGAACTGTCCCGCCAGATGCATGACCGTACCGACCAGTTCGAACGGGCTTCGGAAGACGAGCGGCACGGTGACCAGCACGGTCCGGACCGTGGCCGCATCGAGAGTGCCGCGCGCCGCAGTGCCGAAAGCGCGGGCAAGGCCGCCGGTGCCGAGCTTCACCCCGCCGAAATAACGGACCACCGCGCAGACCACATTGAACAGTTCCAGCCGGACCAGTTCCTGATAGATCGGCACGCCGGCCGAACCCGATGGCTCGCCGTCATCGCTGTAGCGGAACGAACTCTCGGCGCCGTCGCCGAACCGGCAGGCCCAGCCGATGTGGGCGGCATCATGGAACCGTTTGCGCAGCAGGGCAACGAACTGTTCAGCATCGGCGATCGTCCCGGCAGGAGCGGCATGGGCTAGGAATCGGGAACTTTTTTCCTTGAGTTCAAAGGGACCGCAGGGATCGGCAAGGGTCCGGTAGGAATCGGTCATAACTCTTTGAGCGCGTCGCGGACTCCCGCCTCTATCCGCTGTTTGAACGGTACGAACAGGAGTGGGATGGTCAGCTCTATCGAAACGAGTTTATCGGCCACATGGACCTGCGCCCCGACATTCTTCCCCTTGATGATGAAGGTGCAGTCGTTCACCGACTCGACGATCTGGAACTCCTCGCGCGGGACCTTGTATTTCAGTTCCCGCTCGATGTGTTCCTCGATCCATTTCCATATCTCGGTGCGGCCTTTTTCGGTGCGGTGTTCGAAGGTGAGTAACGGCATACGAGGAACCCCCTACTTGATGCGGTTGAGTTTACGGATCCGCTGGTCGACCTTGTCGAACAGACTGCCGGGGGTGAACTTGCCGTTCTTGAGGCGGTTGCCGGTCGGCAGGCCGGTGAGTATCTCGATCCCCTCCATGATGGACGCTATCGCGTAGATGCGGAATTTCTTCTTCTGAACGGCCTGCACCACTTCGTCGGAAAGATTCAGATGCTCCATGTTCTGACGCGGGACGATGACCGCCTGCGTACCGGTGAGCCCTTTCATTTTGCATATCTCAAAGAAGCCCTCTATCTTCTCGTTCACCCCGCCGATAGGCTGTATCTGTCCCAGCTGATTGACCGATCCGGTGACGGCGATCGATTGTTTGATGGGGACCTCGGCGAGCGCCGAAAGAAGCGCGTAGAGTTCGGTGGAACTGGCGCTGTCGCCCTCCACACCGCCGTAATTCTGCTCGAAGGTGATGGATGCCGATAACGACAGCGGCTTATCCTGCGCGAAGATATCGCCCAGGAACCCGGCGAGGATGAGCGCTCCCTTGTCGTGTATCTGGCCCGACAGGCGCACTTCGCGGTCGACGTTGATGATGCCGGTGCGTCCGGCGAAGACCCGCGCCGTGATGCGCGACGGGACCCCGAAACTGAAATCGCCGACATTGTAGACCGCCAGCCCGTTGATCATGCCGACCTTCTCGCCCTGCACATCGATGAGGATGATGTCACGGTCTATCGACTCGTAATAGTGTTTCTTGAACTTCGCATGACGGCTCTCTTTTATCGCGATCGCCTTGCGGACCGAATCCTCGTTGACGATCTTTTTCTTGTCCTTGCGCGCCCAGAAATCGCTCTCGAGGATGATATCGACGAGATCCGACGCGCCGACGCGATATTTCTTCTGGTCCTCCGCCTGCCGCGAACTGTAGTGCAGGATACGGCGCATCGCGGTCACATCGAAGTCGAGTGCACAGTCCTCCTGCACGATGCGGGCCATGAATTTCACCAACCCGTCGGTGTTACGCACGGTGATGTCGGTGGTCGATTCAAAATCGGCTTTGACCCGGAAGATGCGGTTGAAATCGTCGTCGTAGGTGTAGAGCATGTGGTAGAGATAGTCGTCGCCGATCATGATGAGCTTCACATTCAGCGGCACCGGTTCAGGCTTCGGAAAGATGTTGACGCGGTAGCGGAAGTCGACATCAATGTCGTCCATCTTGAGGAGCCGGTTGCGCATCGACCGTTTGAGCGCGGTCCACGCATAGTAGTTCTTGAGGATATCGTTCGCCTGCACGATCAGGAATCCGCCGTTGGCGTAGTGGAGCGCGCCCGGCTTCATCTTGGTGAAATCGGTGAAGATCGAGTTGTGGAGCTCCTCGTACTCGAAGTAACCCATGATGTTCTGGAAGGTCGGGTTGGTCTCGTAGATGACCGGGCCGCCCTTGAGGTTCTTGTTGTTGACCAGCAGGTTGACCTTGTATTCGCGGAAGTCGGGGATCTCGAGGTTCTGCGCCTCGGCCTTTCCCTCATTGATGTCGCGCCAGGTGAAGAAATCCTCGAAGTTGTCGAGCAGATGTTTCTCAAGCGAGTTGATGTGATCCTCGAGTCCGCCGTTGCGCTTGTATTTCTTGCGCAACTCGCCCAGCGGCTCGCCGATGATGAGACGCACCATGCTCTGGCGCAGCGTCATCATCTTCTCTTTATATTCTTTCTCGAGCACCCGTTCGCGGTGGAAAAAGGCGATAAGCTTCTCCTGCAGTTTTTCCTCGCTGGTACGGATGATCTCCTTCTCCTTCTCGCCGAGCTTATCGAACTCTTCCTTGCCGATCGCCTCGCCTCCCACGATGGGATTGATGACAAAGCCCCCCTGCGTCGACTTGATGGTGAAACTAAGTTTCGATGCCTCACCTTCTATGGCACGGTAGTTGCGTTCGCTCTCCTCCTGATACCAGCGGACGACCTCGCCTTTCTTGATCTCGAAGGTCTCACTTTCCAGCTGGCGCGGTATCTGGTACTGGAAGTAGTCGAGCAGGTCGGCCATGTCCTTGACGAGCACCTCGCCGGTACCGGGAGGCATGAGTATAAGTCGCGGTTCATCGGGGATATCGAAGTTGTGCACATAGCAGATATCCTCGGGAACCGGCATCTTCTGCGCCATTTTCTCGAGATACTTCTTGACGCTCGATGTCTTGCCGGTGCCCGGATCGCCTGAAACGTAGATGTTGAACCCTTTCATCTTTATCGAGACGCCGAAATCTATCGCCTCGAACCCTTTCTCCTGACAGAAGGACTGTGACCCCGGAGCGATCCGGCGCGCCGTGAGTCGCTGATACTTCTCGAGCTTGGGATAGTAACGGAGCCGTTCGGCGGGGACGGCGAGTTTGATGGGGTCGCGCATCGCGTTCTCCTATAAATAAGGGTTCATTCTTCGCGGGGAAGGGTCGTCAGCAGCTCCGCCTCCTGCGGTGTCAGGGAGCCGCCGCGCAGGAGACGGTCGAGGTCCGCCTTCTCTCCCGTGTCAAAGCGGTAGAGTTCGCTCAACAGCAGCGTCTTGTAGCGTAATGCCCGAACGTTCACCTGGTGATCCGAGGCATCGCTCTTGGGTTGTGCGGCGAACACCGCGACCAGTACCGCGGCCGTCATGAGCAGGGCCGCGCCACGCAGGAAAAGCGCCGCAACAATATCTTTCGGCGCCGCACCGATCAGTCCCCGCTCTATCGCGAGCGAGCCGTTCTTGACCATATCGGCCATCCGGCCGAGGAATTCGAAGAGGTCCTTGTCCTGTGTCGCATAGCTGTAGAACAGCGTCTTGCGGTCTATCGGAAAGCTGAGCTCGACCAGCATCTCGATGGGCGAAAACAGTGCCGTACGCAATTGTTTGAGCATTTTCATGTCGGGCTCAAAACGGTCACGGAAGGCATTGAAACGGGCCGCGTCGAGCGGTTTGGCGCCCGAATCCTCGCGCAGATCGTCCTTTGCCGCGAACTGGTAGTGTCCCTTTATGAGATTCATCGCATCGAGCAGATGCAGCCGTATCGATGCCGATATGATCCGCGAATAGAGGATGAGCGGCACATGCCCCTCCTCCATCAGTATCTCCAGACAGCTCTTCATCACTTTCGACTGTTTTTTGAGGGCATCGCGTACCGTCTCATGACGCAGGACGCCGCCTTCGAGCATGAGTTCCACGATATGTTCGGCATTGTTGACGCCCCGTTTGCGGGCGCCGGTCATCACCCCTTCACGGAACGAGAATTCCCACTGATCCTTGCCGGAAGTGACCTCCAACAGACCGGTCATCTCTCCCGCCGCTATCTCGTCCCACACATTCCCGATGGCGCCGGGACTCAATTCCCCTGCAAGCATCCCTTATCTCCGCCGTCTCATTCGTTATGGGCCACGCGCCAGGTACGCAGAAGGCTCAGAAGCCAGATCAACAACAAAAAGGCGCCGCCGATGATGGGCAATAGCGGGGGTACCGGCGCGCTCAACGCAACAAAGGAGAAGAACCGCGGCAGAGCGAAAAGGGCCAACAGGAACAACCACCACACGAGGTAGAACAAACCCTCTATGATGCGGTCGTTGTATATCAGTCCGGCGCCCGGAGTTAATACCGCCGCCGCGACCGACAGGGTCCGTCGCTGAGCCGACCACTGTTCCCGGCGCTGTGCATGCGCCCGTTGTTCCTCGAAACCGACCAGATTCTTCCCCGCTTTTATCACGCGGCAGGTGAGACATACCTCATCGTCGGTACCGCCGCACTCTTCGCAGATGATATCGCCGCACTCGATGCAACGGGAGATGGCGATGCGGGCCGCACCGAGACTCCAGAGAAAGGTGGCGACCAGCAGGAGCAGGAGCACACCGGCGGCCCGGCGCAACAGCGGGTCATCCATCAGGCCGGAGGGCAGGGTAATGGCGGCCGCCTCGCGGTAGAAATCATACGGACGCGGCAGGAAGATGACCGGGTAGTCGAAATTGGAACGCCCGGCGATCGCTATGGCACGCATCTCCAGCTGTTCCGCTTCCTTTATAGCCCCTTCGGAATAAAGCGCACGGCTCAAGTTGAAAAGATATTCGGGACGTTCATCCTTTTTAAGCGCCGCCGAGTAGAGATCCCGCGCCTTATCGCGTTCGCCCCGCTGATAGGCGCAGATGCCGCGGAGATTGTCGATCAAGGCATCCCGACGATGATCGCTCACCTGTTTCGCGTAGCTCTCGAACAGGGAGTCGGCCCGTTCGGGGCGACCGGTATAGAGTGCCTGCATGCCGCGGGCAAAGAGCGCCGCGGGATTACCATCGACCGTCACCTTCTCCGCGAAGGGAGGGTCGTATACCGCCTGGAACAGCGCAACGGCGTCCGATTCTCCCCGGGGCGACGTATGGGCGATAAGATCGAGCCATATACCCGCGGCAAGATAGGCGCCGAGGAGCAGTATCAGTGCGGCCAGTTCGCGGTACCGCATGATACGGTAGCAGAAGAATATCCAGAGGATGAAGAAGATCTCAAGGCCGATCACCCTCTTGAACGCCAGTACGACGGCCGCCAGCATAACGACCACGCCGATGACCATATGGAACAGCGAGAAGGAACCGACATGCGAATAAAGATGGGCGAGCGACCGGCCGTATTTGACGCTCATCACCAGCATCATGACGATGAACAGCGCGGCCGCAAAGAGCATCGCCAGGTGACAGAGGGCACCGATGAAAGCATCGCGCACCGGCGTACGCAACGCAGTGATCGCATATTTGCTGATCGACGAGACCATCAGACCGATATCGCCGGGACGGTTGAGCAAGACCGCATTGAAACGGTTGAGATGCGTCTCGGGAAGATCGGGCGAAAAGCGCGCCGCGTATTCGGCCAGGATAAGCTGTTTGGTGGAGGTCGTATCGGCCGATTGCTGGATCAGCCACAGCGAACATTCAAAACAGTTGGGATAATTGAGCGTCCGGAACTTGCCGTAGAGATCGGTGAGATTCCGGATGAGACGATCGTCATCCATCTCGGCAAGCCCGGCCTGTGTCTGCTTTTTGAAGAACTCGGCGGTGAATACCGGCGATACTCCGTCGGCCGCCGCGAGCGGCGCCGGAAGATCGATCAGCGAAAGGAATACGATCGCCGTCAGCAGGTTAAAAAGCATACGCATATCAGACCACCCCCGTCGCGACCGGGTTATCGGGATAGCTGATCCAGTCGCTCCAGCTTCCGGCATAGAGACGGGCCGACACCCCGACCTCGCGCAGAGCGAGCAACGTGTTGCAGGAGGTGACCCCCGATCCGCAGTAGACGATGATTTCTTTCTTGTCCCCGATGTAGGGAACATAGAGAAGCGAGATGTCGGCCGCCGAACGCAGCCGCTTCGAATCGTCAAAGTTGAGTTCCCACGGCACATTGATCGCGCCGGGGATGTGCCCCGCTACTTTGTCTATCGGTTCGACCGCGCCGCGGAACCGTTCCGGCGAACGGACATCGATGAGCACCGCATCCTGCGCCGCGCGATGCTTGCGCACCGCTGCGACATCCAGCACCAAGGCGGCATCCTCGCGGGGCTGGTAGCGGGTCGGTTTGCGGTTCGGCAGGGCACGTGTGACCGGGAAGCCCGCCGTGAGCCATCCCTCGATATGACCGTCGAGCACGAAGGCGTCGCGGTGTCCGATGAGATTAAGCAGCAGCACCAGCCGCGCCGCGTACATACCGTAGGCGACCACCGTGGTCCCGGCAGTGAGGCCGTTGGTCCCCATCACCTGCGTGAAGTGGGCGAGATCGGGAAGCGGATGTCGGCCGCCGTGGCGTTCCTTCGGCCCGGAGAGCACCTCTTCCCCGTCGATGAAAACGGCACCGGGAATATGGTTGGCGAGGTACTGCGTAAGCCCGAAGGTGAGATCGGCGAGGTCTCCGCGACAGTCCGCCACCAGCGTCGTATCGGCATACAAGCGCCCCTGCAATTCCTGCGGCGTGATGAAACTGCGCATCGACTCCTCCGGTCTTCGGTGAGTGACTCTACCCCGCGACGCATCCCAAATCAACTTTTTCGCGCCCGCGCGAACAGCACTTGACAAACCGTATCGACGCGCTAGCATACACTCCATTGTTGGTGTCGATGAAAACATCTTTTTTCGGAGGTTCATTCATGCGTTCTTTTCTTGCTGCAACCCTCCTGCTTACCGCCACCACCCTTTCGGCATGGGAGTGGTTCATCATGAAGCCGGCCGAATTCATCACCGCCACACCCGCCCTGATCGAGGTCGGATTCCCCACGGTCGGCATACAGACCGGATCCGCCGACGATGGACAGGGTAATCAGAAAGGGTACTGTCTGTTCATGCAGGATGGCCACAATTGGAATGCCTGCCCGCCGGCACTGGGCGGCGACATGAGTTTTATCGTCATGGCGCAGTTCCGCAACCCTTTCAAGATGTACGGCGTCCAGTTCTCGATACAGGGATTCAACGCCATCGTCCAGTTCGTTCATGCCGACAATTTCCAGACCGTCTACGCCGTCAATACTTTCGACTACGGCAACACGAACACCGACATGACGATATCCGAGTGGCCCGCCGCTCTCCAATATCGAGAGGACAAACTGTGGCTCGGCAACAAGACCGGCAAGATACTCATATCGACCGACGAAGGCGTTTCGTGGACCGCCAAGACCGTCACCGCCGACACCGCGGTCGAGATCACCTCGATACGGATGCTCGACGCGCTCAACGGCTGGGCGACCGGCGGGCTCATCAGTTCCGACAGCTCGGTGCAGCCGACGCTCACCATGGAATCGAAGGGCGGCCTCTGGGAAACAGCCGACGGCGGCGAGACCTGGACCGCCGTGATCGAAGGGCTGCCGATACTGCCGCTGGAAGCGGCGAAAGATACGAACGGAAAGTGGTATGTCCGCATGATGGACGCCTCGAACATAGAAACAGGCGATCCGATGGGCAATCAGGGCGACACCCTCGCCCCCGAAACGAAGCTCATCTACTCCACCGACAACTTCGCCTCGTTCACCGCATGGAGCGCCGAGACCTACGACATGACCGTCAACGGCGAGAAGTTCGATTCGTTCAACGTTCCCGGCCTTGGGGTGACCGATGATCTGGGCGAGGTCTGGATCGGCGGCTTCATCGTTGCGGGGCTCAGCGGCACGCCGGTATCGATATCGTCGAACGACGGCGGTACGACCTGGACCAAGAAACAGATGCCGCAGGGAGCGCTCGGGTTCAAGCTGTTCAATTTCAAGGATCCCGACCACGTTTACGCCGTGGGCGGCCAGAAAAACATCTTCAAATACGGCGACCAGAACGAGAACTGGGTCTACGAACCCGACGATGATCCGGTCACCGACGATGAACAGTCCGATGAGAGCGTGACCGACGATACCACGGCCGACACCACCGTGACCGATGACACCGCGACCGACAACGGCACCATCACCGACGATACGACGGCCGACACCGGCACGACCGACGACAGCGACACACTGTTGGAGGAAGAACCTGCCTGCGGCTGCACTCTCGTTTATTAATATCACCCGGAGAACCCTTATGCAGAAACTATCCGGCAAGATAGTCCTCATCACCGGGGCAAGTAGCGGCATCGGCCGTGCCTGCGCCGAAGCCTTCGCCCGCGAAGGAGCGCGACTTATCCTCACCGCCCGCCGCCGCGAACGGCTCGACGCGCTCGCCGCCGAGATGAAAAAAGTCCACGGGACCGACTGCCTGCCGCTCGCGCTCGATGTCCGCTCACGGAGTGCCGTCGAGAAATTCGCGCAGGGCCTTTCCGCCGAATGGCGCGCGGTCGATATACTCATCAACAACGCCGGGCTCGCCCGCGGCCTCACCAAGATGCATGAGGATATCCCCGATGACGAGGACGAGATGATCGACACCAATATCAAAGGAGCGATTCATCTCATCCGCGCTGTCACCCCCGGTATGATCGAACGGGGCCGCGGCCACATCATCAACATCGGCTCCATCGCCGGTCATGAGGCTTACCCCGGCGGCGCAGTCTACTGCGCCACCAAACATGCGCTCGACGCCATCACCAAGGCGCTCAGGATGGAGCTGTATCAGACACCGCTGCGCGTTTCGACGGTCGATCCGGGACTTACGCAGACCGAGTTCAGCGCGGTCCGTTTCCACGGCGACACGACACGGGCCGATTCGGTCTACCGCGGACTCCCCCCCCTGCCCCCCGCCGATATCGCCGAGACCGTGCTCTTCGTCGCCACCCGGCCGCCCCATGTACAGATCGCGCAGGTGATCGTACTGCCGACCGCGCAGGCATCGGCACTGTTGGTCGACCGTCGCAATGATACATAAATTAACTAAAGGTATATGTAATTGTTATAAAGTTATATGAAAGTCTTGACTAATTATAAAAAATTATTCATACTGCTTTCATGAATATCGCGGGACCCGAACAAAATCACCAACTGGCCAAGCTGGTCGATATGGATGACCCGCGGGCCGTCCTGACCGAGGTCGAGACGATCATCCGCCTCATCCATTCTAATTTTGACATGGGTTTTCTTCAACGCGCGTACGGCGACGTCCTGAAGATGTTCGCGGGCCAGTTCCCCGGCTACCGTGCCTGCAACACCGAATATCACGACCTCAAGCACACCACCGACGCGACCCTCGCCATGGCACGGCTCGTACACGGCGCGGTCATGGAGGGCAACCCGATATCGGCCCGCAATGTCGAACTCGCCATCGCCTCGACCCTGTTCCATGACATCGGCTACATACAGAGCGAAGGGGACGACGGCACCGGCGCGAAGTACACCAAAAGTCATATCGAGCGGAGCGCCGATTTCCTTACCGATTATTTCCACGCTGCCGGCTTCCCCGACGATGACGCGACCGACGGCCGCGATATGCTCGCCTGCACCGGACTGACCGTCCGCATCGGCGAGATCCGTTTCCGTTCGTTCGAGATAAAGATGCTCGGCATGATGCTCGGCACCGCCGATCTGCTCGGTCAGATGGCCGACCGCACCTATCTTGAAAAACTCTCCTATCTTTACCGGGAGTTCAAAGAGGCGGAGGTCCCCGGCTTCAACGAAGAGATAGACATGTATGTCAATACGCTCGGCTTCTATGAACTCACCAAGAAACGGTTCGCCAACGATCTGGGCGGCGTCAATCGTTTCATGCGGGCCCATTTCCGCGAGCGGTGGGGGGTCGATTCGGATCTCTATGCCGCCGCGGTGGAACGGCAGATGGCCTATCTGCGTGAGGTGCTCGAGAAGTACCGCCCCGATTATCGCAACTACCTGCGTCGCTGGCAGTATCTCAAGAAATAGGAAGATGCAGTGAAAATGTAGAGCCCTTTCCCGGCTCGCTCTCCACCGACACCGATCCGCCGTGCGCCAACGCGATGTGCTTGACGATGGCGAGTCCCAGTCCGGTGCCGCCGACGGTGCGGCTGCGCGCCTTGTCGACGCGGTAGAACCGTTCGAACAGCCGGGGCAGATGCTCCGAAGCGATGCCGACGCCGGTGTCGGCGACACTGATGGTCGCCTCGTTCCCCGTCCTGCGTGCCTCCAGCGTTATCGTCCCTTTATCGTTCGAGTACTTGACGGCGTTGTCGACCAGATTGACGATCGCCTGTTCCAGAAGCGCCGCATTCACCGGTGCCGCCAGCGTCCCGTCGCATACCGTGGAGATGCGGATGCCGCGTTCGACGGCCCGTTCGCGGAACAATTGCACCGCCGCGTCGAGTATCGGCCGGAGCTCCGTGCGGTCGCGGGCGATGCCGCCGTGTTCGGTGTCGCGCTCTATTTTTGACAAAGCGAGCAGATCCTCGATGATGGCGCCGAGCCGGTCGCTCTGCCGCGCGATGGTATCGAGGAACGACCGGGCGTTGGCGGGGTCGTCCACCGCGCCGTCGCGCAATGTCTCGACAAAGCCCTTGATCGAGGTTATCGGGGTGCGCAGTTCGTGCGACACATTGGCGACGAACTCCTTGCGGATGTTCTCGAGTTTCTTCAGCCGCGTCACATCGCTGAAGACCAGCAGCGCCATCCGCGTCTCTCCCGGGACGATGGTACCGTGGGTGAGGAGCACCCGGCCGTCGCTGTCGTACAATTCGACCTCGCGCTGGCCCGATAGACCGGTGACAAGCACTTCGCGGATGAATTCGTGGAGCGCGCGATTGCGGACGATGCCGACCACCGGCTTCCCCTCCGCCTCCTCGACGGCGGTATGGAAGAGCACCCCGGCGGCGCGGTTGAGCCGCAGCACCGTCTCATCATCCCCCACCACGATGAGCGCCTCATCCATGCTGGTGAGGATCGTCTGCAGTTCGTTGCGCTGATCGGTGATGGTCCGTATCCGCGTATCGAGTTCGGCCGCCATCGTGTTGAGCGACCGGGCAAGCCGCGCGAACTCTTCGGTGTCGGGGACGGCCAGACGGCTCCTGAGCTCTCCGGCGGCGAACTTTTCGGCCCCCTCCTGAATGTGGCGCAGGGGAATGCTCATCCGCCGCGCGACGATGTAGCTGACCAGCGCCGCCGCGACCGCGATGATGAGCGCCGCCAGCAGTATCACGCCGAAGACCGGCCGTATCGCATCGTTGACGCCGCGCAGCGGTTTTGCGGCGCGCAGGACGAACTGCGTCTCTCCCGCCGTGCGGACCCGCAGGGCGACATAGGTCAGGTCCTTTTTCAGCGTCGGGCTGTA
>Ga0074195_1002606_pt1 | contig 19482 bp, 20 predicted proteins | sample EPASupsiteHSE623_FD_64525 | JGI IMG/M metagenome (GOLD analysis project Ga0074195, IMG submission 64525) | Bioremediated contaminated groundwater from EPA Superfund site, New Mexico - Sample HSE6-23 | ecosystem: Environmental > Aquatic > Deep subsurface > Groundwater > Contaminated ...
AAGAAGCGTTTGCTGATTTATCCGCAGATGACATTAAGCCTGGCATGACAGTTTATGTTTTAACTTTAAAGCAAAAGGGAGAAGTGTTAGCGGTAAATGGTAGTGACGTAACGATTCAACTTGGCGCTATGAAACTGACAGTGGCACTATCGGCCTGTCGTTTACTTGCCGGCTCAGGTAAACCCAAAGAGCAGGTGACGCAAAAGCATGTTAGCAGCATAACCAGAACAAATTCCGTTGCACGTCAAATCGATATTCGGGGTATGAATATTGAAGAAGCCGAAATAGTACTTAGCAAATATATTGATGATGCGGTACTCTCAGGTCTAAACGAAGTACTCATTATTCACGGCAAAGGAACTGGCGCACTGCGAAAAGGGGTAAAATCATACCTGGAGAATCATTCGCATATCAAAACCATACGAATAGCTGATCTTAATGAAGGAGGCACAGGTGCCACTGTTGCTAAATTAGTGTAACTTGCTTGCTTTAACAAGAATGTTATTCATGTAGTTGGCAAACGAAAACAAGGATTTACCATATTTGCGGTAAACCCTTGTTTTTTTATTTAAAAATTATTCTTCCAGTTTAAATAGCGTCCGTAATTTTTAGTTTCCGCGTCTTCATCTACGTCTTCGTTTGATTGAGCAGGGGACGAATTGACAGTTTGATTTTCCTGTACAACACTTGGTGTCGGAGGAATTGGTTCTGCTTCTTTGGGTTGTTTAGGAGTGTCTGTAGAATGATCATTTTTGGCTTCTGACTTAGGCTTTTCAGGTGATGAACTTCCGTTGCTTAGGTTGTTTATTAATCCCATTACGGTTCCTATTGTGCTGGGATTGAGCTTTGATTTGAGCTGGGGATTATTTAAGAGCGGTAGAAGTGTCATCAAAGTTTCTGGAGAAAAAGCACCGCCACCGCCGCCATCGCTGCCTTTGGTTAAATCACCCAATAATTTATGTAAAGGATTGGTGCTAGCTGCCGGTTGGGTTTGTAGTTGCTCTTTAGCAGTGTTATTACGATTCATTATTAAAAATAGACAGAGCAGTGATAGCACTGTGATGATATTATCGACTCCTGTGCCTGCAGAAAAACTTGTGTCAAGCAGCCGGGTTATTGAATTTAGCAGTGATGAAGATCCGGTAGTACTGGTGTCATTCGGCATAAAACCGCCTCCTTAAAAAATACCCGGAATTTTAGGCAGATTCAGATCGGCAGCAAGTTTACCCATGGCAGTTTGACTTAAATCACGGGATTTAGCCAGCGCATTATTTATTGTAGCTATAAGTAAGTCTTGTAATAATGCGGCATTTTCTGCAGTTAGATATTTACTGTTTAACTCAATAGCTACAAGTTCTTGCTGACCGTTAACAATAATTTTAATTACATCGCCACTGGATACTTCAATTTTTTCTTGTTTAAGCTGTTCCTGCACAGTATCTACATTTTGCTGTACCTTTTTTATCATTTCCATAACATTGCCAAACTGTTCAAACACTGCTATGCACCTCCCAGATTATTTCTTTACCTAATTTATTCAATTACACAAAATTTGTGAGTGTCCAAACTCAAAGTAGAGAGCAAATTCAGATGTATTTCATATATTGGAGTAAAAAAATGTTTTGAAAGGTGATGGACATATGCGGGTGCGGAAATATCACCAAAACTCCAAAAATCCAACTGAAATAAAAGCAACTAACGCCGAAAATCTTGAGGTAAAAAACAAAGAATCTGTAAGTAATGTTCCGACTGTTCAAGCTTCTAAAAAAGGTCCGCGCGGACCTGCCGCATTGTTTCGAAAAATGATGACTAACCCCAATTTAAATGTACAGTTAATGGTAATTGTGTTAACCTTGGCATCAGATAATTTTCCTATGGATAGAAGTATTGACTCAATGTCGTCAACTGTCGATAAAATACGCAATATTACCGATGTTATAAACAATACTATGCAATCAGTCAAAGTAGCGGCTGAGGCACCAAAACAAATTAGAAGGCTATTTGAAATAAATGATAATTAGCAAACAAAATCTCATTGTCTGTCAGTAACACTTTGCCGTCATAATGTATATATTGAAAGTAGAAGGGCGGCCAATCTTCGCCCTCATTTTGATAAGTAAGGAGGTATTTTATATGTCTCGTTGCGGATTTGGAGGAAATGGCTTTGGTGTAATCTGGATTATCATCATTATTCTGCTACTGTTCTTCTTTGAAGGTGATGACACTAGTCTATAATTTTTCTACTTACATCAAAGGACACGCTGCCAAGCGTGCTTATATTCCCCTTCATTAGAATGTATATAATCATTTTGTCAATGTCAGCTCCAGTATCACTATAGCTCGTTATGCCTCATTAACAGTAACTTGTAAGAATATTATTGTTGGCTTCTCAGGAGAGTGACCAAAAAAACACAAAGTTCATATATTGCAGTAAAGAGAAGGATCTCTTTAACTATGATGGAAGGAGGAAATAGAAATGGCTCGAGGATTTGGAGGTTGTGGCGGCTTTGGAAGCAGTTGGATAATTATAATTATCATCATCATTTTATTATTCTGGTTGGGTGAAGAGGATACCGGTATTACTGGTTAATGCATCTATGATAATGTATATGCAAAAAAAGAAAAAACACGCGTAATTTACGCGTGTTTTTTCTTTAATTCTTTTTAGTATCGTTGGCTTTTGGCGGGGGCGGAGGAGCGGTTGGGGTAATTATAGATTTATCGTTTTTAGATGGTGGCGGTGGTAAAGTTGACTCACCATTAGATGAATTATCAGCGTTAGTGTTAGCTGGATTAGTACCTTTAGAATCTTTAGCATCTTTATCTTTGGGATCTTTTGTTGCTGAAACCGTTGAGACTTTAGTAGGTTGAGTGCCTTCAACAAAAATTTCACTGTGTCCGTCTTTATTGTTTGGATCATTTATAAGCAATCCATCTTTATCAGATATCCTGGCAGCCACAATGCCGGAAGGTCTGACGAAATCACGAGCCGCGTATTTATTCGCAACACCGTTCATAAAGTTTTTCCAAATACTTGCGGGAATAGTACCACCAGTGATATCACCAAGATATTCCGGATTATCACAGCCCATCCAGACTGCTGCTACTAAATCGGGAGTAAAACCAACAAACCAGGCATCCTTATAATCGCTGGTAGTACCTGTTTTGCCAGCGGCAGGACGGCCGATGTAAGCGCCAGTACCTGTACCGTTATTAATAACACCCTTCATCATATCAGTGAGAATAAAAGCGCTGCGCTCATTAACAACTACTTTTTCTTTGGGGACATTTTCTTCAATTACTTTGCCGTTACGATCAACAACCTTGATAATCGCTGTAGGCTCAACCCGAACACCGTTATTTGCCAACACTCCATAAGCACTGGCTATTTCAAGCGGAGTAACCCCGCGGGTAAGGCCGCCTAATGACATAGCTAAATTGCGATCATTGGTATTACCATTAAGTACCAGTGTGGAGATTCCCATCTGCTGGGCATAGTATAAAGCTTTATCTATGCCGGCTTGCTGCGCTAGCTTAACAGTTACCACATTTAAGGACTGTTCAAGTGCTGCTCGCATTGTCACGTGACCACGGAATTTTCTATCATAATTCACCGGTGACCAACTGCCAAAACTTACAGGACTGTCGTCAATAATGCTGGCTGGCGTAAGTCCGCTTTCAATTGCCGCCAAATAGACAAAAGGTTTAAAAGCTGAACCAGGTTGGCGCTCTGCTAAAACAGCCCGGTTAAATTGATCATTGCCGCGGCCACCGACCATGGCCTTTATATGGCCGGTATGGGGTTCAATGGCTACAAGCGCTCCTTGCGGTTGTTTGATGCCATTATCGTCAGTTTGGCTTGTTGGAAGCTGCTGCATGGCCTGTTCTGCTTTGCTTTGCATTTCAAGATCTAATGTTGTATATACCTTTAAACCATCTTTATATACGGCGTCAGCACCATATTTATCAATAAGGTGTTGTACTACATAATCGGTAAAATAAGAGGCTGGTGTAGTAGGAGCTGTCTGACGGTTAGCCAGTTTTATTTCGGTAGTTCTTGCTTTTGCTGCTGAAAGTGAATCAATATAACCATATTTGACCATTTGCTCAAGTACAACAGCTTGTCGTTCTTTTGCTGCTTTTAAGTTGCTTGTAGGGGAGTAATAGTTAGGGCTTTTGGGAATACCGGCAATCATAGCACATTCAGCCAGGTTTAGGTCTTCAACATTTTTGCCAAAATATATTTGTGCTGCTGTTTGGACTCCATATGCGCCTTGGCCAAAATAAATTTGATTCATATACATTTCAAATATTTCTTCTTTGCTATACTGCCGTTCAATTTGTAATGATAAAAAAGCTTCCTGGATTTTTCGCTTGATTGTTTGATCTTGAGAAAGTAAGGCATTTCGTGCTAACTGCTGTGTAATAGTACTACCGCCTTCAGAGATACCCCGATCTGTTAAATTTGACCAAACAGCCCGAAGTATACCACGCGGATCGATGCCGCTGTGTTGATAAAACCGGGAATCCTCAACTGCAATAAATGCATTTTGCAGATTTTTAGGTATTTTATTTATAGATGCCGGCAGGCGATTTTCAACAGAATGAACTGTGGTAATAAGCTTTCCGTTGGCGTCAAAAATCTGAGAAGAAACAGCTGGACGTATATCACCTTTTAAGCTAGGCATAGTATGAATGCTGGCAGTTAAGAATCCTAAACCAGCACCGGTTAGCATAACTAAAAACACAAGAACGGCAATAATCGTAATTGCTCTTCTATTTTTCCGTGGCTTACGGCGGCTACTTTCTTTATTTTCATTATTTTGCTCTGACATATTTTCCTCCCTAAACAGATTCAATCATAAATACTAATCTTTTACTAAAAGCGGGATTAGAGGCTTTGATACGCTAATTATTATAACATAAAAGAGCTAGTATAGGTATTTCTTTGTCATTTGTTTATAATATAATGATAAATCTTGTGCGCAAACTCTTAACAGAACATAGCTAAAATTGACAATTTAACGGCAGATATATTAAAATAGTAAATTGACCTGGTTAATGAGGAGGATTTTAACAATGTCTGTATTAGATGTTCTCAAAGAGCGAGGATTTGTTCAACAATTAACACATGAAGAAGAAATTGCGGAGTTATTAAATAAGGAAAAGATCACTTTTTATATTGGCTTTGATCCCACTGCAGACAGCCTGCATGTTGGGCATTTTTTAGGAATGATGGTAATGGCTCATATGCAGCAAGCAGGTCACCGGCCAATCTGCTTAATTGGCGGCGGGACAGCAATGGTAGGAGATCCTTCCGGTAAAGCTGATATGCGCAAAATGTTGACACTCGAGGATATCAAGCATAATGGCGAGCGTTTTAAAAAGCAGATGCAGCGATTCATTGACTTTTCAGATGGTAAGGCGTTGATGCTAAATAATGCTGACTGGTTATTAGAACTGAACTATGTGCAGTTTCTTCGTGATGTTGGTGTACATTTTTCTGTTAATCGGATGCTAACTGCTGAATGTTTCAAACAACGTTTAGAAAAAGGCTTATCTTTCCTTGAGTTCAACTATATGCTGATGCAAGGCTATGACTTTCTTGAGCTTAATCGTCAATGTAATTGTATTATGCAAATGGGCGGTGACGATCAGTGGTCCAACATATTAGCCGGTGCAGATCTTATTCGCCGCAAGGAAGGCAAACTAGCCTATGGCCTGACATTTACTTTATTAACCACAAGTGATGGACGCAAAATGGGTAAAACCGAAAAAGGCGCCTTATGGCTTGATCCCGAAAAAACATCTCCCTATGATTTCTACCAGTACTGGCGAAATATTGACGATAATGATGTAGAAAAGTGTTTGGCACTTCTTACATTTTTACCAATGGAAGAAGTTAAACGTCTCGGTGCCCTTAAAGATCAAGAAATTAATCTTGCAAAGAAAACGCTGGCATTCGAAGTAACTAAGTTAATACATGGCCAGGAAGAAGCGGAGAAGGCCCAACAAGCAGCAGAAGCACTGTTCGGCGGAGCCGGAAACTTAGATAATGCGCCGACAGTTTCAATTACTCCAGCTATGTTGGATGCAAAGTTGATTGATGTTCTCACAAACTTTGGTATTTTCTCATCGAAAGGCGAAGGACGGCGTTTGGTTCAGCAAGGCGGACTCTATCTTGGTGATACCAAAGTATCTGATCCTGATTTGCTTCTAACCGCTGAGCTTTTCGACAACAATACCCTTGTTATCCGTAAAGGAAAAAAGAATTATCATCGTATTATCATAGAATAAAAATAGGTTCGCATGTAAAGCCCCAAAGTTTGTCTAAGAAGTAAATATTTTTCGATTAGGTAGTCAGTTACACTGACTACCTTTATTTTTAGGCTGCCAGCAGTCTACACTATACAAATGGCAGTAGAACGTCATCTGAATTGAGTCTCTATTTATAAATAAATTCATATATTTAGTAACCATTAGATAAACTTTCCCATATATATAAGCAAATAATGCAAGTGCGGTGGAGGTAGGGAAAGAAATGCGGTTTTCCGTAAGACGCAGGCGGGCAATACCATTCTTTCCATTAATAGCACTTATTATTGTGAGTATATTTATTTTTTCATTTTGGCGGATTGAAACTCACTTGAAACCCACGCTTATGGCCATTGCTGAAACTAGAGCTACTCGTATTGCAACGCAATCCATTAATAATGTAATTAATACCAGAGTAAGTCTTACTGTTGATCCTAAAACACTTGTAAGCATTACACTGGATGAACATGGCCGGGTAGTCCTTATACAACCTAATACAATGGAGTTTAACCGATTGGCGGCTGACACTACAATGAAGGTGCAGGATGTTTTAGAAGAGATATCGGAAGAAAAGATCACTATTCCTATTGGGCAGGTATTAGGCAGTCAGATGTTGGCAAGTATGGGGCCTAAAATCACGGTTACCATTATTCCTGTTGGTACAGTTCAAGTTAAAGTTGTCGATAAATTTGAACAGGCTGGCATTAACCAGACCAGACACATGGTCTATTTAGCTGTTACTACGCAAGTTCGTATTGTCGTCCCATTAGTTAGTCAAAGTGTTAACGTTAATACACAAGTTCCTATTGCCGAATATGTTGTTGTTGGTGAAGTACCGAACACCTATGTTCAGATTCCATTCCCGCTGGATAATGATCTTATCAACGGAAACAGTGCTCTTGGTAATGGCGGTGCTAAAAATTAAGTGGTGCTACATTTATTGTGATTGAAGCTTTGCGCTATTGCAGCAAAGCTTTTTTGTTTTTAACGTTGGCTGTTGAATATCGTGTAATTATAGTATATAATAGCTAAAGTGAAATAATTCACTTAAAAGTGGAGGATGTTAGTGTGTTAAAATTATCTATTTGTTTTGGGAGTGCTTGTCATTTAAAAGGAGCTTATAGTGTTTTAAATGCATTTAAAGCACTAATCGAAAAATATAAAATTCAAAGCCAAATTGATCTTGAGGGAAACTTTTGTCAAGGGAAATGTACCGAAGGTGTAGTTATAAAATTGAATGATGAAATTATCACTAATGTAGCCAAAGAAAAGGTACACAACATCTTTGTGGAAAAAGTGTTAGGAGGTAAGCAGCATTAATACCATCATAACGCGTAAAGTAAACTGTCGGGATTGCTTTCGCTGTGTGCGTGCCTGCCCGGTTAAAGCAATTGGAGTGGTTAACGGCCATGCTCATGTTATTGAGAAAAAATGTATCCTTTGTGGACGGTGTGTAATAGAGTGCCCGCAAAAGGCGAAAGTAATTGACCGTCAAATAGACAAACTAACAGCGGCTGTCGTTAATGGAAAAAAAGTAATTATAAGTTTAGCACCGGCATATATATCGGCTTTCCCTGAATACTCATATCAAGAGTTGGTTGCTCGCCTGCTCAATAGTGGAATCAGTGCTGTTGTAGAAACTGCCGCCGCAGCCGAGTTAGTATCGCGGATATACGCAACCTATGTTAATGATACACAGGCTAGCAATCGCACAATTATTTCTTCTTGCTGCCCAGCTATTGTAAATATTATTGAACGGTATTATCCGCAGTTAATTAATAATCTTGCCCCTGTTTTGTCGCCTATGTTAGTTCATGCGAAGCTAATTAAAAAGCAATTTGGACAAGATAGCGTTGTTATATTTGCTGGCCCATGTATTGCCAAAATTACTGAGGGCAGTTCGCAATCTTCACAAATAGATGCCGTCATCACATTTGATCAACTCAAAGAATGGCTAACTCAGCATGATAAGCCGATTTCTCACCTAGAAACTCCGCTAGTAGACGCAACGACATATGCAGGACGCTGCTTTCCGATCGCCGGTGGTTTACTACTGCCGTTTGGCTCCAATATTAGCGAGGAAGATGCAATTGCAGTAAGCGGCGTAGAGAATTGTACTGAAATATTTGAAGGCCTATGCAATATGGAGTTCTCACCTAAATTCATTGAAGCCATGGCTTGCCCTGGTGGATGTATTAATGGGCCTGCAATAGGGACAAGTCAATTGCTGCAAGCAAAGAGAAATAAAGTAATGAATTATGCCAAAAATGCGGTTTCAATTAACTGCAATAAAGTAGCAGACGTAACCGCTCTAAATCCAGAAGAGTTATCTCGCGAGTATAGCCCTAAACCAATAATTAGTGATATGCCTACGGAAGCTGAAATTCAAGAAATTCTTAAACAGATAGGCAAATTTGCTCCTTCAGACGAGAAGAACTGTGGCGCCTGTGGGTATAACACTTGTCGTGATAAGGCAGTGGCTGTTTTTCAAGGTATTGCTGAAATTAATATGTGTGTACCTTATATGCGTTCTAAGGCAGAATCCTTTGCGAACATTATTGTAGAGAACTCATTAAATGCAATAGTCGCTGTTGATGAAAAAATGATCATTAAAGAATTTAATCCAGCTGTAAAACGAATGTTTGGGGTTACAAAAGAAATATACAAAGGCATGAGTCTAACAGAACTGTTTGATTGTGCAGACTTTATAACAGCTGCAAAATTCGAACAAAAAATAGTTGGTAAGAGGATTGAGTATCCTAGGTATGGCATTATTACCGAACAGATGATAATTCCGGTACCCAAACATGGTCTGGTAATTGCGATCATTACCGATGTGACCACTCTTGAAAAGAAAAATCAAGAGCTTCAGCAAATGAAATTGGATACAATAGCAAAATCTACTGAAATCATTAACAAACAAATGCATGTCGCCCAAGAAATTGCCGGCTTATTAGGCGAAACCACAGCAGAAACAAAATCAACTCTTTTGGAATTGATTGCACTGATAAAAGGCAAGGAGGAAGCATAATGCAGCGTCTTCATGCCGAAGTTGGAATAGCTCAATTGTCAAAAGACGGCGAAGAACTTTGTGGAGACAACGTTGATATTGCCAGAACACCGGAAGCAACTATTATTGTAATGTCTGACGGACTGGGAAGTGGGGTAAAAGCCAATATATTGGCAACTTTGACAACAAAAATTGCTACCGGGATGCTGAAACGCGGTATACCTCTGGAAGATGTTATTAATACTATTGCCGAAACATTACCGGTTTGTCGCCAGCGTAAAATTGCCTATTCAACATTGCATATTATTATGATTACTCCTGATGGCCAAGCAACGATTGCCGAGTTTGACTGTCCTGCTACTTTTTTGGTGCGTAACAACAAAACCATCCAGTTTCCCACACAAGAAAAAGTAATTGGTAATAAAATCATACGTGTAGGAGAACTATGTCTTCAAGAAAATGATATATTAGTAGCCGTGACTGATGGCGTAATTCATGCCGGTATTGGTGGCTTGCTTAAACTTGGCTGGGGTTGGAAAGAAGTAGCCAAAACGCTTGATATAGAATGCAATGAACATAACGAGTCGGAAATTATTGGGCAACATTTGATAAACTGCTGTGAAGGCTATTATCTAGGTTGTCCTGGTGATGATTCTACTGCTTTAGTAGTTAAGATGCGTTATCCACAACAATTAACTTTACTTACTGGTCCACCGGCAAATTCAAATCATGATGCCGATCTCGTCTGGCGTCTTTTTTCAGAGCCTGGAAGAAAGGTTGTTTCCGGGGGAACTACTGCTCAAATTGTTAGTCGGGTAATAGGATGTCAGCTAAAGGTTGATTTAACCTGTCATGACCCGCAAATACCACCCATTGCTTATCTTGACGGCGTTGATTTGGTTACTGAAGGAGTGCTGACTTTGAATGCTGCCATTGAACGCTTACATGATATAAAAAAACTTCGGGATTCTCGAAAAGAAGATGGTGCCACTTTACTTGCTAAACTATTGAACACTGCTGACAAAATTAAAATTTTTGCAGGACTAGCTGTTAACCCAGCTCACCACAACCCTGGATTTCCTATGCAGATGAATATTAAAGCTCAGGTTTTAAATAAATTACAATCAGTTTTGGAATCTAAAGGCAAAGAAGTTATTATTGAATGGATTTGAAAAAATGCACTTTGCCAATTACTTGCTATTATGTTACAATATTGGCGATTCACTTAGCTGAGAGGAGTATTTTACATGTCAGGACATTCAAAATGGGCAAATATCAAGCATAAAAAAGGTAAAGTAGATGCCATACGCGGCAAAATTACAACTAAAATCAGCCGCGAGATTACTATTGCTGTTAAACTTGGCGGTTCAGATCCAACTGGTAATATGCGTTTAAAGTTGGCTTTGCAGAAAGCCAGAGAAAATAATGTTCCTAAAGAAAATATTCAACGGGCTATTCAAAAAGGTGCAGGAGCTCTTGAGGGTAGCAACTATGAAGAAATAAAGTATGAAGGTTATGGCCCAGGCGGAGTTGCCATTATGGTTGACGCTATGACTGACAATCGCAATCGTACAGCTGCCGATGTCAGACATTTGTTTTCGAAATATGGTGGTAATTTAGGCGAAACAGGCTGTGTTTCCTGGATGTTTAAGCAAAAGGGCTTATTTGTCGTTGAACAAGGCCAAGCTGAAGAAGAAGAATTAATGCTTTTGTCTCTTGATGCCGGTGCGGAAGATTTTGAAGCAAATGAAGACGAGTTTGAAATAACGTCTGATCCGGATGATTTTGAACAAGTTCTGGAAGCATTGGAAAAGAATAATATTCCAACAGTGGTTGCCAGAATTACGATGATACCGGAAACTACTTCTGCCTTAGCTGGTGATGAGTCAATAAAAATGATGAAATTGTTAGAAGCACTTGAAGATCATGATGATATTCAAGAGGTTTACACCAATTTTGATATTCCAGATGATATGGATGAAGATTAATAAAGACTACGCGGTGTAACACGAATAAAATTTGTATTTTTTGGCAATCATATTTGCAACACTAGAGAAAGGCGTGTTGTTAACATGTTGTCAAAACTTATTGCTAAATTATCTTTGCTGCACCATGAAAAAACGAAAAATAGATCGATTATATTTAAACCAATTTTTATTGGCAGTCTAGCACTCTTGCTTTCTGGTATTGGATATTATTCTTTCATGATGAGTCCTGCTGAAAAATTTTCTATTCCGCAGCCAAACAGCGAGTTTGTCAAACAAGACGGAAAAATTAAAATTTCACCAGATGCTGTTTTGGTACAAAGAATAACATACACTAAATGCAAAGATATTGAGGTTTTTCGAACTAAACCACCGGATAATTTAATTGGACTTAATTTTAATCAGGTACAGAAAATTTACTCGGGGTGGAATATTGAAAAATTCGATACAAAAGAAATAGAGATGGTACTAAACGTGGATAGCCTCTGCCGCGAACACTCCAATAATATGTTTATTGGTATTAAGGACGGTTATGTTACGGTTTTCTACGGAGTACCCGGGCCAAAAGCCATTATAAAAGAAGTAACAAAAATTTCGGTAAATGGTTTAATGCCCCAGGATGTACAAGAATTGCGGCAAGGATTAATTATACAATCCAAAGAAGAATTATTGCGGACACTTGAGGGAATGCAGGCACGTTAAGAGAGGGCAACCTCTCTTTTGCTTTGTTTTAACAGGAATATACGATCGACCTGTCGAACGTAACAGATAAAAGGGGGTAACAAATGATTGCATTAGGAATTGACCCCGGCACAGCAATATGCGGTTATGGTTTGGTTGAATCGCAAGGAAGCAAACTAAAACCTATTGCTTATGGGGTTATTGAAACTACCCCTGACATGGAGCCTGCTATGCGTCTAAAAAAAGTACATCACGAAATTGATGTCTTGATTAAACAGTATCAACCTACTATTATGGGGGTTGAGATGTTGTTTATGAATAAAAATGTCCGTACAGTTATGGCTGTAGGGCAGGCTAGAGGGGTAATATTGTTGGCAGCTGCTCAAAACGACCTTCCCTTAGCAGAATTTACCCCATTACAGGTAAAACAGGCAGTAACTGGTTATGGCAAGGCAACAAAAGAGCAAGTGATATATATGACGAAAAGATTATTAAATTTCCCTAGCAAGCCACATCCTGATGATGCGGCAGATGCTTTGGCGATTGCCATTGCTACCATACACTGCGGGAATATAAATAAGATGAGGGCAACTAATGATAGGCTACGTTAAAGGAGTAGTTACACATCTATTTACCGATTACTGTTTTGTGGATGTACAAGGAATCGGCTATCGTGTATTTATACCAAACTCTACCCGGCAAAAGCTGGCTATTGGTCAATCATCGACCTTACTTACATACCTGAATGTGCGTGAAGATGCAATGACTCTCCATGGTTTTTATACACAGGAAGAATATGATCTTTTTTTGAACCTTATTTCGGTATCAGGGATTGGGCCCAAAGTGGCTGCCGGAATTTTATCTGCTATCACACCACAAAATTTTCGATCCGCAATTAGTGCAAATAACTCAGCTATTTTGACAAAACTGCCTGGCATTGGCAAAAAAACAGCGGAAAGAATTATTCTTGAATTAAAAGATAAGATTGGTATTGGTGCAATAGATGATACCAACGCTACATTTGGACAAACATCAAGTGATGGTAATTTGTCTGTAGATATCCTGCAAGAAGCCATGCAGGCATTATTGGCATTGGGTTATAACCATGCAGAAGTAACACCTGTTATAAAGAAAGTATATCAACGCGAAAATAGTACTCATACTGAATTAACAATAGAACAATTGATTAGACTCACGCTAAAAGAGTTTGGCCGGAGGTAATTTGGGAGGTAGCTAACTGGTGGAAGAACGCATTGTGGGGCAGGGGGAACAGGATGTTGATTCCTGGCAATATAGTCTGCGGCCACGCCGGCTTGTTGCATATATTGGTCAAGACCAGGTAAAAAACACTCTTCCCATCTTTGTGCAGGCTGCGCTTGCCCGTGATGAAGCACTAGATCATGTATTATTATATGGACCGCCTGGCTTAGGTAAAACTACGCTTGCTGGCATTGTCGCCAATGAGCTTAACGCTAATTTTCGTATTACTTCAGGCCCAGCCATTGAGCGGCCAGGCGATCTTGCATCTCTTTTAACCAACCTTGGTGAAAAAGACGTGCTGTTTATCGATGAAATCCATCGTTTGTCGCGGGCTGTAGAGGAAGTATTGTATTCCGCCATGGAAGACTATGCTCTTGATATTATTATTGGCAAAGGACCATCAGCTCGTTCTATTCGTCTTGATTTACCCAAATTTACTCTGATTGGGGCAACAACTAAAGCAGGTGCACTGGCCGCACCGCTTAGAGACAGATTCGGAGTTATTTGTCGATTGGAATATTACGAAACTGATCATTTGGAATGTATTGTTAACCGTGCAGCCGAAATCTTAAAAGTTGAAATTGAGCCGTATGGTGCACGAGAAATTGCCACAAGATCAAGAGGTACTCCGCGTATCGCTAATCGTTTATTAAAACGCGTACGGGATTATGCCCAAGTCACTGCTGATGGAATCATTACAGCTGATATTGCCGATAAAGCATTGAATCTTTTAGAAGTAGACAAATGCGGACTGGATAAAACCGACCGCAGTATGCTTACTGCCATAATTAAAAAATTCAATGGTGGTCCGGTAGGTTTGGATACATTAGCGGCAGCTATCAGTGAGGAAACGGAAACCATTGAAGATGTATATGAGCCTTTTTTATTACAGATGGGATATATTGCTCGGACGCCGCGCGGACGAGTAGCTACTCCGGCAGCTTATGCACATCTCGACATTTCTTATGAGGATAAAAACAATCCACAAGAAAAATTATGGTAGGTGACTTTAGTTATGCGTATGTTGCTGCATGTATGCTGCGGTCCGTGTTCTGTTTTCCCCGTAAAACAATTACAGGAAGAATATCCAGAGTATGAGATTGCTGGCTATTTTTATAATCCAAACATTCATCCCTACAAAGAATTTGTTAAACGTTTGGACACTCTCAAAGCATTTGCCGAGAAAATTGGCCTTAACAGCCTTATTATTGACGAAAGTTATACTCTTGAAGAATTTTTGCTGGAAGCGTTACAAGCTCCGGGCGGGCGCTGTACTCATTGCTATGACCTGCGTATGAGACAAACAGCACGTTATGCTAAAGAACATGGTTTTGACTGTTTCAGTACTACACTGTTAGTCAGTCCTTACCAGCAACATGATTTGATAAAAGCAGCCGCTGAAAAAGCTGCTACTGCTGAAGGCGTGTCATTTTTTTATCTTGATTTCCGAACTGGCTGGCAGGAAGGAGTCAAAATAAGCAGAGAGCTTGAAATGTATAGGCAGCCCTACTGCGGTTGTGTCTTTAGTGAAAGAGATCGTTATTACAAACCGAGAAAGGGGCAAAGTTAATGCCCGGAGGCTTTGATTCAATAGGTAAAATATTAATGTTACTTGGGTTAATTTTGCTGGTTGGTGGTGCAATATTCCATTTTGGCGGCAAATTTTTGGGGTTGGGTCGATTACCCGGCGATATTCATATAACTCAGGGGAATTTTAACTTTCATTTTCCTATTGTCACATCAATTGTTGTGAGTATTATTTTAACGGTAATTTTGAATCTGATTTTTCGAAAATAACATATCTCGTGGAAGAAGGAGAATGCATATACATATGAAGCATTGGTTGCTGCTAGCTATATTCTTAATTTTTCCTTTATCCGGGCATGCTCAGCCATTAAATGTGGCGCTACCCGCTGCTGAACCTATGTTGCGTGTGGGAATAGTAATCAATCAACCCAGCATAAAGGTTTCTGCAGGAGGTAAATTCTCAATTATCAATTCTGAATCCGCGAAAGTATTGGAAACATTTGAAGCGAAAGACGAAGTAACAATTACCTTAGGCAAAGTTGGGTTTATCATTAATGACAAACAGATAAATGCGAGAAACTTGGATATTGTTGTTGTGCAAAAGCCGTCGTCTATTTGGGGTGAACAATTTCTGTCTGTCAACAAGCGGCGGTATCGTGGAGGCTTAACTCTCCATCGTACAACAGATAAATCGGGTATAACCGTGGTAAATACCTTGCCGATTGAACAATATCTATACGGGGTAATTAAAAATGAAATTTCGCCGGACTGGCAGATGGAAGCGGTTAAAGCGCAAGCAGTAGCGGCACGCACCTATGCTTTAACAAATAATACAAAGCATCAATTAGATGGTTTTGATGTATGTGCAACTACTGATTGTCAAGTATATGGCGGGCGCGACAGCGAAGCACCTAGAGCAATAGAAGCAGTTGATACTACCCGAGGCTTAGTGCTTACCTATAAAGGCAAATTAATTAATGCCTATTTTCATAGCAGTTCAGGCGGCTATACCGAAAATAGTGAAAACGTCTGGTCATCAGCACAGCCTTATTTGCGAGGGGTGGCCGATTATGATCAAAATAGCCCGTATTATAAGTGGGAAAAAAGAGTATCGCTTGCTGAATTAAATCAAGCTATCAAAGCAGCTGGTTATAATATTGGTTCACTTCAAGCTATCGAATTGTCACCTCTTTCCAGTCCGCCAATTACAAGTGCTGACCGTGGTATCTCAGGCCGGGTAAAAACCGTGCTTTTAAAGGGAACAAGCGGAAGCATTCAGCTATCAGGAACAAAATTAAGAACTATGTTTAACCTAAAAAGCACTTTATTTGATATTGCTTTGGTAAAAGACAACACCGAATTTGGTTTGCCTGCTTTTTTAGGGATGGATGGAAAACGATCTCCAGCTCATAGTATGTTGATAAATTTTGACAAAATTTCTATTTCTACTGCACCTATTGTTGAACCCCCTGGCTCTGTTATTATTACTGGTTTTGGATGGGGTCACGGGTTGGGGCTTTCCCAATGGGGAGCAAAGGCTATGGCGGAAATGGCTCATCCTGGAAATTCCGAATATTTTAAGGATATCTTGAAACACTACTACAAAGATGTGGAAATAAAAAAAGCCTATTAATAGGCCATAATGAGGGATATATATGCTGGTTTCGGATTTTGATTATTATTTACCTGAAGAGCTAATAGCCCAACAGCCGGTAGAGCCTCGCGATCAATCGCGGCTGCTTGTGCTTGACGGCAAGCATGGGGATATTGAGCATACTAAGTTTTATAATCTGCTGAACTACTTAAAACCAGGGGATACCCTGGTTTTTAATGATACACGCGTTATACCTGCCAGACTGTTTGGAACTAAGCAGGATACCGGTGGTAAAATAGAAGTTTTTTTACTAAACCGTATTACAAAAGATGATTGGGAAGTGCTGGTTAAGCCAGGGAAAAAAGCCAAGCCAGGTACAATTATTGAGTTTAGTGATAACTTAAGTTGTGAGGTTCTGCAAGGGACAGATTTTGGTGGCCGAATAGTGCGTTTTCATTATCAAGGTATTTTTGAAGAAATTCTTGATGTTTTGGGTGAAACTCCTTTGCCGCCTTATATCAAAGCTAAGCTAGCAGACAAAGAACGCTATCAGACAGTTTATGCCCGTGAACGCGGATCAGCCGCTGCTCCCACTGCCGGACTCCATTTTACACGTCAACTTATGGATGCTTGTAAAAACATGGGGGTGAATTTGGCTTTTGTCACACTTCACGTTGGACTCGGAACCTTTCGTCCTGTGGCAGTAGATGATATCGCCAATCATGTAATGCACCGAGAGTATTATTCTGTTCCAGAGGAAACGGCAGCCATTGTCAATCAGACTCTTGCCGCCGGCAATCGAGTTATTGCGGTAGGAACTACCGCAGTACGCACGTTGGAAACGGCTGGCGCAAGTGGACGGCTGGAGGCTAAAAGCGGTTGGACAGAAATATTTATTTATCCTGGCTATGAATTCAAAATTGTTAAAGCACTCATTACAAATTTCCATCTTCCTAAATCCACCTTATTAATGCTAGTTAGCGCGTTATCCAGCCGCGAACATATTTTTACAGCATATAACGAAGCGGTAAACGAGCACTACCGATTTTTCAGTTTTGGCGATGCCATGTTCATACGTTAATTAAGTTTTTACTGTTGGAGGTGTAGTTATTGGCCATTACATATGAACTAATTAAACGCTGCTCAAAAACAGGAGCGCGGGTGGGGCGGTTATACACGCCTCATGGTGTATTTGATACGCCTATTTTTATGCCTGTTGGCACACAGGCTACTGTTAAAGCCATGTCGCCTGATGAACTCAAAGCAATGGGTGCCGGCATTGTTTTGAGTAATACCTATCATTTATATCTGCGTCCTGGTCCAGATTTAGTAGCAGAAGCAGGCGGACTTCACAAATTCATGCAATGGGATCGAGGAATTTTAACCGACAGCGGCGGTTTTCAGGTATTTAGCTTAGGACCGCTTCGCAAGATAACGGAAGAAGGCGTAACCTTCCGTTCGCATATTGACGGTTCAAAACATTTCTTATCTCCCGAAAAAGCCACTGAAGTCCAAATGGCATTAGGTGCCGATATTATTATGGCTTTTGATGAATGTGTTCCTTATCCGGCAGATCATGATTACGCCCGTCAATCGACAGAGCGGACAACCCGCTGGGCAGAGCGTTGCAAAAAGGCGCATACCCGAAAAGATCAAGCTTTATTTGGTATTATTCAAGGCGGTATGTATAAAGATCTACGGACACTGAGCGCCCGCGATCTAGTTTCCTTAGATTTTCCGGGTTATGCAATTGGCGGCCTCAGCGTAGGAGAGCCAAAACCTCTTATGTATGAAATGCTTGAGCATACAGTACCTTTACTGCCGGTAAACAAACCGCGTTATTTAATGGGTGTAGGTACGCCTGACTGCTTGATAGAAGGGGTTATGCATGGCGTTGATATGTTTGACTGCGTTTTTCCTACGAGAGTCGCACGTAATGGTACGGTAATGACAAGCCGTGGGAGACTTGTTGTAAAAAATGCCGAGTATGCTCGGGATTTTCGCCCGATTGATCCTGACTGCAGCTGCTATGCCTGCAGAAACTTTTCACGTGCTTATATTAGGCATTTATTGAAAACAGAAGAGATTTTTGGTTTACGCTTAACCACAACACATAACCTGCATTTCCTTTTAAACTTTATGAAAGAAATGCGTACAGCAATTCTGGAAGACCGCTTTTTGGCTTTCCGCGAAGAGTTTTGGGCTCATTATAGTAAATAATAAGAGGAATTACAGTAAAAGTGTGGAATATACTTACTGCTAACAGACAATAGGAGGTGATAAACACATGCCAGAGCTTTCACCTGAAGTAATGCAAGCCATTCAGGCTTCATGGCCGATAGTATTAATGGGTGTTATTTTCTATTTTTTACTATATCGTCCGCAAAAGAAGGAACAACAGCGTCGCCAGGAACTTTTAAATAACCTCAAAAAGGGAGAAAAAATCGTTACTATTGGCGGGTTATACGGAACTATTACTGCATTAAGTGAGAAAACCGTTACTATTAAAATCGCTGAAAAAGTTGAAGTTGATATTGCCCGCAGCGCTGTAAGTCATAATCAAAATCAGCCTAAACCGTAATAATCAAATTATAGTTCCTAAGTTAAACCGCCTATACCTTAATAAGGTACAGGCGGCTTCTGCCGTCATGGTAAATACCATTAATAACGTGTGTATTTATAGGGAGGAGAAACATCATGGAAATTAACAAAAATGCCAAACAGGAATTGCGTAAAAACATTTTAGCTGTCAGACGGGGAATGAGCCCAGAAGAAGTTGTTGCCGGCAGCGCCAAACTTGCAGAACATCTATGTGCCTGGTCGGTTTACCAATCTGCTAAAAATATTATGCTTTATCTGGCAATGCCTGATGAACCTCATATGGATAAAGTTATTTCTCATGCGCTGGCCGCAGGTAAAACCCTCTGTGTGCCACATATGCGTGAGACACGTGGGTTAATGGATGCGGCTATCATTACCAACCTTGACGATTTGGTGGTAGGACAGTTTAATCTGCTTACTCCTAATCCGGCAACCCTCAAGCTTCTAGATCCCAGTGAGCTTGATCTCATTATTGTTCCGGGAGTGGCATTTGATAAAGAGGGCCGTCG
>Ga0074195_1002607_pt1 | contig 19472 bp, 36 predicted proteins | sample EPASupsiteHSE623_FD_64525 | JGI IMG/M metagenome (GOLD analysis project Ga0074195, IMG submission 64525) | Bioremediated contaminated groundwater from EPA Superfund site, New Mexico - Sample HSE6-23 | ecosystem: Environmental > Aquatic > Deep subsurface > Groundwater > Contaminated ...
GGGGTGTAACATGTCGCAAACGGATCACCTTGGCACCACTGCCACCACTACCCACACTGACGGGGGGTATACGGTCATCACTTACCACACAACCCCCGTTGTCAAGTTCAACGAAAAGATAATCGTTCTGAATACTGGGGGGTGGTATACTGCCACTACCAAATTGAGGATGAATCAGGCAAGTAACCAATTCAACCTTGGTTATACGGTCCAGCAGAAAAAAGGGTCGTGGTTTGTTACGTACAAGGGGAAAGTGTTTTTGTTTAATCAGCACCGTATCACACTGGAAAGGTAACCACGCTATTCCTGGGGGAAGGCCAACCCTTCCCCCTTTTCCACACTGTTTTTCAAGGGGGAATACTGTGACTGGTAAAAAGTATGAAGGGGAGTATAAGCGTTACATCGAAACGGCGTATACCGTCTCTTGTACTCACAAGTACAACGTCATCGGCAACACCTTCACCCTTATCCTTGACCCTGGTTCGACCCACATGGACCGTGACAAGGCGTTGCACTCGTTCGATGGGCAGCCGTACCAAGACAAGACGTTGTACTATGTACCATGCGATAGCAGCAATTTCAAGCTGACGTTTCGTATCAAGTAAAGGCCAACATTCATTTTTCAAAGAGATACCCACATTTTTCAAATGGGTATAACTACAAGGAAAGGGAACGCCATGAAAACCACAACAGCACAGATAGCCAGAAACGGCCAGGATATTATTATCCGTGCATATGCCCGCGTTGGAGAGCAGATTGCGTATTCGCTTGGGGAGAAATTGAGCCAGGGTGGGAAGTGGATTTCTTGCCACTGGCGGCCACGCACCGGGGAGATTGTAAAAATTGATTTCCACGACGGGAAAGCGATCACCGGACAATGGCCGAGCGGTGGTTATTGGTGGACCACGACGCTCACGATCAAGCAGGCATACATTCGGCGCATTTGGTAACTCACCCACAACGAGCCGGGGAGGTTTCCCCGGCAATAAAATGACTTTTCAAAAGGACAACAGCCATTTTTCAAACTTACACAAAAGAAGGGGAGGTACTATGTCCAAAATGGTAGCAAGGGGCAGGGGGGGAATGTTTGTACCCAGGCGAATACTCATCCAACCCGGACCCGGAAAAGAAGTAAAGCTTGTCGTGCAAAGCCAAAAGCCAGGGGAGCCTATATTCTTTGAAGCTGACGACCCCGACACCCTGGCCGAGTTCTTTCTTGCGTGTATACGCGCCGTCAAGAAAAAGGGGTATGCGTTGCCGTTTTACGACGATGCCCGATCCCACTATCTCCCCCAAACCCGCTGGGGGAAACGCACCAGCACTCACCACATAAAAAGAAAGGAGTAATAGCCCCCACCCATTTTTCAAATTCAACTTCACGTTCTACCCCAACCCGTAACACTAACCAACTCACAGGAGGAGTTATGTCCAGAACCTACAAACCCACCCCCCGCACCCCCCACATCACGGCCCGTATCGACCTGTATGACCGACGGGGCGGACACGTGCTTATTCTGTCCAATATGGAGGACAAGGTCGATGCACAGGTTGAATTTGAGAAGAAAGCGAAAGCCACTGCCGCACTACTGGGGTGGCAACTCACCACAATGGAATACGCCCTTGCCATCATACGGGAGCAGTAGACCAATGCCCCCCATTCACACCATGCTACCCACCACACCCATAACCCTATCCAAAACGGCTGTAGGGACACTATCTCCCCCACCCCTACCCACACCCATCTTCACCCAAGATCGTGTCCTGTACAGGGTATTAGGGCTGGGTGTGGTACTATTCGTGCTTGCCGTACTATTCCCACGGGTGGACGGGTTGTGGATAGGGGCGTTTATACTATTGGGGGTAGGGGGGTATCACAGCTATAGCCCATAACCACACAGTAACAGTAATGGTAAAAGGGGTGGAGCGGTTTGTTCCACCCCTTTTCATATTGGGGTAAAAGGCAGTTTTTCATTTTTCAAATAGTAACTACACAAACTACACATACAGTACTAACAGTGTACATAGTGTAAATTGTTGTTGTGAATAATGTTAAAAATATTAAAAATGTTAAAAATGTTAAAAATAGTCCTTGACACTCTCCCTCAACCTCTATTTATTATGCCAATGCTTCATTGATAAGTGCTACAGACAAAATTACCACAACACATTGTTAATAGTTGAAATAGTGCCGGAAAACGTGCGGGGATATTCTCGTACTTATGGGGATGTGTTATGTTTAACGAAATCGAAAAGTACCGTATACGAAACAAGTTGACCTGGGGGCAATTGGCCGACCAGATCAACGACCTTACCCAAGGGGAGTTTGATGGGCCAGGACTACGCGACATAGTAATGAATGGAAGACGCTGTAAACTGTGGAAGCGAGAAGCGTTAATACAGTTTCTTGCCACCGTAACAACCAGGGGGATAGATGCTCACTGACATTTTTCAAATATACTACCATAACCCCACACTATTCTTCGTTGTGGTGGGGTTGACAATATTCACTGTGTTACTAGTACTATTTGTTGTGGGGTTGGTGAAGATGATGGGTAGGGGTAAGAACGTGAAGGTGGGGGAATAATGCGCTGTACTGACCTAGGCAATGCCGAAGCTCTAGTCCGCCACATGGATGGTGACTACCACTATTCGCTCACTGATGGGGAGTGGTATAGGTGGAATGGTAGGGTGTGGGAGTCCAACAGCCTCCACCATGTCTACTCCCTCTCCAAAACCACTCTCCGCACCATGAAGGAAGTGTCAGTCGAAACCGCAGACGAAAAAGGGCAGAGGTGGGCAGAACGATCTGAACACATACAGCGGTTGAAGGCTATGGTGGAACTGTCCCAATACGAACCCACAATACCAATTGTCCTTACCGACTTTGACACCCGCCCCTCCCTTTTCAATGTGACAAACGGCACCATCGACCTTGAGACAGGGCGGTTGTACCCCCACGACAAAACCCAACTACTTATGAAACTGTCCGATGTCACATATGATCCCACAGCCCTATGCCCAAAGTGGGAACTTGCCCTACTGGAAATGTTCGACTTCGATACCGAACTGGTGGAGTGGGTGCAGCGGGCTGTGGGCTACTCCCTTACTGCTTATACACACGAACAAGTATTGTTCTTTCTTCGGGGGGTAGGACAGAACGGCAAGAGTTTGTTCCTGAACATCCTCCACGCCATATTAGGCCCATACGCCAAGCATCTCCACTCACACACTCTCATGTCCCATAACAGTAACAATAATGCCAAGGATAGTGATATAGCCCGCATGGTGGGGGCACGGTTGGTAACAGCAGTAGAAAGCCGAAAGGGACAGGCGTGGGATGAAGAACTGGTAAAGCAAATAACCGGGTCGGATAGTTATGTGAGTGCCCGGTTTTTACGGCATGATACTTTCCAGTTCAAACCGACATGGAAGACGTGGTTCTCGTCGAACTATTACCCCGATGTGAAGTCAATAACCGATGTGAGTATATGGAGAAGGTTGAGGGTGATTGGCTTCCCCCACCAGTTTGTCCCCGGCAAGGACCGCAACCCACATTTAGAAGAAGAACTAAGACTGGAACTGGTGGGGATATTGTCGTGGGCGGTGCAGGGGTGTAGGAAGTGGATGGAGCATGGCCTGGGGGAAATGCCCGTATCCATGCAAAAAGAGATTGAAGAGTACAAAAAGGAAGTGGATGTGTTGGGGTCGTTTTTAGACGACATGTGTGTTATTCATCCAAAAATGCAAATAGGTGTGGGCGACCTATACGACACCTATATGAAATGGTGTAAGCTGAATGGGATGGTGCCAGTATCCAAAATAGAATTTGGGAAGAAAATTGGGGAGATAAAAGATGTGGAGCAGGATAGAACAAGTAGTGTGAGGGTGTGGAGGGGGATTGGAATTGGGAATATTCCTGCTGCAAAACTATGGGACTTCAAAGACGAGTGAAAAATCGTGACAGGAATGACAGCTTTTTCAAACAAAAACAGTGACAAGAATGACAAGAGTGACAAAGGCAAAAATTCCTGTCACTCGCTGTAACACCAACCCCACCATTACGTTACAGAGGTAGTGACAAGAGTGACAAGTACTATATAAAAGACATACAATGAAAATATTATATATATAGGGGCTTTTAACTGAAAATTCATCGTCACTTTCGTCACATTGTCACTGAATGAAAAAATTGCAAAAAGTGTGGAAATGAACCTGAAAATTCCTGTCACTCATGTCACTTGTCACAAAAGAGCACAATTACATTTTTCAAATATTATAACACAGATGAAATAGGGGGAGATGCTATGACACAGAAAGAATTTGAAGAAATCAAGGCTGCCGGGGTCAAGAAATGGACAGCAGGGGCAGACCAGACGGAGGATACGTATGAGGATTGGTGGGGAAATTATGGTAGGAGTTCGTGTCTTTTCTGTCACGTATTTATTTGCAAGTACCATCCTAGCAATCAGCGCAACACAATCCCATGTCCGTTGGAATCCCTAAAGGCCAAACAGGGTTATCCCTGTTCTGACGAGTGGAATACAATTTGTAAATTGGCAAGAAGTTGTTTACTCACATTTGAACTCTTCCACACTAACGTTGTTGCCTTTCTTACCCGTATCGCCAGCTTGAAATATGAAGACCTAAAGGAAGTATGATGTCAAAGTGTTTGGTGTGTGGGGGGAGGGCTGAACAGCAAAACATTTGCAATAAGTGTTTGTCATTATCCCGTGCGGTCACAACCATTCGTATTCGTACCAGACGGGGGAGGAAGCTCACAAAAGATGAAAGGAGATGGGCGTATGAAAAAAGAATGAAAATCCAGCACCAAATGTATGTGAGAAACAGGGCTGAGAAGTACAATCTCCGGCTGGAAAGTGAAAAGCCAAAATTATTCCACGAATTGTTACAGGAGGTTTTGAATGGGACTGTTAAACCCAAGTGAGTTTGTTGATGGTGGGATGCTCAACGACATCGACGTACTGTTCAAGTCGGCGCGATTCTCCATGTTCGACTATGGTGGGAAGGCCGAGGCAGTGCCCGCCCTCAAGATCGAACTGGTGCCTGATGGGGAGGATGATGTGAAGGAGCAGTATTGGTCGGCGGGTGGGGCCGACAAGTGGCAGCCCAGTGAAGACGGGAAACGTCTCCTGCCTATTGGGTCCGCCACCCACCTCAACACCAACACCAACATCTACCCCCTTCTCAAATCCCTTGTCGATGCTGGGTTCCCCTCGGACAAACTGGGTGATGACATCAGCGTATTGGACGGGTTGAAGGCGCATGTCACCCGTATCCCCATTACCCGCAATATCAGTAGGGATGATGGGGCGAAAAAGGATCAGACCGTCCTCATCGTCAGCAAGATCATAAACCTGCCGTGGGAAACCAGTGCCAAAACAACTGGGAAGGCAGGCAGCAAGGGCAAGGGTGGCACGAAACAGGCAGAGGCGACCCAGGACAAGGGGAAGGATATTTCGTCCCTTGCACGGGAGTTTGTTGAAAAGCTTCTTTCCGCTGAACTTGCTAACGGCTCCACCACCATTCCCAAACGGGATGTCATGACCAAATGCTACAAGGAACACGGGCTGGCCGACGACCCCAACAAGGCAGCAATCACCAAGCTGTTGGTCGATGATAAGTTTTTGAAGGGGCCGTGGGAGGTGGATGGGATGGCATGGTCATATGACAATGCCGAACTCACACTCGGATAAACAAAAACCATACTGATCGTCGGTTACCAGTAACAGTACTTCACACAGTATTTCAAAAGGAGGTAGGGGTGGAAATGAGTCTGGAAGAGGTGGTGGACCTCATTAACAAAGCCACAACCCAGTTTACCCTTTTGTCTGGTAAGGTGGTGGAGGGGACAAGGGGAGCAGGGAAGGCAGGGGTGGAGTCACGTAAACTCTCCCTGGAACTGGAAAGGTTGTTTTTGCAATATCGCAAACTGTCTGTGTAAACCACATAAACCGAATAACGATACGTACAAGGAGTGGGAACACCACCAATACAACAGGTGAAGACCATTCTCCTGTGTACGTGAAAGGGGGTGTATCGCCGTTGGGCTACTTACACTAAGCACCACCGCTGAATCCCGTAGGAAGGAGTAAGCGGGCTTTCTACAGAGACACAAAGCAACTACGCGAATTTTTGCCAGGTGCACAAGGGGGTGGGTGACACTCCCCCCCCCCCCTATAAAAACCAAAACCATTTTGACTGTGAGGGTGGGAAGTGGCAGTAAAAATACCAAAAGTGAGGGTGTGGGTGAGTGACACTGATAAGCTGGAAACCCCTGACTTCTTCCATCGGATTGTGGATGAGATGCAGAAGAAAGGGGTGGATGCTTTCACCCAAAAACAGTTTTTGACGGAATGGTTCAAAGCTGAACCCGGGCAATACGCGGACCTGTACAAAAAGTGGGTGATTGTCACAGTACGTAAACCAGGGGAAACACCCGATGACAAGGAAAAATAAAACGGCTACCACCCCTACCCCCTCCCCAACCCACATTCGTATCAGTTGGGAACACCATATGGAAAGGGTGGGGGATGGGATATACACCTTGGAGACGTGTGGGGTGTTTCAGCCTGTTGTGGGGACGTTTGAGGAGGTGTGGGGGTGGTTGTGTCACTGGAAGCCGGATCGTGCGTTCTTGGCCGACTATTTAAAGCGTAGGCCCACCCTCACCACAAAGCATAGGGATGAAGATGAATTACTGGAAGATTGACGAAAAGCTACCCACACGGGTGGATGACACCAACCGGACGTTGGGGGTGTGTCACCTATCCGACGTGATAAACAGCATGGCTGTGGATTTGTTCAACGTCACGTACAGGGGGGAAGGGGATGAGGAGGCAAGGCAGTTACAGTTTGAAAAGGGGTTTGTGTGGGAGAGGGCGCTGGAGAAGGCGTATGGGGAGGGGATGGCGATGAGGCCTGGGGAGTTTAACCTGGATGGGATATACTGTTCTCCTGATGGGTTGAACTATTCGATCATATTGCAAACGGGGGAAGTACTGGATACTCTCGTACTGGAAGAGTATAAGGCCACAGCCCTTTCTTCAAACAAGACACCCGATGACTCGGCGTTTTGGAAGTATGTGTTGCAGATGAAGGCGTACTGTTATGTCACAGGGTGTAACCATGCAGTACTACGTGTGTTTCATGTCAGGGGGGATTACAAGGACAACACCCCCGCGTATAATGTTTGGGGGTTTGAATTTAATGAAAGGGAGTTGAGGGAGAACTGGGTGAGTATTGTCAACCATGCAAAGGCTAAGGGGTGGGTGTAGCTGTGTTGCTGGATGAAAATGGGGTGTGGTTTGTGTTTGAAGAGTTGTTTCCGTGGATGGATACAGCAGATTACACGGTAGAGCAGGAGTGTAGGGAGGTTGTGAAAGAAATAGTGGGTGAGATTGAAATGGAAAAGTTAAGGGATCAACTAAGAGATAAATACGGAAGGTAGAATGGGGAGAAACATGGCGGAATTGAATGGCTTTACCCTCATGACAGAACAGAATGAACAACCCCGGCTTATTGTCAGCCTTGAGGGGTTGGAGAAGTGTGGGAAGACCCACATCGCCCTCACTGCACCTGGACCTATTGCGTTTATGAATTTTGACAATGGGTTGGAAGGGGTGGTGAAAAAGTTCATTGCGGCGGGGAAGAAGATATTTTTGAACGATTATAGGGACAGGGAACAGGTGTTGAAGATACTGGCGATGAACGCAGAACAGACGAAGACGCATTATGCGCCGATCTGGACCAGGTTCAAAGCCGACTACCTACGCGCACTGGAACATCCTGCCATACGGACGATAATATGGGATACGGGGAGTGAAGTGTGGGAGTTGGTGCGGCTGGCAGCATTTGGGAAGTTGGATAAGGTTATGCCCCAGCACTACGGCCCTGTCAATTCCGAGTTTAAAGCCTTGGTCGATATTGCCTATTCATACGACAAGAACCTCATCATCACCCACAAACACAAAAAACAGTATGTGTTGAAGGGGGAGAAGGATGCTTGGAATGGGAAGTATGAGAGGGCGGGGTTTGCGAGTATAGGCTTTCTTGTACAGTTGGTGGCGAAGTGTTACAGGGACGGGGATGAGCAGTTCTGCTTGGAGGTGGTGGATTGTAGGCATAATGCCCAGTGTAATGGGAGGGTGTTTGAGGGGGAGGAGTGTGGGTTTCCGTGGTTAGCATCCGAAGTCGTGGAAGGGACAACGCCTTTTGATTGGGGGTTGGAGTGATCATCACATACAGGTACAGGGATGGTGGGAATAAGGCTGTGAATGTGGGGGATATTCACACGACCCAGGTGGAGAGGGTGGAGAAGGTGAAGGATGCGCGTGGTGTGGAGTTGGTGGTGGTGGTGCAGTCGTTTGGGATATTGGGGGACGTGGAGATGGTGACACACGTTGAGTATACACGGGAGCAGGTGGTGGCACTGATCGACAAACTATCAGAGGCGTTGTTATGATTTTGGTGGATGACAGGGTGGGAAGCAAAGAGTTATTGCCACTGTTCCCGCACAACATGGCCACCCTAACCCGGTTGGAGTATGCCGATCTTGCCTTTACTGGCTGTGGGCCGGATGGGGTGCCGTACAATATCGGGGTGGAACGCAAAACCATAAGGGACTTGGTGAATAGTATGATTTCTGGTAGGTTGTCGGGTCACCAGTTGCCAGGGTTGTTGAACTCTTACCATGTTGTGTACTTGGTGGTGGAGGGGATATATAGGCCTGGGGATGATGGGGCGTTGGAGCTTTGGGGGAGGAGTGGGTGGTACACCCTTACGCCTGTTGTCATGTATGATGCTGTTATCAACTTTTGTAACACACTGGCCGTGGTAACGGGGGTGCATGTTTTTCAAACTGGCACGGATCGGGAGACGGTTAAACTTGTTCGTGCGTTGGAGAGGTGGTGGGAGAAGGAGTATGAGAAGCATTCATCACACATTCGCAGTAGAACACCAGAGACGGTGTACCTTTTCAAACCCACGTTTAAGCAGACGGTGGCAGCCTCACTACCCGGTATCGGTACTGAGAAGGCAAAAGCTGTGTGTGTTGCGTTCCCAACTGTGGAGGCAATGGCTACGGCAGAGGTGGGAGACTGGGTTAAAGTTCCGGGAGTGGGTAAGGGAATTGCGGAGAAGGTGGTGAAAGCGTTTCAACAATAACGTGGAGGTGTTGTGTGTCATATGACAGCCCTAAGTACCAGACAGATCGAAAGCGGTTTCTTTTTTCGTTTGATAGAATTGGATTGATAAGTTGGTGTGCAGGAGATGTTGCAGTTGAGAGGAAAAATGGCACAGCTACACAAGTTGTGAAGTTGTGTCAACAAGAAGGGGATTATTGGGGGTGGCGAGCGGTGAACTGTACCACAGGTGAAAGTGTGGTTGTATTTGAAATGGATTTGTATAAACCTGACATACTGGATATGTAGGAGAAGTATGATGTGTAATTGGTGGAATAAAAAGACAAATGTAGAGAAAGCTTATACCGTGTCTGGTTTAGGTGTTGTTTCGTTTGCTGTGACAGGAGAAGTGTGTGTATTGTTGACGGCTGTGGGGGTTGAGGATGAAATAGTAGCAGTAATATTGGGTTTTGGTGCGTTTTTCTCTTTTCTGTGTGTTTATGTGGGTATTACGTTGTTTGAGCAGTGTTGAGAAGGTGGTGAAGGCGTTCAATTCGTGACAGTAAAAGGGGGAGGGTAGATACGTGAAAAGTGACACTGTAGTATTGTTATTCTTCATCTTCACGCTGTGGGTACTGGTGCTGTTTCAACACCGTTCTATTCACCTGGAAACAGTGAGGACGAGGTTGATTGTGGAGGAAGTGTTGGGGGTGGTGGATTCGTTGCAGGTAAAGGTGGACAACCCCCCGTGGTGGCGGTAACACACATGAAAATTGAACTCTCCACACTGCGTCAACGTCAATCCCTACCACTGGATGTGAAGGTGTCAATGTCAGTACGTCGTATACGGGAATGGTATGAGTATTGGGGTGGAAAGGTGTATGTGAGTTTTTCAGGTGGGAAGGACAGTACGGCACTTTTACACCTTGTACGATCTCAATACCCAGACGTTGTGGGGGTGTTTGCTGATACAGGGTTGGAGTATCCAGAAGTGAGAGATTTTGTGAAAGAGACTGAAAATGTAGTGTGGGTAAAGCCAAAGTACACGTTCAAGGAAGTTGTGGAAAAGTATGGGTATCCTGTTATCAGTAAAGAACAAGCAGGGTACATTGAAGAGTATAGAAACACACAGTCGGAGTACTTGAAGGCACTTAGGTGGTATGGAAATGTGGGTGGGTTTAAGATACGGGATAGGTGGAAGTTTTTGGTGGACGCACCCTTTAAAATATCCAGTAGGTGTTGTGATTATTTAAAGAAAAGTCCGCTAAAGCACTATGGGAAGTTAACTGGGTATAAAGCGTTTGTGGGAAATATGGCTGTGGATTCATTACAACGACAGACAAGTTATTTACAGTTTGGGTGTAACAATATCACAGGAAAAGAACCTATATCCTATCCACTGTCGTTTTGGAATAATGAAAATGTGTGGGCGTATTTAAAACAGAATAATGTAGGTTATTCCGCAATATATGACGTGGGGTATAGCAGGACTGGGTGTATGTTCTGTATGTTTGGAATACACATGGAACAGGAACCTAATAGATTTCAAATGATGGCTGCCACCCACCCACAACTACACAACTATTGCGTAAATAAACTTGGATGTGGGAAGGTGATGGATTACATCGGTGTTCCTTACGAATAAGGGGGAGGGGTGAACAAGGAAGAGTATAAGCAGTATCTGGACTCGCAGTATTGGGCGATGTTACGGCGTATAAAGTTGGAAGAGGCGGATCACCGCTGTCAGTTGTGTGGGACGGGGTATGGTAAGGGGGTGCAATTGGAGGTACACCACAACACATATGAACGGTGTCCCTTTCGTGAGAAGTTGAGTGACTTGGTAGTGTTGTGCAGTAGGTGTCACAGAGTGTTTGGGAACCAGTTGCCAGATGAACATAACAGGGGGAGGTAGGACAAGGTGGAAAAAAGAGAAGATGTGGTTGCCAAGATGAAATGGTCTTTGCGGGTATTTAATGATGCCTTCTTTACACTGGCTACTACTACTGAAAGAATGAAACAGTATATACAAGATTTGGAGAAACAGAGGGAGGAGTTGCAGAAAGTATTGGCACCTGAAACCAAACATGCTCCCGTGTGGAAGGTGGGGGACTATGCTTTCTGCGCTGAGTTTAACTTGGGACTGTGCATAGTGGTGGAGTGTGCCGAGTTGAATTGGGCAAAGACAGATTTGAATCAAGGGGCGGTGTGTGTAAGGTCATTGAAAGGTAGGGGCCTTGCTACTATGCCTGAGTATTTGCGTCCACACACCCCCGCTGACTGGACGGTGGAGAAGGATGATGTGCTGTTTAGGGCGTATGACACAGGTTTAAAGGATACTGTGTTATTGTTGTGGCGCACTTTGGTAAAGAAAGGCAAGGCGTATGGGGATGGTAAGGTTCCAACTTTCATGGTGGTGAGTGCAGGAATACCAATCATGCCATTGGAACTCACCAGGGAATTGTATGAGAAAAACAACATGTACCCATTCCCTGAGGTGGCGGGAAGATGACTAACCTCCTCCCTGTCCTTCAATCCTTTTCCAAATACAAGGACAAAACCTTCCGCCCCCATCAGGAACAGACAATACAATCTGCACTGGACTCTGACATGGCGGTTACTGTCATCAGTGCCCCTACTGGTACTGGTAAGAGTGTGATTGGGGCTGTCATCAACCAGTTTGTAGGGGATGGTATATACCTGGTGCATAGTAAGCCGTTACAGCAACAGTTGGCTGACGACTTTCCAGAGTATGAGATATTGCAAGGACGTAACAACTACCCCTGTTTGTTTGAGGAGGTGTTTGACGACAGGATGGCGGATGAGTGTCTACCCGATGCCTACACCAACTGTGACCACTACTACCGCCCTGCAAAGAAAAGCCAGTTTGGGTGGATGGAGGAAGAGGGGGATTGCCCCTATATGAAACAAAAAGAAAAAGTACTGCACCATCCACTGAGGGTGTTGAACTACGCGTATTTTCTTACAGAGTGTAATGGGCCTGGGAGGTTCAGGGGGAGGCCCATTGTCATAGCAGACGAAGCTGACCAACTAGAGTCAGCACTGCTTTCCTTTATTCGACTGGATGTCACTACCCGTATGGTGGAGAAGTACGCCTTACCAGTACCACCGGAAGTGGAAAGATGGGGTGGGGAGTGGGTGGATTGGACTGTGACAGCACAAACACGAATAGGGCTGTTGGCGGATGATATTGGCAAGGGTAGGGATCACGGGTATTCAATACGGGAACAGAATGCAGTGTTGAGGCTGGATGGGAAGCTGCAACAGTTTCTTACCCTGGTGGATAATAGTTGGTTGTGTACTATTGAAACAAATAGATTGGGGGAGAGGAAGTGGACATTTTCACCGACATGGCTTACCCCGCAACTCACATCCACATTCTTTCTCGATCATGCTCCGCAGTTCATCCTCATGTCTGCAACCTTTCCCCCAAAAAGAATACTGTCATTGTGCCTGGGCGTACCCGAACATGAAATAGAATATATTGAAATACCCAACCTGTTCCCACCGGAGAACAGACCCATTCACATGCTGAATACGGGGGATATGGGGGCGAAGAATGTTGAACGTGACCTACCCCTTGTCAAGGCCCAGATAAAGGCAATACTCGACGGGAAACATGCCAACGACAAGGGGTTGATACACTGTGTGTCGTATAAGTTGAGGGATGAGATAATGAAGGTGGCCCCTCACCGCATGGTGACGCACAATGAGAAGGATAGGGTGGAGAGACTTGAGTACTTTAAGCGGTCCAAGGGTAACTTGGTTATGGTGTCACCCAGTATGGATAGGGGTGTGAGTTTGAAGGGGGATGAGGCGCGGTTTGTGATATTGGCAAAGGCACCGTTTTTGTCGTTGGGGGACCGTATGGTGAAGGCGAGGTTGGAGACGGCGGGGGTGGGGAGGTTGTGGTACACATCCATGACGATACAGACGTTGGAACAGATGGCGGGGAGGGGGATGCGGTCACGCGACGATCATTGTGATGTGTATTGTTTGGATACGCATATTGGAAGGTTGTATGAACAGAACCCGGCTTTGTTCAGTAGTTATTGGCATGAGAGTGTGAGAGCGGGGAGGGACAATGGGTAAACAGTTAAAAACAGAACTCAGGATTGGTTATGATGTACTACGCCGTCATATGTGGCCCCACGACACTGTGTGTAGTAATTGTCTGGATGCGTATGAGGATGTGATGGCAAAGGTGAGAATGGAGAAAAAGAGAACAGGAAAAGTACCTCAACGGATTACCATAACTGTCACAGCGGAGTATGAAGATGAAAATAGACAAAAACAATGACATCCAGTTTCAAAAAGTGCAGTCTTTAACCGGCATGAGTCAAATGGTGTCAGTCACAAACGATCTCGCTTTTGCTGCAATACTTATAAACATGAACAACTCCATCTGTGAACTTACAGAGAAGGTGGGGGAGTTGTGTGACCTGTTACGGTGTGGTGATGGTAGTGTGGGGGTTATATAATGGCTAAACATGAACAGAGGTATTGCCCCTATTCCGCCATGTGTGGGATGCACGGGAATGTTGTGAAGGGATGGGGTAACCCGAATACAGGCATTATGCTGGTGGGGGAAGCACCCGGTCGGGATGAGGATAGGTTTGGGGTGCCGTTTGTGGGGATGGCGGGGAAAGAACTGGACAACTACCTCACAAGCGTAGACCTGTCACGGGCAAACCTGTTTATCACCAATGTGTGTAAATGTCGCCCTGACCAAAACCGTGACCCCCACAAGACGGAGATTGATGTGTGTACAGCGTTCTATCTTACAGACGAAATAGCACGGCTGCAACCTCGTATTATTGGGGCGTTGGGGAGGGTGAGTTCGTCTTGGTTTTTGGGGGAGGTGGATATGGAGCATGTGCACGGGATACCGTATGCATGGCAGGGGTGTGGAGGGGTGAAGGGGGTTGTTGTGCCTATGTACCACCCGGCAGCAGGGTTGCATGATGCAAGCAAGATGATACGGATCCGGCAGGACTTTCACGCACTGGCGGATGTAATACGGGGGAGGAAGGGGCCGCGGCTGGACCCACGGGAAGATGGGGACTATAGGCGTTTAACGAGTGAAGGGGAGGTGGAACAATGTCTTTTCGAGTGAAAGTAGGACTGAAGCTGAAGTTGTTTCTTATCGTCATGAGGCCGGTTATGGTGATAAGGAAGAAGTGGTACAACCATCGGCTGTCACAGGCTGCGAAGACTTTGCAGCGGTTGGATGGGTTGATGGTGAAGGCGGGGTGGCCCAGGGATAAGAAGAGGCAGTTTTGGAGGAGTATCGTCAACAAGAAGGTGGTACGGGATGTGGTGTTTACGAATATGGAGAAGGGGTTGTAATGCATATCCTTGTCTGTAACGACACCCTTACTGAGTTGAGGACGTGGCCTGACAATACATTTAACTGCTGCGTGACTTCACCGCCATACTGGGGCTTGCGGGATTATGGCGTTGACGGTCAACTTGGACTCGAAAAGACACCGGAAGAGTATGTTCACAATCTTACCGAAGTGTTCCGCGAAGTAAAAAGGGTATTGCGCACAGACGGAACTTTGTGGATAAACTTAGGCGATACCTATGCCGCTAATCGCTCTTATCAGGTTACTGACAATAAACACATTGATGTCGGCAACACGCAGGCAATGCACGCAAGTGATATTGGGCTCAAACCCAAAGACCTGTGTGGTATTCCGTGGCGCGTGGCTTTCGCACTCCAAGCGGACGGCTGGTGGTTGCGCTCGGATATAATCTGGTCGAAGCCGAACCCCATGCCGGAAAGCGTTACCGACCGGCCTACCCGGAGCCATGAGTATATCTTTCTGCTCACCAAGAGCGCGAAATACTGGTATGACACGGAAGCCATTAAAGAAGAATCAAAATACCCTGAGGATGACCGAAAAGCACGGAGCAACGTAACTGACAAACGAATGCCTACAGAACAAATAGCAGGGGTGCGCCCCGGTTCGCAGACCTATCCGCTACGCAATAAGCGTTCCGTTTGGAACGTGGCAACAGCACCATTTAAAGGTGCACACTTTGCTACCTTTCCCCCAAAACTCATTGAACCGTGTATACTGGCTGGGTGTCCTGTAGGTGGTATTGTTATAGACCCGTTTGGGGGGAGTATGACTGTGGGGATGGTGTGTAAGAAACATGACAGGGATTTTGTGGGGATAGACCTAAATCCTAAATATGTGCAAATGGGTGAGGAACGAATTGAGAGGGGAAAATAGGTAATGCGTCTGTTTGCAATGGATACCGAGACAGTCCACCGTAAGCCGTGGTGTGTGCAGTTCTCCCAAAAGCAAGGGACGGGGTATATGGTTATGGCGACCGACCATTCCGCCCTGTCTGCCATACGTACTCACGTACAAAGGGATGATGTACTAACCATTTTCCACAATGCCCTGTTCGATCTCCGTATCCTGCATGAACTGGACATCCACCCTGCCCATTGGACCGACACTATGGTCATGGCCTACCTCCTACAGTCAGAAAGCAAGGGACTCAAAGCCCTGGCCTACCGTCACTGCAATATTAAAATGCAGGAATATGAAGAGGTGGTACGGCCAGCAAGTGAGAGGTTTGCTTTTGACTACCTGTCGTCTGTGTTACAGCACACATGGCCCGACCCCATACCCACCGCCTACTACGACCCCCAGGGGGTGTTGAAGGTGAAGAAAGGACAGAATATTGAAAAGAAAGTGCTTAGGGCTTTACAGGATTACGGGAAAGGGGAGAAGGTGGTGGACCTCCGCAAACGGTGGGTGGAGATGGAGGGAACGGAACAGGTTGAGGAAGTGTTGGGGCCAATGCCGGAAGGGACACTTGCCGACATTCCCTTTGACACAGCAAGAAAGTATTCGTGTAAAGACCCTGACGCAACACTGGGGGTGTATCATGCTCTCTACCCAAGAATCGTCGAAGAAGGATTATTACCAAGTCTTGAGAGGGATATAGCGTGTCAGACGATGGTGTTGGATATGATGGGGTATGGGGTACTGATAGACCCTGAACACTTTCGCGCCTTGTCGGAAGACTATACGGTTAAGATGGCGGAACTGCAAAAGGAGATCAATGCGGTTGCGGGGAGGAATATTAATCTTAACAGCCCGTTGCAGGTTGGGGAGTTTTTGTACGAGAAGGGTGTGATTGGCAAAACGAATAAACTTGTCCAATCGACGGGGGAATGGGAAGAGGGGTATGAAAGCACGGCAGCGGATGTACTGGACAAGTTGAAGCCAAACTTCCCCATTGTACGAACTATACAACGCTATCGTTCACTGTCTAAGTTTAAGAGTACGTATGTGGATGCCCTACCAGCTTGCATGGGGGATGACCAAAGGGTACGGTCGGATATGTCAATGACCCGTACAGATACTGGTAGGCTAGCATCGTCACATCCTAATATTCAAAATCAGCCAACTAGAAACGAAGAAGGTAAGGTTATACGCAAGGGGTTTGTGGCACAGCCGGGATGTGTATATTTGTCCATAGATTTAGGACAGATAGAGATGCGTTGTGCTGCACATGAAAGTGGTGATGCTGCAATGATACGCACCTTCAATGACCCCAAGGGAGATGTACATACCGAAACAGCTATTGCTATGTTCCCCCATGTCGCTGTCATTGACAAGGAGAAACACCGCTACCCTGCCAAGCGCACTGGCTTTGGGGTGTTGTACGACATAACGGCAATGGGGTTGTATGATGTGTTTGTACATGAGGATATTTACACGTTTTCGGAAGATGACTGTCAGGGGTTTATTGACGGGTGGTATAGGGCGCACCCAGGCATACGGGATTGGAAGGATGAGATTAAGGGGTTTGCACGGCGTCATGGGTGGGTGGAGGATATGTTTGGGAGGAAAAGGTGGGTGCCGGAAGCACAGTCGGTCATAGAAAAAGTACGGGATGCAGGACTGAGAAAAGCTGTAAATGCGCCTATTCAAATGGGGGCGCAGGGCATTATCAAAGAGATCATGACCATCCTTACCCCTTTGTATAAGGACATGAATCGTCACTTCATCTGTCGTCCATTACTGCAAATACACGATGAGTTGATATTTGAAGTGGAAGAGGAGAGGGTGGAAGGGGTGGTGGATGTGTTTGTGCCTGTGTTTGAACATGCAGTGACATTGCGGGTGCCTGTACAGTGTGATGCTGAGGTGGGGTACAATTGGATGGACACGGTGGATTATTACAAGAAATGGAGGAAGGTGGGGTGATGGCACGTACACACAATTCCAAATTCACGTTCGATGAGCACAAAAAGTTGGGTGATGTGTTAAAGAACATAGATACACAATTGGTGGATGTGTATACAGACGTGGCATTGGTTTATGGTAAAGATTCCAGAGTTGCAATTGCAGCCATAAGAGCTTGGGATGCTGTGGGTACATTAAGACACATTTTAGATGATCAGATATTTAACGATCATGCTGCCAGGGATACGCAAGAATTGACACATGTTTATTACGGGGAAAGGAGTGGTAAGGGATGGAAGGAGTAACAGTGGTGGAAGTGGAGAAGGCTTTGGTGGGGGTGTTTGATGTTATAAGACGAAAAGGAAAGTCAGCCACCCGTAGTGGTAGGGGGTATAGTGTGCATGGGGTGTGTTTAAGCCCCACACAATATACCATAACCGTAAAACTGGAACAGGGGGTGATGGTTGCCCCTGTGAAGAAAGGGTAAGGACAGGGTGAAGGTAACAGAACTTGGTGACACCAGTCAGATACTTGTCAGACAGGCAGTGGAGATGAGAGTGGAGGCAAAGGAGTTGGAGGATCAGGCAGGTGCGTTGAAGGATGCAGCCAACACCATTCTGGACCCCATACTCGCAGAAGAGTGTGAGGAAGGGAAGTTGGATGTGCCTGGGGTGGGTAAACTGTCACGGTATGATTCTTCCAGGGCGAAGTTTGACAAGGATGTGTTGAAGATGGCGTTGGTTGAAAAGGGGGTGGACACATCCATTGTTGCATATGCTGTGAACAAGGCTACCACAAAGGGTTTGCCGTCGTATAGTGTGAAGTTTACACCTGAAAAGGATTAACATGCCTCCTGGGAAAAAAAGAAAGAGTGAAAACCCACTGGAAGGTATTATACCTGCAAAGAAGCGGTTTACCAAAAGTGGGGGGTATAAACGGGGTGAGGGGGGAGGTTCCTTCACCCCCATAAAACAAGAGACAGCACAGCACCAACAGGCGTTTGAGTATTGGGCTAATCTTGGTCCTATGCGGACGTATGCGACTGTGGGGGCGTACTACCATGTCAGTGCGCTGACAATACGCAACTGGGCGTTGTCGTTTCACTGGAAGGAACGGTTGGAACAACGGGGGTTGGGGGCAAAGGCTGAAGCCCTGACGAAGTATGAAGATGGGGAGGTGTCAACACCGGAAGAACTACGGCGGGAATTGAAGGACATGAGGGTGAAGTTGAGAGAGGTGTTTGACAGTTTGTTTGAGACAAAAGGGGGGAAGCTGGTACTGAAGTTCATGGTTGAGGATGTGAAGGATATGGGCACCCTCTTCAAAATGTACCAGCAGACGATAGAACTGGACCTGAGGGCACAAACAGTGAAGAAAGCTGGGGATGAGGCAAGCAAACTCACCCTCATTAAAAAGGAGATCAACAACTTCATCACCACCTCCAATCCAGAAGATAGGATTGCACTGTTGACGAGGTTGAATGAGTTGCCAGCAGGGGAAAGCCCTGCGGACATACTCAGCACAGTGTCACTCACCCAGTTCTTAAATGGGGAGGAGTTGGTGGATTTGTCGTGGAAGGAAACGGAAGAGGGGGAGGAAAACGTATGACCGCATTAGACCGAAAGCTACTCCCCTGCCCGACGTGCGGGGGATTTGGGAAGATTCCCGATGTTACGAGGTTGTTTGATTGCCCCGACTGTCACGGCTCCAAGACGGTGTTGGAGCCCTTCGAGGCCGCCTATAACCGGGTGTGTGGGATTGCGCGGGAGAGAGACGAAATCGGCGTAGATACACTCACGAAACTCCGTGAACTTATGTCCCGCCTCGGAATCGCGACCAGTATCAGCATCGAATCATTCGGTGTGAAGCTGGAGCACAACCTCATTATGGCGATACATGCAGCAAACAAGTACATCGACCAGACGAATGGGTTGCAAAACTCATGGCGGTGTTTTCACTGCGGCATGGTATTTTATGATGAGCAGTCCGCGAGAAAACATTTTGGGGGCTACAACGCACCGGCACAGTGTGTAAAAGACAACCAGGAAGCGATACTTCTGTCCATCCGCGACATCATAAAGGCATACCACACTACGGT
>Ga0074195_1002608_pt1 | contig 19472 bp, 12 predicted proteins | sample EPASupsiteHSE623_FD_64525 | JGI IMG/M metagenome (GOLD analysis project Ga0074195, IMG submission 64525) | Bioremediated contaminated groundwater from EPA Superfund site, New Mexico - Sample HSE6-23 | ecosystem: Environmental > Aquatic > Deep subsurface > Groundwater > Contaminated ...
TTAGACCAGAATTTCTGCTGATTGGTCGAATCCATTTAAAGAATAAGGTATATTTGTATTCCTGGCAAGTTGATTGTTCCGGTCAGGCCTTCATCAGCCATTCCATAGCAATCTCTTTGACCGAAAATGTCCTCTGGTTATAGTTCCCAATTCTGTTTTTTTCAATTACAATTTCTGAATAGGCCTGTTGTTTTGGCTTTGAGTGGACCACTGCAATTTTAACGCTGTTGAATCTGCAGGACAGACCTTCTATTGCTTTATCGGATCTATGCAGGTCCTGATATGAAAATTGATACTCAGCTTTTGTTGCATCTGATAACATTTTATAGTCTTTTACCGGGAATCGTTCCGGGGTTATGTTGGAGAACCATTGAATAAGATCTTCCATAAAGATTTTATCCGTCAGGGTTGCCATGACGAGTCCATTTTGTGCATCAAATGATTCTGTTATCATGCCAGGTCAAATTTATTCTTTTTCATTACAATTTGTACAAGTATAAAAAGTTGCATAATTTTACTAATAAACAGATTTATGCAACAACTCTAATACGATACGTTTCAGATGAAATAAGGTTGCATGCAGGCAATAAAATTTTACTCATAATCATTGCCATTCTTTTTATCGGGCTGTTCGGATTTCGCTTAAATGCGTTTCACTGATAATGACAATGACCTTAAAATTCATATATGCAATTTGAAGAATGTTTCAACGCCTCGAAATTCATACTGACCGAAGGAGCTATCGTTGAAAGGCTTAAGAAGGAGTTTGGTGCCGGATTGGATGCATATGTCAATCATGCAGGGCTGATTTATGATAGTCCGGAAATATTATCCATGCTCTACAGGCAGTATATCGAAATTGCTCAAAAAAGCGACCTCCCGATCATGCTGATGACCCCTACGAGGAGGGTAAATTTTGAAACTCTCAGCCATTCAAAATATGCCGGCAGACATATGATCGCTGATGCCTGTAATTATCTCACTGATTTAAGATCCGGATATCCTGGCTTCAGTGATAAAATATTCATTGGGGGACTGCTTGGATGCAGGGGAGATGCATATCAACCGGAAGGGGCATTGGATATAGTGGCATCCTATGAATTTCACAAGATTCAGGTAGCTGAGTTTGCTAAGGAAAAAATTGATTTTTTATTTGCCGGCATCATGCCAGCTTTAAGCGAAACCATCGGCATGGCCAAAGCAATGGCCGAATCAGGGATTCCCTATATTATCAGTTTCATGATCCGGAAAGATGGATGTTTGCTCGACGGAACAGGCATTGCCGATGCGGTTAGAACCATTGATGATGCAGTAAACAGGCGCCCCGTTTGTTATATGTCGAATTGTATTCATCCTGCGAACCTGAGGGCAGCCCTGGATAATGAAATGAATGAAAGTCTTCAGGGATCAAACCGATTCCTGGGCATTCAGGCCAATGCATCTGCGCTTGGTCCCGATGAATTAAATAATTGTGGCATGCTGCATCAGGAAAATTTTGATGAGATGCTGGATGAGATATTTTACCTGATAAATAAATATCATTTTAAAATATTGGGTGGTTGCTGCGGAACGGATAATATTTTTATTGAGAAACTGGCAGCAAAACTGACCCTGGAAATCAACAGGACTGACACAAGTTCATAATTGCTCTTCCTGTCAGATCATTGAATTAATAATTTCCTTTAACCTTCCTGCTGTCATTCCCTCGCTTTCAGGCAGCACCTCTTCGTCTTTATGTTTGGCAAGCAGCTCCCGGGCATTCAAGTAGTGTTTCCTTGCCTTGGATTGTTTTCCCAGTCTGCCTGATAAATTTCCCAGTAAAAAGTGTGAGAGAAGATGGCCGGGCTCCAGGTATACGGCTCTCCTGAGCGTCTCTTCGGCCTCCTCCAGCAAATTCATCTCCTGCAGGATGGTTGCCTGAAAATAGTGGGACGATGCCTCAGTCTGGTCCAGCTTGATCAGATCGTCCATTAACTCCCTGGCTAACTGAAGCTGCCCCAGGTTCGCATATGACCTGGCCAGGAGACTGATCAACTCCTTTCCAACGGACCCTGAATTCTTTTTTTTGAGAATAAACTCAATGACCTGGAGGTAATTTCCCTTATTAAATTCAGCCATGACATTAAAGACCTGTTCAGGCGCTGGTTTTGTTACGGTCGATCGATAAGTTGATACCTCCTTTGGCTTTATTGCAACTGACTTTTTCTCTTTTAACCCTGGAATTTTCTTCAATGTTGCCGGATCCTGAAAAGAGTCAGGAGATTTGATGGAGTAATTTCGTTTGGGCAATGGTCCGGCCATTGATTTCGTTTGGAGACTTGTTTTTTGATACAGCGTAATCCCGTTCATCATCACCGTTCTAAAGGCACTATATACCTGGATGGAACTTTCAACCGGGCTTATTACCAGCCACCCATGCTCATTGAGCGATGAAAATAAGCTTTCTGATACCTTGATTGCCTGGTCCGGAGCAAAGTACATCAGCACATTCCGGCAAAAGATCACATCCTGATGGAATAAGCTGTGATTGGCTGACACTGATCTGTCGCCAACCAGGTTCAGAGGAAGGAAAGTCACCATGTTCCTTACTTCCGGAATGAGTTCGAGGGCATTACCCTTTTTGAGGAAATACTTTTTGGTAATTTCATGGTGGGTATTTCTGAACGACCATGCAGTATAAATTCCTTTTTTTGCTTTTTCAAGGAACTGTGAATTCAGGTCTGTCGCCAGAATTTTTATATCCCAGTTTTTTATATCCGGTATCAGTTCCCTCAGCATGATGGCCAGGGTATATGGCTCTTCCCCACTGCAGCAGGCAGCACTCCATAGCCTCAGTGATCTTGCCGAATCCCTCCTTGATTCGATCAAGGGCTTAAGGATATGATCACGGACCGTATCCAGTGTGAGCATGTCGCGGAAGAAGAAGGTTTCACCTATAGTGAGGTTGGAGATAAGGATCTCAGACTGTGTCGGGGTCAGGTTGTTCCGCTCGATCAGGTTGGTCAATAAGCCGATATCTTTGTGAAAACCAAGTTCCCTCGCTGTATTTACGAGCAATTTCTGAAGATTATGCAGGTTCTCCGGGGTAAATGAAATACCGAATTTTTCCGTGATGATCCTATTGGCCCTTTCGGTTATCTGATGATGTGAACTTTCTGTCATCTGGTTCCTCCGCACTGGCAAAGATGCCGGCCCTTTCAATGAACCGGCAAGATAAAGTTTTTTTCATTGGCAAAATCAAATGGCAGAAGTATAAATATGATGGATTTATACTAAGAGATTGAGTTTGTTTTTATTTGCAAACTCAAACAGCCGAAGTATAGCTCATACTTTCAAATCCGAACAGCCGGGGTGTATTTCAAAACAGCGTTACAATTTGCAAAACCGTAAGAACTATTGTTGGTGTTGTTTGATGATCTTCACAGTCTCGGCCCTGTTTCCTGATATAAGGCGGATAAAATAGATACCCACCGGCCGGTCTGATATCGAAATCTCATATCTGCGGTCACCCTGCAATATTTTGGCGAAAACCTTTTCACCCCTCATTCCGTAGATGTTAACAGAAACCTTTTCGTCTGCCGGTTCTCCGTTTACCTCAATGATGAAGTTGCCGGTAGTAGGATTGGGGTATACTTTGAAGGCTGATTGAAAAGTATTCCCGGCGATTTCATCCTCAGCCATCACTGCTGCCGGCATGGATGGCGTTGTGCACCACGGGCCGGCCGGTGCGATATAGCCCCACAGATACCCCCCGTTCTGAACAATGGTGCCGGGGTAACAGATGATTTGCTGACCGGCTATCATCGTTGCACTTCCGCCGTTTTCAACGGTAAATGTGGTGCCGTTACCGGCTACGGAAATAGTCTGCACGGCATTATAACACTTGACCATGCCGTTGGCAACAACAATATCATTCAATGAACGCAACAGCGGCACTGCATTCACAACCACCGGCCCTGCGGGGAGTGATTCGGCAGCGCCGTAAAGTGCCGTCACCCTGTATGAATTCAGCCCGAAGGGAACCGACCCGTCAGAAAAGGTTAATATCGTAACCGGTGATGGGTTAAGTTTGATCCCGTTGCGGTAAACATTGTATCCGGTCAGTCCCGGTGCCGCCGAGGGTAAAGGTGCATCCCAGGTCAGGGTTGCTGTTTCAGGGACATAACTTGCATTCAGATTGCGGGGAGGGTATAAAAATGATGATGTGAAGGTTTGGCAAACTGGTGTACTGAGTATGGCGCCATATAGTGCCCTGACACAGGCAGTGTAAGTCTGGCCATAAACCATCAGTTCGGGCGGGATCACAAAGCTGGTATCCGGCGTAAAACCGATCAGCGATTCGTTCAGATAGAAATTGTAGCCTGTGATACATGAATTCTGACCGTATGATCCGTTTGTGCTGTATACTCCGATATTGTCAATGTTCCAGTTGTTGATGTCGTTTGAATTGGTGCCTGCCGCATGGAAGCGGATCCTGAACGCCTGGTTGGCGGTTTGAGAGGCGATATTAAGGGATTCTGAGGTCCAGGGTATACTTCCGAAGGCATTGGTATATGATTTAAGAACGGTCCAGCTCGTTCCGTCAAAGAGTTCGACCGCCATGGTATTCAGGTTGGTGGTGGAAGCGTTGCTGAGGTAAATATCGTACCGGAGTTGCATGATAGGGGCATTGACGCCGGCAATGGATTTGCTGGTAAGGTATTGGTTGTAGTTGGTATCGGCAGGTGTCCAGTTAAACATGGCCGAAGGCGCAGGATTCCCGATGCCGGTTGATACCTGCCAGTTTGCTCCTCCCGTTAAAGTCCATTGGTTTGTGGTAAAACTGCCGGTGGCCCAGTTTTCCTGGAACTGGAAACTGGTAGTTGTTGGAAATTGCCATGATGCCTGAAGACTTTGACTGTTTACCCCAAAATTCAGGGGTGGATATGCAACAATTGGCAGAGTAACCTGCATGGTTGCATTCCCGAGGATGGTAATGTTCTGGCTATAGGTGGGGTAGGAAAATTTTTGCACCTGCATGATGTAATCGCCTTTCCATACGTTGACGAAATGAACACAACCGGATGTATCCGTTATTCCCGCATAACTGGTGTCGGGATAGGCCACATTGGTCAGTCTCACTGCAGTACCCGCTTTCGGACTGGCTTCACAACTCAGCCCGACACAAACATCAATAACGGCAGTCCAGTTTTTACCCAGGACATTGGAAAAGGAGGGGGCCGAATACCACTGGCCGGGTGGAGAATAAACAGCTTTCACCGCCCAGCGGTAGGGGCCGTCAGGGAGAGATGGCCACGAATTGTCAAAAGTGGTGGTCATGCTGGTGGTCATGATAGAGGTCCATTGTGCCGGATTGTTTTCCTGACCCTGGCGCAGGCGCCAAACCTGGTATGATATTGCTAATGGCTGATCACCGGTCGATGTTCCGCTACCAGGCTGCAGGTTACCGGATGATGCAGGGTGCCATGTTTCCGTAGGATCAGGCAGGGGTGTTTTGTTGAAATTTTCGGGATTGTCGCTCAACAGCGGGCCACCGGTACCCAGTAAAATTGCACGGATCATGTAATTACCGGGTTCCGCGATCCAGGAACCACCGGCTGAAACATCCCGGGAATAGCTGCGTGACTGGCCGGCCGTTGTGTCAATCCCGATCCCGGCTGCATGGGGAGGGATCCCTCCCTGTTTCATGGCAAGATAGAAATCGCCGGACTGAATGGTTTTTGGAACCGCAAATGCAAAGGAAATCCAGCCGGAACTGGCAGGTGTTACGCTCACGCTGTCGACAACGGTTCCCGGAGTGCCTCCTGGTCCATCGGCTTTATAGACCATCATTGTAAAGCTGGTAATCGGAAAGGGCGTCCAGGCACCAAGGTTTACTTTTCCCCCTGTCAGCCTGGCCGGCCATCCTTGTGGTGTGAATCGTACTGCACGAAGGTTATTCGTCGAATCCCATACTGCAAATCCATCCTGGATCCCGTCATCAATGATCAGCTCGTACGCGCCTTGAGGAGCTTCCCACGACAGGCTGACCGCGGTGGAAGGCGGATCGTTGAGGGTAGCGGTGACAGTTCCGGGTTGAAGAGCAGCAGGTAACAAAGCTGCATCCTGGACGAAAGTGGTATTAGGTACCAGGTTCACTATAGCAGTAAATGCATCATAACCTGTTTTTTGAATGTCAACAATATGAATTCCAATCAGTGAAAGTGGCCGGGTAAGATAGGAACCACCGGCTACTGACATTGCAAACATTGTACCTGCAATTTTAATGGTTGCTCCTATTATCGGGTTTCCTGTTGAAGCGTCGGTAACAACACCACCTAACCTGGGACCCGGACCAACCAGGATATTTAGACTGGTAACAGTATCACACGCAATGGTGGCCAGGACTGAATTTGGAAAATAACCGGGCACGTAGGTGTTGACATTAACTGTACCGGGTGGTATATTATAAATAATGTAAAAGCCATTAGCACGAGAAGTATCCCTGAGGGTGCCAGCCATCACGATAGCGCCGGCGATGGTTTGTCCTGTATTTACATCTTTTACATAACCCATCAAAGCGCCAGGACATACCGGGGGGATCCCAAAACGGATGTTTGGTCTCGGTGTGGTGTAGGATGTGGTAATTGTGGTATGGGCACAGCCAGTGCTATTATCAGCATGATAATGACGGTTCATGCCCGTCACGGTCGTGGCGTATACTGTTGAATTGGTTGTATAGAAACTGTTTGCAAAACAAACTTCAACAATCACGTTGGAGGTGCCATCCCAGATCATCGGCGTGGCAAGGGTGATATCGCGCCAGCCGGTTCCGGGAACGGTGTAGGTTCCGGTGTAATTTTCCGGCAGGCCTGCTACCCATCCCGGAAGTGAGGTCGCTGTTGTCTGACCCATTTTCACGGCAAAATTGTTCATTGGCTGGGAAGAGCGCGTTTCAATGTTAAAACCGACAGACTGCAGCGGACCGGCCACTGCGCCGCCAGCGGTAAGTTCAGCCGCGGTGTACAGCATCTGTGTCCTGGAACTCCAGTAAAAGGTGTAATAGGGCCATTCGCTGATTGCCGTACCGGTACCAATGGTAACCATGGCCGGGGGCGGGGGAGGCCCTCCCGTAACATGCACCAGGTCCATCGCACAGTTGTTCCCATGCTCCGAAGTAAAAAGGAAAGCGACATAGAGTGCAGGCAGGTTGGCGGTAGCTGAACCAAGAATAAAATTCTTCTTCTTCCAGCCGGGTACAGCATTATACCGGTTTACCGTGCCTGCGGTAGTCCAGGTTGTTCCATCGGTGGACCATTGCACATCCACTTTATCTGTGCTGTCGGGAAAACCGGGATCCTCGTACCAGGCAAAATCAACCATGATAAATGATTTGTTCAGGGTCGAAACGGGCGTCGTCCGCTTCAGACGGGTCGCGCCGCTGCTAATTCCGGCTGAATTGTACCGGGCAAACTTTGCTCCGTCGTATGCAGCCGTAATTGTCGGGGAAACGGAGCCGGTTACAAAGTCAATTCCGGGCTGCGTACCCGTAACCTGTTCAATGGCCCATCCGGCCGGGGGAGTAGTGCCGGTACCTGTCTCAAAGCTTTCAGTCAATAATATCGTTTGCTGTGCAAATCCGCCACAGGTCAATGAAATAGTGAATGTGGCTGCAAACATTATGATCCTGGATGTTTTTAGAAAAGTTCTCATGTTGAGAATAGAATTGAATGTAAAACTTATGGTTGAGATGACAACCCAAATCCGGCTATCTTATCTCCAGTTCCTGCATATGTGAAATCGTGTTGTTGACGATCAGGTAAAGAAAATATTGTCCAGGCCGGAGGTCAGCATCACTAAGCTTGTGGGCCGATTCTCCCTTTTGTCCCGTCGAATTCAGTATGTCCCTGATATACAGGCCCGATTCATCCGTAAGTATCACCCTGACCGGGCCATCTTCATGCTGCCTGACGACAATCTCCCGGAAGCCGGCCCTCCCGGTTACTTCAAGTGTGCCTGCATTCCGGTTTAAAGTCAATTGATAGACCGGCTGATCGATACCTGCACCCTGGCCGGCAGGTGCAAAAACAGGAGGCAAACCTGAATCGCAAGGTCCCAGGTAGGCTAAAAACTTATTCCCGGGATCAGCGTCGGCCTGGAATCCGGGAGTTAAGTCGATACGGCCATTGGAACGCATTACCACTGAAGTACCGGTGCCGCCAACCACCTTTCCGCTCATTGTAATGACCGAGAATGCCGATCTGAAAAAGCGTCCGGAAACACTGTCCATGATAAAAACGCTCGCAGGGCAGGTGGTACGGAGCGTGCTTTTCCATATCCCCCTTCCGAAAGTTGCCGCCAGAAGCTGATCAGCGCCTTCATTAATGGCCAGGTCGGTAACCGGGACATTCGGAAGGCCGTTGTAGAAGGGTTCCCAGTGCGTGGCTCCTGATCCTTTGTAATACACTCCGAAATCGGTCCCCACGTAAATATTGTTGCCCGCATCTACTTCAATGCTCCATACCGGCACATTGGGCAGGTCATAGCTGATATTGTTCCAGCTTGCCCCGGTACCGCTGTTCGTATGAGATAATACCTTCAGACCGTTTGTATAACCACTGAAACAAACATAGACGGTCGACGAAATCGTGGGACGGACACCGATATCGGATATTCTCGGAAACACGGCCGGGAAACCTGGCTGATCTGAGATTGTATCCCAGGTGGTTCCTCCGTCAGGAGTCATATAGAGCTGGCCGTCCGGATCAAATGATGAAACCCCGCCGGCCGCGTAAATGCGGCTGGCATTGCTTGGACAGGTTCTCAGGACCCAGTGACCGTGGGCAAGATTCCCGAGTTGTGTGATGCCAGCAGTGCTGGTATCGTATTTATAAATCCAGTTTCCGTTGCTGTAATAAATCACCTTGCTGTCGCTGGTATTCATTTCTATCTGCTTGAACCATGAACCAGTTAGAATGACTTGTGTTGGGGAGGAAGCAGTAAAATTGGTATATTTTATCACCCATTTATTAACGTTTACATATCCCTTTGACTGGTTGGTATAGTCGATCACGCCATCGAACCCGTCGCCACTGTTGATATGCGAAAAAAGAGTTGAATTGGCAGTTTTGTATTTTATACCATTGTCCTGGCAACCGCCCAGGATGGCAAACTGATTCGCCTTATAGTCGTTAATGTGATAAAACTGTGCCGTATTGACGCCTGCCGAAAGATTTGTCCAGGTTGTTCCATCATTGGTACTGCGGTAAAATCCGCCGTCGGTGGCGGCATATAAAAAATTGTTCAGCGGATTATAAGCCACGTGGTGAACATCGGGATGGATGTAATTGCCTCCCGATTCCCAATAACTTGTGAGCCAGGTAAAAGAGGAGCCCCCATTGGTTGATTTGTAGGTACATAAACCGGCAACGATCACAGTCTGGAAGTTGGTTGGCCGCACGGCAAGTCCGATATCATATGACGACTGATCGCCGTCACCAGCTTCATCTCCAAGCACATTGGGCGTGTTGGAGAGCCTGGTAAAGTTGGTGCCGCTGTTTATCGACTGGTAGAATCCGCAAAAATTATTTCCTCCCCCTTGCGGCCCGGCCAGCAGATAAACCCGGTTCACAGAGTTGGGCGCCACGCCGATTTCAACACGGCCTCCCGCACACAAACCAAAATCAAAGGTTGAGTTGTTCAACCAGGTATCGCCTGTATCGTTGGAATAAAAGAAAGCGCCGGGACCGGATCCATATACTTTCGACGGGGTGCCGGGCTTGAATTCGAGGTCGTAACAGGTTCCGGCCCTTTCGCTGATCCAGGTGGCTCCTCCGTTTATGGAACGGTAGATCCCGTCGGAGGTTGCAGCCAGCAAGATATTGGCATTGGAGGGATGCTGTATCAGTTTGTAGCCGACAAAGTCGTTGGCCGACATGGCGCCTGTTTGCAGCCAGGTAATGCCACCGTCGTGGGAGACCATTACCCCGACTGATAATTTCACGAACCCGGCCTGGTAAATGAAGTAGTTCTGAATAAATGAATCGCCATCACCGGTAAGCACATAAATCGTATTCGGATCATTCCAGCTGACCACAATGCCTGAAATACCCAGCGAAGGAATAAAGTTTGACCGGGCCGTCCATGTAATGCCCCCGTTGGAGGTTTTCCACAACCCTCCGGCAGGCGTTCCGACATATATGATGTTGGGGTTGGCAGGATGAAAAGCGATGCGGTCAATCCGGCCAAGCCCGTTTCCACTGGCGTTGGGATTGTTGTTTATGCTCGAATCAGGCCCCGCGAAATGCCAGGACCCGTTGGCGGTAGTGAGGGAAGCATCGGTTTGGGCAGATACCGCCTCCAGGGTTTTCTTTGAGATATTGACAAATTCCCCCGCGGGACCAAGGTGCATCGATTGGTAATAGGCCCATCGTGTGAAATGCTTCTCCAGCCTCTCTTTATCATTTCCTGCCGGTAAGGTGTTCAGGTAAGATTCAAAAGTTTTGGTGATCTCCCTGAAAGTTCGCTTTCCTTCCAGCTGTGCTTTCAGCGTTTCATGCTGGCTGAATGAATGATAAGGCAACGCAAGGATTAAAAATCCGATGAAGAAAAAGTATCCTTTTCTTTTCATTAGGCAGAGAATTTAAGGAACCTGATTGTTACCTTTCGTTATTTAACTGTTTCTTCAACTCCTCAATCTGCTTTTGCTGCCCGACAATGTATAGAGAGAGCTCTTCGATCTTCTCCATCATCAGGCGCTGCATTTCCCCTACGTCGAGCCCCGATGTATTGATTTCAGATGCCGGAGGGATATTGGGCAGATGTCCGTGATCCCGGATATAATCCCCCAACCGCTCAACAGGCAACAGGTTGTATTCCTTTTTGAAAACATAATCGGGCCAGTCGGCAACCAGGTTGACCCGGAGTTCGGTGCAGATGATTTTACCGCTGACCGAAAGTTTATAACCGGTGGCGAAGTTACTGCCAATGGCCATCGAACCATTGTCCCTGTTCACCAGCAGGTGCGGGCCATAATTTGTGGATCCGTATTTACCCCAGAGTCCCATCAGGTTCCCGGTTCCGTCATACATCCAGTACATGCCATATGTGCCGTCATTGTCTTCACCAAACAGCAGCGTTGAACTGTCACCTGCACTGATTGCCTTGGGGGTGATCAGCACTGTGGTATTGGAACTGGCAGCATCGTTTACGTGAAGCTTCCCGGCCGGGGAATTCGTTCCAATTCCCACGCTTCCGGAGAAGTAGTTCCTTGGCCCGGTAAAATAGCCGGCATATCCGTCGGGGTTAGTGGTCACCGCATACAATGCATATTTTCCTCCGGATAAAAAACCACCATACCCGTCGTCACTAAGGGTCCCGGCATATAACCCGTAATTTATCCCTGTCGTGGAATTGCCTAAGGCTTTTATCCCCATACCTGTACTCCCGTTCGACTGCCCGAAAACCCCGACACCGCCACCCACCGCATTGCCCGACACACCTAACACACCCAGTCCGGGACCGGCAGCTCCTGTTGAAGAACTGTTTACCTGCCCCTTGATCGCATATATCCAGGGATTGGTCCCGCTGTAAGTGTTATGCACCAGGACCACGGAGGAGGCTACACCCGCCTGGGCTGAAACGATATGCAGGGGGCTGATCGGGTCCGGTTCCCCGATCCCGACATCGCCTGAGAAGTAATTCTTCCCCCCGTAAAAATAGCCGGCATACCCATCCGGACTCAATGTCCGGGCATATACACCATAATTTACTCCTGAAGCAGAATTCGCAAGGGCTCTCAGTCCGTATCCCTCACTTCCGTTCGATTGTGCAAAAACCCCGACGCCACCTCCTACAGGATTATTTGACAGGCCCAATACCCCGATGCCCGGGCCGTCAGCAATAGTTGAAGTGCTGTTTACCCGCCCCTGAACGGCATATACCCAGGGATTCGTACCGGTATAGGTATTGTTCACAAGTGCAACAGAAGAGCCTAGTACTGACTGATCGGAAACCACATGCAGGGGACTGGATGGATTGGTTATGCCGATCCCGACTTCACCCGTGTTGAAGTAAATGTCATTCCCCGCGGTGGTCCATTGACTTGATACTTTGCTGTTGAACCTGTTCCAATCGGTTGAAGTAAGGTAACCGCCAGCCAGGCTGGTTGCCTGGGGTATTCCAATTGTTCCAGATGTGGTTATTGTCCCACCGGTTAGCGGGGCTGATACCTCAATTGAAGTTACGGTCCCGGTGAAACTGGTCTCGTTAAATCGCTTCCACAAGGTTCCATCGAACCAGTAAAGTGAATTGACGGTGAGGTTGTATATAATAAGTCCTGTGGGAGGCGCCGCAATGGCATTCATCTCCGCCGCGGTCATCCGGGGTGGTAAAAACCCTTTACCGGTAGATTTAACATCCAGCATGGCGGCCGGGTTGGGGCTGCTTCCGTCGGTGTTGATGGCTACCTGCGCCTTTAATGCCGGGATTGCAAAAAGAAAAATTGCTGCAAATGCATACAGGAAGAAATTCTTCATGGAGGTGGTTTTTAACAGTTTGTTTTTCGATAGGATTAGGTAAGAACTGGATGTAAATAATAAAGCAAGGTACAAACTTATGGTGAATCAATCCAAATATTTTTTTTGGCACGACCCTTGTTATGATGCCATTCATTGGAGCCAATAAACAGAAACAAACGCAATATTCAATAACAACTAAATCTTACAGCCATGAAAAAGATAATTTTTATACTGGCTTTCGCGATGGCAGCATCAACCTGTGTTGAAGGGCACAATTTTTATAACAAACATGTTACCATCTCAGTCCAGACATTTTATGATGAACTCCAGCCTTTTGGCGATTGGATAAACACCCCTGAATATGGTTATGTCTGGAGGCCTTACCTCGATGATCCTGATGGATTCAGGCCCTATGCCACAGGCGGAAACTGGGTTTACACCGACCTTGGATGGACCTGGGTTTCCGATTATCGCTGGGGCTGGGCTGCATTCCATTACGGACGATGGTATTTCGACGATTACCTCGGATGGATGTGGATCCCGGGCAATGAATGGGCTCCTGCATGGGTTACCTGGGGCTCTTACGATAATTACTGGGCCTGGGCTCCCATGGGACCAAACATGAATGTGAGCGTCAATTTCAACTGGATCGCCCCTCATTTCTGGTGGACATTTGTACCACAGCAACATTTCTGTTCGAACAACTGGTATGCACACATTTACAATCCACGGGTCCAGATAAACAACATTACCTACATTACGAACATATACAACGGCAACAATTACAGGCAAAATCACGGCAACTGGTTTCACGGGCCCAGGGTAAGGGATGTGGAACGTCACCTGAATAAAAGGGTACAGCGGATGCAGGTGACCGATACCGACAGGCCGGATAGAACGACCGCCCGCGATAACAGGGTGCACGTTTATCGTCCCGGTGTTGCCAACAGCCGTGAATCCGTTCGTCCTGCGAATTACCGGGATGCGGTAAATCTCAGGTCAGATAAGCAAATTCAACGGAGCTCCAATGAGAACGTTGCCCGGACGGCTAAAACCAATGCCAGGGAGACAACGCGCAAGTCGGTTAACCGCACCCTCGATCGTCAGCGTGAAAACATGCAAAGAACGGATGCCAGCAGGCAGCAAACCATCGAAACCAACCGGAACGCCACCCCGCGCAGCACACAAACAGTGGTGGTTGCCCGTAACACTGCCAAAAGCGCCCCTGTCGTGAGTACCTCTCCCGGCAGAACCACTTCTAATGGTACCATTTCCAACAGGACCGCCCCCAGCAGGACCAATTCCAACAGTACCATTTCCAGCAGGACCACTTCCAAAGGGACCACTCCCAACAGAAACATTTCCAACGGGACCACTACCAACAATAACGCTTCAACTACAGCAAAGGAATCGAAGCAATCACGTACTGCATCATCTCAAAGGGCAGGAACCAGGTAAACAGTTGAAACAGAAAACGGATGCAGACAACACACTGCATCCGTTTTTACGTATGAGAAACCTGCAATCATACCTTTCTCGAAATTTTTCCGTTATTTTATCTGTAAATTTTACTGATTTTCATGCCGTGCGTTTTGGAATCGCAATTATTATGTAAGTTTGAATACCTTTGAGGTTTAAAAATGAATCCATTGGATCCTTCGGCTCCGCTCAGGATCCTGAGCCAACGGATGCTGAACCAACGGATCCTTCGACTCCGCTCAGGATCCTGAACTAACGGATCCAGCATCAATGGATCCTGAGCGAAGCCGAAGGATCCTGCACCAATGGATCCTGAGCGAAGCCGAAGGATCCTGCATCAATGGATCCTGAGCGAAGCCGAAGGATCCTGCATCAATGGATCCTGAGCGGAGTCGAAGGATCCGGAACCAATGGATCCTGAGCGAAGCCGAAGGATACAATTCAATATATGAATACCGAAGCTGAAGATATTGCCCTGATTGAACGTTACCTTGCCGGGAAACTGACCCCTGCCGAAGTTTTCAATTTCGAATACCGGCTGGCCGATGACAGGGAGTTTGCCAGGAAATTCAGGCTGATCAAAAACTTCCCGGAACTGATTAAAGAGACGGGTGCCGTTGCAACTGAACCATCCGTTGCAGCGGTCCCTTTACCTGAGAAGGCAAAGGATGCTGTGCCTTTACCTGAGAAGGCAAAGAATGCTGTGCATTTACCTGAGAAGGCAAAGGATGCTGTCCCTTTCAAGGCGGTATACCTTTTATGGGGCGCCCTCATCGTCATCTCAGTCAGCATAATTATTTTTTTCATCATCATCAAAACCAACCGCTCCTGGGGAGATGAGGATGCAAAGGGAACACTTCCGGTAAACGAACCCAGTGCGATGTCGAAGGAGCAAACCACTGATACGATTTCAGGGGAGCAAACCGCCGGTACGCTTTCAATGGAGCAAAAGCCGGGAATTAAAAAGAAGGAGCCTATTGAGCTTAAAACGCCCGGTGATGGCATGGCCTTTAACCGTATCGGTGACATTTTATTCCGTTGGGAAATGGAAACAGATACCTTCACCAACTTATTTATCTATGAAGAGGCCGGCGATCAGCTTGTATGGTGGCGCGGGATCAAACCGGGAATCAGGGAACACAAGGTGCCTGCCATCTATTTCCCCCCGGGAAGATTCTACTGGTACGTAGGCACCAAAGAGGTGAAGCGGACCTTCATCATCCAGGAGTGAATAGACTGCATCTTGACAGGATTGCAAAAGCAATCATGGTTAGATGCAGAAATACTGAGCGTTCGAATTTGCTTTCATTTGCAAACTCACATAGCGGAAGCATAAACCGCTGCAGCATGCCGGCGGACATCCCCATAAATAGGTACTGCATGATGTAAAAATCCCCTTATTAAGGGATTGCGTGAATTTTGAACATCCACGTACTTTGCCGGAGAAAATCAAATCTCCGGATCATGAAAACACAACTACTGACAATTATTATGATTTTGTGCGCCGGCCTGGTGCAGGCGCAGCAACCTGATACCATCACAGGCACCTATAAAAACACTGCCGAACAAATGATCAGCAGCAGCGGCAAACTGGGCATTGGCGGATATGGCGAAGTGCATTACAACCAACCACTGGGAAAAAACCAGTACCAGCCCGGAACCCTCGATGTACACCGCATGGTGTTATTTGTAGGGTATAACTTTTCATCCAAAACACAGTTTGTCTCGGAAGTCGAGGTTGAATACGCAAAGGAAATCTGGATCGAGCAGGCCTTCCTGCAGCAAAAACTCCATAAGTATGTCAACCTGCGGGCGGGTTTGCTGCTGGTTCCCATGGGAATCATCAACGAATACCACGAACCAGGCACCTTCAACGGCGTCGAGCGCCCCGTCATTGACAACAAGCTTGCACTGAGCACCTGGCGCGACATCGGACTGGGTTTCACCGGCACCGTTTTACCTTTTTCCCTGAAGTACCAGGTGTACATCATGGGTGGACTCAGCGGTTATGATACAAAGGCGGTTTTCAGCGCCGACAAGGGACTCCGCGAAGGCAGGCAGAAGGGATCGAAAGCCTATGTGACCTCACCGGCATTTTCGGGGAAGATTGAATATTTCGGCCTCCGTAATCTGAATATCGGACTGTCGGGGTACGTTGGCAAATCGCAGAGCAAACTCTTCGTCAAGCTGAACAAGGACAGCGCTGAACTGGTGAGGGATGCCGACTCGTCGGTGGTGGGCATCTCCATGGTTGGGGTCGACTTCAGGTATGCGGTGAAGGGTTTTGAGGCCCGCGGACAGTTCTACTATAATTACCTCTCAAACACATCGCAGTATAACCTGTTTACGCGTTCGGGCGAGAAGAACAACGACCTGGGACGCGCCATGATCGGCTATTATGCCGAAGTCGGGTACAACCTGTTCCGGCTGCTGCCAAAGACACGGCTGGAGCTGATACCTTTCGTGCGCTATGAGTTTTATAACATGCAGCAATCGGTTGAGGAGCCTGTGATCAGGAACCAGATTTATGAAAACACCATGATCACCGCCGGACTCACCTTCAAGCTGAACCGGTACGCGGTGTTCAAAACCGACTTCCAGTTTTACAAGGCGGCAGGGGACCCTTCATGGTCGAAGGTAATGAACATGGGTGTGGGGGTCATGTTTTAAACAAATCAACGATGAATTCACTTACCATTTTCCTGGTTGGCTGGTTCGTGTTCCTGGGAATTTTCCCGGCCACCGAACGCGGTATCGATACCGATCCGAAGCGATTGGATAAGGAGATCGCCTTCCGGTTCGGGAACGGAATTTTCAATAAAACAGTGATCGTTCCCAGGAATGAAACCCTGGAAGGGGAAGTTGTCCAGGGAAGGTATTACCGGATCGAGCGACACGACACCATCCTTGGATATGCCTATGCCGGCAGGGTAAAAAGCTGCAGGAAGGATGGCTGTTCCATCCCACGGAGCATGACCGCGGATGAAACATCCGAATTTTTTGACTATTTCATGCTGTTCAATCCGAAACTGGAGGTGGTCTCTGTGGTGGTTTACAATTATGAAGCCACCCACGGTCAGGAGATCACCGCCAGGGGATGGCTCAGGCAGTTCATCGGCTATAATGGCGGTACCGGATTGAAGGTCGGAAAAAACGTGGATGCCATCAGTGGGGCAACCATCTCGGTGTATGGCATTGTTGATGACATTGTCACAAAATCGGCCCTGCTGCGGAAGATCATCTGAGCGAAGAGAGATAACCTGCCCGGCGGCAGCCATCACCTTCTCGCCATGGATGGAATGAGAGGATGGGAGATAATTTAACCGGCAGTCATCACCTTCTCACAATGGATGGACTGAACGGAAGTTAGACAACCTGCCCGGCCGCCATCACCTTCTCACACAGGATCGACGACACGATCATCGACAACCGCTTGTGATATAACGGGAGCGAAGTGTAGCACACGATGGGCAATATCCATTCGAGCAGGGCGATGTAATAGGGTACCGGATCGGGATTGCCATTGGCGCTGCTGAAGGCATACTGCCGCATTTTCAGGGCCAGCGCGGCATTTTTCTTCACCCTCTCCCCGTGTTTTCCGGCATAGTTCACTTCAGGAATGTCGCCCAATTGCGCACAGTTATAAAATCCACGGATGAAATCAATGTATTCAGCCATATCGTTATCATTTTCAACCGGTGCATTGTCGACCAGGAAAATGGCCTCGAGGCGTGCAAAGTCGGAGATGACCGACCTGGGTTTTGTCTCGGAGAAATCGATGAGGTAAACGTTCATGTTTTCATCCAGCAGGATGTTCTGCATGTTGAGGTCGCCGTGGCAGATACCGGTCGGGTAGGATATGCTCCAGTGGCGGCGCCGGGCGAACTCGTGTTTCAGGAACCAGTAAGGATTGAGGATGGGCCGGTCCATTTCCGGGATGGTGATGTGTTTTTCTTCTGCCCCGATGCCGAACAACTGGCCGACTGTGTTGTAGATGTGCGGGAAGAAGGTAAATGTGGGATCGTGATCCCTGAATGGGAAGATGGTTTTGCTTACCGGCTGGCCATACCAGGGTTTCAGGATCTGCAGGAAGATCTTATCGAAAAGTGGTTCCAGGAAGGCGATGTCCGACTGATGGTAGTAGTGGGTAAGCCATTTCAACTGGCTCGCTTCGCCCCCGATCCCGACGAAGTTGTAACGCAGCGCCATGGTTTCGCCAAAGTGTTCGGCCCCGAGCACCACCGCGCAGTTGTTGAAAATGTAGGGGAGGGCATATTGCTGGCACCGTTCCGATTCCCTGGATATCAGGTCGCGGTGGGCGATCTTGAGCACCGTGGGCCGCATTTTACGGCCTTCATGGTCGAAGGAGGTAACATGATAGGTTTGCGCCGAATAGCCGCCGTGCAGGGGTTCGATCACCAGTTTCGACGAATCGGTGTAGAGCAGCCTGGCCAGGAATGCCTTGTTCGTTTCGAAAACAAATCCATCGCGGGTCCCGATGGTGAGCCGCTTCATGCTGCCATCGGTGAAGTCAGCGGCATGAAAGAACCAGGTTACCGGATTTTCGAGGAAGTTTCCCGGGTTGAAAGGTTCAACGGAGACGATATTCTCAAAGGTCAGTTGCCGGATGACATCCCGGAGTGAGTTTTCCCCGGCGGTCAGTTCCAGTTCGGCCAGCCGGAAGGTGATCCCGATAAAATCCCGCTTCCCGGCGCTTTCCGACAGGAATTGCTGAAAATGAACCATGCCGTTCCGGCCGGCGATGTTTGCCAGCAACGCATCGTGGGGCAAGGCAATGCTCAGGGAGGGATTGTTTTTCTCCTGGTTCACAACGATCCGCAGGATGACCGCACCTTTTTCAAAGATTTTTTCTTCCAGGGAATGAATGGCATTGTTTAACTGGGTGAATGTTAACATTCCGGGAGCTGTCAGCTTCATCGAACCGGTTGGCGTGTGCCCGAACGATATGGCCTCGCATACCGGCAGACCGGTTTTGAGCGGATCGGAGATGATCCTGAAATCGGGTTGTGCCGCAGGATCCAATGGCAGAAAACCGGCACAGTTTTCAAGGGTGACAAAGAAATCGGTACAATCCGTGGCGGCGCCTGCGGTATCAGAGAGCGATCCGATGCCCAGGGCAAACCCGAGTTCGTCGTAACTAAGCAGGTCGGGCGAAAGGCAGAGTTGCCCGGTAACCGACGTTTCGGCGGCATGCTCATAATGCAGCTGGTGGTCACCTGCGGCAATGTCCCGGATGTCGGGCCTGCCTTTGCTGTTATGTTGAATGGCAGTCAGGGCGGCCTCCACGCCGGCTTCAAACCGAAAGATGCTTTTCAGGCCGGCCACCTCGAGCACATGAAACACATCGGGAAGCATCCCGGCAATGAACAGTTCATTCCGGGTAACCTGCAGTTTTTTTTGGTCTTTAAAATGATCCTGATCCCGGCACTTGAAACATAGGGACATTCCGACATGTCAAGAATGATATCCCGGCCA
>Ga0074195_1002609_pt1 | contig 19462 bp, 19 predicted proteins | sample EPASupsiteHSE623_FD_64525 | JGI IMG/M metagenome (GOLD analysis project Ga0074195, IMG submission 64525) | Bioremediated contaminated groundwater from EPA Superfund site, New Mexico - Sample HSE6-23 | ecosystem: Environmental > Aquatic > Deep subsurface > Groundwater > Contaminated ...
AGAGCCCCCGTGCATGTTCCTGAAGGCATAGTCCTTGCATGAGCCCGCCACTATCACACCACCTGCCATCTCCTGCCCCAGGTGGCTACCGGCCCTGCCGCTAACGTTGATCCTGCCGCCCTTCATCCTCTCGCCCACGTGGTCTCCGCCCGCGTCCATTAAGATGATGCCTCTCGACAGCTCCAGCCCAGCGTAGTCCTTTGCAGGAAGCCTCAGTGGCTCAGAGATCCGCTCTGCCGCTATTGCTGTGATATATCCCCAGATCAGCAGATACTTCTTTCCCGGATCTGAAGAGATGAGCCCCGCTAGAACGGCCTTTTCCGAAGGCACAAGCTCCTCAACCTCGGCCTTAGAGGGCTTTAGCCCCACGCGATCTGCCAGATCCTCCAGGCCGAAGACCGTTGCACCCTTTCGCGTCTCCAGCCTCTTGGTCCTGGCTTTGCCCTGGTAGGCATCGTCCATAAAGCGCTTCAGCTTCATTTGAGCCCCTCAAGAGCCGACAAAAAGTCCAGCCGGGCTATTGGATCGTCGTACCCCGAAAGCTCATCTATAGCCTCCCTTGGAGAGATTTCTCCATCAACTGCCCTCGAGAATATCATGTTCATCTCGGCGCGCTCGTTTAGCGTCCTGTTTATGCTCTTCTCAACAAGCTCCGAGACGAAGGCGAGCTTCCTGGCCCCGTAGTATGGCGGACGCTCCAGCAGGGAGCGAACAGGCGTCACCCTGTGCCAGATGACGTAAGGGGCCACAGCTCTCAAGAGATCAATATCCCCTTTTCGTCCAAGCAAAAAGGCCAGAGCCCTTGTGAAGTCGCGCAGGTCCTGCCTCACCCTATCGGACAGGCCTTCATCAGTCTGCCAGCAGACGACCTCGGAGTTGTTGAAGTAATGGCAGCCTGAGCACAGGCCTTTGCTTGGACCGGCTCCTGAGAGCTGTGTCTTGTCGTTTCCCGGAGCGCGCTCGCATAGCGTGAAGTCCCTGAGAAGGGAGACTATGGCCAGCTCCACCCTCGCATCCAGATCTACGCTGGCAACGCTTGCAGGGAGGGATTCAAACTCTGCGGGGGTAAAACGGGGAAGCTCCTCTGCCAGGTCTCTGACATCGCGCTCTCTCTCTGCAAGGGACAGGCTTCCTAAGAAGTCGGGCTGCGCAGCAGGAACGCAGGCTGATATCCTGTCCAGCAACGCCTCGTCCATTGGATACGTGGCTGAGAAGTCGGGGTTCATTGTCGCGAAGTAGCACGTGTCCCCCGCCTCAATGACGCATCCGGCGTAGCTGATTTTTCGCTTCTGTATGATCTCCAAAAAGAGGTTTTGTTTGCCGCTTGGGAATCGATTGATCTCGTTTATGACCTTCCAGCGCGATTTAGCCCAGGGAGTCCAGAGGACGTCTACATCGCCAGAGGTACGGCTCCACTGCCTTGGATTTAGGAAGCCCACTATCTTCTCCTCAGTCTGCTCAGGATGTCCCGAGACCATGAGGTTATCCACATCCCCCAGAGGAAGGCCCATGAAGGATGATCCTAAAAGGCTGACAAGCGTAGTCTTATTCGCGCCCATGCCCCCGTAGAGGAGGACTGCGCGATTGCGAAGACATGCGTTGGCCACTGAAAAATAGAGCTGTGCATTTACGCCGGTCGCGCCTATGAAGAGATCCTTCCGTCCGATATGGAGCTTGAGCTCCTCCAAAGATGCAATCAAAGCGCCTATCTTTCTTAAGGGATCCGGCATAGAAGAACGCTTATGCTGCTGCATTATAAATCAAACGAAAGGATGTAGATAGAATGTATGGGAAATGATCTTAAGAAAAGGAGGGATAGCAAAAGTCAGTGATGTAGGAGGGATAAAAGCAATTGACTTTTGCCAACATTGAGTACGGCACTCGACGATTATAAGCTTTTCGGTTAAGGCAATCGACGTATCCGCTTGGGCTCTATAGGCGTTGGCCGTAGGGAAATAGCCCAAGTATTAGGAAGGAGGGGAGCAAAAGTCGATGATGTGGGAGGGATTGATGCACTTCGACTTTTGCCAATGAGCCCTACGGCATATGCCGGTATAAATATTTCGGTCGAGGGGTTCCTTCGATCTCGCAGCAGCCTGAGGCTTTGCGTTGATAGCTCCATCAGGAAGGAGTATAGGAGGGGGAGCAAAAGTCGATGATGTAGGAGAGATTGAGATGATTGACTTTTGCCTGAGATGCACTTCGGCATTAAACGAATATATAACTTTCGGTGATAGACGTTAGCCTTGGTCTGCGGCAAGGGAGTTGACGTAGAAGAACTAAAAGGAGGGGGAGCAAAAGTCAAGGGAATAGGAGGGATTGAGACGATTTGACTTTTGCTTGAATATATTTCGGCATTAAACGAATAAATAACTTTCGGCCCGAGATAATCGATATCCAGCAGGCCCGTGAACGTGAGACAGGGCGAACTGGATGAGGTGGCGTTATAGCCTTTGCCAAATACAAAGTATATTAAATCAAATAAACTACAATTATCGGATATGATTTACACCATCACCCTCAACCCTGCCCTAGACCGGACGATATGGATCGAAAGGATCAGGGATGACGTTTCAAACCGCATACTGGAGGAGCAGAGCTTCGCAGGAGGCAAGAGCATAGATGTCTCTAAAGTGCTGAAGAACTTCGGGGTGGATAACATCGCGCTGGGCTTCGTAGGCGGTTTCGCGGGGAGAGAGTTGGAAGGCAGATTGCTAAACGAAGGGATACAGACGGATTTTATCCGCGTCTCTGGCGAGACCAGGACGAACATAATAATTCACGAGAAAGAGACTGGAAGACAGCTATCCTTCAACGCTCGCGGCCCCGAGATCCGGCCAAGCGAGATGATGCAGCTCGTAGAACAGATAGAGACTCTTCCAAGCCCCAATATCGTGGCCATAGGCGGCAGCCTTCCTCTGGGAGTGAGCCCGGAGATCTACAGAAAGATCATAACGCTTGTGAAGAGAAGCCATGCAAAGGTGGTTTTAGACGTGGACGGCGAGTCGCTGCACCAGGGATTGATGGCGAAACCAAGTGTCATTAAGCCCAACATTCACGAGCTAAGCGAGCTGGTCGGCCATGAGCTGAAGGGTGTGGAGGAGATCGCCACAGCCGCGAGGGAGATCAACCGCCAGGGGATAGAGATCGTCCTTGTGTCCATGGGTGCCAGGGGAATACTTCTAGTCGCAGACGGCCAGGAGTACCTAGCAGTTCCTCCGCAGGTCAAGGTGGAGAGCACAATAGGTGCTGGTGATTCGGCAGTGGCGGGATTCATCTCCGGCGTGGTCCGGGGCAAAAGCCTTAAAGAGTCTTTGATATACGCAGCGGCTGCTGGCACTGCCACAACGCTTAGCCAGGGGACGGCGCTGTGCCAGAGGTCAGACTTCCTGAAGCTTGTAACACAGGTGAAGCTTGAAATCCTTGCAGAGTAGAAGCAGAGGAAACATGTCCACAGAAGTCATTGTTCCCCTGGATGTGCCCGGGAAAAACCGCCATAAATATATTGATAACTATCTGAAGATCACTAAAGGCAGAGGACGGCTGATGCTCTTCGCCGGCGACCAGAAGGTCGAACACTTAAACGACGATTTCTACGGGCCAGGAATAGACCAGCAGAACAACGACCCGGAGCATATGTTCCGGATCGCAGACGGGGCGAGGATAGGCGTATTCGCAACCCAGCTGGGCCTGATTGCCAGGTACGGCATGGATTATCCCGATGTGCCCTATCTGGTGAAGCTGAACTCCAAGACAAATCTGGTGAAAACCTCCCAGGCAGATCCTAGAAGCCATCAGTGGCTGGATGTTTCGCAGGTCGCCGATTTCAAGGAAAGCTGCAGCCTTAATATCCTGGGAGTGGGCTACACAATCTACCTGGGAAGCGAGCACGAGGCAGAGATGCTCCGCCAGGCGGCACAGATAATCTATAGCGCTCACAAACACGGCCTGGTAACTGTAATCTGGATGTATCCCCGCGGCAAGGCCGTCAAGGACGAGAAGGACCCCCATCTAATAGCAGGAGCCGCAGGAGTTGCCGCAGCTCTTGGAAGCGATTTCGTAAAGGTAAATTACCCTGAAAAGGCCGGGCGAAATCCTGCTGAATCCTTAAGAGAGGCAGTCGAGGCTGCAGGCAGGACGAAAGTGGTATGTGCAGGAGGAGAGCTAGGGGATGTCAGGTCATTCTTAAAGCAGCTTCACGACCAGATCCACATCGGCGGCGCTGTGGGAAACGCCACCGGCAGGAACATCCACCAGAGGCCTCTCGATGAGGCAGTGCGAATGTGCGAAGCCATCTACGCCATAACTGTGGAGAACAGGGGCATAGAAGAGGCCTGGGAGATTTACTCAAGAGGCTAAGATGCCCAGGCTGTTTCTGCTGCGGCATGGCCAGAGCCTCTGGAACAGGGAAGGAAGGTTCACTGGCTGGAAGGATATAGGCCTATCTGCAGAAGGCATAGCTGAGGCCAGACGCGCCGGAAGGCTTCTGAGATGCTCCAGGTACACCTTCGATGTGGCATACACGTCCTTTCTAAAGAGAGCTATCCAGACCCTCTGGATAGTCCAGGAAGAGACAGACCTGATGTGGATACCGGTTATCCCCTGCTGGCAGCTCAACGAGCGCTGCTACGGTGCGCTGGAGGGCTTAAGCAAGAGTGAGACTGAAGAGAGGTACGGCAAGGAGCAGGTGCATTTGTGGAGGCGCGGCTTTCGGGAGAGGCCGCCAGCGCTGGACGATGAGACGTACATCAGTCTGCACTGCGATCCCAGGTACAAGGTGCTTGAAAGCGCCCAGATCCCCAGGACTGAGTCCCTGGAAGATGCCATGAAAAGAATGCTTCCCTGCTGGCAAAACATGATAGCTCCCGATCTGAAAAAGGGCAAGAGGGTTCTCATCGTCTCCCACGGCAACACCCTCAGGGCGCTGATCAAACTGATAGAGGGCATCTCAGATGAGGAAATAGATAAGGTGGAGGTGCCTACAGGCATCACCCAGGTATACGAGCTGGACGAAGACCTCCGGCCCAAGGCCCACTTTTACCTGAGGAACAAAGAGGGCTGCAAAAAGAATCCATAAATATTGAAGTAACCTGAAAATACAAAGAACTCAGCTTTGACTGCAACGAAGAGGCCCCCATTTCGGAAAAGCTCATCGTCATAAATTGTCCAGATTAAAAAGGTGATACAGCTTGACATACACTGTAGAGATTATATCAATGGAACGAAAAGAAGAGCTGGCCGAACAGTACGACGGCCAGATTCTATACGAGCTGAAGTCCGATATTTACGGATGCTGTATTAAGCTTTTAACAGGGCTGCATCCTGTGAAAGACCGCTGGGAGGAGAACTTCTACTCAGCAGCGCAAAACAACCGATCACACGGGCGTCTTTATGTTATCTCGGACGAATCGGTAGAGGCGAACAGAGTGCTCTACGATCCAAAGTCCAAGACATGCTTTCTATTCAACTTCGATTACTACGGCTGGATCAAGTCCCTTGCCCTAAGCGTCGCAGGAGATATTTTAGAGGATAACCACAACATCTACTCAGTGCATGGGGCATGTCTCGATGCCCAGGGCAAGGGCCTGTGCGTCCTGGGTGGTTCGGGCGCAGGAAAGACCACACATACGTACGGGCTGCTGAGAAACTCGAGAGTTCGTGTCGTCTCCGATGACTGGTTCTTTGCCAGAGTCTACGGAGATGATATTCTGGCCTACGGCTCAGAGAAGAACTTCTATATCAGGGCAGATCTGGCTGATATCTGGAAGGAGTTCTCCTGGCTGGTCGAGAAGGCGATCTTCGATCAGAACGGTCGGGCAGTGGTGGATCTGAGGTGGGTCATAGGGAAAGGCCGCATACTGCCCTTGACCACCCTTGAGAATGTGATAATTTTAAAGAGAGATCGCGATGATAGAGAGGAGATGAGGCGTCTCGATTCTGCAGAGGCTCTCGGAATTCTGGAGGAGAACGACTATTTCAATCCCCATCTTCTGGTCAAAGACGACTTCAAGCGCAAGGTCCGCAGCAAGTTCTTCTGGTCGCTTCTATCCAGGGCGAACGTCTACGAGGTCAACACTGCCGGCACGCCCGAAGAGAGCCAGAAGATAATCAGGGAGATCACGAATATGCAGGAGGGCAAGTAGGCAATCTCCAAGCGTAATTCTTCTCAAAAGAACACCACCAATAAAGTGATAAACATGCCGGCGCAAAATGCTGATTTATAGACTGCAGCAGTCAGAAGATCACTCTTACCCATAGGGACAGAAATAAGGACGAAAATGAGGCGCGATAAGCTCAAAATAATATTAGACATCTTGGATATATGCAATAACGGAGCCAATAAGACCAAGATAGTATATCAGGCCAACTTGAACTTCAAAATGGCAAATGTATACATAGATATATTGACGAATGAAGGTTTACTTGATCCACAGGATGGAAGCAACGGCAAAGTTTACCTGACAACCTTCAGGGGCAAAGAGCTACTAAAAGACGTCAGGCAGATCTACGACAAACTGGAACAATACTCAACGGATGATAGGAAATTATGATCAAGAGTAGAAAACATAATCGAGCGTCAATTATCCATCAACTAATCGTATTCTCAATGTAGGTGCGCAGCTTGGAGATCTCATCCTGATAATGCTTGAACCTTCTCATAAGCTCAATTCCGTCCTTGGTTGTTTTATAAATCGTGCGAGGGCCGCTTACTGTTTCCAGCAACCCTCGCGAGATCAGAAGATCTAGATAAGGGTTGACGGTGCTGAAGTTGAGATTAGACTGGTAGACTATCCTGGTCTTGCTGGCGCCTTTGGCACAGACTTCGAGGATCTGAGAGATGATCACGTCGCTGCTTCTTCTTCTATTCATTTTCCCTCGGTGCTCATGCAGGGCATAATTAAGCTACAAAGATCCAAGATCGGATCATCATTTTACCCATAGATACCTCAGGATAGAATCTTAAGTCCTTATAAATTTTTCTGACTATTAGTAGGTCATAGCCCAAAAAGAGGCCCCATATCCTCCAAAAGCCTGCATGTAGCCCCTTTGTCAAGGACAAAAGCTGCAGCCGACTGATCTTCCTTCCCAACTGCTACAAAAGTCCTCGGAGAGACAGCCGCTTAGGTTAGCCTCGATTCCCATGCATGGCGATGGTTTCCAGGGGTTTCCCTGGCGGCTCGATGCCATCTTCGAGTCCTTTGCTTTGCGCTCATCTAGAGGGCATCGATACAAGTCAGGGAAGGCACAATCGGCCTTCGCCGTTATGGTCTGGTTTCCGTAATACCCTAAGGCTTCCACCTCGTTTAGGACTTCGGGATGGGAATCGTCCCATCGTGTCTGTATGTCTATGGTCCGGGTCTCGCCTATCGGCAGTGAGAGCAGCCTCCAGAGGATATTCTGCCCATCGACCTCAGGCCTGAGAGTTGAGTTGATGAACGTCAGGCCGGAGGGAAGACGGTCTGTGATCTCAAGAGGAGCAAGGGTCCTGTTGCCGTCGTTTGTGATGTTTATTTTGAAGAGAACTCTATTCCCCTCCAATCTCACAACCCTCTTTGTCACATTGAGGTGAGGACAGAGATGCTCAGGGACGCGGCTTATCCCTAAAGATACATCCAGGATAAAGCTTCCAAGAAAAGTCTCATCAATCTGCTCGCGTTCTGCGCTCTCCTTCCCAGATGCCGCCCTGATAGATCCCATTCCCGAAAACTCGCTAGTCATGGCCAGTGAGGAAGAGTCCATCAGCGCCTCCTTGAGAATATAGTCCCCCTGAAAGATTCCTGCAGCGATCCGAGAGTCAAACTCACTGTCAGAGGATGACAACCCCTCGCCCCACTTCGAAGCGTAAATTAAGTTCATGCTGCCTGCAGACTGGCCGGATGCAGTGTAGTTCATGTTCACATCTTTGTATATGACAGGACCGGATGTTAGTAACTCATCAAGCCTGTACGAGCCGCTCCCGTGTTCGTAGGACCGCTGCTCTGTGCGTCCGTCGGACTGCTGCATATCGGAGGAGACAAAGCCCACACCGGACGTCTGCCTGGCGAAGGCCGCTCCCCGGCCGTAGGAGTCGAGATGGGTCTTGGACTTGAAGCTGCCGTGGTGGTCCTCGGAGATGTCCATTGAGCTGTAGCCGCTCTCGGAAGGGCGCTTGATATATCTCAAGTGAGCAACTCCTGCAATGTAGTCTCCTAAAGAGGAGTAGACTGTCTGGTTCTGGTCCAGCAGCAGGAAGTCCTCCCTAACCATTCCATCCATGTAGAGATGGCTCTCTGAGATGGATTCTTCACGCATGTTGTTCCTGGCGGAGGTTCTATCTGCCCACTGCGTGAACTGTGTCAGATTCGGATCGGCAATGGCTGAGAGCCGTCTATCAAAGCGTATGCTCCTCTCGCTGTAGTTGATGAGCCGCGCCTCCTCATAGTAGCCGCTGCCGTGCTGCATAACGTCCACATCCACTCCAGAGGAATCGCTGAGCTTTATGCTCGAGTAGCTGGAATCGTGCCCCTCGCCTGTCGGGTAAAAGGCGGTTATATTGACGTAGTTGATCAGGCTGGAAGGACGATTGGCAGTGGACAGCCTCTGACGGGCATTGACGCGTCCGCTGCCAGATATCAACTGAGAATCCTGAAAGCTGATCCGCGGGCGCTCCTTGACCCTGACAGAAAGGACTATAGAGCCAGTGCTTTTGGGAGCAAGTGTGCCCACCTGCCAGGCCAGGATGTTATCCATCACGTAGCCTGGCTCAGGTGATGCAGCCACGAACTCCACATCGGGAAGCCTATCCATGACTACAGCATCTCTGGCAGGAGCATCGAGCTTGTTGCCGTAGAGGATGGTGTAGTTCAAAATATCGCCCCCAGAGCAGGCGTTCTTATCGGCCTTCTTCCTGACGAATAGAGACTGGACGATGAAGGTTTCCAGCGACCTAAAAGTCCCTATGCTCTGGTCAGAATCGACCTTGTAGAGGTTTGAAACTCTATCGATGGTGGGATGCTCTGGCTTTGAAGGCAGTCTGACCCGAACCTCAACTTTGCCCGATTCTCCGGGCTTCAATGACACAGAGCGAAGTGCCTCAGCGCTCCACCAAAGATGAGTGCCCTCATGATCCGTCCAGACCATTGTGGGCCTGGGAGTTGCATCCTCATCAGCCTGAAACACCAAATTACGGTCGATGATATCGCTCACCGTGACGTTAGAGGCCTCTATTTCGCCATTGTTCCTGAATGTCAGAGTGTAGTTCAGGGACATTCCCTGCGAGAGAATGTCGCTGGATGCCGCATTCTCAATCGATAGTGATGCTCGGCCTTTCACAGCTGTGATGCAGCTCTCAGAGGCATTCAGGCCGTCGGCAGAACGAACCTCGACTCCGCTCTTCAGCATTGCCTCTGGTTTTGCAGAGGGCTTGACCCGGACTGTCAGGGAGATGGATCCGGTCTTGCCCTGTAAGAGATCGCCAAAAGTCCAGCGATTGTCGGTTCCCTCATCGGGCGGCGGGACGGAGGAGAGGAAGATGACGTCATCATCGTAGGTCTCCTGCACAACGATGCCGTGAGCGTCCTGGCTCAAGCTTTCAAGGCTGATGGTGTAGTTCAGTAAGCCTCCGGGTGAGACTGGATCAGGCCAGTCTTCTTGGGAGACGGTCAGGCCCTGCTTTGGCAGCAGGTCCAGGGAGCTCTTCGATGAGGCGAAGTACTCCCTCTCATCGGAATTGTCTCCAGGGGTGCTGCTCCAGGTCAGGAGTGCGCTTCCTGAAAATGGGCCAGGCTTTGCAGCGTCTCTCACTGCGACTTTGTATCTCAGCACTATATTTCTGGCCTTTGACCATGTGGTATCAACTTCATCGAAGTGCCATCTCAGGCGAGACGGATCTGAGCTGTCCATTCTTCCCGCAGGCCCGGAGAGGATCTCCATCGACCCTGGAATGTAGTCGACGCCCTCAGGCAAAGCCTCTTCCACATCGACATCGAAGGCATCAGAGCTGCTTCGAAGAGAATGGAATACGTAGAGAGTGAAGGTTATGTCACCCTCTTCCCCGACAAAAGCCGCCTTTGCCTCACTCTCCATGACGAGATCGGGCTCCACGATCCGAAACTGCCCGGACTCGTCTGAGCTGGTGTATGCAGCCCCGCCGATATCTTTCCAGCTAACTGAAGCTCTTATGGGAGGAAGAACCTCATCCTCCTGATTGCCGGCAACGTCTGCCATCACCGCCCGAAAGGAGATCTCTAAGTCCCGATTGCCGCGATTATCGATATCCCCAAAGCTCCAGGTTAAAGCAACATCATCGGTCCCATCGTTTGGACCCTCGATCGTCTGAGAGGCGGATGATGTTGCCCCGAAGAGGCTCATGCTTTCGTCATCGTAGATCAGGCCTCGAGGCAGCAGGCCCACTACACTGACATCTTTGACGACTTTGGAGGGAAGGTCTACATCTATGAGGACGAGGTCTTCGGAGAGCTCCCCAGCATCGGCCCCAGATGGGACAGAGGCTGCTAGGATGACGAAGACAAAGCATGTTAGCAGAGCTATTAGCAGAGGCCCGAGTTTTCCCATAGAAGTACCGCTATCCACTGGGTGAGACTGTAAACGTCAATGCTATTCTGTAGGCCTGCCCCTCCTCCAGGGGCTCATCGGTCCAGGAAACTCTCTGCCCCAAAGTCACTAAGACCTGCCGGCCGTCTTCCGACGTCTCTTCTCCCTGACTGATCATTCCTCCATCGGGAAGGTCTGCACTCCAGCGCCCGAGGCGATCATCTGTTACTGATGAGACCCTGAGGGGACTCTCCAGAGCTCTCCCGCCAGTGACGTACTCAGATGCAGCCAGATCATACTCGGCCATCCTTCCATCCTGCCGATCTGAGGAGACTGTCATCTGCCAGTCTGTGCTGGCAGTAACCTTCATGGCCATCTGCTTTAAGTTGGGCGAGGCCGAAGGGACGAGCACCCAGTCCGAGACAGAGTCGGGTGCTTCGAGGAAAATATCCGCACCGCCGTCGCTCTCCAACGTCAGCCTGCCCCCGACGGGCTGACCGGGAGCAGCCTCTGTGATCTCTCCATGACAGATGGGAGAGAGAAGAAGGAGAAGAGGAAGTAGTGCAGAGCAGATCATGATAAGAGCACTGCATAGCCCTTTATTCTCCAGCGCCGAGGAAATCATATGCCGCCAGGAAGGGAGATTCATCTGCTCATGTACAGGGCTGCTGTTCCAGGCATAGCAACCAATGGCCGCCCCTCCAGCTAACATGGCATGAGCCAAAATTCCTATAGCCATGAAGGATCTGGCAGACGTCATCCGATCTTCGATATAGTATCAGATGTAAGATAAATAAGTAAGAATATCTTTTCCTTATTTGATTTAGTATTTTAAATTAGCGGTATCAAAATCGCATTTTATGTCGAAAATTTGATTCCATCTTTGCCCAAGTCCCAACCTTTATATACAAAATCCGCTTTTAATGCCCCATTCACAATCGTGAAGTGCCAAGACATAGAACAGATATCAAAGCAGCCTGCAAACAGCGGTGCGCCAATCCGACTCTGGACCTTGGTTTTGGCCTCAGCTAAACCTGTTCGGACATCGAAGCGTTTAGCTTCTTTGCCCTTTCATTTTGAGGTATTATGAAAATGAACGCCGAGATCAAGGCGCAGCTTCTCTGCATCGGCAGCGCCAATATTGACGAGGAATTGCTGCAGGGCTTCTCAGGAACGACCCTACCCAGCGCCGGCCCTGGAGCAGGCCTGGAGTCCTTCTTCATCAAATCAGGCGGCCACAGAGTAAGGCTGTCCATCAACGAGAGGTCACCTCTGAAGGTTGTCGGAGACTACCATGAGGTGGCGGTAATTAAAGATGGCGTTGAGATCGTGCGAGGTGAGCTCGAGCCTGCGCTTTGCCACTGTCCTGAGCAGGCCTATATAACTATAAGCGGCCGCTGCATCTACGACTGCAAGTTCTGTCCTGTGCCAAAGATCCAGGGAGAGGTGAAGAGCCTGGAGAAGATCTCGCAAATGGTAGAGGAGGCAGAGAGATCAGGCCATCTTCGGGCCATCTCCCTGACCAGCGGAGTGGCAGAGTCTCCAGAGCAGGAGGTAAGAGCGGCCGTGGAGGTGGTCAAGGCCCTGCGGGCTCGATACGACCTGCCAATCGGTGTCTCAGTCTATCCCACGAAGACCTCTTCAGAGGATCTGTACTCGGCAGGAGCGACTGAAGTTAAATACAATGTCGAGACTCTCGGCTCTGAGATATTTAAGAGGTGCTGTCCAGGCCTTTCCCTCGACCAGATAATCGCATCTCTGGAGAAAGCTGTAGATATCTTCGGCATGAACATGGTCACCTCGAACTTCATCATTGGTCTAGGCGAGAGCGATGAGTGCGTGAGGTTTGGGGCATCTAGGCTATCTGACATCGGCGTCATACCAGTTCTCAGGCCGATATCGCCGCATCCCCTGAGAGCAGGAGAGATCGAAGTTCAAAGGCCGTCTGCTGATAGGCTCCTCAAGCTTGGCCGCATGCTGAGGAAAGTGCTGGACGAACGCGGACTTCGAGCAGATCGTGCGAAGACAATGTGCCTGCCGTGCACGGGATGCGATATGACGCCACACAGAGATATCTGACTGGAAGGAACCAGTTTGAAGGAAGATAACAATGAGAGTAATCCTGCCGGATAAAAGCTGTAAAGAGCTGCATATCGAAGAAGGAATAATCGAAGATATTTTAAAAGAGCTCAAGATCAACCCTGTCGAGGTCATTGTTGCCAGAAACGGCAAGGTGGTGTCCGAGCTGGACAGAATCAGAGATGAAGACGAGATGAAGATCATCAGAGTGGTCCACGGCGGGTGATTGGGCGAAGTTGGTTCGCAGAACGGATCGGAGTTCTGGTCCAATCGATCCAATTCCTTTTGCTGCTCCTTCAGTTCCTTCAACTGGCTTTTGCTCTTCAGCTTCACTCAGATTTCAACTTCGCTTGCAGTTCACAGGCCTTGCAGAGGCCTTTGACGCAAGGCTCCCCGCAGGTTCTGCATGAAGAGAGGTCCATCTGCACCCACCTGTCGCCTGCCAGCTCAAGCACCCTCTCGTAGCCTTTAAGTGTAGAGCGCTTCGTCCCAGGGAAGAGGTCCTCCAGCCTGTTCATCATGTCTCTCACGTCCGACCGAAAGGAGAGTCTGGCATAAGGGCATTCTGTGGACTCCTCGTAAAATCCCCTGACAATACCGTAAAGTGCCACCTCCTTCTCAGGGATCTCTCTAAGAGGCTTGATCCTGGGCACTAGGCCCGGCTGACGGCGCCTCGGCCGAAACCTGGCCAGGCGCTCCATATCTCCTTTGAGGTAGTTCATCATGACAGACTGGGCCTCGTCGTCAAGGTTGTGGCCCGTTGCAAGCTTCGTCGCTCCCAGGCGCTTGGCAGCCCTGTTCAGGGCGTTCTTGCGAAAGACCCCGCAGACTGTGCAGGGCATGGCCCCATCCTGCACGGCGCGATCCAGGTTAAAGCCGTACTCGTCCCTGAAGGACACTATCTCCTGCCTGATCCCCAGATCTCCTGCAACCTTGCGGGCGAGCTTCATCGTGTCGTCTCTGTACCCAATTATTCCCTCGTCCACTGTTATGGCGAAGAGCTCCACCTCACTGCCTGCCAGCCTGTCAGCCAGTATCTTGTTTAAGACGTACAGGAGGGCAGTGCTGTCCTTGCCTCCGCTGACTGCAACTGCTATCCGGTCTCCGTCTTCGACCATACTGCCCTTTAGAATGGTATCCAACACATTCTGCTCGAACTCCTCAGTGAAATGATCTGCACAGAGGTGACTGCCGGAATGCCTCCGGGACATAACAGCAACGCTATCGCATTTAGAGCACTTCATTTCTTCTCCGCTAATAATTCTCCAGTCTCCAACATAAGCTTCTTATAGGTTTGCGTCACCTCATTCACAATTGTTAATAGAGAAACGGAGATACAAGGTTTCTTGGAGGTGCTGTGAGCTGCTCTGATAATATCAATAAGATCAAGCATGAGGTCCTTCTGGAAAGGGCATCCTTCCAGGAGGCGAGGGAGTTCATAGAGAAGAACTCCGACGAGGTCTATCACGTCTTGCCCGGATACAGGCTCTTTCATGACTGCTATTTGGTCGGTGTTCCACCAATAGCCCTGGGGGTAAAAGGCTCTGAATTGATCTTTCCTCTGGTCAGGCCGCGTCTTGGAACTTTTGTGATTAAGGCGGGGGCAGAAGAGGAGATTAAAAGGCTTCAGAAAATGGGCTTAAAGGCTTCAAAACAATAAGGGTTTGCCAATTTTAACGCCGCTTGGGTCTGCGGTGCAATGTCATATTCCGTAAAGGGTTTTGGCCGGCTTGGCCTGCCTTGAGCCCTACCGTAAAATAGATATATGTAACAATTGTTAAACCACTTCACGATTGTGAATATCGAATATGATAGTATTAGTATTAGGCAGTTAAAATAGTAGGTGGTCAATTCATGGACAAAAACAAGAGCGCCTTGCTTGTGATGGGCTGCCCAGAGGTTCCTGTACAGATGAGCGTAGCCCAATATATCTCTAGTAAGCTGAGCAAAGCCGGCTATGACGTAACCATCGCCGGCACAGATGCAGCGCTCAAGCTCCTGAAGGTCTCCGACCCGGATGAGCACTATGTCAAAAAGACCATAGACATAGACCGGTGCATAGCCAATATTGTGGAGAAGAAGATCGACTTCGACTACTGCTTTGCCTTCATGCACAGCGATGCAGGAGTGACTTACGCCGCCACCATGAGCGCCATATCGGGCGCGAAGATGTACGCCCTGGTCTTTGGAAAGAACGCTGAAAGCCTAGGCGAGACCATAGAGTTCCCTGCTGAAAAGATCGTGGCTAAAGCTGTCCATAATCCAGTTCCCCTCAAGAACAAGATAGATAAGGTGATCCCATGAGCTGCGTGGAGCAGATGAAGTACAAGCTCTACCTGGAAAGAACCTCATTCAAGGATGCACGGGAGTACATCGAGAGGAACTCGGACGAGGTCTACTACGTTGAGCCGGGGTACAAGATCTTCAAGGATTATTACATGATCGGAATCCCGCCTGTCGCCATGGGGGTGAAGGGAAAGGAGATGCTCTTCACATACGTCAAGCCCTGTCACGGTACATTTGTCATGGCCATTGATTCGGAAGAGGAGATAAATCGGCTCAGGGCCAAAGAGGAGGAGAAGCTAAAGGCTTCAGCGAAGGCCTCATCGAAGAAGGTCGGCCAGGTCCAGACGACGGCTCCTGCCAGCTTCCAGGAGCTTTGGAAGAAGTGATCGTCAGCCTTCGCCCTTCAATTCTCTTTTCATAAACCTCTCCCAGTTCCAGGGCTCATCCAGCACCCTCACCTCAACCTGGCCGATTCCATCGATGCCCTCAACTCGGCGCCTCACCTGCTCTTTGAGGTGATCCACCAGAGGGCAGGCGTGGGTCGTGAGCACCATATCCACCTGGGCCTTATCGCCTTCTACATGGACATCCTTGATCAGGCCCAGGTCCACGATATCTATTCCGACCTCCGGGTCTATGACATCCCGCAGGGCCTGCCTGACCTCTTCCTCTTTGGCCATCTCCTCCCAAATTCCACTGGCCACAGGCCCGGGAAGAGACCTCTCCATGGCCCGCAGCTTCTCTTCCAGCCTGTTCTGCCTATCGAGAAGCCTGCTCACGACTCTGAGCATCGGATCGGGCAGGTCGCCGTGCTCCAGATCTCTGGGAGGGCACTCAGGCTCGGCAATTCTTCCCGGCACGCCCACAACTGTAGCTCCCGCAGGAACTGTCCGGACAACCACTGAGCCCGCGCCCACCTTTGCTCCCCTGCCTACAGTGATTGGGCCCAGGACTATTGCATCTGTGCCAATGACCACATTATCTTCTACCGTTGGATGGCGTTTCTTCTTCTCAAGGCTTGTTCCTCCGAGAACTGCCCCCTTGTACATCAGCACGTCGTCACCTATCTCAGCGGTCTCCCCAATAACCACGCCCATGCCGTGATCTATGAAGAACCTCCTGCCAATCTTTGCGCCTGGATGGATCTCTACGCCCGTTAGAAAACGGCCGAAGTGCGAGAGAAGGCGTGCCGTTAGGCGGAGGTTGTGCTTCCAGAGGAAGTGGGATATCCTGTGCAGCCAGAGGGCATGCAGGCCGGGGTAGCATGTGAGAACCTCCAGGGTATTCCTGGCTGCAGGGTCCTTGGCAAAGACGGTCTGAATGTCCTCTTTGATGCTCATGCTCCATCTCCCTTTCATTTTGTCTTTGCTTTCCCTTTCTTAGCTCATGATTCGAACAATTCTGTGCTCAGGTATCTCTCACCTGTATCCGGTAAGATCACTACTATGAGCTTGCCTTTGTTCTCCGGCCTGGAGGCCACCTGAAGTGCAGCAAAAGCCGCAGCCCCAGAGGAGATGCCAACCAATATTCCCTCTTCTTTAGCCAGGCGGCGTGCGGTAGCAAAGGCGTCCTCGTTCGTGACCTGTACAATCTCATCGATCAGGTCGCGCCTGAACACTTCTGGAACAAAGCCCGCGCCTATTCCCTGAATCTTGTGCGGGCCAGGCTTTCCTCCAGAGAGCACGGGCGAGGCCTGCGGCTCGACTGCTACTGCCCGAAATTCGGGCCTGCGTTGCTTGATGACCTCGGAGACGCCTGTGATGGTTCCGCCAGTGCCTACGCCCGCTACCAGAATGTCCACCCGGCCGTCCGTATCCCTCCATATCTCCTCGGCAGTGGTCCTGCGATGGACCTCGGGATTCGCCGGATTCCTGAACTGCTGGGGGATGTAATAGTAGCGCGAATCTTCGGATAGCATCTTCTCGGCTGTACTGACTGCTCCTTTCATTCCCTCTTTTCCGGGAGTGAGAACGAGATCTGCGCCGAGTGCCTTGAGGAGCTTTCTCCGCTCGATTGTCATCGTCTCAGGCATGACAAGCTTCAGCTTGTAGCCCCTGGCAGCTGCCACGAAGGCCAGGGCAATGCCCGTGTTCCCGCTGGTCGGCTCAAGGATGATGGTGTTCTCCTTGATGTGTCCTGCCTTTTCAGCGGCCACTATCATGGCCACGCCTATTCTGTCTTTCACACTGCTCAAAGGGTTGAAGGATTCGACCTTGGCCACAACTGTCGCATCCAAGTCCCCCGTAATCCTGTTCAATCTGACCAGTGGAGTGTCGCCCACGGTCTTGGTAAGGTCTTCGTAGATCCTCATAATCTGCCTCACATCTTATGGAAATTCTTCTGTTACTATTACTAAGGCCACGACAGTGCCATCTATCCTTCTCCGTTCACAATTGTGAATCAAATGCAACTATATAAACGTTCACGAAGGGGATTTTTTTGCAGCCTTTGGCTGGCTTTCTGCCAGGCCTCATCTTCTCTTTAATGCCGGAGCGGAGATCTGCACCTTAATCTACCTGCGATTCATGTAGATGTACGACAATTGAGGGCTGTGGTAATGAAGCTTAAGCCATTGATCAGATGAAGGTTCATTACAGCCTCAGGCCACACCCGTCCCCAAAGCTCCACAGGTCACAGCCTTGTGCCCGTTAACAGCCTGCAGGAGCAGCATCAAGAAGAGGGCAGAGTTTAAGACCAAAAGCCCGGACTGTTTTGCCATCTTGCGACCCCCTCATGCTCTTCGCACAGAAGGGTTGACTACATTTTGCGGCTTGCCTCTGACGAACATCTCCACGTTCTCCACGCAGATATAAGTGCATTCATCGATGGACTCCTCTGAGAGGAACGCTATATGCGGGGTCAGCACTGCATTATGCAACTCCAGAAGAGGGCTATCCATTGGAAGAGGCTCCTTCTCAAAGACGTCTAATCCGGCTCCAGCAATCCTCCTTTGCCTCAGGGCATCTACCAGCGCACTCTCATCCACAACGCCTCCCCGAGTGGTGTTGATGAGTATGGCCGTAGGCTTCATCATAGCCAGCTGGGGCATGCCTATCATATGCTTCGTCTCCGGGACGAGAGGCACGTGAAGGGTAACTATATCGCTCTCAGATAGAAGGGTGTCCATATCCACGAACTTCACTCCAAGGGCCTTGGCCTTCTCGGTGCTCGGATGAGCTGTGGTGGATAAGACGTTCATGTTGAATCCATGGGCGATCTGAATGACCCTTCTTCCGATATTCCCCGTTCCCAAAACGCCCAGAGTCTTGCCCATGAGCTGGTTGCCGATGTAATACCTCCAGTCGAATATACCCTTTCGCAGGTCCATGTCTGCGAGATGGACCTTTCTTATCAGATTCAACGTAAGGGCGAAGACGAACTCTGCCACAGAGTCAAAGGCATAGTTGGGCACGTTGGACACGACAATGCCCCGCTCTGCCACTGCCTCCAGATCCACGTTATCAAAGCCAGTCTGCCACAGAGAGATCATCTTCAGCCTCTGCGCAGAGCGGATGGCCTCGGAATTGAAGCCGTACCTTCCCACAATCACTATCTCTGCATCCCTTATCCTCTCAATAAACTCTTCAGTCGATGCAGGGACGCTATCGTAGACCAGAAGCTCTCCCAGGGCGTCAAGCCTCCTCCTGTACTCTTCCGGCAAGAATATGGGATCGGCCACGACTATCTTCATACTCTGCCCCAAAACGTCAGGTACTTTTCAGGGTCCTCCTCGAACCTCTTCTTGCAGTAAAGGCTGCAGAAGTAGTAGGCTTTCCCCTTGTATTCGGATTTGAAGATGGCCGACGCTTCATCGCATTCCATCCTGCATATAGGGTCAAAAACGACCATAAGACCTCCAGCTCTTCCCATAATAAATTGCATGCTTTCTTATTCAATTTTTCTATCATGAAGCAGATTATATATCATCATTAAAATTGTACCTGCTGCCGTAAAAATTTAAAATATTATTAGCATCTATACTTAATGGGTGAGACAATCATGAAGTTGAGTGCGGGTTTCGTGGGGTTCGACGGTACAGAGAGCAAGCGGGCCATCCCTGCAATATTCCAGGTCAAAGAGGCTGAGGGAATTGAAGGTGAGCTGAACGTCCTGCTCAGGTCGCCTCATGCCAGGGCCAAGAGCATGCTGCGGAAGTTCATCAGGCTGTATGATGTCCGTGCCTTCCTGACGGACGACAAGGACAGGGCAGGCTGGGAGAAGGCAGGTGCCAGAATAGAGGGCGGATATGAGGACTTCTTCGAGGAGTCGGATCTGATAATAGTAGGAACTCCTGGAGAGCAAGAGACACCTTATGTAGAGGCTGGAGTTGCTCACGACTGCTCCATAATGCTCATGGGAGGCGCAAACCGTCCTTTGATCCTTCAAGAGCTGGAAAAGAAAAGGATAGAAATAACGGACAAGATCAGGGAGGATCTGGCTAGGGAGTTCTTCTTCGGATTGGAGAACTACGAGAGGTTTCTCGCCGCCAAATCAAAGCTGGTCCAATGCACCAGCTGCAATACAACAGCTATATGCAGGGCAGGGCTGGCTGCCAGGCCACGTG
>Ga0074195_1002610_pt1 | contig 19460 bp, 16 predicted proteins | sample EPASupsiteHSE623_FD_64525 | JGI IMG/M metagenome (GOLD analysis project Ga0074195, IMG submission 64525) | Bioremediated contaminated groundwater from EPA Superfund site, New Mexico - Sample HSE6-23 | ecosystem: Environmental > Aquatic > Deep subsurface > Groundwater > Contaminated ...
CCAACTTTTGTTTATTTTCTTCTGTCAATGGTTCTTCATTTTCACATACACTTAATACCAGTTTATTTATTTTTTTGGCATTTTCTTTTTCAAGTTGTTTTGAGGCTTCATAATTTTTTCTTTCTTCTTGTTTTTCAGGGGCATAAGAATCTTTTCTTGTATAAAAACTTGAGGAAGTGTTTACAGGCTCATCATCATTTGATTTAAAAGCAACAGGGGCATTATTATTTGTTATCTGTGTTTTTGAACCAAATGCAATATTGCTTATAGTCATTTACTAACCTTTCTTCAACTAAATTAATATACTTCTCCATTTAATTAAGTATCCTAAAAATAAATATTGATATAAAAATTTATAATATTTAAATAAATTTACAATTCAGATAATTCTGAACACCCGAAGAAAGTGAGGGAATCCCAACAAACTAACGGCCATGAGATTGCTTCGTCGTCTACGGCTCCTCGCAAAGACGATATTAGCAGGTTGGGTCGGTGACACAACACCAGCCTATTTAGGATTATTGATATATTAGTTTTTATCCTACACCCCAGCCCTTAGTATAATCACTATCAAATAGTTCTCCTATACCTAAACTAATAAGCCCACCAATTACAAGTCCAACTCCGTAGCCTCCGCCAGTGGAAAGGGCAAGAAGTACCCCAAAGATCATACAGGCTGCGTTTTTTGAACTAAAAGGACTGTTTTCTACATCTTTAAGTTTTTGTTTTAATTCAGCTTTTTTCTTATCAGAGAAGTTTGGATATTCTTCAAGTGTTTTAAATATCATTTTCTTTATAGCCTCTTGCTGTTTTGTTGTTAATTTTGAATTTTTAAACAATTCTGTTATTGAGTTATCCAACTTTTGTTTATTTTCTTCCGTCAATGGTTCTTCATTTTCACATACACTTAATACCAGTTTGTTTATTTCCTTAGCATTTTCTTTTTCAAGTTGTTTTGAGGCTTCATAATTTTTTCTTTCTTCTTGTTTTTCAGGGGCATAAGAATCTTTCCTTGTGTAATAGCCTGAGGAATTTTTTACAGGCTCATCATCATTTGATTTAAAAGTAACGGGGGCATTATTATTTGTTATCTGTGTTTTTGAACCAAATGCAATATTGCTTATAGTCATTTACTTACCTTTCTTCAACTAAATTAATATACTTCTTCATTAAATTAAGTAACCTAAAAATAAATATTGATATAAAAATTTATAATATTTAAATAAATTTACAATTCAGACAATTCTAAATGCCCGAAGACAGCTATCGACCATGAGATTGCTTCGTCGCCTATAGCTCCTCGCAAGACGCTCCCGTCATAAAATTGCCGCACCCTCAAAATGTTGTTGGGTTCGCAAAGACGATATTTGGCTGTACAAAATATAAGAAATCTTTTCACTTCTCAAATTCATCACTCATAAATATCGCATTGGCTTATAATATACCTATACTGATCCATGAAAACAATTAAGTTGGGTAGGTTGGGTCGGTGACCCCACACCAGGCTGAAATACCTAACTACTAATATATTTAAGTGCTTTAGGTATATAATTTATAACATCCGAAGCTACCACTGAATATTCAGTTAAATCTTTACTGGCCAAATCACCGGCCAAGCCATGCAAATAAACACCGCATACCGCAGCATCTATTACATACATACCTTGAGCTATTAACCCACCTATTATACCTGATAACACATCTCCGGTACCGGCTGTAGCAAGAGCTGAATTTCCTGTCAAATTAATATTTATACTTTCTTTTGAACCTATTAAAGTTTTAGCCCCTTTTAAAACAACGTTACAAGAATATTTTTCACAGGCCATCTCAATACTTCTTATTCTATCGCTTAAAACTTCATCCAAATCCATCTCTAAAATTCTTGACATTTCTTTAGGATGAGGGGTTATAACCGCATGATCACATAATTTTATATCAGATAACTGAGCCATACAGTTCAAAGCATCAGCATCTATTACTATAGGCAGTTTTTTATCTGTTACAATTTTAAGTATTTTCTTGGTAAACTCGATAGTATCTTCTGTAATACCCATACCAGGACCAAGTACTATAGCTTTACACGCATCTATTTCTTGCATCAATTGTTCTATTGCATAAGCCGATATTGTTTTTTCTTTTGTTTCTTTTAAAGGTAAGAAGGTTATTTCAGGATACGAACCTGCATAATAAGGTATAAGTGACTCAGGCGCAGCCAAAACGCTCAGGCCTGCCCCTGCTTTTAAAACACTAAATGCTGTTAATAAGCCTGCTCCGGTCATGCTATAATGACCTGCTATAGTTAAAACTTTACCATAACTACCTTTGTTGCTATTTTCAGGCCTCCATGGCAGTAAATCAAAAACATAATTGGAGTCTGTAGTATAAATATAGCTTTCATTAGTTTCTATAAGTACTTCAGGTATACCTATATCAGCTATATTTAAAACTCCTACGCAATCCGTACCCGGGTGAATAACAAGCCCCAACTTTGGAGCAGCAAAAGTTTCTGTGTAATCCGCTTCTATAGCAACGCTATCTATTGCACCAGTATCAGCATTAACCCCTGATGGTATATCTACTGAAACGATAATACCTTCAGCCTCATTTACAATATTTATTACATCGGCATAAATACCTTCAACAGGTCCTTTTAGACCAGTGCCAAGAAGAGCATCAACTATTATGCTTGCTTCTGCTGTAGAATCTCTAAGGTCTTCCAGGGTATCGTCATCTATTATGTTTATATCTCCGAAGTTTTCAAGTGCCAAATAATTTTTTAAAGCATCTCCTGCATATTCAGATCTTTCAGCGACAGCAAAAGTTATAACAGGTATTTGATTTAAAATTAAATGCCTGGCTAAAACAAAACCGTCGCCGCCATTATTACCTTTACCGCAAATTATTACAACATTTTTAAATGTGGTCTTTTCAACTTCATTCCACTTATCAATTATATTTCTAATTCTTTTATACAGCTTAATACCCGCATTTTCCATCAGGATAAGGCCGTCAATTTTTAAATCCTTAATGGCTTTGTGATCTACTTCAGCCATTTGTGTACCGGTTAAAACTTTCATTGTAATTCTCCTTACTTTATGGAGAGTACTTAATTATTTTTGTTGTACCAACGCTTCTTTAACTTCTGTTTCCAGTCGTTCAAATATTTCTTCTACAGAAATAATATCGTTGTAGTATGCCACATTTCCGCCGGTAAAGAACAGGCCATTTTTCAAGTCTCCTTCACGAGCTCTTTGCAAAGACCTTATTATACAAAACTGACCTGAACAGTGTTTTAAGCAGCCATCACATTGATCTGGAGGCTCAACGGTCCCGTCTTGAATTTTTTGCGAGAAGGGTGTTTTTATTGCTCTTGCGCTCATACCTACAGGGCTTTTTATTAGCATTAAATCTTCTTCGGTAGATTTTAAGAATAATTGTTTAAAATTATCATGAACATCACATTCTTTAGACAAAACAAATCTTGTAGCCATTTGAACACCGTCAGCGCCAAGGTTCATGATTTTAACTATGTCTCTGCCATTTTTTACACCGCCTGCGGCAATAAGTGTGGTTTTTTCCATTGAAGTTGTTTTTGGTTGAGGTATTTCATCCAAAGCTTTTCTTATAGTCGGGATGAGGTCATTAATAGGTAAACATGTACCCAAATGCCCACCCGCTTCTCCGCTTTCAACAATTACAGCTGTAGCACCAAGTTTTTTTGCTAATACTGCCAGTTTAGCAGAACTTACTATTGGTACTACAGGTATACCCGTTTCTTTACTTATTCCAAATATATCTCTTGAAAAACCCGCACCAAAGACTATAAGGTCAACTTTCTCTTCCATAGCAGTATTAACAAGCATGTTAAACTCTCTGGCAGCATACATTATGTTAACACCAATAAGTCCCCCAGGTTTCTTTACCATGGATCTTGCAAGCCTTACCTGTTCTCTAATTTCTTCAGCCGGCAAGCCTGAAATAGCAATTAAACCTATGCCTCCACAATTAGCAACAGCTGCTGACAATGGAGCTCTACTAACTCTTATTGCCATCCCGCCCTGAATAATCGGTTTTTCTGCTATAACTGTATCAGATATTTTTAATTCCGGAAGTATCATGTATTTCTCATCAATTCTAAGTTCTGAGTAGGGTTTTTACGCATATGTACCGGTATGTATCCACTCATAATACGTTTTTTTCTTATCAACATATCAGTAAACGCTTCTAGCCTTGTTACTATACCAGCTTCCCCTGTATGTTCATCAAGAGTTAAATTTAATAAAGGCATTTTAACATATTTTGCAAATCTTACAATTCTTTCTATCATCAGTGAATCTGGCCCACAGCCGAATGCTGTAACCGTTATCATTCCGTCAACCTTTCCAGAGTGCATATAATAACCTGCCGAGCCCGTCATTTCGTGTTCGTTTGACCAATAAAGAACTGTTTTAAGATTTTTAATACCCTGTGTTTGTTGTTCTTTTGTTAAGCTATCAGTAGTTAGTACATTAACGCCAAGTTTTCTTAGTTTTTCAGCTATTCTCATACTGAGATGGTCATCAAAGATATTATAATGGTGAGAAATAATTGCAACAGTAACCGGTTGATTCATTTCTACTGGTTCTGCTGATTTTTTTTCTCCAATAGCAACAGCAAGAGCATTTTTATAAGTTAAACCTTGTTGTGATAATTTACGGTATTTATTATAACAATTCCATCCTGCTTTAGATGCTTCTTTTATCTGTTTTTTATTGGTTATTCCAAAAGGTTCAACTGATTCATAAAGGTATTCATATAAGCCTTGATTTTTTGCGGACTTATCAAGGGTAGGTTCAACCAATAAAAAATCTTTTTTTACAACATTTCTAATTAAGTCTGGCAAACCCCTAAGTTTTGAACAGTTATATATTTTATAAGCTATGGATTGTATACTTGGTGAATATATTGCTTTAACACCTTTATTATCTATTAAATCCAGCACATGCCCAACATATACTTTGACCGGCAAACATGTTTCAGGTACTACCAGAGCACTTCCTGAAGATAATAGTTTTTTTGATGTTTTATCAGAGAGTTTTATTTCAAAGCCCAATTCAGAAAAGAATCCATACCAAAATGGATAATACATATAATAGCCTAAAGCTTGAGGTATACCAATTTGCATAGAATTTTCCCTCGCTTTATCCGCTGTGATCCCATTTACCACACGTTCCGCCCCAACGTGCTATGATATTTCCTTTAACTTCTTTTGGAGATTTTGGCGCAGCGATTTCCATTTCCCCTTCAATAATAGTTATAACTTCGCAGTTATTAGAGCAATCAGAACATTCATGAGTCAGAGAAGTATAAGAAAAATCTTTTATTTGCCAGCCATTAAAGTTTGTTAATTTACGGTTAAATTCAAAATTCTCCAAAGCTAATAACGCTGAACCAATAGCACCCATTGTTTGAAAGTTTTCAGGAACCATTATAGGCAAATTTAATGATTCTTCAAAAGCTTTTACCATACCGGCGTTTGCTGCAACTCCACCTTGAAATACAACTTCTGGTTGAATATCTTTACCTAGAGCTAAATTGCTAAGATAATTTCTAACTAAAGCCTGGCATAGCCCATATAAAAGATCTGGTACAGGAAAACCTAATTGTTGTTTGTGTATCAAATCGCTTTCAGCAAAAACGCCGCATCTACCTGCAATTCTTGCCGGAGATGTTGATTTTAACGCCATAGAGCCAAAATCTTGTATTGGGACATTAAGTCTATTAGCCTGTTGATCTAAAAAACTTCCTGTGCCGGCAGCACAAACTGTGTTCATAGCAAAATCTGTAACGATACCATCTTTTAAAATAATTATTTTACTGTCCTGTCCACCTATTTCTAAAATAGTTTGAACGTTAGGTATACTTTGTGTAGCAGCAACAGCATGAGCGGTTATTTCATTTTTAACTATATCCGCACCCAAAACAGCACCTGCAAGTTGCCTGCCACTGCCTGTAGTGCCAACTCCCATTATTTCATACTCAGTTTTTGCATTATCAAAAATATGTTTCATACCATCCTGAATGGCAATAACAGGTTTGCCAGCAGTCCTTAACATGTAACTATCAACATGAGCACCGCCCTCATCAATGATGGCAAGCTTAGTTGTTACACTTCCTACGTCGACGCCCAGGAAAGCTTTCTGTACCATTTTATTTTATCCTCTTATAAAAATACATTTTGTCCTTAGATATCCAGTTCTCTATTGGGGAAGTATTCAAAATTCTTTAGTATTCATTTAGTTTAGTTTACTCATAAAATGCCTGCTGTCAATTTTATGAAATTATAAGAATATGTGTTTGAATGAGTTTTAGCTACAAAAAGAACATGAAATTCAACTTAAAATTCAGTTACAGTTTAAGGTTAATTGATTTAATTATTATACTTACATGTACAACTTAACATAATTTATCTAGATTGCATGGTTTATTATACCCTATAAAATTACTGTTAAATGATTATTGTATCTATAAATGTTTTAAAAGCATTATAATAGCTTCTAATCAAAGGACTGGCAGCTAATATTTTCTCATACTGCCTATAACCACCTTCTCTAAGAGGTAAAGGATTATTGCCGGTAAAATTAGTCTCCCATATTACGACCTACTTTATAACAAGAAAACTTGTCATCTTATCTTAATAATGCAAATATGTAGAAATTAAAATAGGTCATGTCTTTATGCTATCAATTTTTATTAAAGCATAAAAAATGATTAAGAGCTTTTTATCTATTTTAAATTTATGCGTAAAAGTTGAAAAGTCTAGTATGCCTTCTTGCAAAAAATTCTTCCACCTGGTCTCTTGAATAATCATTTGGATTTTCAAATATAATTTCATTGTTTGAAGTATTTTTCATTACTTCACCTGTATCTATAGCTTTTTCAAAGCTTCCCTTTTGTTGCTCAAAGAATTCTTTAGGAGTTAATAAATTATCTTTGTCATTACGAATTCTTTCGTTTTCATAAGAACACCTATCCATTATTTCAGACAGGAATTGTTGAATCTGTTTAGATACTCCAGAGGTTAAAGGTTTATCTATATCTACCATATTTTTAAACTGTTCTTTATTTTGCTCAAAAACTTTTCTGGGAGTTAACATATTAGGAAAATCTTTATCATTAGAATTAACATAAGTTTTTTTGTTATCAGCAGAACTTGTATCTAAGTTAGTTAATATTTCATACAAGTCTGCTTTAATCTGTTTAGATACTTGAGGTGTTAACGATTGATTAAGTAAAGATGTTAGTTCAGCTGCTTTATCACTTTTACCTAATACACTCCCGTTTATCAATACGGTATCATTACTTTTATTATTTTTATCATTGAAAATAACACATTTGTGAGTTTTTGTTATACCGTTATAAGAAAATTCAACACCTGTAAAGCTAGGTTTAAAGTTTGTCTGCATGATTATTACTCCTGGTTAACTATTTTTGTGGGTAATTTATTAAACGCAAAACAAAAAAATAATTACCTTGCTAGTTTCTTATCGTAATAAATTTTTACAATTACGTTTATAAAATTGCTCATCACCACCTTCATCAATGATGGCAAGTTTAGCTGTCAATTTTATGAAATTATAATAATATTTGTTTGAATGAGTTTTAGCTACAAAAAAATTACTGTTAAATGATTTATGTATCTATAAATGTTTCAAAAGCCTTATAAGAGCTTCTGACCAAAGGACCGGTAACTACATTTTTTATTCCTATATCCTGGGCCAGCTGTTTTAAACTGTTAAACTCTTCTTCAGTATAGTATTTATCTACAATTAAGCTATTTTTGGTAGGCTGAATATATTGTCCTATTGTTACTATGTCACATTTATGAGCATGTAAATCCTGACAAAGTTGTTTTATTTGATCAATTGTTTCACCTAAACCCACCATAAAACCAGATTTGGTTAAAACTTTGGGGTTATATTCCTTTGCTGATTTTATTAAATTCAAGCTTTGTTGATAATCAGCTTGCGGACGAGCTTTTATATAAAGTTCTTTTACTGTTTCAATATTATGGTTCAAGATATTTATTGGCGTATCTAAAACATTTTTCAAAGAGAGTTCATTGCCTTGAAAATCAGGTATTAAAACTTCTACAAAAACATCGGTATTCAATTTTTTTAACTGATTTACCACATCAACAAAATGCCCGGCGCCTCCATCGGCTAGGTCATCCCTTGTTACTGAAGTTATAACAACATATTTTAAGTTTAGCTTTTTTACCGCAATAGCTATATTTTTGGGTTCTTCAGCATTAACAGGTTGTATTTCCCCGTTTTTTACAGCACAAAATAAGCAATTTCTAGTGCATACATTTCCTAAAATTAAGAACGTAGCAGTATTTTTTGAATAACACTCACCCTTATTAGGGCATCTTGCATTATCACAAACTGTATTTAAGTTTAAATCTTTTAATAATTTTCTAACTTGTCGTGTTTCTTCACTGTCTATTATGCCTTTTTTAAGCCAATGAGGTAATCTTTTTCGTTTATTATCAATATTTTGCATGTTTAGAACTCATTTTACAGAAAGTAGTACCATTTAACAATCAAAATACTATTATCTAAAACCTGAACTGTTAATGCAAGGGGACGTTAGGTGACACGATAATTTCATCCACAAAAAACTGTTTTTGCGAGAAGTCGTAGGCAACGAAGCAATCTCATATCAGGAGCGTTAAAAAAACTTTCACATGATTTATATAGCCCGTAGAATAAATTAATTTGGTGGGTTAAAACCCACCCTACAACTGAATTGCTCCTGTAAGATCTTCAAGATGAACCTCTGCATTTCCCCTGTTATAGTATGCCTTTGCATAATTAGGATTAAATTGTATTGCTTTATTGTAGTCCTCAATAGCTCCGGTATAATTATTTATATCATATTTTGCAATACCACTATCCAAACTATGCTTTGCATATTGTGTAATGATGAAATAAATTCCAAAACAAATAAAAAATATTATAAATAAAATTGTTAAATTTTTTTCATAAGTATAACCTCATTTAATAATAATGAGATCATCATATAACAAATTTGGAGCTTCATAAGAAAAACAAATACAAAATTTTCGGCACATAAACAATTGCATCGCAATACTTTATGCGCTTTTTTCGTTTCATATGGTCATTTACAGTGATAAACCTAAATCTTTGAAATAAATTTAAGTTTGATTTTTATACTTGTTAATTTGATCAATTGTCACATAGTATTGGGTCATCTTGCCCTGATTATAAAATAAGGTTTTTGCTTTTTCAAAGTTTGCAGTAGCTTCAGTATAATTACCAATATTTGCTTTTGCATACCCTCTATTGTAGTAAGCCTCTGCAAACTGGGGATTAATACCAATAGCTTTTGTGTAATCTTCAATGGCTCCAGTATTATCATTAAGACTGAACTTTAGGTTTCCTCTGTTATTGTAAGCCGCTGCATTATTAGGATCTGAGGTGATAGTCGTATTTAATGCTTCAATAGTTATTCCTGTTACCCCAGTCGCACCTATTGGACCGGTCGCTCCAGTTAAACCAGTTGCTCCTTTTGCACCTGTTGGGCCTGTTAGACCAGTTGCTCCTTTTGAACCAGTTGGTCCTGTTAAACCTGTTAATCCTCTTAAACCACTTACACCTTTTAAACCTGTTTCACCAGTTGAACCAGTGGCACCTGTTTGTCCAGTTGAACCAGTGGTACCTGTTTGTCCAGTTGAACCAGTGACGCCAGTTGCTCCGGATTGACCGGTTGCTCCGACTGGCCCTGTTGGTCCTGCTGGTCCGGCTGGTCCGGCGGGTGTTGATACATTAACTGTTGAGGGGGGCTGCTTTTGGGTACAAGCATTTATGCTTAATGCTGCTATTAAGCCCACTAAAACTAGTACTAACTTTTTATTCATTGTTTTTCTCCTTTAACATTGAATTAACTAGTACTCTTCAAATAAGAGAATAGTTATATTTAGTAATATTTGTTTGTTATTACATATTCCAAATAATATTGTTACTAATACGATTATTTTAATTATAAGCACGTATGTTAAAATAATTTAATCCTTAATTTACATTTATACTCACACTAGGTGATAAAGATACCACCATTTAGGGATAAATAAAGAAAATAAGGTTCTACCGGAATTATTGTGGGTAAAGTTCTAAATTTCCACAAAATAATAAAATAGCTATTCTATAGTTTTCAAAACTTCTAAATCCTCTTGCAGTAGCTTTTATATTTTGTATTTTACTGTTTATACCTTCTGCAACAGCATTTGTGATAGGATACTTCAAATAATTCAAGATATTATCTATGTGATCTTTAAGCATATCTGCTACTTTGTTCATTGGAAGCAGATTACAATTATATACCTCTTTGTACCACTTATTAAAAAACCATCTTGCTAGCCCGTAGGGTGGGTTTTAACCCACCGCAAAAGAATAAACTTTTATCAATGCCCAGCTCATAGGATGATTTTAACCCACCACAAAAAAATAAACTCTTTTCACCTCAGGTTAATTATTGTAAATAACTTTAAATTAATAAAGCAAGATTTTGTATTTACGCACATTAAATCAATAGAAGAGCCGTTATTTTAATTAAAAGGAAAAAAATGTCTCAATTACAAGTTACAAGCTTTAAAAGCAACTCAAATACTATAAAAGCACCACGCCAAAAGCAATATCAGCCAAGCTTTAACGGTTATCAAGATTTCCTTACAGGAATGTCAAAAGATATACCTACTTCTGATAATGAAATGAGAGCAAAAATAGGTGCAACATTACCTGATTTATTTAAAAACTTATCATCTGAGGATGCTTCACAAATTAAAGACCTCATAGATCAAGGTAATAATGATAAAGAAAAAGGATTAGACGGTTTTACAAATTTTATTTTGAAATTAATACAAGGTAAACCCAAAACGGAATGGATCTCTATAATTAATTCTCTTGCTAACGGGCTTAACGTTATAAAAAATTCCTGCCCATTAGGAGAAATGATTGAAAATAAAGAAGATAATACAGTTAAAATTATTTCTTATGACAATAATGAAGGTAAAGCTTCTGAAATAACACTAAAATTAGAAGATCATAAGAATATTATTTGCGGCCCAGAAACAAGTGTAGCAGATTTTAAAAAAATGGTTCTAGGTAATGAACCTAAATTGGTAATTGGCCCTGTTGGTTGGACTGCACCTGATACAGATGTTTTATACGATAATAATCCAACTTTTAAAACTATCATTGATAAATTTACAGATAGCTTGGCTAAACAGATTGAAGAAAAAAGAGGTACTAAAATAGATAAAGCTACAGATCTTGAATATCAAAAATTATTGAAAAAAGGTAAAAAAGATATTGCAGGACAATTTTATCAAGCAGCATTCGAACAATTTTGGGGACCAATAGATAAAGCCTTGTTTGGAAAAAATGATCCTTATGTTCCAAGAAATAAACTGGCCTTTGTAACAAGTTCTTCTTATTCTGGAATTGATAAGGCAGCAATGGATTATGCCAAAAAATTTAATTTAACAGTAGCTAATATTACACCTTATACTTATGCTGAATGGACAGATACTGACGGTAATTGCCCATATCCTTTAAAAGTAACCTCTACAGTAGAAGATTATGCGAAAGACTACAATGAATTTGCAGATATCCTTCTGGTTACAGGCGGCAGAGATCATGCTTATGGTAAAGATTTCAAAAACAGTATGATAAACAGTTTATGCAATACTGTAATACCTGTTGATATAATGAAAGAAGTATTTGCGTTTGAAATACCGGCTGTATATCAGGGTAAAGTTGCAAATGCTGCCGCTTTATTAATAAGTAGAGGTATGGATGCTAAAAATCTCGATATTAGCCAAAATGTCATACCAAGCACTGAATTAACTGACACTCAAAATGCCGTTGTAACAGCTATTAGAACCAAATTAAAACAAATGACTTTAGTTGATCCTGAAAAACTAGCGTCAAAATTAGTAGGGTAAAACATAAAAATGTTCTTATCACCTTTAAATAGTATTAAATCTTCTCAATCTTTCGGCAAGCAAAATAACAAACCTTGCTTCAATGCTACTTTTAAAGGTAATTCCTTTGATACTGTCAGTTTTACAGGCAAAACAAGAGAAGAATTAATTGAACTTGCAAAAGAAACTAGTTCAGGTATAAAAGATGCAGAAGTGTTACTTGACCCTGATGGTACAAATTTTATAAATAAATTTGTTGCTCAAATAGTTAACGGTGATAGCAATATCATTAATCAAATTAGAAACGCCCTTAACGCCGCTGAAAAAAATCTTTATATGGACAGTAATATTGAAAAATTTGTTGATAAGGACCACAGGACCAAAGTTAAACTAAAAACCGGCAAGTTTGAAACAGTTTTTGAAAATAGAACAGAAATTTATTCCAATAAAGAATGTTCGTTTGATGAATTCTTAAAAAAACCCGGCGTTTTAGGGAAAGATTATAATAAAGTTATAGTATCGTGTACAGGCTGGACAAAACCTCCGGCTGTGTTTCTTGCTAATTCCAACAATTTAACTGTTTCAGGTTTATTTAAAAATCAACCGGAAAATAAATGGCAGGCTATAGCTGAAGAATACTATGTTCAATTAGTTAAAAAACACCTTTCAGAAATTGTTACGGAATTAAAATCACAAGGATGTAATGTACAAGACCTTGTTTTCCAGTATGGAGTTACACCAGAAGGTGTTGATAGAGCTGTTGAAGAATTTTGCCATGAGAATAACCTTAAATGCGTTGGCGTTACCTGTTATGACTGGATTAAATATCTGGATAAAAAATGCGATAAAATAGAAAAACCTCCTATTTATATAGCTGAAAGTTCAAAGCAATTTGGCGAAATTATGGGCGGCGCTAATAAAATTATTATTACCGGCGGTAGAAGCTTTGCAAGCATTATAACCGACGATCAAAAAGAGGTTGTTTTAGGCAAAGTGGTACCTGTTGATATTTGCGATGAAATTGCTCAAATAAAAATACCCGGTTTGGTCTTAAAAAGTGGAAATATAACAGAAACATACGTATTGAATGCTGCTAAACAATTATTATCACAAGAAAATACAAACCCAATTAATTACCCGGAAGTCAAAGGCAAAATAAACGTTAAAAATCTACGTCCTTCTGTATTTTGGACAACAGAAGTTCTTAAATCAGCTTTGGAAAATTTAGAACTGGCAAAAAAAGTTCAAAATACAGAAAAATAATAATTATACTGATTTTCATTAATAAGTCCAAATTTGTTTGGATTTAATTAGGCAAACTAAATAAACTTGGTTTAACATTTTATAATATATTAATATGTAATGCTATACTAATTTGAAAGCTATGATATTAATATTTAATATGAGGTATTGATGCCGGAAGAACAAACAAATAAGGTTTTAAAGGCTATAGGTAATTTTTTTGATGTATTATCCCATACTGATAGATTAAAAATAGTTAGTTTACTAAAAGATAATGAAATGGATGTAAATCAGTTACATGAAGCTTTAAAAATAAGTCAGTCAAGAACTTCTCAGCATCTAAAACTTCTTAAATTTCATAATATTGTTGAAGAACGAAGAGAAGGTAAACATATATACTACAGATTAAAAAACAAAAATATTTCAAAAGTAATTCATACAGCCCTTCAATTTCAATTGTTTGCTTTTTCAGCAGAACCAGAAACAATTAACTTAATTAGTGACTTACTAATGAATTGGCATATTTAGTAACTAATATAGGAGAATTTAAAATGAAATGTCCACATTGTAATGTAACTCTTGTTATGTCAGACAAGCAGGGAGTAGAAATTGACTACTGCCCTGAATGTAGAGGTATTTGGCTTGACAGAGGCGAATTGGAAAAAATAATAGAAAGATCAGCTCAAAGCCATACGCCGACCCCAAGACCACATCAGACTTATAGTAATGAACCTCGTTACGAAAAACAATACAAACACGACTACGATGACCATCACCACGAACACCATGGAGATAAAAGATATCGCAAAAAGTCTTTCTTAGAAGATATTTTTGATTTTGGATAAAACAGGCTAATGCATAATTAGCAATAGATGCCTTATTTATTTTTAACAAGTATGTTATTACGTATTACAGATTTCCTCGTAACGATGGTTTGTGATGGCTCCTCGCAAGACGCATACATGACCTATACGTCTTTTATTTGTTCACAGAAAGCATCTGGTTTAAGGATATCTCCTGTAAGCTTTTTCATAACTTCATTTTCAGATAATGAGGCTCCAATCCTAAACATTTTGGTTCTAAGGAAATGTTCAGTTTTGTTAGTATTTGTCATTGGTCCAAGTTTATCTGTAACGGATTTGTATATTTGAGCTGACATAAGTTGGGCTCTTAAGTAATTTTGTAGATATGCCGGATTTGATAGAAAATGAGGAATGGTGGCCCACTCATTATTTAGTTCATCGGGTGTCTGAATTTTATTATATTTTTGATTTAAATCAAACCATAGTTTAGGTAAATTTTGATCCGGGTTTTCGTACATTTTCTTTTCAAAGTTTATAAAACGTAAATATCTTTGTACAAAGTCAACAATGTCTTCTTTCCTTTTTTTATCAAGTTTTTCAATCAATTCTTCCGGCATATTAAGTTTATCTTTTAGAAAGCCCTTTTCTCTGTATGGTAGACTTTCCATTAACATAGCCACTGCTTCGGTTAGAGCCATTGAAGGAACTGTTCTGTCAAGATATGGAATATGACTTGATATGCCTGTGTCATAAACAGAATGACCTGTTTCATGATTTAAAGTTCTTAGATTTTCTAGATCTTCTCGAAGGTTAGCCATTATCCTTGAATCTACCGGGGGGTCTATATCAAAACAAAAGCCATGTTGGTTTTTATTTTCTCTTGGGAATATATCATATATAATAGGTAATTTATCTATATGCCATCCCATTCTTTCAAATAAATTAGTGGTTAGAGGTAATAGATCTTCTTTCTTTTTAATATATGGTTCTGCTTCTTTGTAGGGGTCATCTTCTGGTCTTAGTTTATAATGCCAAATTTTTAAATCTTCAGGTTGGATATTAAATATTTTAGCCAGTTTTTGGTCTCTTTGTTTGAATAATCTTTGTGCTGTATTGTTAGATTGAGATTCTAACAAGTCTAATAATTTAAATAATTGATCTTCATCTACTTTATATGCCTCTTTTAACATATAGCTAAAGTAATTTGAATATCCTTTTTTCTGTGCAAAATCGTTTCTCATTTTAAACAATTCAACGAGATCTTTAGCAATTAATTCACCGCCACCATTTAATGCTTGATAAATTTTCTTTCTTTTTTCTACGTTTTTTTCTTCTTTTTGCATATAAAGAAGGTCAGTGTTTGAATATTCTACGCCATCAATTTTGCCCCTATATTGATTAAATTTTTGAGCAATTGAATTTTCTTTATCTGTAAGTGCTTTTATTTCATCTTTATATGTAATGTTATCGTCAAAACATTTTATTAAATCATCGAGGTGACGTACTAAAGTTTGTTCTGTGATATTTTTAGATTTAAATTCTTTTAATTTTGCAAGGGTTTTCTCGTCTTGAAAGATTTTTATAAAAGCTTCATTTGTTTGTTCCATTTTTTTATAGTTTTCATCATTTGAATTTATATAAAAATTCCAGATAGCTATTTGTTCTTCTCTGCGGGCTCTATGAATTTTAGTAGAAAAAGCTTTTCTAAAGTTTAAAAAAGCTTTTTCATTATCGGTATAATTCTTTTTGCCCAAAAAGGCTAAAGCATAGCTTTTGACGTCTGGAAAATCTTTTAAAGTTTTTATCTGTGCTGAAGTAAAATATAATTTTGGTGTAACTTCATTATTTACAAAACTTTTAGAAATAAAACCATTGGTATTGGCTGGGCTAATGCTTTTTATACTCATTTTCTTCTTTCTCTAATATTAAATATATACTCTATTAACATAAACTTCCTAAAAATTAATTGTTGTTAGCTAGTAAAAAAAATTTACATAATTACAAATATACTTAATGCTTTGTTTTTAAATAAATTCACATCAGGGGTCCAGTTGGGTAGGTTGGGTCAGCGACCCAACCTACTCTATAATTCTTGATAAATAAATTGGATAATAGTTTTATTAAAATTAATTACTGAAATACCAATGTTTGTTGGGCTATTTTATTATAGTGTTATTACTTATACTTGATTAAAAAATAACTTTAAATATATAATAATTAATTAAATTGTATTGGAATTATATTGGGGCGTTAGCGCAGTTGGTAGCGCGCTTGAATGGCATTCAAGAGGTCACGAGTTCGACTCTCGTACGCTCCAATTTTATATGGTAAATGCATTAAACAAATTCATATCAGGGATTAAAAGAGTCGGGTATTTTTGCCCGCCTTAGGCGGGCAAAAATACCCTGCTTCTCCAAACATGTTCAACTTTTATATTTGTTAATTATAAAATAAGTTTTTTTAATCTATTTATTTTCTTGTGTTAGTTTGTAGAAAATACTTGGAGCCCCTTTTTGTAAATCACTTGAAGTAAATTCTTCTGTAGCTTTTTTAAAGCCGGCTTTGTAATCAGGGAATGCTCTTTCTCCTGTTACATCAATATTATTAACCTTGCCCCATACTAATGTTCTTAAATATTGCTCTGCAAGTAATGAGGCCATTGTTGATTCATTGATTTCCGGTATGGAAACAAATTCTACAGGTCTGCCCCTGTTCCAGGCATCATAACCTGTTGCGCCTGCCATGGTTTTCATAAGTTCTGATGCTTTTTTGCCTTCCATACCATTAGCTCTTTCTTTTAATTTCTCTGGTATTGGAGAGTTATTAAATAAATTTTTAAATTTTATTATGTTTTCAGCTATGTCATATTTTTCTAATTTAGCTATTCCAAGTTTTGTTAATACGTTTGTTAGTTGTGTTGGTACCGGTAATTTACTTAAGTAGTTTGTAAATACTGCTTTATTTTCTTGAACTTTATCTTTTTCTACTTCAAGTATCCTGAGTTTAAGTGGTAAAGTTGGGTCTTCTGCTAAAATTTGCATGTCAGCATGTTGTCCGGCTGGGCCGGTAAAAAATTTGCCAACAAGACCTTTGCCGGAAGCCTCGCCTTTAGTATTTGTTAAAGTTGAGGTTGATTCATTAACATTTTGAGTAAGGGCATGTCCTAGTGCGGCTAATTTATCTCCATACGCAAAAGTATAGAAGTCTTTAAAGTTTTTGTCAGAATATGCCACATCAAGTAAAGCTGATTGCATTACGCCATTTTTGTCAAATGGTTTAGTTGAAAAGTCTTCTATAAAGTCTTCTATGGTTTTTTGATAACCGTCAAACCATTTTGTAGGATCACCGCCACCCATTGCTATAACAAAAGAAGGTTCTGCGGTGTTGCCTGTCCATCTGCCTCCTGCTCTTGACCAGTCCGGTATATCAAATATATCTTGAAGCTGGTAATTTAACCCTTTTGCCATGGCTCCTATTGCGCTATCTTTGTTGCCAATTATAGGTACTATATTTTCTGGCGGGAGTTTTTGGGATCTATTTAGTAATTTATTTATAACATTATTAATGAATTCAACAATAAAGTTATGTTTTTTATGAGTACTTTGTAATAGTGTATTTAAAGCGATAGTTTCAAACGTTGTACCGCTTTGGCTAACAAGGTTAATCATAGTTGATTTTGGGTTTTTCTGAATTATTTGTTTTATATCGTTAAGTCTTGCTGGTTCTAATGAATCAACAAAGTGGAATCTAACACCATTATTTGCAGTTATAGTATTACCTTCAACTTTTTTAGCAACGGCAGTGGCAGCCATTTTCATTGTGCCTATGTTGCCACCCATACCAAGTATGATAACATCTTTTATCTTGCCTTTATAATGTTCATCTGTATATTGTTTAATTTTCAGTGCTCTTATTTTTTCTGCTTCTATGGAACTTTTACATAACCATTGGTAAGGAAGCTGTTCTTGAGGATTGTTATAAATATCTGATATATAGTCTTGAGCTTTTTCAACTGCGGGCAGGTATGATAAAACCTCATTATAAGAAATTCTTTGTGATTGAGGGAATTTATTAGGGTCAACTTTTGGAGATTCAAGATTTGGTACACCTGCTGTAGTTGCAAAATAATATTTTACACCCGTTGGGGTTGTAATAGTACCATTTTGTGGATCTGTAAGTGTTTCTGAAAGCCCATTAAAACTTACTAAGTCTGTATTTATAGCTTTATTTGAACTAAATAATATATCTGGTTTTTTTGTACTTACCAAACTTTTATATTTGTTTGATATACCAAAATCATTATTGCCATTGACGATTAAACTCATTATATTATTCCTCATCTTTATTTAATGTATATATTTAAACCATTTTTTAAAAAACCGAGAAAATAATAAGTTGATAGTATTTTTTAATTTGTAAAATATCTTTAAGACAAAATCTTTATTGTAATCAATGACATATAAATCAAAATATGCGCTGTGAGAGAAATGAAACAATAATAAACCGTATACGGACATGAGATTGCTTCGTCGCCTACGGCTCCTCGCAAAGACGCTTTGTCATAATCTAATATCGTCATTGCGAACTCAACAACATTTTGAGGGTGCGGCAATCTCTTGGCCGGAGCGCCTTTACGGAGATTTTTTAGCAAAACCTCAGAATAGCTTTTAGATAAACAATTTGAATTATTTAAATAAGTAATCCTCTTGTGAACATGTCTTCTGATTTTTGAAAATCATCAATTGCAATAGATGCAAGCCAGCAGAGAGTGCTTAGTGCTATAAAAATAGCTGTAGGTACTGATAGTATTGGTATAACATTAGCAAAAATTAACAAAAAGCCTATATAACACCCATATTTTACCGTGCCGTCTTTATTTTTAAATTCTTTTGCAATATTTTTAGTGGTTTTATTTTTTTCTAGTTTTTCAACTGAGCCATCTAGAAATTTTTTAATTCTAGGGAATTTTTCTACTAGTTTATGTAATCTTTTAAATTTTTCTTCTGATTCTAATTTTTTTACAAATTCTCTCGTTTGATCTGAATTTATTTCTGGTTGATTTAATTCTAATTGTGTTTCATTGACGGGTTTATTATTTCCTGAAAAAGATAATTTATTGTGGGGCTTTTTTGCTTCCTGATATTTAATGTTAGGTGTAAAGGTTTTTGTTATCATTTTAATACTCTACTCTTTCAAACGCTGATGTGAATTTGTTTAATGTGTTACTATATTAACTGTATTAAATATTAAAAGTTGTCTATTTGTGTATAATAATTAAGAAAAATTTATAATATAAAATCTATAAATTTTAGTTTAAAGTCATTGACTATTATTGCCTTTTAAAAAATCTAACAAACTAATGTTGCCCCTTGAATTATTAGCATCACTTGAAATTAAAAAATAGTTAGCTTCGTCATTTGGCCCATCCC